>Ga0209785_1000030_pt1 | contig 85782 bp, 83 predicted proteins | sample WorMetG1BERMUDA2_FD_187403 | JGI IMG/M metagenome (GOLD analysis project Ga0209785, IMG submission 187403) | Marine gutless worms symbiont microbial communities from Max Planck institute for Marine Microbiology, Germany - Inanidrilus... ...
ATCCTTCATCATCTTCGTCATGTCCTATGCTTGTCGTAGAGGGCTTCATGCCGCTCTGTATCCGTTCAGGCCTCATGCGAAGACGATGGCTGATCACACTCTAGCGCGGTCCATCACGACCAAGCCTTTGACGATCCAGCCACCGCCACTGCACGCCATGTTGAGGTGGCGTGCAGTGGCTCATTCTTCGCAGAAATAGCCGGGAGAACCATAAGACAAGCAGCCTTTGATTAGAGGATGCACGGGCGCCATGCCGCTTGATCGACGTGACCCGCCGCCGCTGGCGCTGACCATGGGGGATCCAGCGGGTATCGGCCCGGAAATCACCCTGTCGCTTTGGCGGCAACGGCAGCGCGGTGACAATACCGGTTTCGTGCTGTTGGCCTGTCCGGCGTTGATGGCCGAGCGGGCGCGCCAGATGGGTATCGATGTGGCGATCGTCGAGGTCGATCCGACCGAGCGGCGGCCGATCCCGGCGGGCGCACTGGCTGTTGCACCCCTGAGCAATCCGGTCAACGCACGGCCGGGCCGGCCCGACCACGCAGACGCGGCGGCGATCATCGAGTCGATCGAGCGGGCGGTCGGGTTGACGCTTGCCGGTGATACGGCCGCCGTGGTGACCAATCCGATCGCCAAATCGCAGCTCTATCACGCGGGCTTTGCGTTTCCGGGTCACACAGAATTCCTTGCCGCGCTCGCGTCACGGCACGCGGGCGCGCCGCTCCGCCCGGTGATGATGCTCGCCGGGCCGCAATTACGGGTGGTGCCGGCAACGATTCATATCCCGCTGCGGCAGGTGCCGGACCAGTTGACAGCGGCCGGGATCATCGAAACCGCAGAGATCGTAGCGGCGGATCTCGACAGGCGCTTCGCCATCGCGCGCCCCAGGCTGGCGTTCGCCGGCCTCAATCCGCATGCCGGCGAGGCGGGGGCGCTCGGCCACGAAGACGCCGAGATCATCGCCCCGGCGATTGCCGCGCTAAGGGCCAAGGGCGTCGATGCGTTCGGCCCGCTGCCCGCCGACACGATGTTTCATAACCGCGCCCGGCAAGGTTACGACGCGGCGTTGTGCATGTATCACGATCAGGCTTTGATCCCGGCCAAGGCGCTGGATTTCGACGACACCGTGAATGTGACGCTGGGCCTGCCCTTTATTCGCACGTCGCCCGATCATGGCACCGCCTTCGACATCGCCGGCAAAGGCTTGGCCCGCAGCGACAGTCTCGGCGCCGCCATGCGGCTCGCCGGTCAGTTGGCGGCTCCTATGCATGAAACCGCAGGCGGCTTGCATGGCGGCGATTGACGGTCTGCCGCCGCTGCGGGAGGTCATCGCCCGACACGGTCTTGAGGCAAGAAAGGCGCTTGGCCAAAACTTTCTGCTCGATCTCAATCTCACCCAGAAGATCGCACGCAGCGCCGGATCCCTGGAAGGTAGCACGGTGCTGGAGATCGGTCCCGGGCCGGGCGGCCTGACCCGGGCACTGCTTGCCAATGGCGCGCGCGAGGTCATCGCCATTGAAAGGGATAGGCGCTGTCTGCCGGCGCTCGCCGAGATCGCCGCCCACTATCCCGGCCGTCTTCAGGTGGTTGAAGGAAATGCCCTTGACACGGATCACCGCCGCCTCATCGACGAGCGTGTGGTCAAGATCATCGCCAACCTTCCCTACAATGTCGGAACCCAATTGCTGTTGAACTGGCTGCTCAGTGAGCCGTGGCCGCCCTTTTTCGAATCGCTGACGCTGATGTTTCAGAAGGAGGTGGGCCAGCGGATCGTTGCCTTGCCCGGGTCGCCCGCCTATGGCCGTCTGAGCGTGCTGGCCGGCTGGCGCACCGATGCCCGTATCGTGTTCGACGTGCCGCCACAGGCCTTTACCCCGCCACCCAAGGTGACCTCCTGCGTGGTGCATCTGACTCCGAAGCAGGCATCCTTTCCGTGCTCGGCAACGGTTCTCGGCCGGGTCACCCAGGCCGCTTTCGGTCAACGTCGTAAAATGCTGCGGCAAAGCCTGAAGCGTCTCGGCGGCGAGGCATTGCTTTCGGCCTGCGGAATCGACCCGACCCGCCGGGCCGAAACACTGACGATCGAGGAGTTCTGCCGGCTTGCCAACGCGCTGGCGTGACGGTCCCGGCCGTCACGGGTCCAGATTCTCGCCGAGCAGCCCGGCAACGAAATCGGAAATGCCCGGCCGCCTTTCGCGGCGCAACCGCTCGGCCGTAACGATGCTTCTGACGGCGGAATAGGCGCTTTGCAGGTCGTCATTGACGACGACATAGTCATAGTCCTGCCAGTGCTCCATTTCCGCTCGCGAGTTGGCAAGCCGCATCTCGATCACGTCGGGCGCATCCTCCGCACGCCGCCTCAGGCGGGATTTCAATTCGCTCAAAGACGGCGGCAGGATGAAAACCGAGACAACGTCTTCCGCCATCTTTTGCTGCAATTGCAGCGCGCCCTGCCAGTCGATATCGAACAGCATGTCGCGCCCCTCCCCCATCGCCTCCTCCACTTCTTCGCGCGGCGTGCCATAGTGGTTGCCGTGCACCTCAGCCCATTCCAGCAGCGCGTCGGTATCGCGCAACCGTCTGAATTCCACGTCGGTCAGGAAATGATAGTGCACGCCGTCGATCTCGCTGCCGCGGCGGGCACGCGTCGTGACACTGACCGACAATGTCAACGCCTTGTCGTTTTCCAGCAGGCTGCGCGCGATCGTCGACTTTCCGGCACCCGACGGCGATGACAGGACGAGCATTAGCCCGCGCCGTTTGATGGTCGGAGACCCAAAGCCCGTCGCCATAATGCTACTCCAGATTCTGAACCTGCTCTCGAAATCGGTCGATCACCACTTTCAGTTCCAGCCCCAGCGCGGTCACCGAAGTGGCGTTGGATTTGGAACAGATCGTGTTGGTTTCGCGATTGAACTCCTGCGCCAGGAAGTCGAGCCGCCGGCCGATGGCACCACCCGCGGCGATCAAGGCGCGGCTGGCCTCCACATGCGCCGCGAGGCGGTCGATTTCCTCGCGCAGATCGGCCTTCGCGGCGAGGATGGCGGCCTCCATGTAGAGCCGACCGTCATCCATATCCGATCCGGTATCGAGCAGAAGTTTGACCTGCCCTGCCAGGCGCTCGACGATCGCCTCCGGTGTCCGCGAGGGGTCGGCATCGACGCGGCGCACCAACTCCTCCACCGCGTCGATCTGTTCAGACAGAAAGGTGCCGATCTTGCCGCCCTCCGAGGCGCGCATGGCAGTCAGGTCGGCTATCGCCAATGTCAGGCCGTCGAAGATCGCCGCCGCCTCCCGGCCCGCCATTTCGGTGTCGACATCGGGTTCACGGAACTCCAGGACACCACGGATGCCCAGCAAGCCATCGGCGCTAGGAGGCGCGACGTCGATCCGGTCCCTCAGGCGCTCGACCGTATCCAGAAGCGCCATCACGGCCGGCTCGTTGACGACCGGCAGAAGCGGTGCCTCGTCGCGGGAAACGGTCAAGGTCAGTTGAATGCTTCCGCGTTGGAACGCTGCCGATATCCGGTTGCGGACCTCCGGTTCGAGACGTTCGAAACCGGCTGGCAGGCGTATGCGCAGATCGAGACCTTTGCCGTTGACGGACCGCGTTTCCCATGCCCAGCGACACGAACCGATGGCGCCCTCGCTGCGGGCAAAGCCGGTCATGGATTGCAGCGTCATGCCCAATCCTCCGAGACACCCTCTTCCCGGGGAGACCGCGACGCCCTACTGGCCATCCGCGCCCTGACTTTCCCGAGCCCGCTCGGCTTCGATCTGCCGCCAGCGTCGCACATTCGCATTGTGTTCCTTAAGGGTTTCGGCAAAGGCATGGCCTCCGGTCCCGTCGGCAACGAAATAGTAATTGTCGGTCTGTGAAGGGTTGGCGACGGCTTCCAGGGCGGCGCGGCCGGGATTGGCGATGGGGGCCGGCGGCAGACCGTCGATCACATAGGTGTTGTAGGGCGTCGGTTTGTTGATGTCGGAACGGTAAATCGGCCTGTCGGCCGGTTTTCCGGCGCCGCCGAACAGGCCGTAAATGATGGTCGGATCCGACTGCAGCCGCATACCGCGCTCGAGACGATTGATAAAAACCGAGGCCACCATCGGTCGCTCATCGGCGCGGCCGGTCTCTTTTTCCACGATCGACGCCAGAATCACGAATTCTTCCTTGGTCTCGATCGGCAGGTCCGGGCGGCGGCGCTCCCATATCTGGTCGATAAGCGCGGTTTGCGCGGTGCGCATCTGATCGACGATCTCCTGCCGCGTCGTGCCGCGGGTGAATTTGTAGGTCTCCGGCCTGAGCGAGCCTTCCGGCGGCATGTCTTCCGGAAGATCGCCCGCCAGGTGAGGATTGTCGGTCAGACGGTTGAAAATCTGTATGACGGAAAGGCCCTCGGCGATCGTCACGGCATGCAGGATTGACCTGCCGGAGCGGAGAATTTCCATGACATCATGCATGGAGGCACCGGCTTTGATCTCATATTCGCCCGCCTTCAGCGAACCGTTCGGCATATAGGCGCGCACGCCCAGGCGGAATATCCGCGCATCCGTGATCACGTTGCGGCGCTGCAGCATGATCGCGATATCGCTGATGGTGGCGCCCTGGGGCGCCATGACATGCGTGTTGCTGGCCAGCGGTCCGCGCTCTTCGAAACGCATCGAACCGAAATAGACGGCGGCCGCCGCGCCGACGGCGACGAACACCAGCATGGACATGACGAAATTCAGGAAAACCACAAACTGGTTGCGCGCGCCGCGCGACCGTCTGGGCGGCGGCGGCGCTTCCTCCGGCCTCAGCGCAGGCCGGGCGGATTGCACAATCCGGGGGCCGCTGGCGTCGGACCGTCCGAAACCGCCACCCTCATCTGGAAATCCCTGGTCACTCACAGTCAACCCTCAGCTCAAGCCCCGAAACCGCCGGCACACTATGGCGATGAATGTGGCAATAAGGCGCTGACAACCGAAGCGCGGCAGCATCGAAAGCACGGTCGCACAGGCAAACATCCATCGGCCGAGCCCAGGTGGCCGGGCCTTGTCACGGCCGGACTATGCGCTAGCCGTCAAATCGGCGCAACACAAGAGACGCGTTGGTGCCGCCGAAACCGAACGAATTGGACAGCGCCACGTTGATCTCCCGCTCACGGGCGACCTTTGGCACCAGATCGATGGGCGTCTCCACCGAAGGATTGTCGAGATTGAGGGTCGGCGGCGCAACATTGTCCCGAATCGCCAGCGCGGTGAAGATCGCCTCGACAGCACCGGCGGCACCGAGAAGGTGACCGATGGCCGATTTGGTCGAGGACATGGATATGCCCTCCGCCGCATCACCGACCAGGCGTTCGACCGCGCTGAGCTCGATCGTGTCGGCCATAGTCGACGTCCCGTGTGCGTTGATGTAGTCGATATCGGCCGCGTCGATCCCGGCCCGCTTCATTGCCGATGCCATACAGCGATAGGCGCCCTCGCCATCCTCCGACGGCGCGGTGATGTGAAACGCGTCACCCGAAAGCCCGTAACCGATGACCTCGGCATAGATTTTCGCGCCGCGCGCCTTGGCATGTTCAAGTTCTTCCAGAACCACGATGCCGGCTCCCTCGCCCATGACGAAACCGTCGCGGTCCCGGTCATAGGGGCGCGAGGCGCGCTTTGGTTCGTCGTTGAAACCGGTGGACAATGCCTTGCAAGCGGCAAATCCCGCCATGGCGATGCGGCAAATCGGCGACTCCGCGCCGCCAGCCACCATGACGTCCGCGTCGCCCAGCGCAATCAGCCTGCTGGCGTCGCCGATGGCGTGGGCGCCGGTCGAACAGGCGGTGACAACGGCATGATTGGGGCCGCGCAATTTGTGACGGATGGAGACCTGGCCGGCGGCCAGATTGATCAGCCGGCCGGGAATGAAGAAAGGCGAAATGCGGCGTGGACCACGATCGCGCAACGTGTAGCCGGCATCGATAATGCCCTGCAAGCCGCCGATGCCCGATCCGATCAGCACACCCGTTGCGATTTGGTCCTCGTCCTTTTCGGGCGCCCAGTCGGCATCGGCCAGCGCCTGATCGGCTGCCGCGATCGCATAGGAGATGAAGGGGTCGACCTTGCGCTGCTCCTTCGGTTCCTGATAGCGGTCGGGGTCATAGGTGCCATCGCCGCCGTCGCCCAGGGGAATGCGACAGGCGACCCTGGCAGCGAGATCATCCGTCTCGAAGTCCTCGATCTTGGCCGCCGCGTTCCGCCCAGCCAGCAAGCGCTTCCATGTCACCTCCGTGCCATCGCCGAGAGGTGAAACCATGCCGGTGCCCGTAATAACAACACGCCTCATGGTGTGCCTATCCTCAAGCCTTGCCCCTTGGCTCATGCGAGCCGCGTCGGGCCGGTCACGCACGGCTGCCGAGCCGCGCGTTTCAATACCATTCAGCCCGGAAAACTCCCGGGCTGCTCAACATAGTCTATATGCTCAAAAATCCACATGCCAAATGGCAAAAAGTGGCTGGTCGGTGTTTGGAGAAACGCCGTCAGCTCTGCGATTTCTCAATATATTTGATGGCATCGCCAACGGTAAGAATCGTATCGGCCGCATCGTCGGGGATCTCGACACCGAATTCTTCTTCAAATGCCATGACCAATTCGACAGTGTCGAGGGAGTCGGCACCAAGATCGTCAATAAAACTCGCCCCCTCGGTGACCTTCTCGGCGTCCACGCCAAGATGCTCGATAACAATATTCTTAACGCGTTCTGCGATATCGCTCATGTCGGTATCCTCGACCCCTATACGTTATGCAATGCCCTGGATAGCGGCATGCGACCACTCAATCAAGTTCCAGCGCCTTATAAATTGGCGCGTCTATCCCGTCAAAATACGGGCCTGTGGATTTCCCCCAATTTTGGGCAAGCGCTCGCCGGCCACAGGGCCGGATCGCGCCATGGCAGCGGCCCTTAACACGGTTTCTACCGGCCGCATAGCCCCAATCGTCGACGCAGCGAAACCCGGTCGAACGGCTCCGCTCAGAACATCGCCATGCCGCCATTGACATGCAGCGTCTGGCCGGTGATGTAGCCGGCTTCGTTCGAGGCCAGATAGGCCACGGCCGATGCGACTTCAGCGCCCGCTCCGATGCGCCGCATGGGAATCGTGCCCATGATAGCTTCGCGCTGCTTCTCGTTCAGCTTGTCGGTCATAGCCGACTTGATGAAGCCCGGGGCAACGCAGTTGACGGTGACATTGCGGGACGCAATCTCCTGCGCGAGGGACTTGGTGAAGCCGATCAGACCCGCCTTTGCCGCGCAATAATTGGCCTGTCCCGGGTTGCCGGTGACGCCGACCACCGACGTGATATTGATAATGCGCCCCTGGCGCCGCCGCATCATCGGATGGGTCAGTTCGCGAGTCAGGTAGAAGACGGCACTCAGGTTGACGTCAATCACCGCCTGCCAGTCATCATCAGACATGCGGACGAACAGGCCGTCGCGCGTGATCGCGGCGTTGTTGACCAGGATATCGACGCCTTCCAAGGTGTCTTCAGCCCGTTTGGCCAGCGCTGTGACTTCGTCACGCTGCGACAGATCGGCCGGAAAGACATGCACGCGCTCGCCCAACTCCGCCGCGACCGCCTCGAGTTTTTCCACGCGCGTGCCATGCAGGCCGACAATGGCGCCTGACATGTGCAGGAATCTAGCGATTTCCTCGCCAATGCCGCCGGACGCACCGGTGATCAGGGCCTTGCGGCCGGTGAGTTCAAACATCTGCTTTTTCCCCATACGTTCCATCGACGGCATATCCCGCCGGCCGCTCATTGGTTCAAGAAATCCTCAATGTCCTGTGGCGTGTTGATCGCCTTAGCGGTGAGCCCGCGGTCGATGCGGCGCACCAGCCCGGTTAACACGCGACCGGCGCCGACTTCGCAGACATTCGTGACATCGTTGGCGGCAAACCATGTGGTCGTCTCGCGCCAGCGCACCCGCCCGGTGACTTGGCGGACCAGCAGATTGGCGATCGATGCCGGATCCGACACCGGTTCGGCAAGCACGTTGGCGACCAAAGGCACGCAGGGCGGCTGGATGGTCACATCCGCCAAGGCTGTCCGCATGGCGTCGGCGGCCGGTTGCATCAGTTCCGAGTGGAACGGCGCCGAAACCGGCAGCAGGAGGGCACGTTTGGCGCCTTTCTCGGTGGCGTCCGCGGCGGCCTTTTCAACCGCCGCCTTCGCCCCGGAAATGACCAACTGGGCACCACCGTTGTCATTGGCAATCTGACAGGCGCCATCCACTGCGCTATCGGCACAAACGGCCTCCACTTCGGACTGCTCAAGTCCGATAATCGCGGCCATCGCGCCTTCGCCCACCGGCACCGCCTTCTGCATCGCGTCGCCGCGAATGCGCAGCAAGCGGGCCGCATCGGTGATCGAAAAGGCCCCAGCCGCGGCAAGCGCCGAATACTCGCCGAGCGAATGGCCGGCAACATAGGAGAGTTCGGTTTTGAGGTCGAAACCGCCTGCCTCCAGGGCGCGTATGGCTGCCAGCGACACCGCCATCAGGGCCGGCTGGGCATTGGCCGTCAGCGTCAACTCCTCAATCTGACCGTTCCACATCAAGGCAGAGAGCTCCTGGCCCAGCGCCTCGTCGACCTCCTGGAACACGGCCCGGGATGCGGGAAAGGTCTCGGCAAGGTCCTTGCCCATCCCAATAACCTGGCTTCCCTGGCCGGGGAAAGTGAATGCTATGCTCATCGCTTCATCTCTCAATCGCTCCGCCGCCTCTGACCATTGTCTGCGCGACAAGTCAAGCTCTGCGCTGCCGCGTCCAAACGTGATAAGTTGCGGGCCGCGCCCTTTTCCACGAGCAGCGTCAAGCGGCCGCGACACGGGAGAAAAAACATGCGTGAAGTGATTTTGTCGTGCCTGTCGCAGGAGGCGCCACCCTCCGATCTGTCCCCACCGCTGCAGGCGCTGTGGTGGTTGAAGAAGGGCGGCCTCAAAACCGGCACAGCCTGGGAACGAGCGCATGAGATCTGCCAGAGCGACGAGGGAAACAGGCCCTACGATCTCGTGCACGCGCTGGTGCATCTCATCGAAGGCGACAGCTCGAACGCCGCCTATTGGTATCGCCGGGCCGGCACACGGCAGAACAGCGCGGCTCCCGCTTTGGAGTGGGACCATATCGTTGACACGCTGACCGACTGACATCTTCTGGATCTAGATAAGTGCGCAGCCGACATGCCTTTCGACTTGACATGATACCTTTTGGTATTGTATTAAAATAATACCTTTTGGTTTTATATAGAGCGAAAACATGTTGAAACAGACCTGCATTGCCCTTTCGGCACGTGTGGTCCCTGTGTTGGTGCACGCCCGCCGGATCGATGTGAAGACTCTGCCATCGAAAGAGCGACGCTGGGAAAAAACCACCAAGGGTGTCGATTGCGCGGAGTTTCTCTATCAGGACGGGACGTTCGACTTCCTGCCGGTCCCGCAATGATCACCGCCGCCGATCACACTGGCCGCAACGGTGTCCAGGGCGCGTTTCGTGCTCTCGCCGACCCGACAAGACGGGACATCCTGGTCTTTCTCAGCCAACGGGACATGACAATCGGAGAGGTCGCTGACCGCTTCGCCATCACCCGGGCTGCGGTCAAAAAGCACCTGACCATTCTGGAGGAAGGGGCCCTGATCAGCGTTCACGCCAGCGGCCGCGAGCGCATCAACCGGCTGGAACCGGAGGCACTCAAAACGGCCGCCGACTGGCTCAACCATTTCAGCGTCTTCTGGGACGACCGGCTGCATGCGTTGAAGGCGGCCGTTGAAAATGAGGAGAAAGAAAAGTGACCACCACCCCGACGACCATTTCGAAAACCGTTTTTTTCAACGCCCCCCCGCGAGACCGTCTGGGCGTTTCTGACGCGGAAGGAGAAACTCGCGCAATGGTTCCATCCGAGCGACACGGATCTGGCCAAGGGATCGGATTATCGGCTTTATCGCCTCGCCGATAACGGCGCGAAAATCCCTCAGATCTGGGGCCGGGTGCTGACCATGGAGGCGCCGGAATTGCTGGTCTATACCTTTATGATCGAGCCTTTGGGCAGCGCCGAGACAACGGTCACATGGCTGCTTGAGGAGGCTGCCGGCGGCACCCGTCTGTCGCTGACCCACGAGGGCATCGCCGAGGCCGCCGGCGCCGCGGCGCTTGGACTGCTACAGGCGCTCGACCATGGCTGGGATGAGCATCTGGACCGACTGCGCAAAGCAGCGGGTTGAACGTGCGGTCAGACAAGGCGGGCGGACGGGTTAAGCCGGCGCCCCCACGTTCGCAATCCTGACTGCGGCGTGCGTGCTAATAGGCCGCACCATATTTCTCGCAGATCTGATCGTCCGTCAGCCCTTCCATCGTTTCGATTTCGCAGCGTTTATGGCGCAGGAAGGTATCGATCAACGTCTCGCCGAAGGCGGCTTTTGCCCAAGCGCTCTCCTGAAGGAAATCAAGTGCCGAGGCCATTGTCGTCGGCAGCCGTGCGATGTTGTTTGCCGCAAGCGCCGCATCATCCCAGTTTGCCAGATCGTCATGGGTGGCCTGCGGTGTCGGCAGCCGATCGTCGAGACCCGCAATACCCGCCTGTATGAGAGCGGCAAGCAGCAAATAGGGGCTCGCAGCCGCGTCGGCCGCGCGGTACTCGAAGTGAAAGGCGCCTGCGATGTCCTGATCCGGATCACCGCTGAACACAGGACAGATGCGCACGGCCGCCTCGCGATCCTGCAGTCCGAGATTGTTGAACGCCGCGCTCCAGCGGTGTGGCGTGAGCCGCATATAAGACGCGACCGAAGAGGCCGTCAGCGCCAGCAGCGCCGGCATGTGCTTGAGGATGCCGGCAACGAACGAACCGGAAGTCGCCGACATCCGGTTCGGACCGTTCGGGTCGAAATTCACGGGCCGCCCCTCGAGATCCCGCAGCGAAAAATGCACATGCACACCATTGCCCACGCCGGCCGGGTCCAAGATCGGCGCAAAGCTTGCGCGCGCATCGAGACCCCGCGCGACCGCGCGTGTCAATTCCCGTAAGATCAGCGCGGCGTCGGCCGAACGCAGGGCCTCGCGTGGCGCGATCGTCACCTCGCACTGGCCCGGCCCATATTCCGGCATAAAAGTGTCCGGCTCCAGGCCGGCCTGTTGAAGCACGTCCATCAGCCTGTCGGGAAACGGTCCCATGCGCCTGAGCGCGCGTAGCGCATAGCCCAGTCCGGGCTGTGCCTCGCAAGGCGCATAGTGGAACTCATGCTCGAAGGCCGCCGTCACGGTCAGGCCGTGCCTTTCGCGCAGCCGGTCCACCGCCTTGGCAAGTTGGCCGCGCAGGCAACAGGCCCAGGGATCGCGCTCCAGTGTCAGCACATCGCCAAGGCAGAAACATTCATTGACGCCATATTCCGGCAGATCGAGGTCGACCATCGTCGAAGGATCCGGCACAAGCATCAGATCGCCCAAGGCGCCCCAGGGACTGTCGGCAATTGGGCCGAAGGATGTGATCAGGGTGTTGGTCGGCGTCCAACCGACACCGGTCTTTTCCCGGGCGGCACGGTTTTTGAGCGGCATCGCCTTGCCGCGAAGCTGCCCGGCGATGTCGCTGGTCACCACCATCATCAGGTCGGTTTCTTTGCGCGCGGCTGTCATGCGTTCCCTCCTAAACCGGATCTGCCGAACCGCCTCACGGCTACATCGACTCCGCCAACAACCGTTTTGCGGCGTCTAGCGTTAGCGGCACCGGATTGCCGCTGACGGTCGGATCATCTAGCGCCTTGGCCGCCAGTTCGTCGATACGATCGGTGCCGATTCCCATGGCGCTCAGCCCGGCCGGCACACCGAGCTCCGATTGCAGCGCGAGCACCCGATCGCAAAAGCCGTCAAAGCCACCGGCAATGTCGAGATAGGCGGCCGCAGCGGCGATGCGCTGTTCGATCTTCGGCCGGTTGAACCGCAGGACCGCCGGCATGACGACGGCGTTGGTCAAACCGTGATGGGTGTTGTAGAGCGCACCGATCGGATGCGACAGGGCGTGGATGGCGCCGAGACCCTTCTGAAACGCCACCGCACCCATCGCGGCGGCGCTCATCATGTTGCCGCGCGCCTCGACATCGCCCGGCTCGCGGACGACACGCGGCAGGTTGTCGAGAACCAGCCTCATGCCTTCGAGCGCGATGCCCTGGCTCATGGGATGGTAAGAGAGCGACGAATACGCTTCCAGACAATGGGCAAAAGCGTCCATGCCGGTGCCGACAGTCATCGCTTTGGGCAGGCCCACCGTCAGTTCCGGATCGCAGATAACCACGGCCGGCATCATTTTCGGGTGAAAGATGATTTTCTTTACATGATGCACCGGATCGGTGACCACGCCGGCGCGGCCGACCTCGGAGCCGGTGCCGGCCGTCGTCGGAATCGCGACGACCGGAAAAATCGCCCCCGCATCGGCACGGGTCCAAAGATCACCAACGTCCTCGAAATCCCATACCGGCCGCGACTGCCCGACCATGAAGGCGACCAGCTTGCCGAGGTCGAGCCCCGATCCGCCGCCGAAAGCGATGACGCCATCGTGGTCGCCGGCGCGGAACGCATCGATGCTGGCCACGAGATTGGCCTCCGTCGGATTGGAGTCGACATCGTAAAACAAAGCGCAGGTGAGGCCGGCCTCCTGCAGAACGGCGAATGCGTCGCGCGTGATATCCCGTTCGGCCAGCCCGCGATCGGTAACGAAAAGCGGCCGCGTGATGCCGGCGGCCTCGCACGCGTCGGCAAGCTCGCGGATACGTCCCGCTCCGAAACGGATGGCGGTCGGATAGCTCCAATCGGCGGTCACGGTCATGATCAGGCCCTCTCGAAGCCCCGTGCCACTTCCCAATCGGTCACCTGGCGGTCGAACACCTCTTGCTCCCAACCGGCGGCGTGCACGTAGTGGTCGATCACCTCATCGCCCATCGCTTTGCGCAACATTTCGGAATTGTCGAGCAGCCCGATGGCCTCCCGCAGGGTTCTCGGAACCGCGCGCGCGTCCCCGGCCTTATAGGCGTCGCCCCGGAACTCCGGCTCCAGCGCACGCTCCTTTTCGATGCCGTCGAGACCCGCCGCAATCAACGCCGCCATCGCCAAATGGGGGTTGAGGTCAGAGCCGCCGACCCGGCATTCGACGCGAACTGCGCCCGTATCCTCGCCGCACAGACGGAAGCCCGCCGTTCTGTTGTCCCGGCTCCACACGGCCCGCGTCGGCGCGAAGGTACCTTCGACAAAGCGTTTGTAGGAATTCACGTAAGGGGCCAGGAACCAGGTAATGTCCGAAGCATGGTGCAGGAGGCCGGCTAGGTAATGCCGCATCAGCGGCGACATGCCATAGGGACCGGCGGCGTCGTGGAACAGCGGTGTTTCGCCGTCGGCGCTCCACAGCGATTGGTGGATGTGGCAGGAATTCCCGGCGGCATCCCTGTGCCACTTGGCCAGAAAGGTCAGCGCCCTGCCCTGCGCCCAGGCGATTTCCTTGCAGCCGTTCTTGATGAAGGCCTGTGTGTCGGCCATGTCGAGCGAATCGGAATAGCGGATATTGAGCTCCTCCTGGCCGGCGCTCGCTTCGCCCTTGCTGCACTCGACTTTCACGCCGGCACCATACAGCCCGTTGCGGATGGCCCGCATCACATGTTCTTCCTTGGTCGTCTGGAAGATGTGATAGTCGGCATTGTATTTGCCGAAGGTGCTGAGGCCGCGATAGCCGCTCGCATGGGCGTCCTCGAAACTCTGGTCGAACAGGAAAAGCTCCAGTTCCGAGCCCATCATCGCCTTCATGCCGAGCCCCTGGAGGCGCTGCTGCTGGCGCTTGAGCAGCGTGCGCGGCGCGTGCGGCACCTCCTCATGGGTGCTGTGGTCCATCACGTCGCACAGAACGAAGGCCGTGCCGTCGAGCCACGGCACGCGCCGCAAGGTCGTCAGATCTGGCTTCATGATGTAGTCGCCGTAGCCGGATTCCCAGTTGGTGGCGCGGTAGCCGCTGACCGTCTCCATTTCCAGATCGGTCGCCAGCAGATAATTACAGCTATGCGTCTCCTGCCATGCCGTCTCGGCGAAGTAATGCGCCTGAAACCGCTTGCCCATCAGCCGGCCCTGCATATCGATCTGGGCGGCGAGTACCGTATCGATCTCGCCGTCCGAGACCGCCTTTTTGAGCGCGTCGAAAGTAAGATTTCCAGGCATGGGTGTCGTTGTCCACTTTAAGTCTGAAGGAAGGCCGCCATCGACACGATGGCGGCCAGGGCACATTATCCGTATCGGTAGGGCGGTCCAGCCTTTTGCATCGTTGCGCGGTAATCCTTCAGAATTTGCACAACCTTGGCATCACGGGGGCTCTGTGCGGCAATCTCGTCCCAAAACTTCATCGCCTCGTCTTCGACACGCACCCATTCCTCCTCCGGTATCGACGTCAGTTCGAGCTTGCCGCCAGTGGTCCGGTAAAACGCCTCACCCCACCAATACCAATGCTGGCGATAATAGTGCGAGCTGTCGATGCAAAGCTGGTACAGGGTCTTGAGGTGGTCTGGCAGTTCGTTCCAGCGCTCTTCATTGACAAAGTAGGAACCGGCCCAGGCACCGGAGATATTGTTCGTCAGATAGTAGTTGGTGACATCGGCCCAGCCGACCGTGTAGTCCTCCGTGATGCCGGACCAGGCGATCCCGTCGAGTTCCCCGGTTTGAATGGCAACCTCGACATCCTCCCACGGCAGGGTGACAGGCACGACGCCGAAACGTTGCAGGAACCGCCCTGCCGTCGGAAAGGTGAAGACGCGCTTGCCTTTCAGATCGTCAAGACTGCGAATTGGCTCGACGGTGGCAAAGTTGCAGGGATCCCAAGCACCGGCGCTCAGCCATTTGACGCCCCTAACCTCGCCGTAGGCCTCTTCCCATATTTCGTTCAGACCGTAGTGGTTGAAGAGAACCGGGACATCGAGGCTGTAGCGCGAGGCAAACGGAAAGTAGCCGCCGAAGACGGACACATCGACCGGCGCGGCGATGGAATCGTCATCGCTCTGAACCGCATCAATCGTGCCGCGCTGCATCGCCCTGAACAATTCGCCCGTCGGGACCAGTTGATCGGCGTAAAACAGTTCGATTTCCATTTCGCCGTTGGCGGCCTTGTTGAAGGCGTCGATCGACGGTTTGATGACATGGGCCGCGAGCGCCGGCCCGGCATAGGTCTGAAGGCGCCATCTGATTCTCCGCTGCGCCCTGACATGCGGGGCCGCGAGCGCGGAGGCCCCGGCGACGGCCGTCGCGACACCGGCCGTTCTGAGGAAATTCCGTCTGTTTGTCATGTCACCACCTCTTGTCCCGATGCCGGATTATCCGCCATCCTTCTGATATCCTTAAAGGTTCTTGCGAGTTCATGGGCAACGTCCGATATCGGCTTCAGCGACCGTAAACCAGGTCCGGCAGCCAAAGGGCGATTTGCGGGAAGGCCATGACCAGCGCCAGCGCCAGCATCATAACCAGAACGAAGGGAACGATGGATCGGTAGATATCCATAAGGCCGATTTCCGGCGGCGACATCGCCCGCATCAAGAACAGATTATAGCCGAAGGGCGGCGTCATATAGGCAATCTGGCAGGTGATCGTATAGAGCACGCCATACCAGATCAGGTCGAAGCCGAGCATCTTCACCAGGGGCACGTAAAGCGGTGCAACGATCACCAGCATGGCCGTATCGTCAAGAAACGTGCCCATCAGCAGGAAGGAGAGCTGCATCAGGATCAGGATTTCCCAGGGGCCAAGGCCCAACCGGCCGATAAAGAAGCCCTCAATCGCCCTGACCGCGCCCAGACCGTCAAACACTGCGCCAAAACACAGGGCCGCCAGAATGATCCACATGAACATGCAGCTGATGCCAAGCGTCTTGCGCAACGTCTCTTCAACGACATGGCCCGTAAGTCGGCCTTTGACGAGCGCGGCGAGCGTTGCCGCCGTTGCACCGACGGCAGCACTTTCGACAAGACTTGTCACGCCCATCAGAAACAGGCCGGTCATCGAAACGAAGATGAGCAGCGGCAGGATACCGGCGCGCAGCAATCGCAGCTTCTCGCGCATCGGCACGCTGCGCTCTTCCCGTGGCAGCGCCGGTCCGAGATTGGGCTGGAGGCGGCAGCGGATGACGATGTAAACGACGAACATGGCCGCCATCATCAGCCCCGGCAATGCCCCCGCCAGCCACAACTGTCCGACGGGTTGGCGCGCGATCATGCCATAGAGCACCAGCACGACACTGGGCGGGACGAGAATGCCGAGAGAACTGCCGGCCTGGATAACACCCGTCACCATGATCTTGTCGTAGCCGCGGCGCAGCAATTCGGGCAAGGCGATGGTGGCACCGATGGCCATGCCGGCGACGCTGAGACCGTTCATTGCGGAAATCGCCACCATCAGCACCACGGTGCCGACGGCCAGTCCGCCGTTGAGCGGACCGAACCAGACATGGAACATCCGGTAAAGGTCATCGGCTATTCCCGACTCCGACAGCATGTAGCCCATATAGATGAACAGCGGCAGCGTCAGCAGCGGATACCACTTCATCAGCTTGATGCTCTGCGAAAAGGCGATCTCGATACCGCCCTCGCCCCACAGCAACAGCGCCGCGATCACGGCGACGGAGCCAATGGCGGCGAACACGCGTTGGCCTGTCATCAGCATCAGCATCATCGAGGCAAACATCAAAAGGGCGATCGCCTCATAGCTCATCAAAGCGTGTCCCCGCGCAATTTGGCAATGCTCCTGAACAGGGTGGCGATGGCCTGCAGCAACATCATCAGAATGCCGAAGCACATGACGATCTTGATCGGCGCCATATAGGGTCGCCAGGCGGAGTAGCTGCGCTCGCCATATTCGAGCGCATAGGATGTGCTTGAAAACCCGCCATAGAGCAGGATGGCGAGATAGAAGATCAGAAAGAACACGGTAAAGCTGTCGACCCAGGTCTGGGTCCGATCCGACCAGCGGCCATAAAACAGGTCCATGCGCACATGCGACGCGAGTTGCAGCGAGTAAGCGCCGCCCAGCAGGTAGTAGGCCGCCATCAGGAACTGGGCGGTTTCCAACGTCCATAGCGGCGGAATGAAAAAGCTCCGGGCGACCGACGCGTAGAGCAGGACACCGATCATCGCGAAGACCAGATACATCGCGCACCGGCCAACGGCACAGTTGAACCGGTCCACCACGCGCATATAGACCACGATCCATGCGGGCATTAGCGGCACTCCGTTGACATCGTCATGCCGGATATTGCGGCCGGCCAACCCTCTTGCGCGCGCGCCATTGCTGCCGCCATCCCGATATAAACCTCTCCGTCGAAACAATTCGACGGAAAGGCCGCTTCCGTCAATAGCGTTCACGGAGTGCCGTCTGTCCGACAGAGCGCCGGACGCGCGCTTCGGCACGATAGCACTTGCATCCTGGCCAAAAACACGTATAAGCGCGCTGTTCGATTGCCCGGTCATCTGGCTGGGGGCTGAACGGAGGGCCGCCCTTCTTCGAAGGTGCGACAGGAAAGACAGTTTTCCGGCCTCCCGTGTCTCCGCTCTCGACCGTCTCGATAGCAACGCCTTTCTTGAACGTCCGCAGGACCGATGGGGGGTCGTTGAGGCTTAGCCGCCGATCGCCGGGCCGCGAATGTGTTGAAGCAAGAAAGGCAAGTCTTAATGGCTCTTTACGAACATGTATTCCTTGCCCGGCAGGACGTATCCGGCCAGCAGGTCGAGGCGCTCGTCGACCAGTTTAAGGGTATTCTGGAAGCCAATGGCGGATCGGTCGGGCGTGTTGAGAATTGGGGGCTGAAATCGCTCTCCTATCGCATCAACAAAAACCGCAAGGCCCATTACACCCTGATGGATATCGACGCACCGGCCAGCGCCGTCCAGGAGATGGAGCGGCAGATGCGCATCAGCGAGGATGTGCTGCGCTACATGACCATCCGCGTCGACGCGCATGAAGAGGGTCCCTCCATCATGATGCAGAAGCGCGACCGCGACGATCGCCCGCGCCGTGGCGATCGTGACGATCGTCCGCGCCGCCCGCGCGAAGACCGCAGATAGGAAACGACACCCATGGTTGATATCAATCAGATTCCGACCCGGCGCCCATTCCATCGCCGCCGCAAAACATGCCCGTTCTCCGGCGCCAACGCGCCGAAGATCGACTACAAGGACGTTCGCCTGATGCAGCGCTACATTTCCGAGCGCGGCAAGATCGTCCCGTCGCGTATCACGGCGGTGAGCCAGAAGAAGCAGCGCGAATTGGCGCGCGCCATCAAACGCGCACGCTTTCTCGGCCTGTTGCCCTATCTGGTCAAATAGGCGCCACGACGTTTCGCCAAACCGGCCGGGGATCGCTCCGGCCGCTCTTTTCGTGATGGGCGCGGAAAGAGTATTGCAAACCCCGAGTTGAGGCACATCGACGGTGCTTATGTATTGCACCTGAAAGCGCCTCTAACTGCTCAACGAAGCAGGACAGCGAATCGTATGAAAAGCAGCACCCAATCGCTTCTTGTCGGTCTTGTCGCGGGCGCCGCCTCGGCATTTCTGGTGTTGGGATCCAGCAACTTTTCGGTGCTGGCCGTGCTGTTGTCTGCTTTCGCGACACTGCCGGTCCTGATCGCCGGTCTCGGCTGGTCCAATCTCGCCGGCGCGGTCTCGGTTGCCAGCGCCGCCGCGATCGTCGGCGTCGCCGTATCGCCGCTTGCCGCCATCATGGTTGCGGTCACAACGCTCGGTCCGGCGGCCTGGATCGCCCATTTGAGCAATCTGGCGCGTCCGGCCGAAGAAATCGGCGGACAGCAGGGGCAGCTCGCCTGGTTCCCCCTGTCGGACATCATGCTGCACCTGTGTGCGCTGGTCTCCATTTCGCTGATCATCCTCGGCTTCGCAATCGGTTACAGTCCCGAGATGATCGGCGCCGTCGTCAACGATCTTTTCAGCATTCTGGAAGAGCAGAATCCGGACTTCCGGCCCGACGAGAGCGTGCGCGGCGATATGATCGCCTTCATGACCCGGTTCCTGCCCGCAGTTCAAGGCATGATGCTGGTCATCATCCTGTTCACCGCCTGGTATCTCGCATCCGCCATCGTGCGGGCCTCCGGACGCGCCAAGCGGCCGGCCGACTCGATTCCCGCCACCTTGCGCATGTCGCGGCGCTCGCTGGTGGCGCTTGCCATCGGTCTGGCGCTCAGTTTCCTTGGCGGTACGATCGGATATATCGGCTCCGCGATATCGGGCGCCTTTGCCGGCGGCTTCACGCTCGCCGGGTTGGCGATGCTGCATCAGCGGACCATCGGGCGTCCCTGGCGCTTCCTTGCCCTTTGGTCCACCTATACGGCGATTGTTATCCTGTTTCCGCTACCGCTGGTGATCTTCCTCTTTGCCGGCCTCTTCGACACGGCACGCACCGGTCCGACGACCCCGCCGAAGCCCGACCCGAACGATCAATCGCAATAACATCATCTGGAAGGAACGAACATGGATGTGATTCTGTTGGAACGCGTCGCCAAGCTTGGCCAAATGGGCGACGTGGTTAAGGTGCGGGATGGCTACGCCCGCAATTATCTGCTGCCTCAGGGCAAGGCGCTCAGGGCCAATGAGGCCAATCGGGCGCGTTTCGAAGACGAGCGCGCGCAACTCGAGGCGCGCAATCTGGAACGGCGCGGCGAAGCGCAGCAAATTGCCGACAAGCTGGACGGCAAGTCGTTCATCGTCGTGCGCGCCGCCGGCGAAACGGGCCAGCTCTACGGCTCGGTGGCCGCCCGCGACGTGGTCGCCATTCTCGAGGAACAGGGCTTCACCATCGGTCGCGGCCAGGTGGAACTCAGGGCACCGATCAAGTCCATCGGCCTGCATGAGGTCATCATTTCCCTGCACGCGGAAGTCGACGTCAAGGTCGAGATGAATGTGGCGCGCTCCGTCGACGAGGCCGAACGGCAGGCAAGAGGCGAGGATCTCACTTCGGCCGAAGCGATCTACGGCTCCGATGAGGAAGATGCCGAGGTCGATGCCGAGGCGCTGTTCGACGAAGGCGTCGAGTTCACGGCCGAGGACGACGCCACGGTGGCAACCGACGCGACCGAGGAAGAACCAGACGCGACCGAGGAAGAATCAAAGGCCTGACCGCCGACAGAGTGATTCTTTCAAGCCCGGCCAATCGCCGGGCTTTTCGCCTCGGACAAGCGCCGATGCTCCGTCAACGGGCCACCGCCGGTACCGGCGGAATGCCTTGATCCGCCGCGCTTTGCGGCCGGTCCGGCACGCGGTCACAGCGCGGTGCTGGATTCTTTGCGATTCGATGGTAGAATTGCGCCCAGAAAGTCCTTCTTCTTACCATTGTAATTATTGGGGTTTTTTGATCGTGAAGAGACTGTTGCAGCATTTTGCCGGCCGCTTGATCAAGGTCGGCCACCTCAAAATCACTTTTGCCGATGGAACACAGGGCTGTTTTGGCGACGGTTCGGGCGAAGCGGTCCATCTCCGGTTCAGGAACCGAAAGGCCGAACGTGACGTCGCGTTCGATCCCGGCCTCAAGCTGGGTGAAGCCTATATGGATGGCGATCTGGATTTCCCGGAAGGCGGCATTTATCGCTTCCTTGAACTGGTTTACAAGAACAACAATCCCGACGCGCATCGGTCGTCGCTTTGGACGAGGCTGCTTGACGATGCCAGGCACGTGGTCATGGCGATCGGCGGCTGGAACACCCTGCGGCGGGCGCGCGCCAATGTTCAAAGCCACTACGATCTGTCGGGCGAACTCTACGATCTGTTCCTCGATCCCGACCGGCAGTATTCCTGCGCCTATTTCCAGGAGCCGGATTTCGATCTCGAGCAGGCTCAGATGGCCAAGAAACGCCACATCGCCGCCAAGCTGGTCATGGATCGCGAAGGTCTGCAGGCGCTGGACATCGGCTCTGGCTGGGGTGGCATGGCCCTGCATCTCGCCCGCCATTTCAGTGCCCGGGTGACCGGTATCACGCTGTCGGACGAGCAGTTTGCCGTATCCAACCAGCGCGCCCGAGAGGACGGCTTCGCCGGCCAGGTCGAATTCCGCCTGCAGGACTACCGTCACCTGCAGGAGACATATGACCGCATCGTCTCCGTCGGCATGTTCGAGCATGTCGGCCGCAAGCATTACCGCACCTATTTCGACAAATGCGCCGAATTGCTGAAACCCGACGGTGTCATGCTTCTGCACACGATCGGCCAGTGGACCCCACCAACGCCGACAAACCCGTTCATCAAGAAACACATCTTTCCGGGCGGCTATACTCCGGCGCTGTCGGAAATCGTCGCGCCGATCGAACGATCAGGACTGGTGATCACCGATATCGAAGTGCTGCGGTTGCACTATGCCGAAACGCTCAAAGCCTGGCGCGCCCGCTTCCTGGAACATTGGGACCAGGCGGCGGCGCTCTATGACGAGCGTTTCTGCCGGATGTGGAACTTCTATCTGGCCGCTTCAGAAGTGTCGTTCCGCTGGCAGGATCTGGTTGTCTTCCAGATCCAGCTTGCCCATGATCCGAAGGCCGTTCCGATCACCCGTGACTACATTGCCGCGAGCGAAAAGGCGCCCCACCGCGCCCGTAAGGCGAGCGCCTCGGCGCGCAGGAAAACGGCCGAGTCGGCGGACTGATCGGCGACAACGGCCGGCCGATTCCCGCATCGCAGTCAAACAGAATCAGCTATCATAGCCTTTTCCACACGGGGCTTGTGGAGATCGAGCATGGTCCGTGCAATCGGCTCGATACGGCCTGATAACGATTCATCGCCCCCTGCTTTGGCGCTATACCTGCCGGGCAATTGGATGCGGACACGAACACAGAAAGAAAGCGATGAGCGATCCGGTAAGGCAGCTGACGGAAGCGGGCAAGCAGGACGGGGGCGGCCTGTATCGCGAAGCGCCGGGCAATGTTGAAGCCGAACAGGCGCTTCTCGGCGCGATCCTGGTCAACAACGAAGCCTATTATCGCGTCTCAGACTTTCTGAAGCCCGGTCATCTGCACGAACCACTGCACCGCAAGATCTTCGAGGTGGCGGGCGACATCATCCGCATGGGTAAAACCGCCACGCCGGTGACCATCAAGACCTTCCTGCCGGCCGACGAGAAGGTCGGCGAGATGACAGTGGCGCAATATCTGGCCCGGTTGGCGACCGAAGCCGTCACCATCATCAATGCGGAGGAGTATGGTCGGGCGATCTACGACTTGGCGCTGCGCCGCTCGCTGATCACCATCGGCGAAGACATGGTCAATATCGCCTATGACGCACCACTCGACATGCCGCCGCAGAACCAGATCGAGGATGCCGAGCGACGTCTGTTCGAATTGGCGGAAACAGGACGCTATGATGGCGGCTTTCAGGCCTTCAACGACGCGGTCGCGCAGGCGATCGATATGGCCGGGGCCGCTTTCCAGCGTGACGGCGGCCTTTCCGGCATTTCGACCGGCATCACCCAACTGGACAACCGCATGGGCGGCCTGCAGCCGTCGGACCTGATCATCATCGCCGGCCGGCCGGGCATGGGAAAGACGTCGCTTGGCACCAATATCGCCTACAACATCGCCAAGGCCTATCAGCCGGAGGTACAGGCCGACGGCAGCACCAAGGCGGCCAATGGCGGGGTTGTCGGCTTCTACTCCCTGGAAATGTCGTCCGAGCAGCTTGCCACCCGCATCATTTCCGAACAGACGGAGATCTCGTCGTCCAAAATCCGCCGCGGCGAGATTACCGAGGCCGACTTCGAGCTCCTGGTCGGCTGTTCGCAGGAAATGCAGAAGATCCCCTTCTTTATCGATCAGACCGGCGGCATCTCCATCGCCCAGCTCGCCGCGCGAGCCCGCCGCCTGAAGCGGCAGCGTGGTCTCGACCTGCTGGTCGTCGACTATATCCAGCTGATGACGGGATCGAAGAAAGCCGGCGACAACCGCGTCCAGGAAATCACCGAAATCACAACGGGCTTGAAGGCGCTCGGCAAGGAGCTGAACGTGCCGGTCGTCGCGTTATCGCAGCTGTCGCGCCAGGTGGAAAACCGCGACGATAAGCGACCGCAACTCTCCGATCTGCGCGAATCCGGTTCGATTGAGCAGGACGCCGATGTCGTGCTCTTCGTCTATCGCGAGGAGTATTACGTCAAGAACACCGAACCCCGGCGCACGCCGGAGGAAACCGCCGGCGGCATCAAGAACGAGGAATATCTGCGCTGGGAGGAAAAAATGGCCAAGGTTCGTGGCATGGCCGACGTCATCATCGCCAAGCAGCGCCACGGCCCGACGGGAACCGTCACGCTCGGTTTCCAGGAACAATATACCCGTTTCTCGGACCTTGCAGACAGTTCCTATCTACAATACAGCCATGAATGATGCCGGATGCGGATCGTCGAACCGTGGACCGGCCAACATGGATCGGAATAGCCATTGAATGACAGCCCGTTGGTGGCCGGTGACGTTGATGACGAAGGGTTCGGCGCCCGGCTGCTGATTGATCTCGACGCGCTTGCCGACAATTGGCGGGCCTTGCGCGACCTGTCGGCCCCCGCCCGCTGCGGAGCGGTGGTCAAGGCCGACGGCTACGGGCTGGGTCTGGAAAAGGTGGTCGATACCCTCTACGCGGCGGGATGCCGCGACTTCTTCGTCGCCACCGCGCAAGAAGGCGTGGTTACCCGGCAGCGCGCGCCTGAAGCGCGCATCTTTGTGATGAGTTGCATTCTGCCCGGCATCGAGCCGGCCTGCCGTGCCGCCGATCTGGTGCCTGTTCTGGCATCGATGCAGCATGTCGCCCTTTGGACGCAGAACTGTATCGAACATGGCGACCATCCCTGCGCCCTGCAAGTCGATACCGGCATGCATCGGCTTGGCCTGTCGCCCGATGAGGCTGTGGTCCTGGCCGACGACGTGACCCGCCCGGCGGGCTTTTCCCCGGTTTTGGTAATGAGCCATCTGGCCTGCGGCGATGAGCCGGATCATCCGATGAACGACTTGCAACGCGAACGCTTCGCCGCCATCGCCGATGGCTTCGAGGGCATCGAGGCGAGCCTGTCGAACTCGGCCGGGGTTGTGCTTGGCGATGCCTTTCGGTTCGACCTGACACGGCCCGGTATCGCGCTCTATGGCGGCAGGGTGTCTGACGGCACCGTGATCAACGTGAAGCCCGTCGTCACCGCCGAGGCACGCATTATCACCATCCGCAAAGCAAGCGCGGGCGAGACGATCGGCTATGGAGCCGCGGCCCGGCTCGACAGCGACCGGGTCCTCGCCGTCTGCTCCATCGGATATGCCGATGGCTATATGCGGGCGCTGTCCGGTGCCGGCGCGCCGTTGCGCGCTCATGTTTCGAGCGGTGCCAGCGGCTTTGCCCACGGACATCGGGTGCCTGTGCTCGGACGCGTCACCATGGATGCGACGGTTTTCGACATTACCGAGCTCGATGCCGATGCATTACGGCCAGGTGATTTCATTGAGCTGTTCGGACACAATATGCCGATCGACGAGGTCGCCGCGGCCGGCGGCACCATCGACTATGAACTGCTGACGTTGCTTGGCGCCCGCTACCGCCGCTACTATCTGCCGCCGCAAACGCGGGAAACAGCCTGATGGCCCGACCGAAAACGCGCTTCGTATGCCAGAACTGCGGCGCGCTGCATGCGCGCTGGGCCGGTAAATGCGACAGCTGCGGTGCCTGGAACACCATTGTAGAGGATGGTGCCGGCGGCGGCATAGGCGCCGGACCCGGCGGACCCGCCAGAAAGGGCAAACCGGTGGCGCTCGCGTCGCTGGCCGGCGATATCGAGGATGCGCCCCGCATTCATACCGATATCGCAGAACTCGACCGGGTGACCGGAGGCGGCATTGTACGCGGCTCAGCGATGCTGGTCGGCGGCGATCCGGGCATCGGCAAGTCGACTCTGCTGATGCAGGCCGCCGCGGCGCTCTCCCGGCGCGGACAACGTGTCGTCTATGTGTCGGGAGAGGAAGCCACCGCGCAGATCCGTCTTCGAGCGCAAAGGCTGGGCGTGGCCGATTGCGACGTGCTGCTAGCCGCCGAAACCAATGTCGAGGACATTCTGGCAACGCTCGCCGAGGGGCGGCGGCCGGATCTGGTGATCATCGATTCCATTCAGACCCTGTGGAGCGACATGGCCGAATCAGCGCCCGGAACCGTCACCCAGGTGCGCACGGGCGCCCAGGCCATGATCCGTTTCGCCAAAAAGACCGGCGCCGCCGTGATGCTTGTCGGCCATGTCACCAAGGAAGGCCAGATCGCTGGTCCCCGCGTCGTCGAGCACATGGTTGACGGGGTGCTCTACTTCGAAGGCGACCGGGGTCATCACTACCGCATCCTGCGCACGGTGAAGAATCGATTCGGGCCGACGGACGAAATCGGCGTGTTCGAGATGTCGGACCGCGGCTTGCGGGAGGTTGCGAATCCATCCGAACTGTTTCTCGGCGAGCGGAACGATAAGGCGCCGGGCGCAGCGGTGTTCGCCGGCATGGAGGGCACCCGGCCGGTGCTTGTCGAGGTGCAGGCATTGGTGGCGCCGTCGGTGCTTGGCACGCCGCGTCGCGCCGTGGTCGGCTGGGATTCGGCGCGTCTTGCTATGATTCTCGCGGTGTTGGAGGCCCATTGCAGCATCCGGCTCGGTCAGCATGACGTCTATCTCAATGTTGCAGGCGGTTATCGAATTTCAGAGCCGGCGGCCGACATGGCCGTTGCTTCTGCACTGGTTTCGTCCCTTGCCGGTCTTGCTCTTCCCGCTGATTGCGTCTATTTCGGCGAAATAAGCCTGTCGGGCGCCGTCAGACCGGTCGCGCACACGGCCCAGCGCTTGAAAGAGGCCGAAAAACTGGGTTTCGGACGTGCGGTTTTGCCTCAGGGGTCGGCTGATGTTCCGGCAGGCGGGAAGACGCAGTGGCGGACGATCGAAGCTTTGCCGGATCTGGTCGCCAGTATCGCCGGCGCGCGCGGCGCTTTGGCGCAGCGATACGAGGAAGACAGAGACAGCACAGCCCATAATCCATCGGGTGGCCGACCTTAAGGTTCAATCATAATGCCAATTACTATGCTGGATGGGATCCTCATCGGGGTAACGCTGTTTTCCGCGGTGCTTGCCATGGTTCGGGGGTTTTCCAGAGAGGTCCTGTCCGTTGCATCATGGATCGCCGCCGCCGTGGCAGCCTATTATTTCTATCCGCTGCTGATGCCCTATCTGGCTGATTATGCGTCGAGCGCGACCGTCGCCATGATCGTCTCCGCCGGGATCATCTTTCTGATCTCCCTCATCGTGGTGTCGGTGCTGACCATGCGCATCGCGGATTTCGTTATCGACAGCCGTATCGGTGCGCTGGACCGCACATTGGGCTTTCTGTTCGGCGCGGCGCGCGGTATTCTGTTGGTTGCCGTTGCGATGCTTTTTTTCAACTGGCTTGTGGCCGGTCCGCAGCAACCGACCTGGATCGCCGACGCCAAATCGAAGCCGCTGCTAGATTCGATCGGCACGCAGCTGGTCGACCTGCTTCCCGAAGACGCGGACGCGACGATCATCGATCGCTTCCGGGACCTGGGCGAAGGCGGCGCCACAGCCGACGAGGAGGCTGGTGTTCGTGGCACAGACCGACAACATCATTCCTGACAGCGAGGCGGATGCGTTTCGCGACGAATGCGGGGTTTTCGGCATCTTCGGCAAGGCCGATGCGGCGGCCGTGGTCACGCTCGGACTGCATGCGCTGCAGCACCGGGGCCAGGAGGCCGCCGGCATCGTCTCCTATGACGGCCGGCAATTTGCCGTCGAGCGCCATGTCGGGTTGATCGGCGATACTTTCACCAAACCATCGGTGCTTGACCGGCTCCCGGGAAGCCGCGCCATCGGCCATACGCGCTATTCGACCACCGGCGGCGAAGGACTGCGCAATGTGCAACCCTTTTTTGCCGAATTTGCCGGCGGCGGCTTCGCGATCGCCCACAATGGCAATATCACCAACGCCTTGACCAAGCAGCGCGAGTTGCAGCAGCGCGGCGCCATCTTCGCCTCGACCTCCGACACCGAAACGCTCCTTCACTTGATCGCCATGAGCGATCACCGCTTCCTGGTCGACAAATTCATCGATGCGATCCGCCAATTGGAAGGCGCCTATTCGCTGGTCGGTCTGTCCGGCAAGAAGATGATCGGCGCCCGTGACCCGCTCGGTATCCGTCCCCTGGTGTTGGGCGAACTGGACGGCGCCTATATTCTGGCCTCCGAAACCTGCGCGCTTGATATTATCGGCGCCCGCTTTGTGCGCGACATCAAGCCCGGAGAGATCATCGTCATCACCGATGACGGCCTGAGCAGCCACTTTCCCCTCGCCCCGGCCCATCCGCGTTTCTGCATTTTCGAATATGTCTATTTCGCCCGGCCCGATTCCGATGTCGAAGGCCGCAACGTCTACGAGGTGCGCAAGAAGATCGGCGCGGAGCTCGCCAAAGAGAGCCCCGTCGACGCCGACATCGTCGTGCCCGTCCCCGATTCCGGCACGCCGGCCGCCATCGGCTATGCCGATGAAGCCGGCCTGCCCTTCGATCTCGGCATCATCCGCAACCATTATGTCGGACGCACGTTCATCCAGCCGACGGCCGCCATCCGCCACATGGGCGTCAAGCTGAAACACAATGCCAACCGGCAGGCGATCGAGGGCCGGCGGGTCATTCTCGTCGACGATTCGATCGTGCGCGGAACCACGTCGCAGAAAATCGTCGAGATGGTCCGCGAAGCAGGTGCCGCCGAGGTTCATATGCGGATCGCCTCTCCACCGACAGCCGCATCCTGTTTTTATGGCGTCGACACGCCGGAAAAATCCAAACTGCTGGCCTCGCGCATGTCGATCGATGAAATGCGCGACTTCATCCGCGTCGACACCCTGGCCTTTCTGAGCATCGACGGCCTCTACCGCGCGGTCGATCAGGTATCGCGCAATGACGGCTGTCCGCAATTCTGCGACGCCTGTTTCACCAATGACTACCCGACAACGCTGACCGACCGCGACGGCTCGGACGCGACGCGGACCCTGTCACTGCTTGCCAACAACGGATAACCGCATGACGGATTTGAGCGGCCGCATCGCACTGGTGACCGGAGCGTCGCGTGGCATCGGATATTTCACTGCGCTGGAACTGGCACAGGCCGGTGCGCATGTCGTCGCCGTCGCGCGCACGGTCGGCGGACTGGAGGAGCTCGACGACGCGATCCAGGCCGGCGGCGGCAGCGCCACGCTCGTGCCCCAGGACCTTGCCGATCTCAAGGCGGTGGACCGGATCGGCGCCGCCTTGCACGAACGATGGGGCAGGCTCGATGTTCTCATCGCCAATGCCGGCATGTTGGGAACGCTGTCGCCGATCGGTCATGTCGAGGCCAAGACCTTCGATCGCGTCATGGCGCTGAATGTGACATCGACCTGGCGGCTGATGCGCAGCGTCGAACCGCTGCTGCTCAAATCCGACGCGGGACGCGCGATCATCATCTCCTCCGGCACCGTCCGAAGCTGCCCACCCTTCTGGGGCGCCTATGCGGCCAGCAAAGCGGCGGTGGAGGCCCTTGCCCGCTGCTGGGCTGCCGAAACGGCGCATACGGCACTGAAAGTCAATTGCGTCGACCCCGGCCGAAGCCGTACCGCGATGCGGGCCCAGGCCTTTCCGGGCGAAAATCCGATGGATGTGCCGCACCCTTCGGAGATCGCCGAAAGGCTGGTCCCGCTCGCCGACCCGGCACTCGATCGCAGCGGCATGCTGTTCGACGTGCCGGAGAACCGCTTCAAGACCTTCTCTCAACCAGCCTGACGGCCGACAACGCAGGCGCGGCATAAAACGCACGCGCTTCGGGTTTAAAGGTCTATTGACAATGTCAATTGACATCGTCAATATATCAATCTCTGCGGACTCGGCACGATATATTTATTTCCGTTATATCCTTGTTTGATATATATAGCGCCACTACATGTGTCGCACGGCCTTAGGGTCGGCCGCATGCGCCCGTCGCCGGGCGATGCCAATTCGCTATTCAGGTGTGGGGACCTGCTCATGAACGTACGGACGGTTTGTCTGGCCATATTGCATTTTTCGGATGCCACGGGATACGAGATCAAGAAGTTGTCGACCGAGGAACGTTTCTCTTATTTTGTCGACGCCAGTTTTGGCTCGATCTATCCGGCGCTGTCGCGACTGCAAGACGATGGGTGCGTCACCGTGCGCGAAGAGTACGAATCCGGCAAACCGCCCCGCAAAATCTATTCGATCACCGACAAAGGCCGGCTTGAACTCGTCGAGTCCTTGGAGGTTGTACCCCGCACGGACTCGTTCAAGTCCGAGTTCATGCTGATGGCGCTGTGTTCGGAGTTGCTGGACCGCGAGACGTTGATCCGCGCCATCGACAAGCGCGTAAAGGATCTTCAGGAGAAGCTGTTGATGCTCGACACCGTGCATGCCTGTCCGGCGGGTGGCCCTCCAGGCATGAAATGGATCGCCGCCTACGGGCGCAGGGTGACCGAGGCAAGCCTCAATCACCTGATCGAACACAGACACGAACTGGAAGCGCTTGGGCGCGCCCCGCAACGGGCGCCGGAAGCAGCCGAATAGGGCGACGGGAGACACGAAGATGGCATTCCGCATCAAGGGATCACACATCGCGGCGCTGGTTATCGCCGGGGCGGTCATCGGATGGATGGCTACGGGCAACGTTGTGATCGGCGGCCAGGAAAACGCCGCCAATGCGGTGCCGCCGCCGGCCGAGCGCCGGTCGCAGGACGAGGCGCTCTTCAAAGTCCGCTACGTCACCGTCGAGCCGGAACTGCGCCCGGAGGCGCTTCTGGTGCGCGGACGCACGCAGGCCGACACGGTCGTATCGGTGCGCGCCGAAACGTCCGGCACCGTCCATGAACGGTTGGTGGAAAAGGGCGACAAGGTCAAACTGGGCGATCTCGTGTGCCGGCTCGACCGTGGCGTGCGCATGTCAGCGGTCGATCGGGCGACGGCGGCACTCGACCAGGCCATCTTTGAATATGAAGGCGCGCTGGAATTGCGCAAACAGGGCTACGCTTCCGAAACCCGGCTCAAGGCGCTGAAGGCGGCCATGGATTCGGCTACGGCAACACTGGCCGAGGCGAAGCGGGAGTTGTCCTATACGGACATTCTGGCCACGACCGATGGCGTCGTGCAGGATCCGATCTCCGAAATAGGCGACAATCTGTCGGTCGGCGATGTCTGCGTGACGCTGATCAATGCCGACCCGATGCTGTTTGTCGGCCAGGTTTCGGAACGCAATATCGGATCGATCGATGTCGGCAACGTGGCGCGGGTCGAGTTGGTATCTGGCGAAGCACAGACAGGGAAAATCCGTTACATCGCGCCGTCTGCCGATGCGGCGACGCGAACCTTCCTGATCGAAATCGAAATGCCGAATCCGGACCGCCGACTGCGCGACGGCATCACGGCAGCCGCGCAGATCAAGCTGGATGGGACCCAGGCCTATCGGCTCAATCCGTCCTGGTTGACGCTTGACGACGACGGCCGGATCGGTGTGCGCACGGTCGATGGCGACAATGTTGTTGCTTTCCAGGAACTGAATATCATCGCCCATACGCCGGAGACGATGTGGGTGACCGGGCTCGAGCCGAAAACCAATGTGATCACCGTCGGGCAGGACTACGTCATCCCCGGCCAAGTGGTCGAGCCGGTTGCCGCCGATATCGCAGCAAAGACCATGAAGGCTGAGACCAACTCATGACTTCCGCCCTGCAATCTATCATATCGCGCCCGAAGACCGTCCTCACATTGATGGTCTTCATGGTTGCCGCCGGCATCATGTCCTACCTGGCCATCCCCAAGGAGGCCAATCCGGACATCGACGTGCCGATCTACTACGTTTCGATCGGTCAACAGGGCATCTCGCCCGGCGACGCCGAGCGGCTGCTTGTGCGGCCGATGGAAACCGAACTGCGCGGCATTGACGGGCTGAAGGAGCTGACCGCCATCGCGTCCGAGGGCCACGCCGGAATCGTGCTTGAGTTCAATATCGAGGCGGATGCCGATGAGGTTCTGGCCGATATCCGCGACAAGGTGGACCAGGCGAAGGCCGACCTGCCGGACGAGGCGGACGAGCCGACGATCACGGAAACCAACTTCGCCCTGCAGCCGACGATCATCGTCACCCTGTCGGGCGACGTGCCGGAACGCACGCTCACCAGCCTTGCGCGCCGTCTGCAGGATGAGATCGAGGCGGTGTCGACGGTGCGCGAAGCCTCGCTGGCGGGCGACCGCGAGGAATTGCTTGAGGTTGTCGTCGACCTGATGAAGCTGGAATCCTATGACATCACCCAGGATGAGCTTCTCAACGCGCTGACCCAAAACAACCAGTTGGTGGCGGCCGGTTTCATCGACGACGGCAATGGGCGTTTCAACGTCAAGGTGCCCGGCCTGGTGGAAACGGCCCAGGACGTCTTCTCGATCCCGATCAAACAGAGTGGCGAAGGCGTGGTCACACTGGGCGAGGTGGCGGAGATCAAGCGGACCTTCAAGGATCCGTCGACCTTCACGCGCGTCAACGGTCAGCCGGCCATCTCCATCCAGGTGACCAAGCGCATCGGCACCAACATCATCGAGAACAACAACGAGGTGCGTGCCGTCGTCGCCGAGTTCACCAAGGATTGGCCAAGCGCTGTCAAGGTGAACTACCTGCTCGACCAGTCGAGTTTCATCTTCGAAGTGCTCGGATCGCTGCAATCGTCGATCATGACCGCCGTTGTGCTGGTGATGATCTGCGTCGTCGGCGCACTCGGCATCCGCTCGGGCCTGCTGGTGGGACTGGCGATCCCCACTTCCTTTATGGTCGCCTTCCTCATCCTCGCCGGCCTCGGCATGACGGTCAACATGATGGTCATGTTCGGCATGGTGCTGACGGTCGGAATGCTGGTCGACGGCGCCATCGTGGTGACCGAATATGCCGACCGCAAGATCGCCGAGGGTATGGCGCCCGCCGATGCGTATAAGCGCGCCTCCAAGCTGATGTTCTGGCCCGTGGTCTCGTCCACGGCCACAACGCTGGCGGCTTTCCTGCCGCTGCTTCTGTGGCCCGGCGTGCCTGGGCAGTTTATGAGCTATCTGCCGAAAATGGTCATCATCGTGCTGACCGCCTCGCTGATGACGGCGCTCATCTTCCTGCCGGTAACCGGAACGCTGTTTGCACGGATAGCGGCGGCGGTGTCGCGAAACGCCAATCAGGTGACGGGCGTCTTCGTCGGCGCCATTGCGGGGCTTGCGGCCTTCATCGGACCATTTGCCGGCGCTCCCGATGAAGCGATCCGGCTGGGTGGCAGCGTCGTGACCGGGCTCATTGCCCTGGTGATCGCCTATAAGGTGTCCCAGTTCATCACGGCCCGCCGGCCGGCCGAAACACCGCACGAACCCGACGAAGTGGCGCTGATGTTGTCCTCGCGGGCCGAACTCGATGTGCGTCGGGTGCCGGGCATTACCGGTGGTTACCTGCGCTTCCTCAAAGTGGCCGCAGGCACGCTGTGGGGCAATATCCTCGTCATTCTCGGCATTCTCGGCGCAACAACGGCCTGTTTCATGTTTTTCGCCGCCAACAATCAGGGTGTGGAGTTCTTCGTCGACGAGGAGCCTGACGTGGCAACCGTATTGGTTTCGGTCCGCGGCAACTTGTCGGCCGCTGAAATCCGCGACCTGGTTGCCGAGGTGGAAACGGAGGTTCTGCAGGTCGAAGGCATCGACAACGTCGTCATGTCCGCCACCGCGCCCGGCGGCGGCGGTAGCGGCCTTGAGGTGCTCGGCGGCGTTCAGGACAAGCCCGCCGACGTCGTCGGCGAATTGCAGATCGAACTGGCCGACTATTGCTGCCGGCGGCGGGCCGTCGACATCTTCGAGGAGATTCGCCAGCGCACGGTCGATCTGGCCGGCATCAAGGTCGAGGTCCGCAAGATCGAGGGCGGCCCGCCCACCGGCAAAGATGTGCGGCTGGAAGTTAAGTCGACCGACTACGATACCATGGTCGACACGGTCGCCCGCATCCGCGACCATTTCGATACGGTCGAGTTGCTCGCCGACCACGAGGACGGCCGTCCCCTGCCCGGCATCGAGTGGCAGCTCGACGTCGACCGCGAACAGGCCGGGCGTTACAATGCCGGCATCGTGCAGGTCGGATCGATGGTGCAGCTCGTCACCAATGGTGTGCTGATCGGCACCTACCGGCCGAACGACTCGGAAGACGAGGTCGACATCCGCGTGCGCCTGCCGGAGCACGAGCGCACGCTGGACCAGTTCGAGTTGCTCAAGCTGCGCACCTCCAACGGCCAGGTGCCGCTGTCGAATTTCATCGAACGATCGCCGCAACACAAGGTCTCGTCGATCACGCGGCGTGACGGCCTTTATGCGATGGACGTCAAGGCCAATGTCGCCGAGGGCGCTATGGTGGGCAACCGGCCGGCAACGGCCGACGACGCCGTCGGCCGGCTCCAGGCCTGGGTGGACAGCCAGGAATGGCCGGGCGACGTCTTCCTGCAGTTCCGTGGCGCCGACGAGGAACAGCGCGAATCGAGCGCCTTTCTCGGCCAGGCGGCGCTGGCAGCGCTGTTCATGATGTTCATCATCCTGCTGACGCAGTACAATTCCTTCTACCAGACCGTGATCACCCTTTCGACAGTGGTGCTCGCCGTGTCAGGCGTGCTGCTCGGAATGGCTGTGACCGGTCAGCGCTTCTCGATCATCATGACGGGAACGGGCATTGTCGCGTTGGCCGGGATCGTGGTGAACAACGCCATTGTGTTGATTGATACGTTCAACCGTCTGCGCAGAGAGGGCGTCACCGACACCCGGCAGGCTGCCTTGAAGACCTCGGCGCAGCGCCTGCGGCCGATTATGCTGACCACGATCACGACCATTCTCGGCCTCGTGCCGATGGCGCTGCAGGTCAATATGAACTTCCTGACGCAGACCATCTCCGTCGGCGGCATCACCTCGATCTGGTGGGTTCAACTGTCGACCGCGATCATTTTCGGCCTTGCGTTCTCGACCATGCTGACGCTGGTTTTGATCCCGTCGCTACTGGCGATGCCGGCGAATCTGAGGGATGCCGGACGGCGTGTCGTCGGTCTGTTCGATCGGACACCGGCCATCGCCGGGATGGCGACAGCGCCGGCGAGCGAAACGGACCTCAATCAGGCCGACAATGACGATTTGCCGATCCGCCGGCCGGAGGCCGCCGAGTAAGCACCACCGGCCGCGGCCCCGCGATGGGTGCCGCCGATGCGACGAACGGCGCCCGCCCTTGGCGATTCATCCGCTCAGGCGCGTCGCGAAACGGTCTTGCCCTTTGACGCGTCGAACTCGGCAAGCACCGTCTCGCCGGCAATCGCCGTCTGCCCGACGCAGACGCGCGGCGTGGCGCTCAGCGGCACGAACACATCGAGCCGCGAGCCAAACCGGATGAGGCCGAAGCGTTCGCCGGCTTCGACCTGGTCCGGCGGCGATTTCCAGCACAGGATCCGGCGTGCGACCAGCCCGGCGATCTGAACGACGCCGATGGCGCCGTGCGGACCTTTTATGACCAGTCCGTTGCGCTCGTTCTCCTCGCTGGCCTTGTCCAGTTCGGCATTGAGGAAACGGCCGGATTTGTAGACGGCCTGCGTCACCGATCCGCCGATCGGCGCGCGGTTGATATGGCAGTTGAGGACATTCATGAAAATCGAGATGCGTGTCATCTCATCCTCACCGAGATCGAGCTCGCGCGGCGGTGCCATGGTCGTCACCGCCGACACCCGGCCATCGGCCGGGCTGACGACAAGATCGTCGTCGATCGGCGTGACCCTCTCCGGATCGCGAAAGAAATACGCGCACCAGGCCGTCAGCAGCAGGCCGATCCAGAACAGCGGGTCCCATATCCAACCGAGAACGAGGGAACCGGCCAGGAACATCAGGACGAACTTGTAACCCTCCTTGTGCACCGGCGCCAGGATACTGGAGATCGAGTCAATCACATTCATGAGCCCACTCCCGATGGCAGAATCGCTGCGTCGCAGCGTGGCTAAGGGCCTAGCTCAAAGGCCGGAAAGCGGCAACCGTCGATGAAGCCGGATCGTGTGGGATCAACGCCGCGGAGGTTTGCGTACGACGACGCCGAGCTCGTCGTGCTCGCGGATATCCTTGAGTTTTTCTTCCGTCTCCTGAACCTCGCGCTGGCGGTCCCACATCGCCTGGTAAAGGCCCTTCCTGGCCAGCAGCTCCTGATGGGTGCCGCGTTCAGCGATCACGCCCTCCTGAAGCACAATGATCTCGTCGGCGCCGATCACCGTCGACAAGCGGTGGGCAATCACCAGCGTCGTGCGGCCGCGGCTGACATAGTCCAGAGCCGCCTGGATCTCCTGTTCCGTCGCCGTGTCAAGCGCCGATGTCGCCTCGTCGAGAATGAGGATCGGCGGTGCTTTCAGGATCGTGCGGGCGATGGCGACCCGCTGCTTCTCACCCCCCGACAGCTTCAGCCCGCGCTCGCCCACCATGGTGGCGAGCCCCTCCGGCAGGACGCGGACGAACTTCCCGATTTGCGCCATTTCGGCTGCCTGCATGACGTCGTCGTCGCTCGCGTCGACGCGTCCATAACGGATATTGTAAGCGAGAGTGTCATTGAACAGCACCGTGTCCTGCGGGACCATGCCGATCGCGGCACGCAGCGAGTCCTGGGTGATGTCGCGTACGTCCTGGCCGTTGATCGATACCGAACCCTTTTGCACGTCGTAGAAACGGAACAGCAGCCGGGAGATGGTGGATTTGCCTGCGCCGGACGGGCCGACCACGGCAACGGTCTTGCCGAACGGCACCTCGAAACTGATACCGCGCAGAATCGGACGCGTCCTCTCATAGTGGAAATACACGTCGTCAAAACGGATCGCCCCCTTGGTGTCGCCCAACGGCACGGCATCCGGCTTGTCGGTGATCTCCTCCTTGACGTCGAGCAGATCGAACATCTGTTCGATGTCGGTCAGACCCTGGCGGATCTCGCGGTAGACGAAGCCGATGAAATTGAGCGGGATCGATAACTGCATCAACATCGCGTTGATGAAGACGAAATCGCCGATCGTCTGTTCGCCGCGCTGCACCGCCATCGCCGACATGACCATCATGATCGCCATGCCGGTGCCGAAGATCAGCCCCTGCCCCAGGTTGAGCCAGCCCAGCGACGTCCAGATCCGCGTCGCCGCGTGCTCATAGCGCTCCATGGACTCGTCGTAGCGTTCGGCCTCCATGCGCTCATTGCCGAAATACTTGACCGTTTCGAAATTGAGCAGGGAGTCGATCGCCTTGGTGTTGGCGTCGGTATCCGAAGCGTTCATGTCGCGCCGGATGCCGATGCGCCAATCGCTGGCGCGCACCGTGAACCAAGTGTAAAGCCAGATGACGATGGCGGTAACCAGCACATAGGACAGGCCGTAGGTGAAGCCGAAAATCACCGCGACCAGGGCAAACTCCAGAAGCGTCGGCAGGGTGTTGAGAATGGTGAAGCGCACGATCGATTCGATGCCCTTCACCCCGCGCTCGATGACCCGCGAAAGACCGCCGGTGCGGCGTTCCAGATGGAAGCGCAGCGACAGCCGGTGCATATGCACGAAGGTCCTGTACGCCAGCTTATGCACCGCATATTGCCCGACACGGGCAAACAACGCGTCGCGAAGCTGATTAAGCCCCAGCTGTACGATGCGGGCCAGGTTGTAGGCGAGAACCAGCATCACAGGCGCGATCAGCACGGCCGGCAGGAATTGTAGACCGTCATGCTGCCCATTCAGCGCGTCTGTCGCCCATTTGAAGAAATACGGCACGATGACCTGGGCGATCTTGGCCGCCACCAGAAACAGCGCCGCCCAGACGACGCGGCGCTTCAGATCCGCGCGATCGGAGGGCCACATATAAGGCCACAGATTGCGTAGCGTATGCAGCGGATTGGCGGTGTCGGATGCGACGGTTTTCGGCGTGTCGGACAAGACGGCCCCTGGGTAGGCTGCTCAAGGCAGAAAGGCGGCGATCGCACAGGAATCGCCGCCATCTTGATTAAATAGGCTGTGCGGTGCGGCCGTCAACGGAGCGGATCGGCGCCGTTACTCGAACTCGCGCAGCAGCCGCCGGTGGATTTCTTCGGCGTTTCCCACCGGCTCTTCCGGCACGGCGAAAATCTGGCCCGGTTCGATCCAATGAGGGTCCTGGATCTGGTCGGTATTGGCCAGGTAGATTGTCGTGTAGCGCACGCCCCGCCCGTAGATGCGCCGGGAGATGTGCCAAAGCGTGTCGCCGCGGCGAATGATGACTGAACTGTCCCGCGGTTCCAGCGCTTCCTGGACCACGGTCAACGGTTCCGTACTGTCGAGGACCGCCGTCTGTCCGATCTCGGCCGCACCGTTATCCGGGCTTTGCGCCATGCCGGTTGTGCCGGCCGGCCTGTTCTCCGTTTGAGTCGTTTCGGCGTTCCCGCCGTCTGGAGCCGTTGCTGCCGGTTGCCCCGTTTGCGGCAGGTTCGGCGTGCGCTCGATCGCTGTCTCATCCCCATTGGCAATGGTTGTCGAACCCGCATGATCGTTGCGAGGCGGCGCGACTGCGGCCACCAGTTCGCCTGCCGGCCGGGTAAAGGGCACGGCGACGCGCATAACCGTTCTGATGCCGTCCGGCAGGATCAGATCCGCGCTGATGACATGCCGGCCCACCGCGATTTCGCGGTCGGCCTCCACCAGGAAACGGCCCGTTGGGCTGACCCGGTTGCTGCCGATCTCGTCGCCGTCGACAAACACCCGCACCAGACCGCCAACGGTTGCGGAACCGGCGACGTAGATCCGGCCGTTTTCGATTTCCACAGCATCGATGCGCAGGTTGAAATCCGGTGGCGTCAGCCGATTTGGCGCCGCGGCCACAGTATCGGCACCGCCGGCCGGCGCAACGCTTGCCAGCCGGTTGGATGTGTCAGGAGACACCTCCTCGGCAGTGGCCGGCATGGGTTCCTGTTGCTCCGATAAGGCTTCGGGACTCCGGGTTTCCGGCTCCGGTTCCGCGTCGCTGGCGGCCTCGATTGCACGAGGCGTGCCATCCCCATCGGTCTCAGAAGAACGTATGTCGATTTCGCCACTTGGCCGGTCACGTCTTTCTTCGAGCGACGCTACGGCCAAAGGTTCCTCGACCACGGTCTCCTCAGAAACCGGCTCTTCGGTCACGCTCCGCTCGGCCACGGTTTCGTCAGCCACCGGCTCCTCAGTCTTTGTCCGCTCGGCCACGGTCTCTTCGGCCATCGGCTCCTCGGTCGTGACCCGCTCGACCACAGTCTGATCGGCCAAAGGCTCCTTAGTCACCGTCCGCTCGGCCACTGCCTCCCCTTCGGTGGTGACGGCGGGCACACTGGTAGGTTCGGTTTCGGTAGGCTCCGGCCGCTCGATGATCCGACTTGCTTCGCCCGGCTTGGTCACCATCACGAAAAGCGAGCCGGGATCCTCCTTGGGCGGCACGCTGACCGTTGCGACCTCATCCGACTCCGCCACGACATCGCCCTCCTCAACGACACGCAACACGATCTGGTAATCGCCGGGCGGCAAGGGATCGTCGAAGACGGCGGCGAAGTCGCCGCTCGCGCCGACCTCCGAATCGGCAAGCACATTGCCTTCGCTCACCACTTCCACTGTGGCACCCGGCTCGGCTTTACCGGCAATGACGGCCGAACCGTCCGGCTCGACGCGCAGCAGATCGAATTTCGGCAATACGAACGCGGATTGCTGCAGCGCATCGCCGCCGGTGCTCTCTTCGGCGGTCTCGGTCTGCGCACCGGGTCTCTCCTGCTTCGGCGCGGCACCGTCCTGCGTCTGCGTCGGCGCGGCCACGCGGTCGGTCCGCTCCGATCCCGCGGGCGCTGTTTCCTGGGTTGCCGTCTGCGGTTGCGACAGGCGGCGCTGCCTCTCCTCGTTGTAGACGTACGCGCCGGCGATACCGATCACGATAACGGCCAGTCCAACCAGTCCCCAGAGCAGGGATTTCTTGTTGTTCATTTCATACTCCAGCGGACGCAACACAAACCGGATACGTCCCAAGCACCGAGACATCGACCGGCGCCATAATACCGGGGTTTGTCGCGAAACACATATCTTTAATGCGACCTAAGCCCCTGAATTCAGGCAAAACTAGACCGTTTGCGCAGCGCAAACAAGCATCGGACCGGTTTTGCGCCCTGGGGCCTGCTCGGACACGACCGGCGCTTGACGCCACCACCGACGTCGTGCTTCTTCGCAACATGCCTGCGAATCGATCCATTTGCGTCTATTGCGGTTCCCAGCCTGGCGAGAACCCCACCTATGAAGACGCCGCCCGCGCACTCGGCCGCGCGCTCGCTCAAAACCGCATTCGCCTCATCTATGGCGGCGGAACCGGCGGCATCATGGGAGCCGTCGCTGAAGAGGTCATCCGATCCGGCGGCTTCGTCACCGGCATCATACCGGAGTTTCTGAGCAGCATTGAGGCGGCCAACGGCAACAGCCTCGCCTTGGACGAGCGGATCGTCACCGAGGACATGCATGCCCGAAAACATACTATGTTCGCGAGATCCGGTGCCTTTGTCGCCCTGCCGGGCGGCATCGGCACCCTGGAAGAGATTGTCGAGATCATGACCTGGGCGCAGCTCGGACGCCACCGGCGGCCAATGGTGCTCGCCAATATCGGCGGTTTCTGGAATCCGCTGCTGCAACTGATCGCACATATGGAAGCCGAGGGCTTCCTGCACTCGCGCCACCTCGTTCAGCCGCTGGTCATCAACACGGTGGACGAGATCGTGCCGGCCATTCTGCAGGCATGGGGCTCGGCCGACGCCGATGGCGGCGTTCCCGGCATCATCGAAAAGATGTAACACCGATCGGGAGACGACGGGGATGAACCAAGCCGGCCAAGCCGTACGCATCGTATCCGTCCAGTTCCGTGCTGAACCGGCCTCGGCCGGCGCGGCGTTCTATGACCGGCTTTCCTATTATATCGCCGCGGCTGCCGATTATGAGGCCGATTTCGTTGTTTTTCCCGAGTTGTTCACGCTGCAACTACTGGCCTCGACGCCCGGCATCACCGCCGACCGGCTCGCCGCCATGCTGTCGCAGCATACGATGCAGTTCGTCGACAGGCTGTCGGATCTCAGCCGAAGCCACCGAATCAATATCGTCGCCGGCTCTCATCTGACGACGACGGATCTTGGCATTCGCAATGTCTGCCACGTCGCACTGCGCGACGGCAGCATTCATCGCCGTGAAAAACTGCATCCGACTCCCGGCGAGCGCACCGTTTGGCGTGTCACCGGCGGCGACGCGGCCAACGTCATCGAGACCGATTGCGGTCCGGTGGGTGTCATGGTCTGCTATGACAGCGAGTTTCCGGAGATTGCCCGTCACCTGGTGGATCAGGGTGCCCTCATCCTGATCGTGCCCTATTGCACCGACACGGCCCACGGCCACTGGCGGGTCCGCCATTGCTGTCAGGCACGGGCGGTCGAAAACCAGTGCTACGTCGTAACCGCGGGCCTTGCCGGCCATGTCGAAAACATACCTGACATGGCCGGCTGCTTCGCCCGTTCGGCCATCCTGACGCCCTGCGACATTCCTTTCGACCGCGACGGCGTCGCCGCCGAGGCGACCGAAAACGCCGACATGATGATCGTCGCCGACCTGGATCTCGCCAAGCTCGCGGCAGCCCGCGCGGACGGATCCGTTCGCAACCGCGAAGACCGCCGGCCGGACCTCTATTCCGTCATCTGGAAAGGCCGCTGACGGCATCCGGCGGCCTTCCTGTTGCGAAACGGTTGCATTGCCGTGTTACGGAAGAGCTATCCCTGATAACATCATCCGGAGAGCTCCATGAGACGCCCTGCACTCGCCTGCCAATGGGCCCTGCTGGCTTTCGCCGTCACCATCGATACGGCGCCCGCCGACAGCGTCACGACGCCGATCCAGCTTGGCCCGCGACCTTTCGTGCTGGTCGAGGACATGGATGACGGCGCGCTCAAGCAGGCACTGCAGGAATGCAACGCCGGACCGTTCTTCAAGTCGGAGTTCTCCATCGGGCATCGCGGCGCACCGCTGCAATTTCCCGAGCACACCGAAGAGTCCTATCGCGCCGCCGCGTTGATGGGCGCCGGCATCCTCGAATGCGACGTGACCTTTACGAAGGACCGCGAACTGGTCTGCCGTCACTCGCAATGCGACCTGCATACGACCACGGATATCCTGGCACGGCCGGACATCGCCTCCCAATGCAGCGTGCCGTTCACCCCGGCCGACCCGGCCACCGGCAGGGAAGCGGCCGCCAGATGCTGCACCGCCGACATCACGCTCGCGCAATTCCGCCAGCTGAACGGAAAAATGGACGCCTACGACGCGACGGCCACGACGGTCGAGGACTACCTGGCGGGAACGCCGTCCTGGCGCACTGACCTCTATGCATCACACGGCACCCTGATGACCCACGCCGAATCCATCGCCCTGTTCAAGCAACTCGGGGTCAAGATGACGCCTGAACTGAAGTCGCCGGCCGTCGACATGCCGTTCGAAGGCGATTTTTCCCAGCAGCAATATGCACAGAAGCTAATCGACGAATATAAGGCGGCCGGCGTGTCGCACAGCGACGTTTTTGCCCAATCCTTCAACCGGGCCGATGTGCTCTACTGGATCGAACAGGAGCCGGCATTCGGCAGCCAGGCGGTCTATCTCGACGGCCGCTACAATGACGGGCTGAACCCGGAAGACCCATCGACCTGGACCCCATCGATGGAAACGCTGGCCAAAAACGGCGTGCGTTATCTTGCCCCGCCACTCTGGGTGCTAGTGCGTACCGGTGAAGACGGCAAGCCCGAACCGTCCGCCTATGCCCAGGCGGCAAAGGCGGCCGGCCTCAATCTCATCACCTGGACGCTGGAGCGTTCCGGGCGGCTCAACCGCGGCGGCGGCTGGTACTATCAGACCATCAAGGACATCACCGACAATGACGGCGATGCACTTGTGCTGCTCGACGTGCTCGCTCAGGAGGTCGGCGTCGTCGGCGTGTTCTCCGACTGGCCGGCCACCACCACCTATTATGCCAATTGCATGGGGCTCAACTGACGTCAGGCCCGCACCGGCGGCAGGCCGGCACTGCCTCTGGCACATGTCCGGCCGCCATTGTCTCAAGCGGGAACGCCGCCGCGCGCGGCGCGCAGGGTTGACCAGCTATAGATGCCGAGCGCCGACCAGATGAGGCAGAAGGCGAGCAACTGCCACGCAGAAAACGGCTCCCGGAAGACAAAGACAGCCACCAGGAAAATCAGCGACGGCGCGATGTATTGCATCAGCCCGATCGTTGAATAACGCAACCGTTTGGCGCCGGCAGCGTAGAGAATGAGCGGGATCGCGGTGAAAGGCCCTGCCGCCATCACCAGCAGCACGCCGACAAAGCCGCCGCCCCACACATATTGCCCGCCCGTCGGCGACGCGAAGAACAGCACGATCAGAGATGGGATGCTGAGCAGCAGCACTTCCAAGAAAAACCCTTGGCTTGGGCCGATCGGCAGCGTCTTGCGCAGGAAGCCGTAGAGCCCAAAGGTGAGTGCCAGCGACAGCGATATCCAGGGCGGCCCGCCGGCATGAATCGTCAGAACCAGCACCGCCGCGACGGCCAGCGCAATGGCAATCAGCTGCCATTTGTTGAAACGCTCGCCGAGGAACGCGGCACCGAGAACGATATTGACGATCGGGTTGATGTAGTAGCCCAGCGCCGTCTCGACCGTGCGATCGACCACGACGGCCCAGGTATAGATACCCCAATTCATGGCAATCAGAGTGGCCGTCAGCCCGGCCAGAAGCAGCGTGCGAGGGTCGCGAAAGGCAGCCTTGAGATCCGCGGTGCGGCGCAGCCAGAGCAGAACGCAGCCGGCTACGGGAACCGAAAACAACACGCGATAGGCAACGATATCGACCGGAGGAATGTGCGACACCGCCTTGATGTAAAGCGGCATCAAGCCCCACAGCACATAGGCGCCCAGGGCGAAACCGAAGCCGTGCACGGCGGGATCGGCATGGCGCGTGCCGTTCATTGCACTTTCCCTCCGTCGACCGAAAACCGCTATGCCGCAGCGCTCAGACTTGGTTTGTCGCCTTGGAACCCCGGCTTTTGAGGAGTTTGAACGTCACCGAGTCCATCAAGGCCTGGAACGATGCATCGATAATGTTATCGGACACGCCGACTGTCCACCATCTTTCGCCGCTGGCATCGCGCGATTCGATCAGAACGCGGGTGATCGCCTCGGTGCCGCCATTGAGGATCCGCACCTTGTAATCGGTCAGTTCGAGATCGGCGATCTCATCCTGGTACTTTCCGAGATCCTTGCGCAACGCGATGTCGAGCGCATTGACGGGACCGTGCCCCTCGGCCACCGACATGATCGTTGCGCCGTCGATCTCGACCTTCACGATCGCTTCCGAAACGGTCTTGATGTTGCCGCGCGCGTCGAACCGGCGTTCGACCATCACCCTGAAACTGTCGACCTTGAAAAACTCCGGAACCCGTCCCAGAATCCGCCGCGCCAGCAGTTCGAAACTGGCATCGGCGCCCTCATAGGCATAGCCCGTGGCCTCCTGTTCCTTGACGATGGCGATCAGGCGGTCGAGTTTGGGGTCGTCTTTCGACACCTCAATGCCGCGCCGTGCCAGTTCGTTGATGAAATTCGACTTACCGCCCTGATCGGAGACCATGACCCTGCGCGCATTGCCGACGGATTCCGGCGACACGTGTTCATAAGTCCTGGGATCCTTCAGCAACGCCGAGGCGTGAATGCCGGCCTTGGTCGCGAAAGCGGAGGCCCCGACATAGGGGTGCTGCGGGTCGGGTGGGCGGTTGAGCAACTCATCGAAGGCGTGCGAAAGCCGCGCCAGGCCAGTCAGTCTGTCCGCATCGATGGCGGTGACGAAGCGCTGGTTCCACAGCGGTTTCAGCACCAGCGTCGGGATAAGCGTTACCAGATCGGCATTGCCGCAGCGTTCGCCGATGCCGTTGAGCGTGCCTTGCACCTGCCGCACGCCGGCATCGACGGCGGCGAGCGAATTGGCAACCGCCTGGCCGGTATCGTCATGGGCGTGAATGCCCAGGCGGTCGCCCGGAATGCCCGACTCGATCACCGCGCGCACGATCGAGGCAACCTCACCCGGCTGCGTGCCGCCATTGGTATCGCACAGCACGACCCAGCGGGCGCCGGCCTCGTAGGCGGCCCTGGCACAGGCAATCGCATAGTCCGGATTGGCTTTGTAACCGTCGAAGAAATGTTCGCAGTCGACCATCGCCTCCTTGCCGGCTGCAACGGTGTGTTCGACGGAGGCGCGGATACAGTCCAGGTTCTCGTCATTGCTAATGCCCAGCGCGACGGACACGTGGTAGTCCCAGCTTTTGGCGACGAAGCAGACCGCATCGCATGCGGAATGCAAAAGCGCCGCCAGGCCGGGATCGTTCGACGCCGAAACTCCGGTCCGTTTGGTCATGCCGAAGGCCACGAAACCGGCGTTCCGCATCCGATTCTTCTCGAAGAACGCCGTGTCCGTCGGATTGGCGCCCGGATAGCCGCCCTCGACATAGTCGATGCCGAATTCGTCCAACATCTTGGCGATGGCGATCTTGTCCTCGACATTGAAATCGATTCCGGGCGTCTGTTGCCCATCGCGCAGCGTCGTGTCGAACAGGTGTATCTTCTCGCGCTCGCTCATCACTGTGATCCGGATTGCTCCGCCGGCCAACGGTCCGTATCTCGGTCGGGATGCTGATGGCTGCTGTCACGGATTGTTTTGAGCGCATCGGCCTCGCCGGCATCCTCCGTCGTCTCTCCCGGCAGGCCCAGAACCTCGTTTAGCCAGGGCATGCGTGCCTCGAGGCCGTATTGCGCTGCCGGTCTGACAGCCGCCGGATCGTCCAGCGTGCCCAGCACGATATTGAGATGACCGGCATCCTTGCCTTCATAGGTGAGCGGTGTGCCGCACTCACGACAAAAGCCTCGATCGGCGAGATCGGACGACGCAGAGCGGGCGATTGCACCACGCGTCACGGTGAAATCGTCCCATTGCATGTTAGCGAGCGGGCCCGAAATGCGGTAGCGCACCGCGCCGCACTGGCATCCGCCGCTTAGATTGGGTTCCACCATGATCGTGCCTTTCGTTGTCCCGATCAAAACACATGTCTCTACCGCACCGACCAATGGGTCACGCGTTCGCCCGTCTGCGGGTCTTTGCCGTCACGCAGTTCAATGCCCGCGGCGGTCAGTTCGTCGCGGATCGCGTCAGCCTGCACCCAGTCCTTCCGCTTGATCAGAGTGAGACGTTCGGCGATACGCGCCTCGACCGCCGCGCTGTCGACATCCACCTCCTTCTTCTGCCGATAGGCCTCGAACCCCAGCAGCCCGAGCGCCGATGCCAGTTCCCCGCCGTCCAGAGCGTTGAGCCGCGCCAGCGCGCCGGAGACGTTGAGATCATCCGAGAGTATCTCAAGGAAGGCATCATCCACCTGTTCCTGCAGTGGCGCGTCCCCGGCTTTCCGCGCGAATTTGGCGAGCAGTTGCTCGGCCTCCTCCAGCTTGCGGCGGCTGAAATCGATCGGCTCGCGATAATGGGTCATCAGCATAGCCAGCCGCAGCACCTCGCCGGGCCAGGAGCGCCCGCCGAAAACATCGCTTGCGAGAAGCTCGTGAATGGTGACGAAATTGCCGAGGCTTTTCGACATTTTCTGTCCTTCGACCTGCAGAAAGCCGTTATGCATCCATATGTTGGCCATCCGCTTCGTGCCGAAGGCGCACAGCGACTGGGCGATCTCGTTTTCGTGGTGCGGAAAGATCAGGTCGAGGCCGCCACCATGGATGTCGAACACCTCGCCGAGATAGCGGGCGCTCATGGCCGAGCATTCGAGATGCCAGCCGGGACGGCCGACGCCCCATTCGGACGGCCAGCCGGGCTCGTCGCCGCTTGATTGTTTCCACAGCACGAAGTCGCCCGGATTGCGCTTGTGCGCGTCGACGGCAACACGGGCGCCGGCCTGCTGGTCTTCCAGCTTACGCTTCGACAGGGCCCCGTAATCGGGCATCGACGTGACATCGAACAGCACCTCGCCGGCAGCCTCATAGGCATGGCCGTTGTCGATCAACCGCCTGACGATGTCGCGCATCTGCGGGATGCTGTCGGTCGCCCGCGGTTCGACCGTCGGTTCCAGGCAGCCCAGCGCCCTGACGTCGGCGTGATACTGATCCGCCGTCTTGGCGGTCACCAGGGCGATTGCGCTGTTGAGGTCCATGTCGGGATAGTCGCGCGCGGCGCGCGCGTTGATCTTGTCGTCGACATCGGTGATGTTCCGGACATAGGTGACATTGGCTTCGCCGTAGACGCGGCGCAGCAGCCGGAAAAGCACATCGAAGACGATGGCCGGGCGTGCGTTACCGATATGAGCGTAATCGTAGACCGTAGGTCCGCACACATACATGCGCACATTGGCCGGATCGATCGGCCGAAACGCTTCCTTGCTACGCGTCATCGTATTGTAAAAGATCAGGCGCGGTTCGCCCATCAGTCAAACTCCCCTTGTCCCTCTGGCCGGGGCTTTGTCCTGATGAAAGTGGAGACGAAAACAGCCGGTCCAGCGTTTGGCTAGTGATTGATAATCCAGCAAATGCAGATGGCGGCAGTGCCGCGAAGCGTTTTCATAGGCGCCTTATCGCCGCTCACGCCCGCGCCGTCAAGTCATGTTGAACATCGCACTCACGATTGAATGAAGCGCATCAGCAAACCGGCACCGAGGATCGCCATGATCGCGGCGATCAGCAGATCGAGCATGCGCCAGGCCACCGGCTTGACGAAGATCGGTTCCAGCAGCCGTGCGCCGTAGCCGAGACCGAAAAACCAGACGAAAGACGCTGTCATCGCGCCGATACCGAATGCGAGGCGCGCGTGGCCGTCATACTGGCCGGACAGACCGCCGATGAGAAGCACGGTGTCGAGATAGACGTGTGGATTGAGAAAAGTCAGCGCCAGGCAGGTGGTGACCGCGGCCCACAGGCTGGTGCCGCTGCGCTCCGCCGCGTGAAGGCCGTGCGGATGCAAGGCGCGGCGGAGTGCGAGCCCGGCATAGGCGAACAGGAAGGCCGCACCGCCCAGTGTGACCGCGCCGATCAACACCGGCGAACGGGCAACCAGCGTGCCAAGCCCGGCGATGCCCAAGGCAATCAGCATGGCATCCGAAAAAGCTGCGATCAGGCAGACCGCCAGCACATGCGACCGGACCAGCCCTTGCCTGAGGATGAAGGCGTTTTGCGCGCCGATCGCGACGATCAGCGATCCGCCGAGAAAAAAGCCGGCGACCATTGCTGCCCCGACCGTATCGTCAAACATGCGCTGTTCCGTCCTGTTGTCGACAGAGAGAAATCAAAAGAGCGACATCTGTGCGTCGTCGGTGGATGGCTTCGGCGACGCCGAATCCGGTTCCTCGCCGATCTCGACCCGTTCCTGCAACTCCGGTCCGACATTGGCGACCTTGTTGACCTTGTCTGACACCGGAACAGCCTCGAAGAACGCCTCATCGACGGGCTCCGTGAGATCCTGGACATCGCGCGGCTCCTGTGTCCGACAATCGAGCCAGCGCGCGAAATCCGGCGGCCGGATGATGACCGGCATGCGGTGGTGAATGTGGCTGATCGCGGCATTGGCCCGCGTCGTCAGCACCGCACCGGTGTCGATCTCCGACCCGTCGGCCGCCGACCAGGTTTCCATCAGACCGCCGAAGGCGACAATGCCGCCGTCGCGCGGACGCACCCAATAGGCTTGCGGCCTGGCGCGCCCCTCGCGCCGCCATTCATAGAAGCCGGAAGCGGGAACAAGGGTGCGCCGATGTCGCATCGCGGCCTTGAACGATGCTTTGTCCGGTGCTGTTTCGGCCCGGGCGTTGATGAGCAGCGCAAAGCCCTTCGGCTCCTTCACCCAGGATGGCAGCAAGCCCCAGCGGACAAGAACGGTCTCGCGGGCCGGAAGGTTGCTCCCGGGCCGCTGAACGGCACCGTCCATCGCCCTGATCATCAGGATCGGCTGGGTCGGCGCGATGTTGTAGCGGATTTCGTAACGCTCCATTTCGGTCGTTTCGAAAAACGCACTGATCGCGTCGGAACTGGCTGTCAGGGAAAACCGGCCGCACATGCTCGTGCTCAATAAGTGGGACTGGAGTAGAGGATGGCATCCGCGGCGCGCTCGGCGTCCAATAGCCGAGCCTCGGCGATCATGAGTTCCGTCTGCTTAAGCAGAAGCTGCGTCTGCAGATCGGACCGTTTCGTCGCGTCCGAAGCATCGACAATGGAGGTCGTCAACGAATCGATCGCGTCGCGGACCAGATCGCGATCGACACGCGCGGCGTGGACGCGCTCGCCGACCGTGTAGCCGCGCAGGAAACCCGGCGCCACATCCGCCGGGCAGGATTGCGCGTAATGGGCACCGTCACGACCGACCTGCAGACCGTTTTCCACCGTGCAGTATTGGCGAATGCCCGTTTCCCAGCCGGCGCGCCAGGCAGTGCTGTCGACGGGCAAGCCATAACCGGAACACGCTTTTTCGTGTTCCGCCACATAGGAGGCCGGTCGGCCCTGTTGTCCGTTGCGCTGTCCGAGGTCCTGCCAGTTCGCCGTCTCGCACTGTGCCTCGTTGAGCGTAGCGCATGCTGTTATCCATAGCGGGACGACCAATATCAGCGTTACCGCTCTCAACTGGCTGTTCCGCGTTGCCGTCGCCGCCATCTCGACTACTATCGCCTTCATCAATATTCGTGTGTGCGGGACGATAGGCGAGGCAGGCAACGGATGAAAGACGACAACGAGCGTTATCCCCGGATGGCCGTGTCCTGCGTGGTCAGACGCGACGATCGCTATCTGCTGGTGCTGCGCGGCCCTGGCCCGTCCGCCGGCCACTATGCCTTTCCCGGCGGCAAGGTGGAGGCCGGCGAAAGGCTGGAAGCGGCGGCGTTGCGCGAATTGCGCGAGGAGACCGGCCTTGAGGCAGGAAATGTCCGCTTCTTCAGGCTCTACGATCTGATCACCCATCCGGGCGACGTCGACCCTGAAAGCCATTTTGTACTCGCCGTGCATCTCGCGGAGGTCGACGACAAACAGATTGCAGTGGCCGGCGATGACGCCGTGGCGCTCGGCTGGTTCGCCGTCCATGAAGTCAGGGACCTGCCGGTTCCGCCGAGCGTGATGCATTGCATAGACGCTCTTGAACGCATCCGCGTCGCGGAAAGCGCGCTGCCCTCAAGCAAAAGTGAGCACGGTTGAGTGGCTGCCCGTCGGCGACGGCGTTAGCGTGCAGGCACCGTTAATGTCCGGGAGGTGCGATCGTGAACGCCATGCAATGGATTCGGCATGCCCGTCTGACGCTCCTGTGTCTCTTCGCCTTCACTGTTTCGGCCCTGGCCGATCCGGTTGCCTGGCGCGGGCAAGGCTGGACCACGGATTTTTCCAACCACACGATCGATTTTAGGGAGATCCTCTCCGGCGGTCCACCCAAAGACGGAATTCCGTCGATCGACGATCCGCAGTTTCTACCGGTCTCCGAGATCACCGATCTGGATGCCCGCGAGCCGGTTATGAGCCTTGACATCGCCGGCGATGCCCGCGCCTATCCGCTGCGCATCCTGATGTGGCACGAGATCGTCAACGACACCGTCGGCGGGCGTCCCGTCGTTGTCACCTATTGCCCGCTGTGCAACGCCGCCCTGGTTTTCGACCGGGTCATCGACGGCGAGCCGGACACATTCGGCACCACCGGCAAGCTACGCAATTCCGATCTGGTAATGTATGATCGACGCACGGAGAGCTGGTGGCAGCAATTCACCGGCGAGGCCATCGTCGGCGCGAAGACCGGTGACACGCTGGCGATGATCCCGTCGCGCCTGGAGGCTTTCGAACGGTTCAAGGCACGATACCCCGACGGCAAGGTCCTCGTGCCGAACAATCCGGCCATGCGTAACTATGGCGCAAACCCCTATCGCGGCTATGATACCATGGACCGGCCGTTTCTCTTTACCGGTGCATTGCCGCCAGACATCCATCCCATGGCAAGGGTTGTCGTGGTGCGGGAGGGTGGAGAGCCGGTCGTCGTGTCGATGCTGAAGGTGCGCGAGGAAGGTCCGCTGACCCGCAATGGCGTGACCATAAGCTGGGAGGCGGGCCAGGCGTCGGCCCTCGACAGCGGCGTTATTGCCAGAGGTCGCGATGTCGGCAATATCGTCGTTCAAAAGGACGACAAGGATATCGTCCATGACGTCACTTTTGCCTTTGTTGCTCACGCATTTCTGCCCGACGCGCCGATCGAGAAAGCGGCCGGCGAATAGCTCCGCCCGCAGCGCCACCGCAGCGCATTCTGGGGCACGCGACATGGTCGCAAAACCCTGCGCCATGCTTGTCGCCCTTATGCTCTGCCAGGCACCGGCCCTGGCGCAGACCGCGGCGCCACCCTATGAGGATCGGCTGGTCCGCCTGTCGGAAGTCGTCGGCTCGATGCATTATCTGCGCACGCTGTGCACGGGCGAGGACGAGGGCTGGCGCGTGACGATGCAGGCACTGATCGCAGCCGAAGCGGGCGATGATGAAAGGCGGGCCAAGATGACCGCCGCCTTCAATCGCGGCTACCGCGCCTTCGCATCGGTCTATCGAAGCTGCACGCAGCCGGCGATGGAGGCGGAAGAACTTTACCGCGCCGAAGGGCTCGCGCTTGCGTCCGAGATCATTGCGCGCTACGGAAATTAACAACTTGTTAACCAGCCGATACGCTGCAAGGCTTTTGCCGCATTTGGCGTGCTACCGTGAAATCGGAGCTTGGCGGAGATGTGCTCTCCGGATGGTGACGTGATGGAACACAATCTGCCTGACATCGACGAGATGATCTTTCACGAAAAAATGCAGACCGCTCTGGAGCATCAGACCGAGGCCTGGGCCGAAGGCGTTGCAGATGGTATCGAGCCGGAGATCATTGCCGACGCCGCATTGGTGACGGTGATGCGCGAAACCGTCAAATTGTTCGGTGAAGACGGCGCGGAGGCCATTCTGGAGGAACTCCGGCAACGCATTCTGACCGGTGAATTCTCGCCGGAACGCCTGATCCAGTAACCTTCATCGCGGGGGCGAGCAGCCATGGAGAGGCCAGGCCCGATACCGCGTCGTCTTCTTGGCGTCATTTCCTGCGTTACGGTCCTCGCCGGCTTGCCGACTGTCTCGACCGCCGCTTTTGACCGCGCCCAAAATGCTGCTCTGACCGGCGGATCCGAACCATCCATCGACGACAACCGGCCAAGCATCGGCCTGTCCAACGATGAACCGCCGGCCGCACCACCAACCGATATCGTCGTGGACTATGATCTTTCGAAACTGCCAGCGCCCGTGCGGCGGATGCGCGAGCTGATCGTCGACGCAGCGAAAACCGGAGACATAGAGGGGCTGCGGCCGCTGCTCGGCACCGGTATCAACCGGACGCGGATTTCCATCGTCGACGACGAGGGCGACCCGATCGAGTATCTCAAGGCGATGTCGGGCGATGGCGAGGGTCATGAGTTGCTGGCTATCCTGCTTGACATACTGGAAGCCGGATATGCGCATCTCGATGTCGGCGAGCCGACGGAAATGTATCTCTGGCCCTATTTCTACACGATGCCCCTCGACGGTCTCGACGACCGACAGCGGGTTGAGTTGTTTCGTATCATCACGGCAGGCGATTACGAGGATATGCGGGCCTATGGCGGCTATATGTTCTATCGCGCGGCCATCGGTCCGCAGGGCGACTGGAAGTTCTTCGTCGCCGGCGATTGATGCGCCCTTGCCCATGGTCGGCCCTGCCACTACCTACGACTTGTCCGCAAGGAGGAGCGATCTTTCGATGAAATCCGTTGCATTGACCGACAGGGCGCTGGTGCGCATCGCTGGCGAGGACGCTGAAAACCTGCTGCAGGATGTGATCACCTGCGATGTCGCGGCATTGCCCGGCGGAACCGCCCGTGTCGGCGCCCTGCTGACGCCACAAGGCAAGATCCTATACGAGTTTCTGGTCTCGCGAGACGGTGACGACGGTTTCCTGTTCGATCTCAAGGCCGATCAGATCCCGGCGTTCGTGCAGCGCATGACGATGTATCGCCTGCGCGCGAAGGCCGTGATCGAACCGGTCGAGGAGGCGGTGGTCCATGCTTTCTGGGATGGCGACGCGGACCGGCACTGTCTGGTCGATGAGCGGTTTTCCGCCGTATGTCCGGTCTATCGCGTCTATCGCGATCCGCAGGCGGATACGGCATCGAGAGAGGATTACGACCGGCTGCGCATTCAGGTGGGCGTCGCCGAGGCGGATCAAGACTATGCGTCTTCCGACGCCTTTCCCCATGACGTGTTGATGGACCTCAATCACGGTGTGTCGATGACGAAGGGCTGTTACGTCGGCCAGGAGGTGGTGTCGCGCATGCAGCATCGCGGCACCGCGCGTCGGCGGCTCACCCGGGTGAGCGCCGACAAGCCATTGCCCGGCGCCGGAACACCGCTGGAGGCCGGCGGGAAGACGATCGGCCAATTGGGAACGACGGTGGGTGACACCGCACTGGCGCTGGTGCGCACCGACCGGGCGGCCAAGGCAATGGATGACCACACGCCGATCCGCGCCGGCGACGTGCCGGTCACGCTTACCCTGCCGGCCTGGACCGGTCTGCGTTTTCCCATCGCGGAGGTCGAAGGCCAGAGCGGCCGGCCATGACGGCGCGTTCCCCACAGCCGCGGGTATGGCAGAGAATGCTGTCGGGCCGCCGCCTCGACCTGCTCGAGCCGTCACCGCTCGACATTGAAATCAACGATATCGCCCATGGCCTTGCCCGTGTCGCACGCTGGAACGGACAGACGGCCGGCGCTCATGCCTTTTCCGTTGCGCAGCATTCACTGCTTGTCGAAGAGATTTTTACGCGTCTCAACCCGGAAGCCGGCCCGGAAGACCGGCTTGTCGCGCTGCTCCACGATGCGCCGGAATATGTAATCGGCGACATGATCTCGCCGTTCAAAGCGATCGTCGGGGGCGACTATAAGGACATTGAAAAGCGCCTGGAAAACGCTGTGCATGTGCGTTTTGCCCTGCGTCCGCGGGCGCCGGCGGCGCTGAAGGCGCGCATCAAAAAGGCAGACGGCATTTCGGCCTATTACGAGGCAACCGTACTTGCCGGCTTCACGCAGGCCGAGGCCGGCCGCTTTTTCGGCCGGCCGCGCGGCATCGCCCGTGATACGCTGTGCCTCGATCCGCTTCCGGCGGCCGACGTCGAGACCGCCTTCTTGCGGCGTTTCGAGGCGTTGGAGCAATGCCGCATGCCGGCGCGGTCCGAAGCCCTATAGCGACGCGATGCCCCATCTGGTTGTCTGTTCCCTGTTTCATTTGCCGGCCACAGCGAGAATCCACGACGCTCGGGAGATGATCACGCTCCTGTCGCCGCAGACCCCGTTCGACAGACCGCCTTCGGTCGATCCGGCAAGGCATCTCGTGCTGGACATGAACGACATCAGCGCGCGGCTGGAGGGCATGACCGCGCCGGAAGAATCCCACATTGTCCGCCTGCTCGACTTCGCCGCCGGCTGGGATCGCTCTCGTCCCCTACTCATTCACTGCTGGATGGGCATTTCGCGGTCGACGGCGGCCGCCTATATCACCGCGTTGGGGCTCAATCCGTCGCGCGACGAGGAGGAAATGGCGCTGGAGTTGCGTCGGCGGGCACCATCGGCCACACCGAATGCACGCATGGTCGCGCTCGCAGACCGGGTTCTCGACCGACAGGGGCGCATGATCGCCGCCGTCTCGCGGATCGGCCGCGGCGCGGACGCCGCCCACGGCACGCCTTTCGTCTTACCGCTGGATGACGGCTGAGATGGTGCCGGAGTCCACAGCGGTTGAGATCGGCCTCAACGCCGCCATCGTCTCTGTGAGCGACGACACGCCGCAAATCCTGGTGGTCACAGGCGGTGGCGCCAGGGGTGGGCGGCAGGCCCTGCCCGATGGTCTGCCGCTCGGATCGTTCGATCCGCTGCTGCACCGCACTTTTGAAACCGGCCTGCGTGAATCGGTCAAGCGGCAAACCGCCCTGCCGCTCGGTTATGTCGAGCAGCTCTACACATTCGGCGACCGCGGTCGTCACAAACAGCCGGGCGACACCGGCCCGCATGTGGTGTCGGTGGGATATCTCGCCCTTACCCGGTCGAACCGGGAATCGGAAGGCGCCGCGGAGCAGGCTGGCGCCGCCTGGCGCGACTGGTACGGTTATTTCCCGTGGGAAGACTGGCGCAGGGGATCCCCGCCGATTCTCGATGCCATCATGCTGCCGGCTTTGAAGCACTGGGCCGAGGCGCCGGCGACAACCCAGGGCCGATTGCCAAGCCGAAAGTCGCGGCTGCGGCTTGCCTTCGGCGATGACGATTTTTCGTGGGACGAGGAGCGCGTCCTTGAACGCTACGAACTTCTCTACGAGGCCGGTCTGGTGGAGGAGGCCGTCGCCGACGGCCGGGTGGCGCAAACCGGCCTCACCACCGCGCTCGGCCGCCAGATGCGCTTCGACCACCGGCGGATTCTCGCCACCGCCATGGCCCGATTGCGCGGCAAGTTGAAGTATCGCCCGGTGATCTTTGAACTCATGCCGCCGGAATTCACATTGACGGCGCTGCAGACCACGGTCGAGGCGATTTCCGGGCGGCATCTGCACAAGCAGAATTTCCGCCGGCTGGTCGAGGGTGCCGAACTGGTCGAGACCACCGGTGCGACCAGCGCCGCGACGGGCGGCCGGCCCGCGGCGCTTTATCGATTCCGCCGTAGAGTCTTCGAGGAAAGGCCGGCGCCCGGCCTGAAGCTCGGCGGACGTTAGCAGACAAAGTTTTCTGGCGTTTTCAACCGAGCAGCGCCTTTTTGACAGAATTGGCACCTATAGAGGCAAATGGCTCAGAAACCGAGGCATGTTGACATGGTTTTGAAAACGGTTGACGATTCGCAACCCGCCCGGAAAAGACCAAGCATTTCGCTCCGCCTGTTGATGATCGTTGGGTTCGGCGGCCTCGTGGCGCTGTCGGTGGGCGGCGTACTGGCCATATCGGTCTATGCGAATTTCACCAATACGCTCACGCTTCTCAATCGCCAGGCGATTCAACTGATCGACGGCATGGAGGAGACGATCGACCGCGACGCCTCAGAAACCGAGCGGGTCGTCAGTGGTATCGCCGCGCTCTATGAAAGCGGCAGCTTCGAGATCGATGACACCGCGACGCTCAATCAGATCGCCGCGACATTGCTGATGAGCGAGCAGATGGTGGAACACATCGTCGTGGTCGATCAAAGCAACGCGATGTTCGCTTGGGGCCGGACACCGACGGGCGACATCATCGAATTGCGCCCCGGCTCAAAGGACCTGCCGCAGGAGCCCGGGCACCCGCTTTCCGGCTTGGCCGGGCCGACCGACAAGCGGCCGCCGGCGCGACGGGGCGCGCCACTGCCGTTTCCGACCGGCCACACGCCAGTCTGGCTCGAGCCGACCGTGGTCAAGGGGACGCTATACCACTCGGTCGCCCGGACACTCACTCGAAACGGTGAAGCCCGCGGCATGGCAATGGCCGCCGTCGGCGCGCGTGGTCTTAACCGCGCGGTTCAGGAGATCAGCGAGGGCAACGGCACAACGGTTTTCGTCACCGATCACAAGGGGAACGTCATTTCCCACTCGAAAATGCCGCACCTGTTCAAAACGGATCCGCGGATCGCACTGAGTGCCTTTCCGGACTCGGCCGTTAGGTCCTTTGCCGAGGGCGTCGATCAGATCGGCGTGACCGGTGGAGAAGGTGTGCGCATCGGCGTGGCGGAAGATGAAAACGAAAATGAATATATTTTCATTTCCAAGGACATCACCGCCATGTCCGACAAGCCCTATGCGCTGACAGCCTATTTCGATAGGGCCGATATCGGCACCGAACTGAAGCGCGTCGCCATCTCGGCGATCGTCGGCCTGACCGCCTTTGTCCTGGCGGTGGCGCTCGCGATCTTTTTCGGCAACCGCTTATCCCGGCCGCTGCAGCGCATCGCCGCATCGGCCTCGCAATTCGCCAATCTCGACCTCGATTCCTACCGGCCCCTGCCGCATTCACGGGTGCGCGAGATCGATGAGCAGACCACCGCCATGAACGCCATGCACACCGCACTAACGCAATTCGGCCAATATGTGCCGAAGGAACTGGTTCGGCGGCTGCTGCATTCGGGAACCGAGGCGACCCGATCGGTGGAACGGGAAATAACGGTCATGTTCACCGATGTGAACGACTTTACCGCGATGTCCGAGCACATGAACGCAGCTGACGTGGTCACAGTGCTCAACGACCATTTCGACGTGCTGTGCGAGGAGATCGCCGAGCATCACGGAACCGTCGACAAATTTATGGGCGATGGGCTGATGGCCTTTTGGGGCGCGCCGCAGGCCGATGCGCACCATGCCAGACATGCGCTCGATGCCGCCGCCGCCATCGCCGCAAGTTTCGAAGAACATAACCGCCTGCGCGCAGAACGGGGTTTGGAGCCGCTGCGGCTTCGAATCGGCGTGCACACCGGGCGCGCCGTCATCGGTAATATCGGTGGCGCCGATCGCCACAACTACACGGTGGTCGGCGACATTGTGAATGTCGCATCCCGGCTGGAGCAACTGGGTAAGCAACTGATCGGTGACGGAACCGTCATCGCCTGCGTTTCGTCGACCTGTCGAAAGGCAGCGGGAAACCCCCCGAATCTCGTATTCGCCGGTTCGCATCGGCTGCGTGGCCGCGAAGAACCGATCGGTGTCTATACCCTGATCCTCGACACGACGGCCGCCGCGATGCCGATGATAGCGGATGCCAAATCGGCTTAAGCGGTTTAGTCCGTTCGGTCCTGCGCCGTTTCACTAACCACCCGATGGCGCCACCGCGCCTCATCGGGCGTCACATGGACCGGCAGCGCATTCGGCATCCGAAGCAAGCTGGGTTCGATCGCCACAAAGGCCTGGGCGGCGATCCACAGTCCGCCATGGGCCACGATCAGCGTGTTCGGCCCGAGCGCGACCGCACGCGCCATCGCGCGCCAGACGCGCTGACGGAAGCTGTCGAGCGTTTCGCCGTTCGGCGGGTCATAATCACCCGACCAATAGGCCTGCAGCCACGATCCGTGGGGACCGCCTTGGTGATCGCCCAGATGGCATTCCATCAGATCGTCGTCGGTCGCAATCTCCAGCCCATGTTCGCCCGCCACGGCCTCCGCCGTATGCCGGGCCCGCGACAACGGGCTGCAAACGATGCGTTCGATCGGCTCGTCCCGCAGCAGGCCTGCAGCGCGGGCCGCCTGGTCACGGCCGGCCTGGTTCAACGGCGCGTCCAATTGGCCCTGTGTGCGCCCGGTCTTGTTCCATTCCGTCTCGCCGTGGCGTAAGAAATAGAATGGATGCTTAAAGGCCATCGTGTCCGTCCCCTCGATATCCGATCCGTTCCCGACAGGAAAACCGCGCGCCATGCCTACCGACAAGACGATTTCCCGCGATCGCGAAAGCTATTCCTATTGGACCAGTGTGTCCTTGCGTTATTCCGACCAGGACCCGATGCAGCATATCAACAACGTCGCCATCGCCGCGCTTCTGGAATCGGGCCGCGTCGGCCTGTTCGGCCATATCTTCGCCGACACGCCGCTGACTGCGGAGAGTCTTGTGCTTGCACGACTGACGGTGGATTATCTGCAGGAAATCACCTTTCCGGGCTCTGTGGACGTCGGCGGCATGCTGGCTCAGATCGGTGACCGTTCGATGACAACCCATTATGCGATTTTCCAGGGAGATGCCTGCTGCGTGATCTCGCAATCGGTTACCGTTTTCTTCGATCCGGTCACACGACGCTCGGCGCAGCCGACCGCAGATGTAAGGGCTGCGCTACAGAATTTCCATCGGCAGGGCACGGCACTCACGCCACAATCGAGCGGCTGACCGAAAGGTTTTGGTCACCGTCAGGTGATGGCAATATCCAGGCTGACATCCAGCGCCGGCGCGGCCATGGTAATCTTTGACGTCGAGATATAGTCGACACCTGTCTCCGCAATCGCGCGTATCGTCGCCAGATCGACATTGCCAGATGCTTCCAGCGCGATGCCTGCACCGTTGCGCGCAACCGCTTCGCGCAATTCCTGCGTGGTCATATTGTCGAGCAGGATCGCGTCAGGACCGGCCGCCAGAGCGGCCTCGAACTGGGCCAGCGTGTCGACTTCCACCTCGATCTTGACCAGATGACCACAAAAGGCCCGCGCCGCCGCGATCGCCTCGCGCACCCCGCCGGCGATGGCAATGTGGTTGTCCTTGATCAGCACCGCGTCGTCGAGGCCGAAGCGGTGGTTCGCTCCACCGCCGCAGCGCACCGCATATTTCTCGAGCGCTCGCAGACCCGGCAATGTCTTGCGTGTGCAGCAGACCTTGGCCCCCGTGTCAGCGATGCGATCCACATAGAGGGCTGTCAGGGTGGCGATACCAGAAAGATGCATCAGGAAGTTTAGCGCCACACGTTCGGCCGACAACAGCGCCCGGGCGTTGCCGGCGATCCGCGCAAGCATCTGTCCGGGCGCGCAGGCATCACCATCGGCGACGCCGCCCGTCACGTCGATCCCGGCATCCATGGCCTGGAATGCGGCCTTGACCAGCGGCATCCCGGCGATGACGCCTTCCTGGCGGCTTGCAAGCACGGCCTCAGCCACGGCCGCCGGCCGGATCGTTGCCTGGCTGGTGATGTCTCCGGCGCGGCCGAGATCCTCTTCCAGCGCGGCCCTGACGGCTTTGTTCACCAAGAGCGGCGACAGGAGGGGCGGCAACGACACGCTCACGCCAATGCCCTTTCCGTCGCATCCCGAAGCCAACGATCCGCGTCGGACAGCGACAGGTAGGTGCGTTTCTGCCACGCGGCTTCGGCCTGCGGAAAGTCGGACCGGTAATGGCCACCGCGACTTTCCGTGCGCCGCAGGGCGGCCGCGACGATCAGCTTTGCAGCGGTCAATATGTTCGCGAAGCGGACCTTCCGGTTTCTGCGCTCCATATCAAGGATCGTCCGCGCCGCCTGCCGCAGCCCGGTATCCTCTCGGATCACCCCGACATGGCGTCCCATCAAGCGGCGCAAGCGCGCCATTTCCGGACTATCCTCGTCAGTCACAGGATCGTCCGATTCGCCGGCGAGGTCGCCCCAGTTGTTTGTCTTCGGCGCCGGCAGTATGCCGTGTATGTCCTCCGCGATGCGGCCGGCAAACACCACCGCCTCCAACAGCGAATTGGAGGCCAGGCGATTGGCACCATGCGCACCGGTGGATGTCACCTCCCCGGCAGCCCACAAACCGTCAAGCGACGTCCGCCCGTCGCCGTCGGTGAGCACCCCGCCCATATGATAGTGCGCCGCCGGTGTCACCGGGATCGGCTGCCGCTCCGGATCGATGCCGGCCTGAAGGCAATAGCTGTAAACCGTTGGAAATTTTTGGGAAAACGCCGGGCCAATAGCGTCACGGCAATCGAGATAGGCGCCGCGTCCGGCCTGTCTCTCGGCAAAGATGCCGCGAGCGACCACATCGCGCGGCGCCAATTCAGCATCCGGATGCACATCCATCATGAAACGATGACCGTTATCATTGATCAGAACGGCGCCGTCTCCACGCAACGCTTCGGTCGCCAGCGGCGCCGGGTCGCGGCCGATATCGATGGCGGTGGGGTGAAACTGAACGAATTCCGGATCGGCGATGACCGCGCCGGCGCGGGCCGCCATGCCGACGCCGCCACCGCAGGCCTCGGCTGGGTTGGTGGTGACGTCGTAGAGATGGCCGAGGCCACCGGAACACAGGACCGCCGCACGAGCCGGCACCTGAACGCGCTTGCGGGAACGGCCACGTTCCGGCCGGGCTATCACACCCGACACGTAGCGGCCTTCCGTCATCAGATCCTCGACGACGTAGCCCTCCAATACGCGGATTGACGGCGTTTTCCTGACAGCGGCCACCAGCGCCCGCATAATCGCCTTGCCGGCCATGTCGCCGCGCACACCGATCACCCTGGCCTCGGAATGGGCGGCTTCACGGGCGGCGGTCAGTTGGCCCTGGAGATCGCGGTCAAACGGCACGCCGTAGGACAAAAGATCGTCGATCCGGCGCGGCGCCTCGCGCACCATCGCCCCCGCGATCTTCTCATCGACGATGCCGGCGCCCGCCGCCAGCGTGTCGGCCAGGTGGGTTTCCACCGTATCGCCCGGCTTGACGGCGGCCGCGATGCCGGCCTGCGCCCAGGCGGACGAGGCGCCCTGGCCGATCGGCGCGGCGGCAAGAACGGTGACAGGACGCGGCGCCAGTTTCAGCGCGCAGAACAGACCGGCAAGCCCGCCGCCGACGATGACGACATCGTCGATCGCCGACCACGATGCCGGCGGATAGGCCGTGACGGCGCTCATTGGCTCAGGGCGACCATCCGCTCCACCGCCAGACGGGCACGGCCGGCGATGTCCGCATCGACCGTCACTTCTTCTTTCATGTAAACCAGGCTGTCGAGGATCTTCGGCAGCGTGATGCGTTTCATATGCGAGCAGAGATTGCAGGGTTTGATAAACTCGACGCCCGGTGTCTCGGCCTCCACATTGGAGGCCATCGAACATTCCGTCACCAGAAGCACCTTGGGCGGGCGCTCCGTCTTGACGTAATTGATCATACCGGCGGTCGATCCGGAATAGTCGCAGACGGCGATCACATCCGGATGGCATTCGGGATGGCCGATAATCTGAATGCCCGGATCGGCCTCCCTATAGGCCAGCAATTCGTCGGCGGTGAAGCGTTCGTGCACCTCGCAATGGCCCTTCCAGGTCAGGATCGTCTTCGAACTCTGCTTGGCGATGTTCATGGCCAGATATTCGTCGGGGATGCACAGAACCGTGTCTTCCTCGAGGCTTTCGACGATCGCCAAGGCGTTGGACGAGGTGCAGCAAATGTCCGTTTCGGCCTTCACTTCGGCCGAAGTGTTGACATAGGTTACAACCGGTACGCCGGGATTGGCTTCCTTCAAAAGACGCACATCGGCACCGGTGATTGATTCCGACAGCGAGCAGCCGGCTTTCATATCCGGGATCAGCACCGTCTTTTCCGGATTGAGCAGTTTCGACGTCTCCGCCATGAAATGCACACCGCACTGGATGATGATATCGGTATCCACTTTCGTGGCTTCGCGCGCAAGCTGCAGGCTGTCCCCAACGATGTCGGCAACGCAGTGGAAAATCTCGGGCGTCTGGTAGTTATGGGCCAGAATCACCGCGCCGCGCTCTTTCTTCAGACGGTTGATCGCATGCACATAGGGCGCGAAAACCGGCCATTCGATCGCCGGAATGTGATCCTTGACGCGCTCATAAAGATTCGCGGTTTCTCGCGCTACCGCCGGCGTGTAACGCAGATCGGGCATGTCGATGACGCCAAATCGCGCGGCCGCCGCCATCGGCGGCATCTCCATCTCTGAGATTTTGGTTTGGAGCACAGGCATGACGCCCCTCCCTTCACTGCATCGCTTTGTCGGGCAACCGCCCCCACTTATGCTCATTTTGAGCATAAGTGGCATCAAATGAAAACCGGACGGGCCGGTAAGAGGTATTTAGGGCCGAAGAGGCACGGATGCAAGTGAAATTGCATCAGCGTTCGAATCACCGCATGAGATGCGACGCTTCAATTCAATCAGAAACGCTGATGAATTCGTCAATAATGCTGTTTTGACATTGGCGCCGCTCACGCCCTAAATCATGGTTGTTCGTTGTCGCCGTTCCGACCGGGGGTCGGTGTTGGTTCCGGGGGTCTTCATGACGTCATCATCCTCCAAGGCAGCCCTTCCCTGGCTGATCATCCTGCCGGGCTGCCTGATCGCCTTGATCACCTTCGGTCCGCGCTCGGTCATGGGCTTTTTCCAGCTCCCGATGCTGGCGGAGACCGGCTGGGATCGCACCACCTTCGGTCTGGCGATGGCGTTGCAGAACCTTTGCTGGGGCTTCGGACAGCCGATCTTCGGCGCCATCGCCGATCGTTTCGGCACCTGGCGCGTGCTCGCGCTCTCGGCGGTCATGTATGCCGCCGGCCTGTACATCATGGCCGTCGCCGACGCCCCGATCTGGTTGCATGTCGGCGGCGGCATTCTGGTCGGGCTGGGTGTGGCCGCCGGATCCTTCGGCATCATTCTCGCCGCTTTCGCCCGCAATGTCGCGCCGGAGCAACGGTCGCTCGCCTTCGGGCTGGGCACGGCCGCCGGTTCGGCCGGCATGTTCCTGTTCGCACCGATCACGCAGGGGCTGATCAGCACCGTCGGTTGGTCAGACGCGCTGATCTATTTGGCCATCGCCATGTTGATTGTCCCGGTGCTTGCGATCCCGCTGCGCGGCAATGCCCATTCCGGCACGCAATCGGCCGACGAGGTCGAGCAAACGACGGTCGAGGCGCTGCGCGAGGCCTTCGGCTATCACGGCTATCTGCTGCTGACGGCCGGTTTTTTCGTCTGTGGCTTCCAGGTGGCGTTCATCACCGCGCATTTCCCGGCCTATATCGGCGATATCGGCATCGATGCCCGCTATGCGGTGATGGCCATTGCTCTGATCGGCTTCTTCAACATCATCGGCTCGCTCGCCTCCGGAATCCTCGGCCAGCGCCATTCCAAGCCGATGATCCTGGTCGGCCTCTATGTCAGCCGCTCTATCGCGGTCACGCTGTTCTTGCTGCTGCCGCAGACCGGGTTCTCCGTCATCGTTTTTTCGATTGTTATGGGCCTTCTGTGGCTGTCGACCGTGCCACCGACCAATGCGCTGGTGGCGGTCATGTTCGGCACGCGCCATCTCGGCATGCTCGGCGGCATCGTCTTTTTCTCCCACCAGATCGGCTCCTTCCTCGGCGTCTGGCTTGGCGGTTATCTTTACGACCGCTTCGGCACCTACGATCCGGTATGGTGGCTCGGGGTCGCGCTCGGCCTGTTTGCCGCCCTCGTGAACTGGCCAATCACCGAAAAACCGGTCGACCGCGAGGCCGTTGCAACGGTTTAGTCGCACGGGGCGATGACCCCAGGCCAATTGCATACCACCTGAAGCGCGGCTGCAATTGCAAGGAGTATCGGCGATGTATATCGCAGGATTCGTGATTCCCGTGCCGGAGCAAAACTTCGAAGCCTATCGGAAATGGGCGGAGAACACGGCGAAAATCTTCAAGGAATATGGATGTATCGAAATCGTCGAATCCTGGGAGGATAACGTGCCCGACGGCCAACACACCGATTTCCGTCGCGCGGTCGACGCGAAGCCTGGAGAGAAGATCGTATTTTCGTGGCAGGTGTGGCCCGACAAGGCGAGTGTCGATGCGGCCGAGGCGAGAATGCAAAATGATAAGCGGCTGGAGGTTTCGGGGCCAATCCCATTTGATGCAAAGCGCCTTATCTATGGCTGCTTTGCGCCCATCCATACAATGGGACGCGCGTAAGGTGGATCAGCGCCCCTGGCATGCTTGTACCGTTTTTAAGCTCGATCCGGGACGGCCCCGTGCTTCGAGATGTCCGCCGGTCTACATCTGCTCGGCCTGAACTGCGTCCAGCAGCGCGCGGACCCGCTCGGCCGGAACGCCCAGATTGGAGCCGCCATATTCAGGCAGGATTGCGGCGGTCACGGCCAGAACGGCACCATCGACATCGAGTACAGGCCCGCCGCTGCCGCCATGCGTGGTGTCGGCGTCGAAGACGATGGTTTCAGCCGAGGCTCGGCCGACAATGCCGCGGCTTGCCAATGGTATGATGCGGCCAGCGCCGGCAAGCCGCACCGCGACGCTCCAGAAGTCGATCTCCTCGCTCTGCCGGAGGTCTTTGACGAACACCTCTCCGGCCTGGGCGAGCATCGAGCGCAATCCGGTCGGATAACCCATCACAATGACATCGTCGCCGGGTGTCGGCGGCCCATCGGCAAGGCGTAGCCCGGCGACGCCGACAGCCGTTTCGGCGATGCGCAACAGGGCGATATCGGCATCGTCGCTGGCCCGCAGCAGCGTGACATCGACCGGGTCGGCCGCGCCCGGGAAGTAAGCGATGAACCGGATCATCACCGGCTCGAGGCCGCGTGCGGTCATGGCGTTGATATTGGCATCGCCTTCCCACGGCAGGCCGACATGCCGATTCGTCACCAGGATGTTGTCCCCGGCAACCACGAAACCGGTGCCGGTGAACTGACGTTCCGCGATCGGACCATCGCCATCGAGCGAAAGAACCGGCAGGCCATTGGGCAGAATCAGACGCTGCCCGTCCTCGTCAAGCACATGGCGTAGCATGCGCCCGCTTTGCGTCTCGCGAAATCCGTAGGCGCCCTGTAAGAACGGGACGGACGCCATCGATTGCGCGATCACAGTGGCACTGGCACCCGAAAGACGCTCGATCTCGGCAACGCGCTCCGCCGTCGTCGCCATGCGGCCACGCAATTCGAGGCTGAGCGCTTCCAGTTCCGCCGGAGTCGGCGTTTCCTCGCGCAGGCGCGCAAGCGTTCTGGAAAACCGCTCCAACTCATCGACACCGCTTTCAAGCCGCGTCTGCAGCAGCGCGTTGATGCGGCTCTGCTGATAGGCCAGCGCCGCCAACGTGGCGAGAATGACGAGGACTCCGACCCGAAACAGAATGGTTGTCCTGACCGTCAACCGACGCAGCGCCTGGCCGCACGATCCAAAGAGCTTTTTCATCAACGGTTGCCGGCTGCTGCGGAAATAGGCGGCCGTATCGCTGAGGATGTCGCCGACACTTTCGTGGATCCGGTGATTGCCGTCGTAGAGATAGCAGCGCGAAATCGGGCCGTTTTCGCCGAATTCGATGGTGTCGCCATGCTTCAGCAGGCGAGAACTGACGCGGTGCCCATTGACCCATAGCGAGCGCCCCTCGACCGCTTCGATCACATAGCTGTTTTCGGCCCGGCGCAGCCGCGCGACCGGATTGCCCGCCGCCTGCCCCGCCTCGGCGACGAAGACGTGTATGTAACCCTCTGGACTCAGCCAGAGATTGACCAACGGCTGCCACAGCCATGTCACCGTCCCGCGGCACGGACCGGTCAGATGCTCCAGTGCGGCAACTGCCTTGGCGCCGTTCGAATCGGCTGCGTTCTGCTGTAGTTCGGCATCCATAATCGATCCTAGGGCCAAGCGCGGCACGATGTCTTTGTGATCGATCAAAGCCGCGCTGCCCGATCAGGTTACCATAACAGGAAGATTGGGCGGTGGTAGCGGTCCGGCAAGCGTTGAGTCGCACGCCGGGCAGCTGCCACCATGCTGGATTGAACGCCAAACAGCACTGCAGAGCGGTTGATGCCGATCAAAACGAATCCTTTATAATCATTGGGAAAGGAGCGAGAGATCATGTCTGACAACCTGTTCCGCTTTTGCGACGAGATCGGGCCCGCAAAGATCCTCCATGTCCACAATCCGGCCGCCGGTCTCAAGGCCATCATTGTCGTCGACAATATTGCCGCCGGCCCGGCGATTGGCGGCACCCGCATGGAGCCGGATGTCACGCTCGAAGAATGCCTGCGTCTCGCCCGCGCCATGACTCTGAAAAACGCCGCCGCCGGCCTGCCCCATGGCGGCGCGAAATCCGTGATCGTCGGCGACCCGGCGATGGCTCCGCATCGGAAGGAACAAATCATCCGCGCTTTTGCCCGCGCTATCGAGAAAACCGTCAGCTACATACCCGGCCCCGATATGGGCACGAACGAACAGGCGATGGCCTGGGTCAAGGACGAGATTGGCCGGGCGGTCGGTCTGCCGCGCGAGATCGGCGGCATCCCGCTGGACGAGATCGGCGCCACCGGTTTCGGTGTCGCGGTCGCCGCCGATGTCGCCCAGGATTTCTGTGGCCTGACGCTCAAGGATGCGCGGCTTGTGGTCCAGGGCTTCGGCGCGGTCGGCATCCACGCTGCACGCTACCTTGCGGAACGCGGCACGATCCTCGTCGGCGCATCCGACTCCCGCACCGCGATCGCCAACCCCGACGGCCTGGATATCGCCGCTGTTATCGAGCACAAACGCGCCGGACACCCCGTCGGCACCTTTGCCGGCGGCACGGCGCTGGTCGGCAACGACGTCATCGACGTGCCTTGTGACATCTGGGTGCCGGCCGCGCGGCCGGATGTGCTTAGAGCCGACAATGTCGGGCGCCTCGACTGCAAGCTCGTGGTCCAGGGAGCCAACATCCCGGCGACGCCGGAAGCGGAAACCATACTCCATCGCCGCGGCATTCTGGTCGTTCCGGATTTCATCGCCAATGCCGGCGGCGTCATTTGCGGCTCGGTCGAATATGGCGGCGGCACCGAATCGGCCGCCTTGGCGACGATCGAGGAAAAACTGAGGGTCAATACCGAAGTGGTGCTGAGTGCCGCTGCGGCTGAAAACATCGAGCCGCGCGCTGCCGCGCTCGACCTTGCCGATACGCGGGTGCGACGAGCCATGGGCTGGCAGCGCTGGCACTGAAGCACGAATTTAGAGGTTTTCGCCGCCCTCCCGGCTCGCAGCAGCTTTCAGGGCGGCTTGAATGAACCCGGCGCGCGCGTCGGGCATGTCGATACCACGCGGCTCGTAGACGTGACGCTGCAGGAAATGGCCAGTCAGGCGGAAGGCGTCCGTCAGACCCGCCTCATCGGCGGCCGCGCGGCTGCCTTCGGTCAGAAACGGCGGCAGCGCCAGCAGCTTGTCCTGCCACGGCGCGCCGGCCTCGGCGCTGACGGCGCGGCCGGTTTTGGGTGAAACGAAGCGCAAATCGTCGCGTGTTCCGGTGGCAGCGCAGCAGGTGAGATCCATGCCGAAGCCGAGATCCTCCAACACGGCGATCTCGAAACGCACGAACAACTCGCCGGCATCCGCCGGCCGATGCAGATGTTCCAGAATGATGCCGAGCGCTTCGAAGAGATGCGGGTGCGGATCGCGCTCGGGCAACAGGCGCAACAGCGCGCCCATGGCCTGGACGCCGTAGACGGCGGTGGCTGTTTCCATCAACTGGCCGGCGCGCAGGGTCAGTGGCTCGACCTGATAGGTGCCCAGATGCTGGTCGAGCCGGGCCCGCCACAGAACGGCGACGTCATTGCCGGGCTGCAGGACCGGTTGCATGCGCCGCGACCGGCCTCCGCGCACCAAGCCGAGATGACGCCCATGCGCGCGCGTCATGATCTCCGCGATGGCGTTGTTTTCCCCGTGCCGCTTTATGCCGAGAACAATACCTTCATCCTGCCACTGCATGGCGCAAAACTGAGCCGCTTAGGACGGAAATTCAAGTCCGATCTCGCGATAGCGCTCGGGATCGTCGCCCCAATGGGCGCGCACCTTGACGAACAGAAAAAGATGGACGGTCTGGCCGAGAATATCGGCGATTTCCCGGCGGGCGTTCTGACTGATATGCTTGACGGTCTCGCCGCCCTTGCCGAGCACGATCTTCTTCTGACTGTCGCGCTCGACATAGATGACCTGCTCGATACGGACGCTGCCGTCCTTGCGCTCCTCCCATTTCTCGGTTTCGACGTGGGAGGCATAGGGCAGTTCCTGATGCAGGCGCGCGTAGAGCTTTTCGCGGGTGATTTCGGCCGCGAGCTGGCGCATCGGCAGATCCGAAATTTGGTCCTCCGGATAATACCAGGGCCCTTGCGGCAGACGCCGGGCGAGATCGTCCAGCACATCCTCGCATCCCGAACCGCTGAGAGCGGAGATCATGAATGTACGGTCGAAGGCGACGATCCGGTTTGCTTCCGCGGTCAATTCCAGAAGCCGCTCAGGGCGCACCCGGTCGACCTTGTTGAGGATCAGAAGCTTCGGCCGCGCGACCTCCGTCAGCCCCTCGAGAATGGAGCGCGTATCGCCGACGAGGCCGCGCTCGGCATCGACCAGGAACAAAACCACATCGGCGTCGTGAGCGCCGCCCCAGGCCGTTGTCACCATGGCCCGGTCGAGCCGGCGGCGCGGTTTAAAGATGCCGGGTGTGTCGACGAAGACGATCTGAGCGCCGTCGTGGATGACGATGCCGCGCACCAGGGCCCGGGTGGTCTGAACCTTGTGACTGACGATCGAGACCTTGGCACCCACAAAGCGGTTCACCAGCGTCGACTTGCCGGCATTGGGCGCTCCGATGAGAGCGACGAAACCGGATCGAGTCTGATCCCCGGCTGTGCTGTCTTCGCGGTCCGTCATGCCGTCCAGATGCCCTCCCGCCGAAGCATTTTCGTGGCCGCGTCCTGTTCGGCGGCGCGCCGCGACCGGCCCGATCCGGTCACCGGTTCAAGGCCGGACAACTGCACGCGGACGGTAAAATATGGTTCGTGATCGGGACCCTTGCGCTCGACGATAGCATAGCTGGGGGCTTCGCCGAATTGGCTATGGGCCCATTCCTGCAATTCGGTCTTGGCATCTCGCCGGGCGGCCGACGAAGCCTGCGCCCTTGCCTCCCAGTTCTTCAGCACGAACGCACGCGCCGCTTCTAGCCCGGCATCGAGGTAAAGTGCGGCGATCAGCGATTCCATGACATCCGCACGCACATTGGCCATGCGCTTGCCGGTCAGGTTCTTGACGTCGGCGCCGGTCCTGATGAATTGATGCAGCTTGAGTTCGTCGGCGACCGCTGCGCAGGTTTCGGCGCTGACCAGTTGATTGAGCCGCACCGACAATTCGCCTTCCGTCGCGGTCGGAAAGAGCGAAAACAGCAGTTCCGCCACAACCAGTCCCAGCACGCGGTCGCCGAGAAATTCGAGCCTTTCGTAATTGTCCTGCCCGCCGGCAAGAGCGCTGGAATGGGTCAGCGCCAGTTCGAGCCTCTCGGGACGTTGGAAGGAATGGCCGATCAACTCGGCAAGCCGGCGGCGATCGGACTCCGACAGCGTGTTTTTGGGCTTCATTCGGTCAGCTCGAACAACCGGCCAACACGCAAATCGGTCGGCCATTTCCAAATCTCCAGCGGCGAGGCGCCACCGCCGATGGAAAAGAAGATGATCTCCGCCCGACCGACAAAGTTCTCCAGAGGGACAAAGCCGACATCAAGCCGGCTGTCGACCGAATTGTCTCGATTGTCGCCCATCATGAAAAAATGACCGGCCGGAACCAGGAATTCTCGCGTGTTGTCGCCGATACTGTTTGGGGTCCGATCGAGTGTGTCGTAGCTGATGCCGTTGGGCAGCGTTTCGCGGTAGATCTGTGCAGGAAAACTGGACGAGGCACGCGTATCCCCTTCAAACACCCCCACCCGTTCGCGCTTGACTGCTTCGCCGTTGATGTGCAGCACACCACCGATCATCTGCACCCGGTCTCCGGGCAGGCCGATAACACGTTTGATATAGTCGCCTTTTGGATTGCTCGGCAGCCGAAACACGGCGATGTCGCCACGTTTCGGCTCAGAACTCCAAATTCGTCCGGAAAACAGGTTGGGCGAAAACGGAATCGAATAGCGCGAGTAACCGTAGGCGTATTTCGACACGAAAAGATAGTCGCCGACCAGCAAGGTCGGAATCATCGAGCCGGACGGGATCGAGAAGGGCTGGAACAGGAAGCTGCGGATCACCAGCGCCAGCAGCAGCGCCTGGATGATGACCTTCACCGTTTCAGCAAAGCTTGATTGTTTCTTCTCTACCGTTTCGGACACGTTCGCGAACCTTTGTGTTTGTCGGCTAGGGCAGTGCTCTACTAGTGTGGCGGCCCGGCAATGTAAATGCACGGATCCCGATCATTGGCGCGATCGTAGCGCCTCGATGATGACGAAGGCCTGCGCCAGCGGAAAGTCGTCGGTGATCGTCAAATGGATGAGAGGTCGATGGTCCGGCGGCATCATGGCAAGCAGGCGCTCGGCGGCACCGCCGGTCAGCCGCAGCGTCGGCTTGCCGCCCGCTAGGTTGACCACGCCCATGTCGCGCCAGAAGACACCACGCGCAATGCCGGTACCGAGGGCCTTGGAGCAGGCCTCCTTGGCGGCAAACCTTTTCGCATAGGACGCCGCGCGTTGGTTGCGCCGGTCCGACTTGCGCCGCTCTATCTCGGTGAAGCAGCGATGCGTGAAACGGTCTCCGAAACGCTCCAGCGACCGTTCGATGCGGCGGATGTCGATGAGATCGCTGCCAATTCCGACGATCATGATGGTTGGGACCCGTTAACGACTGGAATTACACTTTCGGATCGCGCGAATGGGTCTCACACCGTCTGACGGCTCGATAGCGCATCACGACCGGCGCGCTGGCGCAACAGCCTGCGCCTGCGATTTTGAAATGTCGCCACGCTCACATAGGTCAAGATATAGAAACCGACACCAAAAGCGAGGGCAAAGGGAATGCATCCGACTGCCATCGTCTTCAACACCGGATCCCAGAGCTGTTGGAAATCAAGTTCCCGGAACATCCGGCCGAGATGGACGCCCGGCACCGCGCCGTGGAAATCATCGACGAGGATGCGCTGGCCCATACGATAGCTTGCCGTCCAGATGAAAGGGAAGGTCAAGGGATTGCCGAAGGCGGTACCGAGCGCCGAAGCGATGATATTGCCCGCGAAAACAAAGGCCAGAGCCGCGGCTATGATGAAATGAAGGCCGAGAAACGGGGTCCACGAGGCCATGATGCCGGCCGCCACGCCGGCCGCAACGGCGTGCGGCGTGGCCGACAGACGCAGGACGCGTTTACCGAAATACTGGAACGAACGGGAAAAGGACCTCCGCGGCCAGAAAAACAAACGGGCTCTTTCCCAAAGTCCAATCGGTTTGCGGCGGCGAAAAAGCATGCTTCGTTTCCGAATCTGCGGTGATCTCGCTCTATGATACGGCTTTGTGTTTATAAAAAGCCACGCTTCGACGTAAAGCCGCATGTCGCCATACGTCGCGTCGCGGCGGACCGCTATTCGTAGACGCGCGACACCGTACTGACGCAGGAGAGTTGGCGCAGCGCGGTAATCAACTTGTTGAGATGCTTGAGATCCCACACTTCCAGATCGATCAGCATCTCGGTGAAATCATCGGCGACCCGGACCATCGACAGGTTCCGGATATTGGTATCGCTGGCGGCAACCGCCTGTGCCACCTCGGCGAGCGTTCCTGGTTCATTGATGGCGTTCAGGGATATCTTCGCATGAAAGCGCTGATTGGCCGATTCGTCGATGTCCCAGCGGACGTCGATCCAGCGCTCCGGGTGGTCGTCGAACTGGTTCAACATCGCGGATTGAATCGGATAGATCGTGATGCCGCGGCCGCGTTGCAGGATACCGACGATGCGGTCACCGGGCACGGCGCCGCCGCTGCCGAACGACACCGGCAGGTCGTTGCCGGCGCCGCGGATCGGCAGCGCATCTTCCAGGCTCTTGGCTTTGCGGCGATTCTTGGTCCGTCCGGGCACACGGAAGATCATGCCGGCGGCGCTGCGCAAATTGAACCAGCCTTCGTCGGCCACCGACTGCTTGACCGAAGACCGCTCCGGTTGATGGTCGGGATAAATGGCCGCCATCACGTCCTTCGAGGTCAATTCGCCACGGCCGACCGCAGCAATGGCGTCCTCGACATCGCGCTGACCGAGTCGGTGCAGCACCGGGGCGAGTTCGTCGCGCGTGAAGCTCTTGCCCGCTCGCGCGAAGGTTCTTTCCAGAATGCGGTAACCGAGGCCGGCATATTGCTTGCGCACCGCAGCGCGGGTGGCGCGTCGGATGGCGGCACGCGCCTTACCGGTCACCACGATCTCCTCCCACGCCGCTGGCGGCACCTGGACGCCGGAGCGGATAATCTCCACCTCGTCGCCGTTGCTGAGCTGGGTGACAAGCGGCATGATCCGGCCATTTATCTTGGCGCCGACGCAGGTGTCGCCGATATCGGTATGCACGGCGTAGGCGAAATCGATCGGCGTCGCCCCGCGCGGCAGCGCGATCAGCCGGCCCTTCGGCGTGAAACAGAAAACCTGGTCGTGAAACAGCTCAAGTTTCGTATGCTCCAGGAACTCTTCGGGATTGTCCCCCACCGACAGCTGCTCGATGGTTCGCCGAAGCCACGAATAGGCGCTGGAATCCTGCGGCAGTGCCGCTTTGTCGGCGCCGCTGCCGTCCTTGTAAATGGTGTGCGCCGCAACCCCGTATTCAGCGATCTCATGCATGCGCGCGGTACGGATCTGCGTCTCGACGCGCTGCTGCGACGGACCGATGATGGTGGTGTGGATGGAGCGGTAATCGTTCTGCTTCGGCGTCGATATGTAATCCTTGAAACGGCCCGGCACCACCGACCAGCGCATATGAACGATGCCGAGCGCCCGATAGCAGTCACCGACATTGTCGACGATGATGCGGAAACCGTAGATATCCGACAGTTGCTCGAAGGACAGCGACTTCGATTGCATCTTGCGAAACACGGAATAAGCCTTCTTCTGACGGCCAGTCACCTTCGCCCTCAACTCGTGTTCCTCGAACAGGTCGCCGAGTTCGGTCTCGATCTTGCGAATAATGCCACGGTTTTGTTCCGATAGTTCCCTAAGCCGCCTGGTGACGGCCTCATAGGCCTCGATGTTGAGGTGCTTGAAGGACAGTTCCTCCAACTCGTCGCGCATGTCCTGCATTCCCATGCGTCCGGCGAGCGGAGCATAGATGTCCATTGTCTCCTCGGCGATGCGCGCTCGCTTGCTCGGCTCGACGAAGTCGAGCGTACGCATGTTGTGCAGCCGGTCCGCCAGCTTGACCAGCAGCACCCGGATGTCGTCTGAGATCGCCAGCAGCAGACGGCGCAGGTTCTCTGCCTGCTTGGCCTTCTTCGAAACAAGATCCAGCTTTTTGAGCTTGGTCAAGCCCTCGACGAGGCCGCCGATCTCCTCACCAAAAAGCGCGTCGATTTCATCCCGCGTCGCGCTCGTATCCTCGATCGTGTCATGCAGCAGCGCCACCGCTATGGTCGCCTCATCAAGCCGCATATCGGTCAAAATCGCGGCGACTTCCAACGGATGCGAGATATAGGGATCACCGTTAGCCCGCGTCTGCTTGCCATGTTTTTGCATGGCATACACATAGGCCTTGTTCAGCAGGGCTTCGTTGACATCCGGTTTGTATTTTTGCACGTGCTCGACGAGCTCGTACTGACGCATCATCTGGTATCTACCCCATTGGGACCCAACGCCGATGCTGGAATCCTCCGCCTCCGCCACCCGGTCGCGGGAACGAAAGCGCGTACCTGTTTGTTGTCTGCCGCCGGCAGGACGCCATTATCGAGTGTTTCGAGACGGTTCGTCAAAGCAAAACGCGCCAGATCGTTCGACCCAGCGCGCCCAGCGGTTCGAGCAAAGATCGGATGTCCTAATAGTCGTCGCTTTTTTCCGGCGGCACCAGACCTTCGATACCGGCCAGAAGCTCGTCCTCGGACATGCGGTCGAACGAAACTGGCTCTTCATCGGACTGCGCCGGCTCCGGCGGCAATTCGATGGTCGTTTCCTGCACCTCTTCCGTCGCCAGAAGCGAAGCGGGTTCGGGTTCGGGCTCATCGACTTCGACGTGTTTTTGAAGCGAATGGATGAGGTCTTCCTTCAGGTCGCCGGGCGACAACGTCTGGTCAGCGACTTCACGCAGGGCGACCACCGGGTTCTTGTCGTTGTCGCGATCGACCGTGATCATCGCACCCTGCGAAATCTGGCGGGCACGATGGCTCGCCAGCAAAACGAGATCAAATCGATTGTCGACTTTGTCGATGCAATCCTCGACGGTGACACGGGCCATAGCCTGTCCTTTTATTCAACAATATTGTGAGATGAAATTCGCGATACCCCGTATCGGCGGTTTTTTCAAGCACCATACGCTTGTTTTCGCGGTCTTGATGTCGCATGCAGCAGGCAGTTCCGGCCGGCAGAGCATGCGTTGCGAGGCGGGAAAGACGCCCTGTTCATAGCTTGAGGTTGAATTTCCGCGAAATTCATCTACTTCTTTTGGATTATAAGTGGTTTTCCAACTCCGGTCGGCGTTTTTATCACAATGCGAATCGCTTAAGAAACAGCCTCTCTATGCTGCTGTTTTTCCAAGCCAAAACGATGAATTTGTTGTTTCCATTCACATTACCGTGAAGTTTTGAGGGTGACATGTTTGATCCACGGGAAAAGATTTGCGTCTTTATAGACGGCGCAAATCTCTATGCGACCTCGAAGAATTTGGGGTTCGATATCGACTATCGGCGGCTCTGAAATATTTTCGCGGTTGCGGTTATGTCTTGCGGGCCTATTATTACACCGCCCTGGTTGAAGATCAGGAGTATTCCTCCATTCGGCCGTTGATCGACTGGCTCGACTATAACGGCTATCGGGTCGTCACCAAGCCGGCGAAGGAGTATACCGACTCTGGCGGACGCCGCAGAATACGAGGCAACATGGACATCGAAATCGCCGTCGATGCCATGGAGCAGGCGGAGACAGCCGACCACCTCGTTTTGTTTTCCGGCGATGGCGCGCTCAGTTGCCTGGTGGCCGCGCTCCAGAGACGCGGCAAGAAAGTGTCGGTCGTTTCCACGGCCACCACCCAGCCGGCCATGATCGCAGACTGCCTGCGGCGCCAAGCTGACAACTTCATTGATCTTGTATCCTTGAAGCCGCAGATCGGGCGCATCGACAACGACAGGCCGGCTCGCGACGCAGCCGACGATGTCGATGAGGAAGAATATGATTTTCAGGAGTGACGGTTTCGGTTATGCCGGTCCGGCATGATCGACCGCACCAATCCCGACCGCGACTGTGACCTTTGCCCACGCCTGCACCGCTTTATTGCCGTGCAACGTACCGAACATCCGTGCTGGCACAATGCGCCCGTAGCGACCTTCATGCCCGAGGCCGGACCATCGGCGGTGCGGCTGCTGATCGTCGGCCTTGCCCCCGGCCTGCGCGGCGCCAATCGCACCGGACGCCCCTTCACCGGGGATTTCGCGGGCGACCTGCTTTACGGCACATTGCTGCGCTTCGGCCTGTCGGAAGGACGGTTCGAGGCACGGCCCGACGATGGTTTACGGCTGATTGGAGCGGCCATCACCAACGCCGTGCGCTGCGTTCCGCCGGAAAACAAGCCGGTTGCCGCCGAGATCAACACCTGCCGCCGGTTTCTGACCACAACCATCGCAACCATGCGAAATCTGGAGGCGGTCCTGACGCTCGGCAAGATCGCGCATGATTCCACCATACGGGCGCTGGGGCAGAGGGTGAGCGCCTATCCCTTCCGCCACAACGGCCGGCTTCGGATCGGTGATCTTACCGTGTTTTCGAGCTATCACTGCTCACGCTACAACACCAATACAGGGCGTTTGACGGAAGAAATGTTCGTTGACGTCTTCCGCGATATCGCTGCTTTTCTCGGCAAGCCGGCATAGGTACTGCCTGCGATCTGCAATCGCATTCCTTGACGACCTGTTTTATCTCGTTTCTCCGAAAACCGGTTGCCGCGCTGCGAATATGACGACATCATGTCAGCCCTTTTCCCGCAGGAGGCGAGCTTTCTGCCGGTCCCAGTCGCGCTTCTTCTCGGTTTCACGCTTGTCGTGCAGTTTCTTGCCGCGCCCGAGCGCCAGTTCCAGCTTGGCGCGGCCGCGGTCGTTGAAATAGATCTTCAGCGGCACCAGGGTCATGCCCTCGCGCTGCACGGCGCCGATCAGCCGGCGCACCTCCTTCTTGTTCAGAAGCAGTTTGCGGCGGCGGCGGGTTTCATGATTGAAACGGTTTGCCTGCAGATATTCCGGCAGATAGGAATTGATCAACCAGAGTTCGCCGTCTTCTTCCGTGGCATAGGACTCGGCGATGTTCGCCTTGCCCTCGCGCAGCGACTTGACCTCGGTCCCGGTCAGGACGAGACCGGCCTCATAGGTATCGATGATTTCGTAATTGAACCGAGCCTTGCGGTTTTCCGCCACAATGCGCCGCTTCTGCCCGGCGCCGCTTTTCGACATGGTATCGTGCCTGTCAGTTCAGCAGCCCGGCATGGCGCAGCGCCTCGTCGACCGCCGCACGCGTCGCCGGTTCGATCGGCACGAGCGGCGAGCGCTGCGTCTCTCCCATGTGTCCGAGCGTACTCAGGGCATATTTGGTGCCGCCGGGACTGGGCTCCAGGAAGAGCGCTTTGTGAAGTGGCATCAGGCGGTCCTGATAGCCAAGCGCCGTTGCGTAGTCACCGGCCAGCATGGCCTCCTGAAACTGACCGCACAGCGCCGGGGCGACATTGGCAGTCACTGAGATGCACCCGACCCCGCCATGGGCGTTGAAACCGAGGGCGGTGGCATCCTCTCCGGACAGCTGAACAAAATCGCTGCCGCAGGCGGCACGTTGTTCCGACACGCGGTCCAGCCTGGCGGTGGCGTCCTTGGTGCCGACAATGTTGTCGAAATCGCGTGCGAGACGCGCCATCGTGTCGACACTCATGTCGACGATCGATCGGCCCGGGATGTTGTAGATGATGATCGGCAACGAGACCGCTTCAGCGATGCGTGCATAGTGGTGATAGAGCCCGCGCTGGTTCGGTTTGTTGTAATAGGGTGTGACGATCAACACCGCGTCCGCACCGGCGGCCTCGGCATGCCGCGCCAGATCGATTGCCTCGGCGGTGTTGTTGGATCCGGCACCGGCGATGACCGGGACCCGCCTGTCCGCTGTGCGAATGCACAATTCAACGACGCGCTTGTGCTCATCATGGGACAGCGTCGGCGACTCCCCCGTCGTGCCGACCGGCACCAGCCCGTGGCTGCCCTGCCCGATCTGCCACTCGACGAATGTTACGAACGCCGCCTCGTCGAGCGCGCCGGCTTCGTCGAACGGCGTCACCAGCGCCGGAAAAGACCCTTTGAACATGTCAACTCCTGAGTGGGCGGGCACACCCGCGGAACGGCGCTGCACCATAATCGTCCGCAACGGCCACCGCAAGCGATGATGGCCCGCAAAGAGGCGGTCCATTCCACACTTGCGCAACAGCCTTGCGCGACATCGAATCGGGCATTTGCGCCGAGGCTCTTTACGTTCTTTTCATCGCTCTTTGCCAGTGTGTACATCGAAGAACGACGTATTCGTCACAAAACACCGTTAGACTTACAGTTGACCCTTTGAGATAGTGTTTCGATGTTGAAATCCGTGCTCGCGCTTTTCCTTGCCACCGCAGCCATTGCAGCCGCAGCACATACGGCCGCCGCGAAACTGCCCGACACCGGCGTGCCGGTACCGGTCACACGTCCGGCCGCCGCGCCGAAGGTCGCGCAGCGCGCCGCGCCGTCGCGCGAAACGACCGGTTCGATTCAAAGACCGAACAATCCGGCAGGTGCATCGGGCAATCTGAAAAACGGGCTCGATGCCCTGGCGAAGGGCGACGTGGCGCGGGCCCGATCCGTCCGCGACCGATTGACGGTCAATACACTGGATCGTCGCATCCTGACCTGGGCCATTGCCGTGTCCGGCGCCAAGGATGTGCCCTCCGTCGAGATCGCCGCCGCCGCCCGGACCCTGCAGGGCTGGCCGGGGCTCAGCTCGCTGCGGCGGCATTCGGAGCGTGCGCTTTATCGCGAGAAAGCATCGCCCCGGCAGGTCATCGCCGCGTTCGGCGATACCAGACCGGAAACGCCGGAAGGCGCCATCGCGCTGGCCCGGGCGTTGAGCGCCACCGCACAGAAGCAGCGCGCCGCCGCCGTCATTGCTCCTGTGTGGCGCAACGATATGCTGGACAAGGCGACCGAAAGCCTGATCCTGAACGAATTTAAAGGCCTTCTGACCCGCGCCGATCACAAGCGCCGCATGGACATGCTGCTTTATCGTGACCGGATCAACCAGGCCGGCCGGATCGACGATCTGGCCAATGCGCAATCGCTGTTCAAGGCACGCGCGGCCGCGATCCGCAAGAGTCCGCAAACGCCGCGACTGCTCAACGCGGTACACCCGGTCTGGCACGACGACCCAAGCTATCTGTTCGCCCGCATCGAGCATCACCGCCGTCACCGGGAATATGATGCCGCGGCGGCCCTGCTGGACGAAACGCCGCGCGACACCGGAGTGCTGATCAACACACATGCCTGGTGGGTCGAGCAGCGTATCGTCTCGCGCGCGCTTGCAGAGGAGGGCGAATACGCCACCGCCTACAGGATCGCAGCAAATCACGTCGCCACCCGTCCGGTCGATGTCATCGAAGCCGAATGGCATGCCGGCTGGTACGCCCTGCGCGGCTTCAAGGACGGAAAGACCGCGTCGAAGCACTTTCAGCGGGTGCTCGCCACGGCGACGCGACCGATATCCCTGGCACGGGGCCATTATTGGCTCGGCCGCGCCGCCGAGGCCGGCGGCGACGGAGCAGCGGCGGATCATTTCGCCAGTGCGGCACGCTTCTCGGCCACCTATTACGGCCAACTCGCTGCGGCACGCTTGAAGCACGATGCGCTGACGATACGATACCCCTCGCCGACACAGGCCGAACGCAGCCAATTTGCCTCCCGCGAAGCGGTCAGGGCCATCCGGCGGTTGACCGAACTCGGTCATGGCAACCGGGCGACCCCGCTCTATTTCGCATTGGCTCGCGAACTCACCAATCCGGGCGAACTCGCCATCTTGACCGCCATGGCCGAACGGCAGGGCGACCATTCGCTGTCGCTGCGGGTCGGCAAGATCGCCTTCGGCCGCGGACTGGACGTCGCCGCCCTCGCCTTCCCGACCGGCGTTATTCCGGCGGATGCGAACATCTCCGGTGCCGGCAAGGCGCTCGCCTACGCGATCGCAAGACAGGAAAGCGCCTTCGACAAAGCGGCCGTCTCCAAGGCAGATGCCCGCGGCCTTCTGCAATTGCTGCCCGGCACGGCCAAACAGGTGGCCCGCCAGCACGGGCTGGCCTATTCCGAGCCGAAGCTCACCCGCGACGCCGGATACAACGCAACACTCGGCGCGCATTTTCTCGGTGAGCAGATCTCTGATTTCGGCGGCTCCTATGTGCTTACCTTCGCCGCCTACAATGCCGGGCCGCGCCGGGCACGCGAGTGGATCCGTGACTATGGCGATCCGCGCGGCAGGCCGCTCGACGAGATGGTGGATTGGGTCGAGCGCATTCCCTACACCGAGACCCGCAACTATGTGCAGCGGATCATGGAGAACTACCAGGTCTACAAGACCCGGCTCGGACAAAGGGCTGATATCGTCGGCGATTTGCGCTATGGACGGCGCTGAACGACAACCTTTCCGCAACCGACGGGTCCGCCATGAACCGCAACGCCGATGCGCCAGCCGACAAACACTATCACGAAACACACTTCTCCGCCGCTGACGGTCTGCGCCTCTATGCTCGCATCTATGGCGACAGCACCGCCGGACGCGACACGACACCCGTTGTCTGCCTGCCCGGCCTGACACGCAACAGTGCCGATTTCCATGGCTTGGCGCTTGCCCTGTCCGCGCGTGCGAGCGCGCCGCGCCGTGTGATCTGCTTCGACAGCCGCGGCCGCGGAGAATCCGAATGGGACAAGGACAAGAAGAACTACAATATCCCGGTCGAAACCGACGACGTTCTGTCGGGCTGTGCGGCGCTCGACGTCAAACACGCCGTGTTCATCGGCACGTCGCGTGGGGCGCTGATCATCCACGCGCTGGCGGCAATGCGACCGGGCATGCTGGCGGCTGCTATCCTCAACGACGCCGGACCGGTTATCGAAACCGTGGGCCTGGCACAGATCCTGACCTATCTGGACCGGCTGGCGGAGCCGGAGAGCCTGGAATCGGTGGTCGCTTTGCTCGAAGAGGTACAGGGCAAGTCGTTTCCGGCACTCAGCCATGACGACTGGGTCGACTACGCCCGGCCGGCGTTCGTCAAAAAAAACGGCAGGCTCGTGCGCAATTACGATCCGGCCATCGTCGGTCTGCTGCGTGCGGTCGATCTCGACGAGCCATTGCCGACGCTGTGGCCGCAATTTGACGGGCTGGGCCAGGTTCCATTGATGACCATCCGCGGTGAGAACTCGTCGCTCCTGTCAGCCGAAACGCTCGCGGAGATGCAGCGCCGTCATCCCGGCATGGAGACCGTGATCGCTGCCGGACAGGGCCACGCGCCGGTGCTGCATCTGGATCCGCTGCCCGGCACCATTGCCGCGTTCATTGACCGCGTGGCTTGACATGCAGCCGCGTCAGTGGCTGTCGCGCGGCAGCCCCTTCGACGCAATACGCTGATATTTCACCGCGTTTTTGAGCACCATGCCCTCGGACAGCTGCTCGACATCGCCGCGCTGGATCTCCTGCCAGGGTGTCTGCGACGGCGGATAGGCATATCCCCCGGCTGCGTCCAGCGCCTCACGACGGCGGGTGATTTCGGCATCGTCGACAAGCATGTCAGCGCGACCGCGACCGAGATCGATGCGCACCCGGTCGCCGGTTTTCAAAAGGGCAAGCCCGCCGCCCGCCGCCGCCTCGGGCGAGGCGTTCAGGATCGACGGCGATCCCGACGTTCCGGACTGGCGCCCATCGCCGATGCAGGGCAGCTCCGTGATGCCCTGTTTGATCAGATAAGACGGCGCCCGCATATTGACGACCTCGGCCGCGCCCGGATAGCCGATCGGACCGGCGCCGCGTATGAACAGCAGGCAATGGGCGTCGATCCCAAGCGACGGGTCGTCGATCCGATGGTGATAATCCTCCGGGCCGTCGAAAACGATGGCCCGGCCCTCGAAGGCATTGGGATCATCGGGGTTGGACAGATGCCGCGCTCGGAAATCACTGGAAATCACGCTCAGCTTCATGATCGCCGAATCGAACAGATTGCCGCGCATGACCTTGAAACCCGCCCGTTCCGTCAGTACGGAGCCGAAATCGCGAATCACGTCCGAATCGACGCTTGCCTGATGGCGGCAATTGTCGCCGATTGACCGTCCGTTGGCCGTAATGGCGCTCTCATGGATCAGACCGTGTTTCAACAATTCGCAGATAACGGCCGGCGCGCCGCCCGCGCGGTGGAAGTCTTCGCCGAGATAGGTTCCGGCTGGCTGCAGATTGACGATCAGCGGGATATCCAGACCGATGCGTTCCCAGTCGTCGACCGACAAGGCGACGCCGACGTGTCGGGCGATTGCGTTGACGTGGATCGGCGCGTTGGTCGAGCCGCCAATCGCCGAATTGACGGCGATGACATTCTCGAAAGCCTGACGTGTCATGATGTCGGACGGCTTTAGATCCTCCCGCACCATGTCGACGATCCGTTTGCCCGTCAGATAGGCGATCTGCCCGCGCTCGCGGTAGGGGGCTGGGATGGAGGCACAGCCTGGCAACGACATGCCGAGCGCCTCGGCCAGCGTGTTCATGGTGGTGGCCGTGCCCATGGTGTTGCAATAACCGGCGGACGGCGCCGACCCGGCCGCCATCTCGGTGAACTCTTCATAATCGATCTCGCCGGCCGACAGCAATTCGCGGGCCTTCCAGATGACCGTACCGGACCCGCAGCGCTCGCCGTTGAACCAGCCATTCAACATCGGGCCGCCTGACAGCACGATCGCCGGCAGGTCAACCGTGGCCGCCGCCATCAGACAGGCCGGCGTTGTTTTGTCGCATCCGATCGTCAGCACGACACCGTCGAGCGGATAGCCGTACAGCACTTCGACAAGGCCGAGATACGCAAGGTTGCGGTCCAGCGACGCGGTCGGCCGTTTGCCCGTTTCCTGGATCGGATGGACAGGGAACTCGATGGCGACGCCACCGGCCTCGCGAATGCCTTCGCGCACCCTCTTGGCCAGTTCCAGATGCGGCCGGTTGCAGGGTGACAGGTCCGAGCCGGTCTGGGCGATGCCGATGATCGGTTTGCCGGATTGCAGTTCCTCGCGGGTCAGGCCGTAATTGAGATAGCGTTCGAGATAGAGCGCCGTCATGTCCGGGTTGTCGGGATTGTTGAACCAGGCCCGAGAGCGCAGGGGCCGATGCTTTTGTTGTTCTTCTTCGCTCATGATGTGCTCCACAGTATTAATGCGTCGCCCTTCATAGCGCGTTCTGCCCCGGTTGCCAGGGCGGGTCCAGGCGTTCTTCGAATGATTCCGGATTCCGGAACCGCACCGCGGTCACCCCCTGCCGTGCGGTTCGCTCCAATCGACGAGAGGCCCCATCGGGACGATACCCAGCGGATTGCGCAGTGGGCTCGGCGAGAAATAGCCCTGTTTGTAGATGTCGAAACGCACCGTCTCGGCAACACCGGGCATCTGATAGATCTCGCGCGCATAGGGCCAGAGATTGGGATAGTCCTGAAGCCGTCGGATATTGCATTTAAATGCATAGTGATAGGCGACGTCGAAGCGGACCAGCGTTGGGAAAAGCCGTAGATCGGCGGCGGTGAATCTTTGGCCGGTGAGATAGCGTGTCTGCTCCAACTGCCGTTCGATGGCATCCAGCGTATCGAACACGGCCGTGACGGCATCGTCATAGGCTTTTTGGGAACGGGCAAAGCCGGCGCGGTAGACGCCGTTATTGACATTCTTATAGATCAGCGCGTTCCAGCGATCGATCTCCGCCACAAGCTCTGTGGGAAAGAGATCCATTTCACCGTCGCCGACCGCATCGAACATGCGCACGATGTCGGCCGATTCATTGCTGACGGCCCGGTCCTGCTGCAGATCCCATAGCAGCGGAACGGTCACGCGGCCGGTAAAGCGCGGGCGGACTCGCGCATAGATCTGATGCAGCGCGGACGCCTTGAAGACCGGATCGGCGTAAGCGCCGGAGGGCTTGAAGATCCATCCGTCTTCCGACCGGCGCGGCGCGGCGAAGGAAACGCCTACGGCCCCGCCCAGGCCTTTGAAAAGACGCGCCAGCAACGCGCGATGGGCCCAGGGACAATTCCAAGCGAGGAACAGGTGATAGCGGCCCGGCTCGAAGGCAAAACCGACCTCTCCGCCCGGCCCCGGCGCGCCGTCTGCGGTGATCCAGTTGCGGATCGTGGCCGCGGCACGCCGATAGGCGCCATCGGCCGCCGATTGCGGCGCAGGGTCTTCGGACAGGTAGTGCCCGTCGATCATAACCCCCATCGCTCTCCTCCTTCTGCGGCCATAGCGTCACCTAGCGCTTTGAAGGCGAAAGGAAAGCTGACGTCCCGATCAAGTAAGGCCTGCAGCGGAGCGGTGACCGATAACAATGATCCGACAATAGCCGTTCCAGAGGGGCAAGGGTATATCTCACGGCTGATATCGCGGGGCGGTGGCGGAGAGGAAGGGATTCGAACCCTCGAAACGGTTCCCCGTTTACTCCCTTAGCAGGGGAGCGCCTTCAGCCACTCGGCCACCTCTCCAGGCCGTCGAATGCACGCCCATGGCGCGCGTCGACGTCGGCTCTGCATCTGGGACGGCGGTGCGCCAGCCCTGACCACAAGCGGGTCTACTAGCCCAATTCTGCGGATTTGCAAAGGAGAATTGACAGACCGAGCCAATGGTTATTGGCCCGATTTCGGAGAACGGCGTCAAGTCGATTCGTGTTATGGAAAAACACGGTTCCGGGATCAGGCCCGAGGGCGCGATTCAGACCGTCGCGGAGGCATCCGTAATCCTCCGATAAAGGAATTGGCAACGGGAATCACGATGGCGATCGCAACGCATGCAGGGGCTGAAAAACGCCGAAAACTCCGGCTTTTGGTGAATGGAATATTAACACCGGTAACGCTTTTGGAGGGGCTGTGCGGAAAATCGTGTCTTTTGTGCAACAGCAACACCGCATCGACCTGTGGGACCACAAAACGGCGGCAAAACTTCGTTGCGTCGAAAAGCGCGTTGAGTATGTTCAGCCTCAGAAGAGAGGCGGAGTGTCGTTTATCTTCTATCGTTGGGGATGGGACAGGGAAAGCTGCCCTGCGGCAAAAGCCTAGACCATTTTTGAAATTTGACTGGAGGTCAGAAAATGAACATCAAGAGCCTTCTTCTCGGCTCAGCTGCGGCCATGACCGCAGTCTCTGGCGCTTCGGCAGCCGATGCGATCATCGCCGCCGAGCCAGAGCCCGTTGAATATGTGCGCATCTGTGATGCGTTCGGATCGGGTTACTTCTTCATCCCGGGCACCGAGACCTGCCTGCGTTTGAGCGGTTATGCACGTTTCCGCGTATTCAGCGACGACGACGCCGACAGCTATTCGAGCTCGATCCGCGGTCGTTTGACCCTGGACGCCAAGGAAGACACGGAAATGGGCGAACTGCATGCCCGCCTTCGTTTCCAGGCGACCAGTACGTCACCGGTGGACAGCGATCCGGCAACGGGTCTCGACCAGGGTTATCTGCAACTCGGCGGCCTCTTCGCCGGTTACACGGAATCGGCCTGGGTGTACTCCACCAATGGCGGCGCGTCCGGCTTCGGTACGTTCGGCATCTATGACGGCGCCTATGGCTACCGTCAGAACAACATGCTTCAGTACCAGTTCAACGGCGACAGCTGGTTCGCAGCGATCTCGCTTGAGGACAATGCGGACAGCTCGACCTGGACGCCCGATGTGGTCGGTCGTCTCGGCGGCGTCTTCAGCGGTGTGACCATCTTCGGTGTCGCTGCTTATGACGAAAGCAATGCCGTCGGTAGCGAAGAGTTCGGTCTGAAGCTCGGCCTGAACAGCGATATCGGTGCCAATGGCAGCCTCATCGTTCAGGGTTACTACGCAACCGGCGCGACCATTTACGGTGCGAATGTCAGCAAGGCAGTGGGCGGAACGTCCACGACCTTCACTCCGGAGTGGTCGATCCTGGCAGGTTACCGTCAGGATCTGAATGACGACGTTCGGCTTTGGGTAAACGGTCAGTATTTCTCCGATCTTTACAGCGGAGCATCCGGTGGCAATACCGGGGCAAACGCCTGGAGCATCGGCGCTGGTATGGACTGGTCGCCGGTCAACAACTTCACGGTAACGGCTGATGTCGATTACCTGGACATCGACGCATCTTCCGGTATCGACTCTGACGATCTGGAAGAGTGGAGATTCGTTGTGGAACTGCGCCGCGACTTCTAAGGTCGTGACAAACAGGGTCTAGCGGCCGACCGGCCGCCGGATCGAGAATTTCGGGGGGCGTCTGGCGAGCAATCGCCAGGCGCCTTTTTTGGGGAAAGTGGACTTGTAGATCAACCTAAACCTCAACCGATCTGATCGACATTAGCGACTGTCACGGGGGCGACAATGAGCGACGTCCGGATCACGGAAAATGCTAGGGGCCATGTCGCAGAAACTTATGGAACTGTGGGAGCAGTATGCCGACCTTTTGTGGGAAGAAGGAAAGCACAAGGAGGCCTGTAAAGCCTATATTGACGAAATCCAGCGCTACATGTCGAGAACGGGGCATATGCCCTATGACAACGCGCTTCTCGATGGACTGACCATATATTTTCGACAGAAGGGCAACCGGAACTCAACGATAAACCGGAAATTTGCCAGTCTTTCCAAGATATTACGAAAGCATCACAGAAATGGTGGCCTCGCCAGTCTGCCGGATTTCAAGAAACTGCCGGAACGCAATGCGCGTATCCGCTTCCTCACCCATGAGGAAGAGGCGCAACTCCTCGACAGGCTTGAGGTCGAGGACCCGGGATATGCGGAGCTGTCGCGTTTTCTGGCCGAAACCGGTGCGCGGATCGGGGAGGCGCTGCAGCTCAACTGGTCCGATATCGAAAAGGACTATGCGACCTTCTGGGAAACCAAGTCCTATCGGCCGCGCACCATTCCGCTTAGCCTGCGTGCAAAGGACGCACTGCGTT
>Ga0209785_1000032_pt1 | contig 83845 bp, 85 predicted proteins | sample WorMetG1BERMUDA2_FD_187403 | JGI IMG/M metagenome (GOLD analysis project Ga0209785, IMG submission 187403) | Marine gutless worms symbiont microbial communities from Max Planck institute for Marine Microbiology, Germany - Inanidrilus... ...
ATTCGAGCTGTTCAGAGATACAGTGTGTTGGCATCGGACCCCGTCCTTGAACCTGGTAACTGTTTGTTGCAAAACTAGTTTCTCAGATTCTTGGGGCCGATGCACCCCCTACTTTGAGAGATCCGGGTTAAGCCAGCCGCGCAGCGCCGTCCAGCCCTCACCATCGAACCAGTTCCTGTCGACATTGGCGAATTGCCGGACGAAGGGCAGAAGCGCCATATCGGCGAGGCTGGGGCGGGTCCCGAACAGCCAGGGTGCGTCGCCCAAATGCGCATTCAACCCGTGCAGAAAGGACGACGCGCCTGTGCGCTCGGCCAACGGATCGCAGTCCGGATGGCGGACATGATACTTGTAACGGTCGAGCCTCGTCTTGAACGGTCCGTCATTGTCAGCCACGAGCGCGAGCATGTCCGCCGGCGTACCGTTATCCGGCACCAGCCAGCCTTCCGGATCCGCCTCGCCCAGCGCCCACAGCATGATGTCGAGACTTTCATCGATCACCGGCCCATCCCGCGGCACCAGCGTCGGCACGGTCGCCGACGGCGAGGCGGCCAGAAAGGCCGGCGGTTTATCGCGCAGCACGATCTCACGCAGTTCCACCGTCGCGCCACTGCTGTGGAGGGCCAGCCGCGCCCGGATCGCATAGGGACAGCGGCGGAAGGAATACAGAATGGGCGGCTCGGACATGACGGGCCCGTCAGTGCGAAAGATGCAGCACCACATGGCGGCGGTGCGGTGCGGTGCGATGCTCGAACAGATAAAGGCCCTGCCAGGTGCCGAGCATCATCGTGCCGTTGGAGACGGGCACCGACAGACTTGTCTGTGTGAGCGCCGCTTTGATATGAGCCGGCATGTCGTCCGGCCCCTCCTGGGTGTGACGCAGCCAGTCCATGTTTTCCGGCACGATGCGGGAAAAGAACTCCGTCAGATCGATCTGCACGTTCGGATCGGCGTTTTCCTGGATCAGCAGCGAGCACGAGGTATGCCGCACGAACACGGTGAGCAGGCCAAGGCCCGCGCCAGCATCGGAGACGACATCGGCCGCTTCCCGCGTGAATTCATAGAGGCCCGGTCCGCCGGTGCGGATGGTCAGAAGCGTTTGCCGGTGCTTGGACATGGCAACACGGCGGCGGTCCGCCTCAGCTGTCGAGGAAACTTCGAAGCTTGCGCGACCGGCTCGGATGTTTGAGCTTGCGCAGTGCTTTGGCCTCGATCTGACGAATGCGCTCGCGCGTCACCGAGAATTGCTGGCCGACCTCCTCCAGCGTGTGATCGGTGTTCATTCCGATGCCGAACCGCATGCGCAGCACGCGCTCCTCGCGCGGCGTCAACGACGCCAGCACGCGCGTCGTGGTCTCGCGCAGATTGGCCTGGATCGCCGCGTCTATCGGCAGGATCGCGTTCTTGTCCTCGATGAAATCGCCGAGATGCGAATCCTCCTCGTCGCCGACCGGCGTTTCCAGGCTGATCGGCTCCTTTGCGATCTTCAAAACCTTGCGCACCTTTTCGAGCGGCATCGCCAGTTTTTCCGACAACTCCTCGGGCGTCGGCTCGCGGCCGATTTCATGCAGCATCTGGCGCGATGTGCGGACGATCTTGTTGATCGTCTCGATCATATGCACCGGAATGCGGATCGTGCGCGCCTGGTCAGCGATCGAACGGGTGATCGCCTGGCGTATCCACCAGGTCGCATAGGTGGAGAATTTATAGCCTCGGCGATACTCGAATTTGTCGACTGCCTTCATCAGGCCGATATTGCCCTCCTGGATCAGATCCAGGAACTGCAGGCCGCGATTGGTGTATTTCTTGGCGATCGAAATCACCAGCCGCAGATTGGCTTCCACCATCTCTTTCTTGGCGACGCGGGCCTCGCGCTCGCCTTTCTGAACCATATGCACGATGCGTCGGAACTCGGAGATGGAAATGCCGGTCTCTGTGGCCAGACTCTGGATTTCGCCGCGGATCGCCTTGATCGTATCTTTCTCGGAGCGGGAGAATTCCTTCCAGCCGCGCGCCGTCAGATTGGAGATCGATTTCATCCAGTTGGGATCGAGTTCGGCGCCCTGATATTGCTGCAGGAAATCCTCACGCTTGACGCCGTGGGATTCGGCAAGTCGCAAAAGCCGGCCCTCATTCCGTACCAGCCGCTTATTGATGTCGTAAAGCTGCTCGACCAGCGCGTCGATGCGGTTCTGGTTCAGCGCCAGCGACTTCACCGCGGCGATCAGCTCTTCCTTGAGCTGCTTGTAGCGGCGCTCCTGCGCCGGAGATAGCGTGCCGGTGGCGGCAAGCCGCGCCTCGACTTGTTGGTCCTGCAACTTGCGCAGCTTCCGATAGGTATCGGCGATGAGGTCGAATGTCTCGGTCACCTGCGGCCGCAATTCGGCTTCCATCGCGGCGAGCGACAGGTTGGACTCGTCGTCCTCCTCGACCGGCGCGCCCTCTCCACCGACATCGGTGATATCGTCGGCCGCCCGTGCCTTGCGGGCTTTTTCCTTCTCCTCGGCCGCCTTGCGGTCGGCTTCAATCTTCTCGGGCGACTGGAATTGCGGCGCTGCCTTGGCCTCGGGGCCGGAATAGGTCGTCTCCAGATCGATGATCTCGCGCAGCAGAGTCTCGCCTTCGATCAGTTCGTCGCGCCAGATGATGATCGCCTGAAAGGTCAGCGGGCTTTCGCACAGGCCGGCAATCATCGTCTCGCGGCCGGCTTCGATGCGCTTGGCAATGGCAATCTCACCTTCGCGAGAAAGCAGTTCGACCGATCCCATTTCGCGCAGATACATGCGAACCGGATTGTCGGTGTGGTCTGTCGGCTCCTTCTTGCGCGCGGTCGCCAGCGCCGTCGTGCCGGCGGTGGCAACTTCGTTGCCTGTGCCCTCGCCGTCGGCCGCGGGCGTCGCTTCCTCGGCCTCTTCCTCTTCTTCGACGACATTGATACCCATGTCGCTGAGCATGGACATCGTATCTTCGATCTGCTCGGACGTCACTTCTTCCGAGGGCAGTACCGCGTTGAGAGCATCCATGGTGACATAGCCGCGTTTTTTCGCTGCCTTGATCATTTTCTTGACGGCATTGTCCGAAAGATCGAGGAGCGGACCGTCTCCCGTGGTCTCGCGTTCGGCTTCAGCTTCCTCGTTTTCCTTCACTTTGGTTGCCATATAGCTGTCACTTTCCTTACCGCATCAAACCCAGCGCCCGCCGAACGCGATAACGCGCCGGATCGGGAGTCGATGCCTAATTTCCGATTGAACAGGACAGATGTCCGCGCCGGCCGCGTTGATCGTGCCGACCACCCCTGAAGCACCGAATCTGCGTCAGTGGACAACTTTCCAAATTGCTTGACCAAATGAAACTTCCCGCCCGTCCCGTGATTCCGTCTATTTTTGCGCCCGTCAAGCGCAAGCCGTCAAAAAACGTGTTTTTTGTCGCAAAATCACCAAAAAAGGCCCTCCCCAAATACAGGGCGGCGCCCGTGCAGGCGAAATGCGATGTCCGACAATCTGTGCGGCAGTTCCATCTGATTTCCGGAGCAGGCCCGTAGCACCTGTCCAATTTCTACCTAGCCGCCTATTTAGGGGGCAGCCCGGGCATTGCAAGTGTCGCGCGCGGGGTGCCGGCTATTTTCCGGCGCCGCCGCGCACCCGACCGGACAGCACGCCGAAACCCTCGATCAACGCATCCTGATGTTCCAGGCGCGAGACCTCGAGATGCACCGCCTGCAAGGCCTGGATGAGCGAAGGAACGATCTCATCGTCGCCCGCCTCGATCGCCTCGGCAATGTCGCGCTCCAATTCGAGCTTCTGCGCCTTCAGCGCTCGGGTGCGCTTGTAGAGTGCCAGCGTTTGGTTGAACGCCTCACGGGCGTCTTCCGGCGCGGCGTCGGTTGTCGCGGTCCACTCCCGCGCATCGCGAACCTGCCGCTCGATCCGGGCGATCACATCGCCATGGCCCTCTTCTTCCAGCTTGCCACGCACGGCGTCCCGCTGCGGCGGCCGGCCATCGGCGCACAGATCCAAAAGCCTTTCCAACAGCGCCGCCAACTGCCGATGCTCAAAGTCGATCATCGCCACCTCATCGAACTCGCTGATCAGGAATTCCGGATGATTGACAAGTGTCAGAACAAGCACGCTCTCGCGCAAAACCGGCAGCGCCGTCGTACCGCGCACCAGCGCCGAACGGGCGAGTTGCTGGCTCATGGCATAACGCCGACCGGCCTTGGCCACGCCCGGCCGTGCCGCCGGCCGGCGGTCGTCGCCGCCATATCGGCCATCGCGGGCGCGCTTTGGCGCGGCGCCCTCGAAATAGGCGTTCAGGCGCTCGCGCATGTCCTGGACATAGTGACGGCGCACACTCTCATCGGCGATCGCCGCAGTGATACGGTTGAAACCGGCCTCCAGCGCCGCCCGCCTTTCCGGCGTGTCGAACACGCCGGCGGAGGTCTCACGCATCCATATCATGTCGGCAAGCGGTCGCGCCTGGGCGATCACAGCATCGAAAGCTGGCTGGCCGCCGTCGCGCACGAGATCGTCGGGATCCTTGCCGTCAGGCAGAAGCGCGAAACGCAGGGAGCGCCCGGGCTTCAGCCCGGCGAGCGCCAGATCGGCGGCGCGGTTGGCCGCGCGCATGCCGGCTTCATCACCGTCGAAACACAATACCGGTTCCGGCGTGATGCGCCATAGAAGCTCGAGCTGGCTTTCCGTCAGCGCCGTTCCGAGCGGCGCCACGGCGTTTTCGATGCCGACCTGAAACAGGCCGATCACATCCATATAGCCTTCGACGGCAATCACCGTCGCGGCGCCCGCAGCGCCACGGCCGACAGCGCGCCGGGCGCGGGCGAAATTGTAAAGAACCCGGCCCTTTTGAAACAGCTCCGTCTCGTTGGAATTGAGATATTTGGCCGGAACGTCCGGCGACAGGGCCCGCCCGCCAAAGGCGATTACTCGTTCGCGGGCACTCAGGATCGGAAACATGATCCGGTCGCGAAAACGGTCGTAAGAAACGGGTATATCGGGGCCGTGCACCACCAGGCCGCAGGCTTCGATCTGTTGTTTCTCAACGCCCCTGGCGGCAAGAAACGTCTTCAACCGGTTGCTTCCGTCGGGAGCATAACCGAGGCGGAAAGTCTCGATCGCGGCACCGGACAGACCGCGTTCCCGCAGATAGGCGCGCGCCCTGGCACCGTCGGCGGTCTGCAGTTCCTGCTGAAAGAAGCCGGTCGCCAGTTCCATCACGTCAGCAAGGCTTGCCCGCTCCTTCTCCCGGCGGGCGGCCTGCGGATCGGGCGCCGGCATCGGCACGCCGGCGAGATCGGCCACCTGCTGGACGGCCTCCGGAAAGCTCAGACCGTCCAACTCGGTCAAGAAGCGGAAATGGTCGCCGGACACACCGCAGCCGAAACAATGGTAGCGCCCCTTGTGATCTTCGCAATGAAAGCTCGGTGTCTTCTCGCCATGAAAGGGGCAGCAGGCCCACCAATCGCCCCGCGTGACGTTGGTCTTGCGCTTGTCCCACGCCACGCGCTTGCCGATGACTTCCGATATCGGCACGCGGTCGCGCAGATTGTCCAGAAATGATGGGTCGAATCGCATTGTTTTCGCCAGCGCGGTTTTACAACATCGGCCTTTTGCCGAGCCTTGCCAGCTATAATCCCAACCGGCAAGGCGGACCAGTGTCCCGGCACATCGTACACAAGATACACAGCTATGCGGGTGCAATCACAGTCCCGGAAGCGCGATTCCAAGATCGCGCTCCACGTTCTAGTCGTGGTGCAACAGGCCTTTCACGACGCCAGAGGCTTTGGAAAAATCCATCTGTCCGGCAAACTCGGTTTTGAGCGCATTCATGCATTTGCCCATGTCGCGCAGCCCCTGCGCGCCGGTTTCCTGAACCACCCGCTCGCAGGCCTGCTTGACATCCTCGTCGGACAATTGCTCCGGCAGGAAGGAACGGATGATGTCGATCTCGTCGCGTTCCTGCTGCGCAAGTTCGAGCCGCGCTGCCTCTTCATAGATGCGCGCGGACTCCTGGCGTTGTTTTATCATCTTGCCGAGAATCTGCATGATGTCGTCGACGCAAACCGGATCCTTGCCGGCGCCGCGATTGGCGATGTCGCGGTCCTTCACAGCCGCGTTGATGAGCCGAATCGTGGAGATGCGTCGGCTGTCTTTCGACTTGATCGCCTCCTTCAAGGAAGCGGCAAGCTTGTCACGCATTCAAAACTCTCCCGCATTTCGCCGCGAACCATAATCCCACCGGTTCGCCATTGCAAACAAAACGAAACACTTTAACTATTTGTAATTAAAGCACTTTTAAATTGTGATGAGCCGCCGTCGGCAAAATCGCCTCATTGCGGGCCTTGTTTATCTTCCCACATCTGCATAGACAGAATCAAACTGGAACAGGCAAGGGATCACAATTCCCGCGTCGTTTTTTCAAAAAGAATCTGGTGCGCCGGCGCCTCTGTTTCAAGAGTGCGCAGGAGCACGGTCGGGAAGCAACAGGAATGATGAACCACGCTGCCTGGACGAAACCAAAGCCGACCGCCCTTCTGGTTCTGGCTGACGGCACGGTGATTGAAGGACGCGGACTGGGCGCCTCAGGTGCGGTGGAGGCGGAGGTGTGCTTCAACACCGCGCTGACGGGCTATCAGGAGATTCTGACCGATCCGTCCTATGTCGGCCAGATTGTGACCTTCACGTTCCCGCATATCGGCAACATTGGTGCCAACGAGGAAGATATCGAGGATCTCACGCCCGCCGCCGGCAACGGCGCGGTCGGCGCGATCTTCAAAGCGGACGTCACCGCACCATCCAATTTTCGTGCCGCCGAACACCTCGACGACTGGCTGAAGCAGCGCGGCGTTGTGGCCATGTGCGGAATCGACACGCGAGCGCTCACCGCCTGGATCCGAGAGAACGGTATGCCCAACGCGGTGATTGCCCACGACCCGAATGGCGTGTTCGATATCGACGCGCTGAAAGGGCGCGCCGCCGGCTGGCATGGTCTTGAAGGACTTGACCTGGCAAAAACGGCAACCACCGGGCAATCCTCGCAATGGTCTCAGAAACCGTGGGTGTGGAACGCCGGCTTCGGCGACCACGTCGCAGCGGATGGCGACATTCACATGATCGCCGTCGATTTCGGCGTCAAGCGCAACATTCTACGGCTGTTCTCCGGCCTTGGATGCCGCGTAACCGTGATGCCGGCGACGGCAAGCGCGGAAGACATTCTGGCGCAACGGCCGGACGGCATCTTTCTGTCCAACGGACCCGGCGACCCGGCAGCCACCGGCCACTATGCGGTGTCCACTATAAAGGCGCTTGTTGACAGCGGCCTGCCGGTTTTCGGTATCTGCCTCGGCCACCAGCTTCTGGCGCTGGCGCTCGGCGCGAACACGGTCAAGATGCATCAGGGCCACCACGGCGCCAACCACCCGGTCAAGGACCACACCACCGGCAAGGTCGAGATCGTTTCGATGAATCACGGCTTTGCGGTCGAGAGCGCCACCCTGCCCGACGGTGTCAGCGAAACCCACGTGTCGCTTTTCGATGGCTCGAATTGCGGTCTTGCCGTCACCGGCAAGCCGGTCTTTTCCGTCCAGCACCACCCGGAAGCCTCGCCCGGGCCGCAGGATTCGCACTATCTTTTCCGTCGTTTCATCAACCTGATCCGAGAGCGACGCGGCGAGCCTGCGCTCGCTGAATAGAGGTGCCGAACCACCCCTGGGAATATGCCCAAAAACCGGTCACGGTCGGCTTTCCCTTGGCAAGGCTTTGTCCTATAAGCCGGCCTTAGCCTTCAGTCTGATCGTGCACGCAACCCGCTCCGGCGGGCCGTCGCCGTGCCTTCCTGCCGGAAAGTGAAACATGCCAAAACGCGATGATATCAAGTCGATCCTCATCATCGGAGCGGGGCCGATCGTCATTGGCCAAGCCTGCGAGTTCGACTATTCCGGCACTCAGGCCTGCAAGGCGTTGAAAGCGGAGGGCTACCGGGTCATTCTGGTCAACTCCAACCCGGCGACCATCATGACGGATCCGGAACTGGCCGACGCAACCTATGTTGAGCCGATCACACCGGAAGTGGTCGCCAAGATCATCGCAAAGGAGCGGCCCGACGCGTTGCTGCCGACCATGGGCGGCCAGACGGCGCTGAACACGGCGCTTTCGTTGCGGCGCATGGGTGTGCTCGAACGCTACGGTGTCGAAATGATCGGCGCCAAGCCGGACGCGATCGACAAGGCTGAGGACCGCGCCCTCTTCCGCGAGGCGATGGCGGCCATCGGCCTGGAGACACCGCGTTCGATGCTCGCCAACGCCACCGATGCCAAGGAACAGGACCGCAAGGCCCATGAGGCCAATCGACAGGCGCTGCGCGCCCGCTATCAAGGCGACGAACTGGACGGCGCATTGGACGCCCTGGAGACCGAATGGCAGCTCGGCGAGCGGGACCGCAAACAGCGCTATATCGGCCATGCACTCGGTGTGGCCGCAAAGGCGCTCGATCATGTCGGCCTGCCGGCGATCATCCGCCCATCGTTTACACTGGGCGGCACGGGCGGGGGAATCGCCTTCAACCGGTCGGAATTCTACGAGATTGTCGAAGCAGGTCTGGACGCCTCGCCGACCACCGAAGTCTTGATCGAGGAATCGGTGCTCGGTTGGAAGGAATATGAGATGGAGGTGGTGCGCGACCGGGTCGATAACTGCATCATCGTGTGCTCCATCGAGAATGTCGATCCGATGGGCGTGCATACTGGCGATTCCATCACCGTCGCGCCGGCGTTGACGCTGACCGATAAGGAATACCAGATCATGCGCAACGCATCGATCGCCGTGCTGCGCGAGATCGGCGTCGAAACAGGCGGATCCAACGTGCAGTTCGCGGTCAATCCCGAGGACGGGCGGCTGGTCGTCATCGAGATGAACCCGCGCGTGTCGCGGTCCTCGGCACTGGCGTCCAAGGCGACCGGCTTTCCGATCGCCAAGGTCGCGGCCAAACTGGCGGTGGGCTACACGCTGGACGAACTGGACAATGACATCACCGGCGGCGCAACGCCTGCATCCTTCGAGCCATCCATCGATTACGTGGTAACCAAGATACCGCGCTTCGCCTTCGAGAAGTTTCCCGGCGCGACCCGGCAGCTGACAACCTCGATGAAATCGGTCGGCGAGGTGATGGCGATCGGCCGCACTTTCGCCGAATCACTGCAAAAAGCGCTACGCGGGCTGGAGACCGGCCTCACCGGTCTCGACGACATCGAAATTCCGGGCCTCGGCGAGGGTGACGACAGGAACGCCATCCGGGCCGCTCTCGGCACGCCCACGCCCGACCGCCTGCGGATGGTGGCCGAGGCCCTGCGTCGCGGCACCGACCCGGCGGCCGTGCATGAGATGTGCCGGATCGACCCCTGGTTCATCGCCCAGTTGGCGGCGATCGTCGACATGGAAAGTCGTATCCGCGAACACGGCCTGCCGGAGGACGCCGACAATCTGCGCATGCTTAAGGGCATGGGCTTTTCGGACGCGCGGCTCGCCGCCCTCACCGGCCAGGACGAAAGCGCGGTGACCAGGCTTCGAGCCGCGCTCGACGTACACCCCGTCTTCAAGCGGATCGACACTTGCGCCGCCGAATTCGCGTCACCCACCGCCTATATGTACTCCACCTACGAGTTACCTTTCGCCGGCGCGGTCCGTTCCGAGGCCGGTGTGTCGGATCGCGACAAGGTGGTCATTCTCGGCGGCGGTCCGAACAGGATCGGCCAGGGAATCGAGTTTGACTATTGCTGCTGTCACGCCGCCTTCGCGCTTGAAGACGCCGGTTATGAATCGATCATGATCAATTGCAATCCCGAGACCGTGTCCACCGATTACGACACGTCCGACCGGCTTTATTTTGAACCGCTGACCGCCGAGGACGTGATCGAGATCATCGCGACCGAGCAGAGCCGTGGGAGACTGCATGGCGTGATCGTTCAGTTCGGCGGCCAGACGCCGCTGAAACTCGCCGACGCGCTCGAAAAGGCGGGCATACCGATCCTTGGCACGGCGTCCGATGCGATCGACCTGGCCGAAGATCGCGACCGCTTTCAGAAACTGCTGCAGAAACTCGACCTCCGCCAGCCGAAAAACGGCATTGCCCATTCGGTCGAACAGGCGCGGCTGGTCGCCACCGAAATCGGCTTTCCGCTGGTGGTGCGTCCGTCCTACGTGCTGGGTGGTCGGGCCATGCAGATCATTCGCGACGAAAACAGTCTTTCCGACTATCTGCTCGGCACCGTGCCGGAGCTCGTGCCGGAAGACATCAAGGCGCGCTATCCCAACGACAAGACCGGGCAGATCAACACGCTTCTGGGCAAGAACCCGTTGCTCTTCGACAGCTATCTGACAAACGCTATCGAGGTGGATGTCGATTGCCTCTCGGATGGAAAGAACGTCTTTGTCTGCGGCATTATGGAGCACATAGAAGAGGCGGGAATCCATTCCGGTGACAGCGCCTGCTCGCTGCCCGCCCATTCGCTGGGCGCCGGCGTGGTCGACGAACTGAAAAGGCAAACGGCGAAACTGGCACGGGCGCTGCATGTGGGTGGCCTGATGAACGTGCAGTTCGCGATCAAGAACGGCGACATCTACGTATTGGAGGTCAATCCGCGCGCGTCGCGCACGGTCCCGTTCGTCGCCAAGACCGTCGGCGCACCGATCGCCAAAATCGCGGCGCGTATCATGGCCGGCGAAGACCTCGAAACCGCGATCGCCGCCTATGGCAGGAAACCGGAGGCGCGGACACTCAATCATATCGCTGTCAAGGAAGCCGTGTTTCCCTTTGCCCGCTTCCCCAATGTCGACACGCTGCTCGGCCCTGAAATGCGTTCGACCGGCGAGGTGATGGGTCTCGACACCGACTACGCGCTGGCTTTCGCCAAATCGCAACTGGGCGCCGGCGTCGAACTGCCGCGCGAGGGCACGGTTTTCATTTCGGTTCGGGATGAGGACAAGGAAGGCGTGCTGGCCGCGGCCAGGACCCTGCAGGAAAACGGCTTCCACATTGTCGCGACCAGCGGCACCGCGCGCTTCCTCAAGGAAAACGGCCTTGCTGCAACCAAGATCAACAAGGTTATGGAAGGCAGGCCGCATGGCGAGGACGCCATCCGCAATCGCGAGATCCAGCTTGTCATCAATACGACCTCCGGCGCCAAGGCGATCTCCGATTCGAAATCCCTGCGCCGCGCGGCGCTGATGCAGAAGGTGCCCTACTACACAACCATGGCCGGTGCCGTGGCCGCTGTCGGGGCAATCACGGCATTGAGGGCGGGCAATCTGGAAGTCAAACCGTTGCAACTCTACTTCGCGGCATGAACGACCGCGCTTGCCGCTGTCCGGGTCGGCCGGGAACATCCTGAAAACCGGGACAAGGAAGCCGGAGACAGGAGAGCGGTTCCATGCAACAGTCCCTGAAGAATGTGGTCATTGTCGGGGCGGGTTTTGCGGGCTTGTCGGCGGCAAAGGAACTTGCCGGCGCGCCGGTGATCGTCACCGTTATCGATGAGCAGAATCATCATCTCTTCCAGCCGCTCCTCTATCAGGTCGCAACGGCGGCGCTGACGCCGGCGGAAATCGCGATGCCGATCCGCCATGTGCTGCGCAGGCAACGCAATGCCCTGGTCTTGATGGATCGCGTCACCGGCGTCGATAGCGACAGGCAGCAGGTCATCACCGAGAGCGGGCGAAGGGTGCCCTATGACGCCTTGGTGCTGGCAACCGGCGCACGGCACAGCTATTTCGGTCACGATCATTGGGCCGAACACGCTCCGGGCCTCAAGACGCTGAATGACGCGTTCGGATTGCGGGAGAGGATACTGATGGCCTTCGAGCGCGCCGAGATGGAGGCCGGAAACGATCCCGAGATCGCCAGGCGCTTTCAGACTTTCGTGGTGGTCGGTGGCGGGCCGACCGGTGTAGAGATGGCCGGCGCCATTGCCGAGTTGTCGCATTCGGTGATGCGCGATTTCCGGCGCATCCACGAGGCGCAGAACCGCATCATCCTGCTTGAGGGCGGGCCGCGCGTGCTGCCGTCTTTTGCCGGCGAGTTGTCGTCACGCGCCGCCCGCGATCTGAGTGACCTCGGCGTCGACGTGCGGACGGATACGATGGTCACGAATATCGACGCCGGCCGCGTGGCGACGAACAAGGGCGATATCGACACTGAGACGGTGATATGGGCAGCCGGCGTTCAGGCCTCGCCGGCGGGAGAGTGGCTGTCGCTGCCGGTCGAAAGGAGCGGACATGTCAAGGTCGATGCCACTTTAAGGCCCGAAGGCTTCGACAACATCTATGTCATTGGTGACACCGCCCGTCATGAGGTCAGCGGCGTCGCGTTGCCGGGCATAGCGCCGGTGGCAAAGCAGATGGGCATCTATGTCGGTCGCAGGCTGTCAAAACTGGCCAGGGGGCAACGGCCGTCGGAGGAATTTCGCTACGCGGATGCCGGTGCCCTCGCCACGATTGGCAGAAACCGCGCCGTCGCCGAACTCTTTGGGCTGAAGGTGAAGGGGTTCTCGGGCTGGCTGCTTTGGGGCGCCGCGCATGTCTATTTCCTGATCGGTTTCCGCAACCGCCTGTTCGTCATGCTGCACTGGCTGTGGTCCTACATCACCTGGCAGCGTGGCGTACGGCTTATCATTCACCGGGAAGGCCCCGAAGTCACCGATGATAGACAGCCGATCCCAGAACGGTCTGGCGGTTGAGCGGGTCCGATAGGCCCTTCGCCGCGGACCGCCGAACATGAAAAAACTGGCATTTGTGCCGATTTCTCTGCTATAACCTCGCAATTGTTGTTCGGGACGGTTCTGGAACGGATGTTTCGGGGACCGTTTTCTTTTGCGCTGATCGCACCCTTGAAGGAGGTGTCCGGCGCCAAAAAGAAGGAGAAGGTCATGGTCGAAAAAGTCCCCATGACGCAGCATGGCTTCGGCAAGCTGCTTGAGGAATTGCGTTGGCGGCAGCAGGAAGAGCGTCCGCGGATCATCGAGGCGATTGCGGAAGCGCGCGCCCATGGCGATCTCTCGGAAAACGCCGAATATCACGCGGCCAAAGAAGCGCAGAGCCACAATGAGGGACGTATCGCCGAACTCGAAGACCTGACGGCCCGGGCCGAGGTCATCGACCTGACCAAGATGTCCGGCGACACCATCAAATTCGGGGCCACCGTCAAGATCGTCGACGAGGATACCGACGAAGAAAGGACCTATCAGATCGTCGGCGATCAGGAAGCGGACGTCAAACAGGGACGCATTTCGCTGTCGTCACCCATCGCACGTGCCCTGATCAGCAAGCAAGTCGGCGACAGTATCGAGGTCAACGCCCCCGGCGGCGCCAAAGCCTACGAGATTCTCGACGTCAGCTGGGGCTGAGAGCCCTGATCGGCTGCTCAAAACCCGCGGCGCGACCGCGGGTTTCAGTTAAGGCAGGCCCCGTGACAGGTCCACCGGACCCTCATTCTTGACCTGGCGGATCGTCAGCATGGTTCGCACCGTGTCGACATTGTCAGCGGCCGTCAGTTCCTCAATAACGAAATCCTGAAACACCGTCAGATCCGGCGCGACACAATGAAGCAGGAAGTCGGACTCGCCGGAGACCATCCAGGACTGGCGTACAATCGGCCATTGCAGGGTCTTCTCGGCGAAGCCGCGCAGATGAGCCTCGGATTGCTGGGCAAGACCGATCATGCAGAAGGCGACGAGATCGAAGCCGAGCGACGGCGCGTTCAGCAGCGCACGATAGCCTTCGACAATGCCTGCCTGCTCCAGCTTGCGCAACCGGCGCAAGCAGGGCGGCGCCGAAATGCCGACCCGTTCGGACAATTCAACATTGGTGATTCTGCCCTCATTCTGCAGCTCACGCAGAATCCTGATATCGATCTCGTCAAGCTCCGCCCGCACCGGCATCGCCACCTCCCTGGTCCACCATCGCCTCCAACAGGTGCAATTGGATCAGTTGTTGCGTGTGGACGCAAGAAAATTTCTCGCAACCGCCGCCTCGACCAAACAGGCGAAACGGAGGCGTGCCTCGTGACTATTGTGTGAAAAGCCGGACGCGCCCTTGAAAGGGGGGCACGCGAATTCGTACATTGAGCGCAACAGGGCCCCGCCGGGGATAGCGGGATGTCCGTCGCCGCAGCCGCGACTTGCAAAAAGGGAAATTCGACAATGACCATTCGCCACGCCCGCGTGCTGATCATCGGCTCGGGACCCGCAGGCTACACCGCAGCGATCTATGCCGCCAGGGCCATGCTCGATCCCGTTCTGATCGCCGGGATGCAGCAGGGCGGCCAGTTGACGATCACCACAGACGTCGAGAATTATCCGGGCTATGCCGAAACGGTGCAGGGCCCATGGATGATGGAGCAGATGCTCAAACAGGCCGAACATGTCGGCGCCGATATCGTCAATGATCTCGTGACGGAAGTGGATCTGGATGTGCGTCCGTTCCGGCTGAAAACCGATTCCGGACAGGGCTATAGCTGCGACACGCTGATCATCGCCACCGGAGCACAGGCAAAATGGCTGGGCCTTCCGTCCGAACAGACTTTCATGGGCTTCGGCGTGTCGGCCTGTGCCACCTGCGACGGCTTCTTCTACCGCGGCAAGAACGTGGTCGTGGTCGGCGGCGGCAATACCGCGGTCGAAGAGGCACTTTATCTGTCCAACCTTGCGGCCAAGGTCACGCTGGTTCACCGGCGCGACGAATTGCGTGCCGAAAAGATCCTGCAAAAACGCCTTATGGCCAAAAACAATGTCGACATCGTCTGGGACAGCCGGTTGGAGGAAATCACCGGTGAGACGACAACCCCGCCTTCGGTCACCGGCGTACGGCTGAAAAACGTCAAGACGGGCGCGATAACTGAGTTGCCGACCGACGGTGTGTTCATCGCCATCGGCCACGCGCCTGCCATCGCGCTGTTCGAGGGCAAGGTAAGGCAGAAGCCGAACGGCTATCTATGGACCGCCCCGGATTCCACCGCGACCGATGTGCCAGGCGTCTACGCCGCCGGTGACGTCACCGACGATGTCTATCGCCAGGCGGTTACCGCGGCCGGTATGGGATGCATGGCGGCGCTCGAAGCGGAAAAATACCTGGCCGAACACGAGACGCTTGCCGAAGCCGCCGAATAGCGGGGAAACCGATTCCCCGAGGCGGCAACCGACAAGGAGAGAGCGCATGCCCCTCGATTGGGATAAGTTGCGGATATTTCACGCGGCGGCGGAAGCCGGCTCGTTCACCCACGCGGCCGAGAAGCTGCATTTGTCGCAATCGGCGATCAGTCGCCAGGTCAGTGCCCTTGAACAGGATATCGGTGTGCCGCTCTTTCACCGGCACGCGCGCGGGCTGATCATGACCGAACAGGGCGAATTGCTCTACAGAACGGCCCATGACGTTCTGCTGCAACTGGAATCGGCACGCGCACAGCTGTCGGAGACGACCGACAAGCCGAGCGGCAAGTTACGGGTGACGACCACCGTGGGTCTCGGGTCGGGATGGCTGACGGAACGCATGCAGGAATTCACCGAGCTCTATCCCGATATCCAGGTGCAACTGTTGCTCGACAACGAGGAAGTCGACGTCACCATGCGCCACGCCGACTGCGCCAGCCGCAGCAGCCCGACCTCATTCAACGCAAGCTCTTCACCGTGCATATGCATGTCTATGCGTCACCGTCCTACCTGAACCGCTACGGCAAACCCCAGCATGTCTGTGACTTCGACAGCCATAAGATCATCACTTTCGGCGAGCCCGCGCCAAGCTATCTGCTCGACGTCAACTGGCTGGAAGTGGCCGGCCGGCCGTCAGGCAGCCCGCGCCCGTCGCAATTGCAGGTCAACAACATCATCGCCATCAAAAAGGCCGCACAGCTCGGCGTCGGCATCGCCATTCTGCCCGATTATGTCGTCGAGCACGATGCCGGGCTCGTGCAGCTCGATATCGATTCCGCCGTGCCGTCTTTCGATTGCTTCTTCTGCTATCCGGAGGAAATGCGCGGCTCGGCCAAACTGCAGGCCTTCCGCGATTTCCTGATCTCAAAAGCACGCAACTGGAAGTTCTGACGGTCCATTAAGTAATCAACATATATGTTACATAATTGATATGCCGGAATATACGGGCTCGAACGAGCCTTAGAACCGCCAGACCGTCTGTTCACCTTCAAACCCTTTGAGATCCAGCGTTCCGGCCACTTGGCAACGTTCCGGCACCAGCGCCGCCAGATCGGATGACAAAACGTTGTCGCAGCCCAGTCCTGCCGCGGCGGTCAGCAGGCGCGCGGTATAATTGACCGGCGGTCCGATCGCGGTGAAATCCAGCCGGTCGGCACCGCCGATATTGCCATAGTGAAACGTGCCGCAATGCAGTGCCGCTCGAAACGCCACCTTCGGCGCCCCCTCTTCCGCCAGCGCCACGCGCCCCTGATGGACGGCCTCTATCGCGTCGGCGGTGATCGCGGCAATTTCGCTTCTGTCCGCATAGGGAAAGATCGCGAAGAACCCGTCGCCCATGAATTTCAGAATCTCACCGCCATGATCCGCGACAGGCGGCACCAATCGGTCGAACGTATCGTTGAGCAGTGTGACGACCTCGTGCCCCTGTTTCTCGTTGGACAGCGCCGTAAAACCCTTGACGTCGACAAACAGGATCACGGCGCTGATTTCCTCGCCGTCGCCGCGATGCACCTTGCCCCGCAGGATCAACCCGCCGCTGTTGCGGCCGACATAGGTGGACAGGAGCACCGCCGCATTAAGCCGCAACATATAAGTCTCGGTCAGTCGGGCGAGCGGCCCGTTGACCTGTTCTAAGATCGCGACATCGCGGTCGCTGAAGCCGCCTTTCTGCGCTGACGACCAGGTGCAGGCATGGACCTCCCCGGTGGTGAAGATCAGCGGTTGGGCCAGATAATCGGTAAATCCGTGGTCGCGCAGTTCCTCAATGATGTTGTAATCGTTCGGGCAGTCGGCTCGCTCCAGGTGCCGCCGCACGGGCTTCTGGTGCGCGATCACATCCGGCAATGGGCTCGCCGTATACACCTCCGTCGAAAAAGTGCCCAAGGCGGCGCTGGCGATGTCGACGCCCTGCCCCTTTATCCATCGAAAACGCCGCCCCTGTAGATTGGGATGCAGTGTGTATATGAACAGCATAAAACGATCGACGGAGACTCCGAACGCCACCAGTCTTTCGCAGATGCCGGAAACGATCTGCTGCGCATCGGCGCTGGGACGGGCTCCGCCGATCATCCAGTCGATCAGTTCCTCCACCGCGGCGGCGTCTTCCGGCCGATCCGTATGCTCCGGTTTCGACTTGCCTGCCATCGCCACCTCCACATGACCAGTCTACTCCCGCCGGGCAGGGGATAAAAGCGTCGCGATCACCGTGCGCCGACTTTGGTTTTCCCCACCCTGACAGTGTCTTTTTTTTGCTTGACCCAGCCGATGCGGAACTGGAAGTTGGCGCATCGTTTGGGGACCCTCGCGGGGCCCACCCGTTCTGCACCGCTGCGAATGCGGCATCGCAAAGCAAGGAGCCGACCATGCGAGATGCGCGTCAGTTTTATGTCAACGGCCAATGGACCGCACCCCTTCAAGGCAGGGATCTGGAGGTCGTCAACCCGTCCAATGAAGAGGCCTTCGCCGTCATTTCGCTCGGCGGCGAGGCGGACACCAACGCCGCCGTGGCGGCGGCGCACGCCGCCTTTGACAACTGGAGCCGTACCGCCCGGGAGGAACGGCTTGAATATCTGGAAAACATCGCCGCGATCTATCTTCGCCGATCCGATGAGATGGCGGCCGTGATTTCGGAAGAGATGGGCGCACCGATCTCGATGTCGAAGTCTTCCCAGGCGCCCGCCGGCAGCGAGCACATCCGCAACCTGATCGACACGTTCAAGACCTTTGCCTTCGACCGACCGCTCGGCGATCATGCGCCGACCGACCGCATTCTCTACGAGCCGGTCGGCGTATGCGGCCTGATCACGCCCTGGAACTGGCCGATGAACCAGGTCACGCTGAAAGTGATCGCAGCCATGGCGACCGGCTGCACCATGGTCCTCAAACCGTCGGAAATCGCGCCGCTGTCGTCGCTTCTGTTTGCAGAGATCGTCGACGAGGCCGGTGTGCCGGCCGGCGTCTTCAATTTGGTCAACGGCGACGGCCCGGGCGTCGGGACCCAGCTTTCCGGCCATCCGGACATCGACATGATCTCGTTCACCGGATCGAGCCGGGCAGGCACGGCGATTTCCAAAAACGCGGCCGATACAATCAAACGCGTCAGCCTCGAACTGGGCGGCAAAGGTGCCAATATCATTTTTGCCGACGCCGACGAAAAGGCCGTCAAACGCGGCGCGCTTCACTGTTTCAACAACACCGGCCAATCCTGCAACGCACCGACGCGCATGCTGGTCGAGCGTTCGGTCTATGACGATGCTGTGGAAACCGCCGCGCACACGGCCCAAAACACGAAGGTGGACCTTGCCTCCAGGGAGGGCCGCCACATCGGCCCGCTGGTCTCGGAGGCGCAGTTCAACAAGGTCCAGAACCTGATCGACATCGGCATCAAGGAGGGCGCCAGACTTGTTGCCGGCGGGCCGGGCCGGGCCGAAGGGCTCAATCGCGGCTATTTCGCCCGCCCCACCGTGTTTGCCGATGTGTCCAACGACATGACCATTGCCCGTGAGGAGATCTTCGGCCCGGTCTTGTCCATCATTCCTTTTGACAGTGAGGAAGAGGCGGTCGCCATCGCCAATGACACGCCCTACGGCCTGACGAATTATGTCCAGACACAGGACGGTCAAAAGGCCAATCGCGTGGCCCGCCGGCTCCGGTCCGGCATGGTGGAGATGAACGGACAGTTCCGGGGAGAAGGAGCGCCGTTCGGCGGATACAAACAATCCGGCAATGGTCGAGAGGGCGGTGTCTGGGGTCTGGAAGATTTTCTGGAGGTCAAATCCGTCAGCGGATGGACTGCGGAATAACAGCGAAAATCAGCACCTTAATAGAGGGTACTACCTCAGCGATGAAACGCCATGCAGATACGCAAACCAAGCTGTGCGCTGAGCGCATAGCTGCCATGCGCGCGGCTCTATTGCAAATCAACTTCGGAGTCAACATATGCCAATGAGCTGACTCATTTTGATGGACATGTCCTCCCAGTTCCATCTTAGTCAGCTGTGTTCCCCTCTGGAGGTTTAGATTACGAACCTTCCACTTTATCGGGCCGGAGAGACATCTCTCTCGGCCCGTTTTTTTTACATGTAAAGGGGTTCGCCCTGCAGATCCTGATACAGATGGGCCACAGCCTCGCCGTAGCCGTTGAACAGCAATGTCGGCACGCGTTCCCCGGTGTGCAGGACGCGTTCTTCCGCCTGGCTCCAGCGCGGATGCGGCACTTGCGGATTAACATTGGCCCAGAAGCCATATTCGCGTGGTCCGACCGCCTCCCAAAAACTGACCGGCCGCGTGTCGGTAAAGCTGATGCGTTTGATCGACTTGATCGACTTGAAACCGTATTTCCACGGCAGCGCCAGGCGGATCGGCGCGCCGAACTGCTTGTCCATCGGCCGGCCATAGACGCCCGTCACCAGGAACGCCAGATCGTTGCCCGCCTCCTCGATCGTCACGCCTTCGACATAGGGCCAGGGATACCAGCGCTGTTTTTGCCCGGTCGCCACCTTAGGATCCAGAAACGTCTCGAAGCGCACATAACGAGCCGACGATAGCGGATTGGCCATGGCGACAAGATCGGCAAGCGGAAAGCCGGTCCAAGGCACCGTCATCGACCATGCCTCGACACAGCGATGCCGGTAGAGCCTTTCCTCCAGCGGCATCCGGCTGATGAGATCCTCGAAACCGATCGTGAAAGGCTCCTCGACGAGACCGTCGATGGCGATGTCCCATGGGCTTGTCGGCAATGCCTGCGCGGCTTTCCAGATCTGCTTGTGGGAACCGAATTCGTAGAAATTGTTGTAGCGCGCGCTCACATCGTGAGGCGTGATCTCACGGTCGACTCGATAGGCCGGATTGCGCTCCGCCGGATAATGCGCCGCACCGGGGCCTTCGATGGCGGCGTGCGCCGGTGGCGCCCGCATCGCCATCGTCGCGGCGAGGCCCAGGCCGGCAACACCGGCCAGCCGGATCAACTCGCGCCGGTTGACGAATGCGCTCTCCGGCGTCGCCAGGCTCTCACTCAGCGCCCAGGATGGTTTGCGGATGATATGTGCCACGGCAGACCTCCCCTTTGCCGTGATCTTACCGGCGACCGGTGCTGCCGCAAATCATGCCTCTTCACAATCCGGTGTAGCGCGGCGCGACGCGATCAGTCGCAGGCTGCGCAAAACCGCTGGATGCGTGAGCAGGCCTCCTCGAGCAGGGTGTCTGAGGTGGCGTATGAGACCCGGAAATTCGGACCGAGACCAAAGGCCGAACCATGCACTACGGCAACGCCCTCGGCATCGAGAAGCTCGGTGGCGAAATCCTCATCTGTCGCGATCACCGTTCCGGAGGGCGCCGTCCGGCCGATCAGGCCGGCGCAGGAGGGATAAACGTAGAACGCCCCCTCCGGTGTCGGACAGGAAAGGCCATGAGCCTGATTGAGCATCGACACAACGAGATCGCGACGGCGCTGAAAGATCTTTTTGTTGTCGATGACGAATTGCTGCGGACCGTTGAGCGCCTCCAACGCTGCCGCCTGCGCGATCGAGGCGGCGCCCGATGTCTGCTGCCCCTGGATCATGTCCATTGCCTTGATGAGCGGCAGCGGCCCGGCACCATAGCCGATACGCCATCCGGTCATCGCATAGGCCTTCGATACGCCGTTCATGGTCAGTGTGCGGTCCCGAAGCGCCGGCTCGATTTGCGCCATCGTCGAGAACTCGAAATCGTCATAGACCAGATGTTCATAGATATCGTCGCTCAACACCCAGATATGCGGATGGCGCTTCAGCACGTCGGTCAGCGCTTTCAACTCGTCGCGACTGTAGGCGGCGCCGGACGGATTGGATGGCGAATTGAACATCAACCACTTGGTCTTCGGCGAAATGGCGGCCTCCAGCGCAGCCGGCGTCAGCTTGAATCCGTTTTCAAGCGTCGTCTCGGCGTAGACGACGGTGCCGCCGCACAGCGCCACCATCTCCGGATAGCTGACCCAATAGGGCGTCGGCACGATGACCTCGTCTCCGGGATTGAGCGTCGCCATGAAAGCGTTGAAAAGAACCTGCTTTCCGCCCGTACTGACGATGACCTGTTCGGGCCGGTATTCGAGCCCGTTGTCGCGGGCGAATTTGTCCGCGATCGCCTGGCGCAGTTCGGGAATGCCGGCGACCGGCGTGTATTTCGTCTTGCCTTCGTCCAACGCGCGGATGGCCGCCTGCTTGATATGGTCCGGCGTGTCGAAATCCGGCTCACCGGCGCCGAGGCCGATCACGTCGCGGCCTTCGGCTCGTAACGCGCGCGCTTTTTGGGAAACGGCGATGGTGGCGGACGGTTTGACGCGCGAAAGCGCGTTGGCGAGAAATGCCATGCACGTCTCCATTGTGCTTTGAAGGAACGGTCTGACGCCTTTTCCTATGTCGGATAGCGGCGGTAAGTTCAAGATGGGTCGCAAGGTCGCCCGGTATCCGCCCGCATGCGTCAGGATTGCCGTGCAGCTTTGAAAAATACGCGCATGACGTATCACAATTTGAACACGAGATCTGTCCAGCTCCGTCAGATTCTCGTCTCTCAATCGTCAATTTGAATCGGTTTAACCAAGTCACGTGCCGGGGGCCGCCGGCCGCTTTGACACCGGCCGGAAGGGGGCAGCGACATGGAAACCGATCGTGAATTTTCTGAGGCCAGCGCCAATGCCCGAATGAAACGGCGCCGCGTGGCCTTGAGTTTCCTGGCGCTCCTTGCCTGTGTGCTGATGTTGACCGATCTGATTTTGAAAGCGGAGACCAACGGCGCGCGGGGTTTGATCGCGGCGCCGATGGAAAAGGTCCTGTCTGATCGCTGGTTCAACCCCGAAACCGATTTTCACAGACCCTACTGATCCCTTTCCTTTCGGCGGGCCGACCCTATTTTCGTCAATCGATGCGCGATGAACGGATCGCATCGTGATAACGGATATCTTGGGAAATCGATTATGAGACGACACCTCGTGCTCGCCCTGTTGTCAGGCCTATGGCTCTATCCGGCATCAGCCCAGGAACGCATCCAAACCGAGCGCGTGCCGATCGTGGTGGAGACCGTCGCAACGGGGCTGGAACATCCATGGGGTGTCGAGGTGCTGCCTGACGGCGCCTATCTGGTGACCGAGCGGCCGGGACGCCTGCGGATCGTAAAGGACGGTCGGCTGTCGGCACCGTTTGGTGATCTGCCGGGACTCGTCGCAAATGGCCAGGGCGGCCTGCTGGACGTTGCGCTGGCCAATGATTTCGCCCGGTCCGGTACGATCTTCCTGGCCTACTCGCAGGCCGGAGAGGGCGGCGCCGGCACGGCGATTGCGCGGGCGACGCTGATACGAAACGGCGATACGGCACGGCTTGACGATGTCAAAGTGATTTTCTCCATGGCAAACAAAAGCCGGGGCGGCCGGCACTTCGGCTCGCGTATCGTGGTAGCGCCGGACGACACGCTGTTTTTCTCGATCGGCGATCGTGGCAGTCGCGACCGATCCCAGGACATGATGGACCACGCCGGCGCCGTGCTGCGCATCCGCGCCGACGGCTCGATACCGCGCAACAACCCCTATGCAGACGGCCGCGACGCGCTGCCGGAGCTGTGGTCGAAGGGACACCGCAACCCGCAAGGCATGGATATCGACAGCCGAACCGGCCGGCTCTATATCTCCGAACATGGCGCCCGCGGCGGCGACGAGGTCAACCAGCCTCAGGCCGGCCTGAACTATGGTTGGCCGGTGATTTCCTATGGCCGCCACTATTCAGGCGGGAGGATAGGCGTCGGCACCGCCGCCGAAGGCTTTGAACAGCCACTCTTCTATTGGGACCCGTCGATTGCCCCGGGCGGCATGGTCGTCTATCGCGGCGCCATGTTCCCCGAATGGGACGGCGATTTTTTGGTCACCGCTCTGCGCGACCGGATGCTGGTCAGGCTCGAGCGCGCGGCGGACGGATCCGTGGTTGGCGAGGAGCGTCTGTTTCCCGGCCGCTTCGGCCGCATCCGTGACGTGAGGACCGCGCCGGACGGGTCCCTCATTGTGCTGACGGACGCGTCAAATGGGGCCGTGTTGCGCATTCGGCGCGGATAGCGCAAACATGCTTTTCTCGCTGGTCTGACCCCCGCCGTTTGTCATCGGGCTCCGATGCGTCCATGAAAGTGTTCCTGGCCCTCTTGGCATCGCTTCTCGGGCTGATCGCAATCGCCGCGGTGCTTTTCCTTGGTTACGGCAGGGAGAAGAGTTGGGAGCGTGTCGCCGGCCCTCCCGACAGCAGACGGATCGACCTCCTTTCGGTTCGGCGCAGCGAAAGCACCAATGACGCGATGGCCGGCACCGCTGGCCTTCGGTCCGACATCGACATCGTTCTGCCCGCCTTTGGGCAATCGCCGGCGGTTTTGCTGCAGCAGATCGCACGCCAGGTGAAGGCGGTCGATCCGCTGGCCGAGCGCATCGATGACGGCGACGATCCGTTCTATCTGCACTATGTCACCTATTCGCCGCATATGCGCTTTCCGGACCTGGTCAGTTTTCAGGCCATGTCTCTTAAGGACGGGCGAACCGGCCTGATCGCCTATGCGCGCGCCCAGCTCGGCAGGTTCGATTTCGGTGCAAACAGAAAGCGGCTCGAACGCTATCTGGCCGACATCGATGCCACGGCAGGAAACCGGGTTCTTGCGGCACCCGCCCTGAACTGATACCGCGGGAAAGCAATCCGCTTTCCGCCTGGTCCGTTTCTCATGAGCCGCACGCAAGCCAATCTTCTCCTGCTTCTGGCAGGTGCCGTCTGGGGCATGGGATTTGTCGCCCAGAGCACGGCCATGGCAGCGATAGGCCCGATGCTTTTTGTCGGGTTGCGTTTCCTGGTAGCAACCGTCGTGACCCTGCCCTTCGCCCTGCGCGAATGCCGCCGGGCGACGGCGCCGCTGGCGCGCGTGGACAGGATCGGCTTCGTCTGGATCGGCCTTGTCCTGTTTGTCGCCATGGCGTCGCAGCAGGCCGGGCTGATGTTTACCACGGTGACCAACTCCGGCTTTTTGACCGGATTATACGTGGTCTTCGTGCCGTTTTTGATGGTGATCTTCCTGCGCCGCGCGCCGCATCCGATCGTCTGGCCCTGCGCGGCCCTCGCCGTTACCGGCATCTGGCTGCTCAGCGGCGGACGTTTGTTGGACATGAACATTGGCGATGCGCTGACCGTTCTGTGCGCCGTCTTCTGGGCGGCACAGGTGCTTCTGATCGGCATCTATGCCGGCCGCTCCGGCCGGCCGTTGACCCTGTCTGCGGCGCAATTCGCCATATGCGCGGTGCTCGGCCTGACAGCAGCCGCCGCGTTGGAGCCGGTTTCCTGGATGGCGATCCGCGCAGCACTGCCGGAAATTCTCTATGCCGGTATTTTTTCAAGCGGCCTTGCTTTTTCACTCCAGGCCATAGCCCAGAGACATACGACGGCGGCGCAGGCGGCCATTTTCCTGTCGTCGGAATCGCTGTTTGCCGCACTGTTCGGCGCGCTGTTTCTGGGCGAGCGGATTGCGGCGATCGGCTATCTCGGCTGCCTGCTGATCTTTGCCGCCATATTGGCGGTTGAAATCGTGCCCGCCCTCAGGACACGCGGAACGCGGGCCGCGCATTGAAATGACACACGCTCAGACGGCATGCACGCCAGTTTTTCGCCCAAAAGATGGGCATTGTGTCCAAATTTTGGCATACACTTTTCTTTTACGGCTGTAATATAGATCGACATAAAACTTTCTCTTGCTTATTCGAGAAAGCTGCCCCACTGTATCGCCCGTTCGGGCAATTTGCGAACACGGGAAACCTACTGAAACAGATGCGGACCGGAGACGCATAACCTTCCGGGTGATCAAATGGATACCATACGGCCGAGGCCGGCGATCACGATAACAGGACCTTTCCGCATATTTCGAGAACTGCCTGCCTTACCCGCCAAGCGGGTAACAATAGAAACGCGGGCATATTGCCGGCGGTGAATAGAGGACCTGAAAGCATGGCCGAAACTGGCACTGTAAAATTCTTCAACACTGATAAGGGCTTCGGCTTTATCAAACCGGATAGCGGGGAGTCGGACATCTTCGTCCATATCTCCGCGATCAAGGACTCCGGCCTTGAGACGTTGCTGGAAAACCAGAAAGTCAGTTTTGACACGGAACCGGACCGGCGTGGTAAGGGGCCGAAGGCGGTGAACCTGTCGGTCGTGGGCTAGACCACGCATATAACGCAATCGCGATGCCCGGCCGGATGTCCGGGCATACGCAATCACCGGCCGAAAACGGGCCGGTGAGGAATAACCCTCCACAAAACAAGGCGCTCCCCTCAGTCTGCAGTCCTGCGGGCAAAAAGGCGTCGGCACCAGCCGGCGCCTTTCGACATTCGCGGCCCCTGTTCAGCCCGCGTTCAGGCGGCAGTGCCTAGTGTCTTCGATCAAAGGCGCAGCCCGCTCACGAACGAAGGAAGAGGTCCGATGTCGAAACCCATCACAGTATTCATCGCCACGATCGCCGTCACCGCCATGACGCTCGCTCCGGTCACACACGCTTACGCGGATGACGATCGCCGAGGCGGCTGGGACCGGTCCCACGACGATGACCGTCATGCCGGCAAGCGCCATGGCAGGAAGCGCCCCGGCGGACGCGCACGCGACAATGACGATGCCCTTCTTCTCGGCGTGCTCGGCCTTGCCGCCGGCGCCATCATCGCCGGCGCCATCCTCAACGATCCGACGCACAACCGGCCGCCGCCGCCTCGGCGCCCCCGTCACGGCCCTGCGCCTGGCCCCGGTTGGTCCGATCTCGGCTACTATCCGCCGGCGCCCGGCGGCGGCCACCGCGCCGCCGGTTCCATCGAGCCCTGGACGCATGACTGGTACCGTTATTGCACACGGCGCTATCGCTCGTTCAATCCGAACACCGGAACCTTTCGCGGCTATGACGGCAAGGATCATTTCTGTGTCGCGCGGTATTGAAGCCCTGTCTGCCACGCGACCGATCGCCGGGGCGTGGGGCAACAATCCGTGTTATGGACTGTTTCCCCACGGATTGACCACACCAATGCCGGCCGCCTGAAACGGCCCGGTATCGCGGGTTGCCACCATCATGTCGTTTGCAGTGGCGGTCGCGGCGATCAGACCGTTCGCGGTGCTTATCACAACACCTTTTGTCCGTGCTTCGGCCATGAGCGCCGCGTAGGCTTGGGCTGCTTCGACATCAAATGACAGGATACGCCCGGCAAACAACCGCATGAACCCGTCAAGCGCGTCGGTCAGCCTGTCCCGGCGTTTTCCGTCAGGCAGCGCCGCGATGCCGAACAGCAATTCAGCGAGGACCACGCTCGACAGATACAGGGTCTCTGCCGCCTGTGCATTAAGCCAGTCTCGAACACCGGGGTGCGGATCAGGCTTCATGGCCTCCGAGACGATATTGGTGTCGAGTATGATCATTCAAGCGAAACCGGTTCCGCCGGGGTCCGATCGCGAAGATCGTCAAAAACGCCGAAATCCTCGTTGGTCAATCCGATCTTGCGACCCAAAGCCGCCAGTTCATCGCCCAGGCGCGCACGGTCCCCAGGCCTCAGGGCGGTTTCGAGAATGTCTCTGATCTCGGCCTCGGCACTGCGGCCATGCTCGGCAGCCCGCAATCGAAGCGCGCGGTGCACCTCCTCAGGGACGTTCCTGACGGTCAAAGTGGCCAATTCATCTGTCTCCTAAACGCGAAAATGACAGCAACATGCAGAACGCGACTGCATTGCTGTCAATTTGAACAATCTGCTGTCACCAACGAATGAGGCAACGCAAATCGTCGGCCCCTCCTCACTGCTATGGCATTCGGTGATTGGCGAAGGAAATCGGTTCCCGTTTTGGGAACCCTCCGGGAACGGCCGGATCAGATCCCCTTCAGAAACGGATTGGTGAGGCGTTCCTCCCCGATCCGGCCGCCGGGACCGTGGCCGCAGATGAACCCGACCTCGTCGCCCAGCGGCAGCACCTTGTCGCGTATCGACGCCAGAAGCTGGTCGTGATTGCCGCTTGGCAGGTCGGTGCGGCCGATGGAACCGCGAAACAGCACATCGCCCAGATGCGCGAAACCGGCATCGCGGTTGAAAAAAATCACATGACCCGGCGCATGGCCCGGGCAGTGATAGACCTCGAATGTATGGCCATCAAAAGACACCCGTTCGCCGTCCTGCAGCCAGCGGTCCGGCTCGACATTGCGCACCGTGTCGGAAACGCCGAACATGCGCGCCTGGTCCTCAAGCCCCTGCAGCAGCGCCTTGTCGTCGCGATGCGGGCCGATGATGTCGACGCCCAACGCATCCTTCAGATCCATGGCGCCTCCGGCATGGTCGATGTGACCATGGGTCAGCCAGATTGCCTCGACTTTGATACCGTTCTTCGCGAGAACATCGAGTATGGTCTCGACATCGCCGCCCGGATCGATGACCACGCCCACCTTGCTGTCGCTGTCGTATAGCACCGTGCAGTTCTGCTGAAACGGCGTCACCGGGATCACGCCGGCTTGTATCTGGCCCATGCCCTATCCATCCGTGTCCTGCGCGAGCGCCAAAGAGGGGCGCGCGGTCCGCCATCGGCCCGGCACCCCGCCTTGCGCCCGGCGCGGGTTTACGCCGCCGCCTGCTTCACCGGCTGCACCGCCCGCATATAGTCGTTCATCAGGTTTTTCGTGATCTCACCGACTTCGAAGCGGTAAGGGCCGATTTCCGAGACCGGGGTGACTTCAGCCGCGGTGCCGGTGAGGAAACACTCCTCGAAATCGGCCATCTCTTCCGGCATGATCGCCCGTTCAACCACTTCATAGCCGCGTTTCCTGGCCAGATCGATGACAGTGCGGCGAGTGATGCCGTCAAGGAAACAATCGGGCGTCGGCGTGTGCAGCACGCCGTCTTTGACGAAGAATATATTAGCGCCGGTGGCCTCGGCGATGCGACCGCGCCAATCATACATCAACGCATCGGCATAGCCCTTGTCCTCGGCCTCATGTTTGGCGAGCGTACAGATCATGTAGAGGCCGGCCGCTTTGGATTTCGAGGGAATTGTCGAGGGATCCGGCCGGCGATAGTGAGCGATGTCGAGGCGAATGCCACGCAGCCGTTCCTCCGGCTTGAAATAGGATGGCCATTGCCAGATGGCGATCGCCAGATTGATCCGGTTGGCTTGCGCCGAAACGCCCATCATCTCGCTGCCACGCCAGGCGACGGGGCGGACATAAGCGTCCTGGAAGCCCTGTTTTTCCAACAGCGCCTTACAGGCTTCGTCGATCTCTTCGACGCTGTAGGGGATCTCGAAGCCAAGAATCCGCGCCGATTCATGCAGACGTTCGGTATGTTCGCGAAGCTTGAAGATCACACCGCCATAGGCCCGTTCACCCTCGAACACCGAACTGCCATAGTGCAGCCCGTGCGACAGCACGTGCAGCTTGGCGTCCTGCCACGGGACGAACTCGCCATTGTACCAGATATGGCCCTCAAGTTGATCGAACGGGACCGATGCCATTGCCCTATCCTCCAGCGCCGCGGCGCACACTGTCATTTCTGATCGCCGGACACTCACATCCCCGATCCCGATGCCGGGCGGCCCACCGGTCGTCACCGGTGAAGTCGCCACAACCGCAGCTGTCGGGGGTGTGCATCCTTGACGCGACCAGACGCTAACAATAGCATCAAAATATGTCAACAAAGCTGACATAATTGAAAGAATCTGTCAAAAGGGTCGACAAGCACACAGGGGAAAAGCGGAAATGCCGCCCGACCAGGCAAAAAAAGAACCGGAAACCGGCACCATGACCACGCCGATGTCGGAAAGTGACGGCATCGATTTCGACATTATCGAATTGCTTTTCTTCGCCTATCGCGACTTCACCTCCGACCCCGACGCGATCCTCGCAAAATCCGGTTTCGGACGCGCCCATCATCGCGTGGTGCATTTCGTCAACCGGCGCCCGGGACTGACTGTCGCCGATCTGCTCGACACGTTGAAGATCACCAAACAGAGCCTTGCCCGGGTCCTGAAGCAATTGATCGATTCGGGTTTCATTCATCAGGTGGCGGGACCGGAAGACCGGCGGCAGCGGCGCCTTTATCCGACGCAACGCGGCCGGGAACTGGCGCTGGAACTGGCAAGGCCACAGTCTCGCCGCATAGCGAAAGCACTAAGGGGGATTGATCCGGAGGGACAGCACGCCGTCAGGATGTTCCTGAAAGGGATGGTGAATCCGGATCAAGCCTGACGCGAATCGTGTAGGAGGGACGCATGGCCGATGATCCGCTATCCGACGACGCGGCGCATTTGCTCGTTGTCGACGACGACACCCGCATCCGCGATCTGCTGCACCGCTACCTCAGCGATCAGGGCTTCCGGGTCACCACGGCCGGCGACGCCCGCGAAGCGCGCCGTAAGCTCGAGGGGCTGGAATTCGACCTGCTCGTGGTCGACGTCATGATGCCCGGCGAAAGCGGCGTGGCGCTGACCAAAGGCCTGCGCGAGATGCGCGACGTGCCCATCCTGATGCTGACGGCCCTATCGGAGATCGACAACCGCCTCGAAGGACTGGAAGCCGGCGCCGATGACTATCTCGGCAAGCCGTTCGACCCGCGCGAGCTGGTGCTTCGCATCAACAACATCCTGAAACGCGGCGGTCCGCCGGATATTCCCAAAATCGAACAGATCGTGTTCGGACCCTATACGTTCGGCATCGCGCGTCGTGAGCTCAAGCGCGGGCCGCAGGTCGTCCGGCTGACCAACCGCGAGCAGGAAATCATGGTTCAGTTCGCCCAGCGCCCTGGCGAGACCATTCCGCGCCACGAACTCGTCGGCGAGGAAGTCGATATCGGCGAGCGCACCATCGATGTGCAGATCAACCGGCTGCGCCGCAAGATCGAGGACGATCCGGCCAACCCGATGTGGCTGCAGACCGTCCGCGGCATCGGTTATCGCCTGAGCGTGGAATAGTCCGCATCGAAGGCCGTCGCTGGGTCACCCAAGGCCCATCGGGTCCCAAAATCGGTTTCTTTGGTATACTGTCGCGCACCGATGCGCTGGATCGGACGTTCGTTCCGCTGTGCAGGGCACTTGGAAGGAACGCCGGCCTCAGCCGGGATGCGAGCATATGGTTCTGGTGTGGTTCGGGAATTTGAAGTTCCCCGAAGAATGTGCTGCAGATATCGCGCGCACTCAGATCCGCCACAACAGGCGCCTGTGGGACTGACTATGACGACGATCGATTCGATTCGACGGGAATATGAGCGTTATCCGCCGCGTGGCTACCGCCGGCTGACGCGCTGGTTCACAAAGCGGATTCCGACCGGCCTATACGGCCGCACATTGCTGATCATCATCCTGCCGATGGTGATCTTGCAGTCGGTCATTGCCTTCGTCTTCATGGAGCGGCACTGGCAGACCGTGACCCAGCGGCTGTCGACCGCTGTCACCCGCGACATCGCGGCCATCATCGACGTCATCGACACCTATCCGCAGGATGCCGATTATGAAAACATCATCCGCATCGCGCGCGAGCGGCTGGAACTCAACATCGCCATCGAACCGGAGGGCAGCCTGCCGCCGCCGCGCAGCAAGCCGTTCTTTTCCATTCTCGATTCGATCCTCAGCGAGGAGATCACCCGGCAGATCAGGCGCCCCTATTGGATCGACACGATCGGCGATTCCAATCTTGTCGAGATCCGCATCCTGCTGGATGACAAGATCCTGCGGGTGTTCGCCCGGCGCAGCCAAGCCTATGCCTCCAACACCCATATTTTTCTGCTTTGGATGGTCGGCACGTCGCTCGTCCTGCTGATCATCGCCATTCTGTTTCTGCGCGGTCAGATCCGGCCGATCCTCAGCCTTGCCCACGCCGCGGAAAGCTTCGGCAAAGGCCAGAAAATGCCGGATGATTTTCGGCCGCGCGGAGCCGACGAGGTGCGCCGTGCGGGCCTTGCCTTCATCCGAATGCGGGAACGGATCGAACGGCAGATCGAACAGCGCACCGCGATGCTGACCGGCGTCAGCCACGATTTGCGCACGATCCTCACCCGATTCAAACTGCAATTGGCGCTGGTCGGCGACGGCGCCGAAACCGCCCATCTCAATGACGATATCGATGACATGCAATCCATGCTGGAAGGCTATCTGTCCTTTGCCCGTGGAGAGGCCCAGGAGGATGTCGGCGGCCTGGACCTGCGAACGGTGTTCGACCGTTTGCACGAGGACGCCCGGCTCCACGGACGCAAGCTGACCACCAGTATTGACGGTCCGCCGGTCGTCAAGGTGCGCCCCAACGCGTTCTCGCGGCTGGTCACCAATCTGGCGTCCAATGCCTGGAAACACGCCAGGAATATCGACATCCGGGCGACGATCCGAACCGGCTGGCTGTCAATCGTTATCGATGACGATGGTTGCGGGATTCCCGCGGAATTGCGCGAAGACGTCTTCAAACCGTTCTTCCGCCTGGACGAGGCGCGCAATCAGGACGAATCGGGAACCGGCCTCGGGCTCGCCATCGCGCGCGACATTGCCCGCAGCCATGGCGGCGACATCACGTTGAACGACAGTCCGCTCGGCGGATTGCGGGCGGTGATCCGTATTCCGGCTTAGAGCAATCTGTGATGATGGGATGGCCCGCCCCTCTCCAGAGCGATCCGTTCTCGTGAATCAGTGCGGTCTTTGCTCCGACCGGAACCTCATCGGCTGTTTGTGGCGGTCGCCAGGTGCACCCCTGTCGATTTCTGCAGATGGCAGATAACGGCAAAGAGGCTATCGGCGCGCCGGTTTCCCGCCGGGCTGAACGTCCGCATCGGGCTTTTCGAGGGCTTGCCGACGTCTTCGGCAAGCGCCTTGAATCCGACCGTTGCGTTGACGTAATTGCGCAGCACGGCTTTGCCGGTGTCCACATCACCATCGAGCGACAGTTCCACCGCCTCGACAAGCAGCGCTTCTCGAAACGCGGGATCCCGGTCTGACCGCGCCTTGATGGTCTCCCTAAAATCGCGTGTGAGTGCCGTCTTCATCACTTTTCCGTGGCGGCTTTATCGATGACTTGCTCCGCCCATTGGTTCAAGCTGATACCGGCCAATTCAGCGGCCAGCGCGGCGCGCCTGTGTGTCTCGGGATCGATCCTGAACATAACCTTTCCGGAGAAGGGCTTTTGCGGTGTTTTGTCGATCTTGCTACATGTCTCGACATAATCATCGACGGCTTCATGGAAGGCTGCTTTCAGCTCGGCAACCGTGTCTGCGTGAAAACTGACACCATCGCGGATACCGGCCAAACGACCGAAGAAGATCTCATCTTCGTCATCATACTCAATGCGCGCGCTGTATCCGTTGTAGGTCATCACATTTGTCATGACGTCACTCCTATTCTGCTCAAAAAGTCTCTCGCGGCTTTGACCTGGTATCGCTTCGCTTCCTTGGCCGGATGCGGCCGATGAAAGATCTCAATTTCCGCACCCTTACGAAAGCGTACACGCGAACCGGAACCTTCGATCACCTCGGCTCCAACCGCTACGAGCAGCGCTTCGATAGCAGCCCAATCGATCGTTCCGGAAACCGGGTCTCGGAATATCGCCGCGAGTGTCTTTCTGTGCTTGCTATTCATGCTAGCAATTTAGCGTATGATAGCACATTGCGCAAGCGCCTGTGTTTGTCTTTCCCTGCTTATCGGGGCCGCGGTTGCACGGGCGCCCTTAGCCGGAAGACCGGCAGGATCACGCACCGGGCCGAAGCGCAGCGAAGGACGGCAGCGCCGTTGATCGAGCCGTGCTGAAGGCTATGGTCCGAACGCAGACAGAGGCGCAGGAAAGCAAGGAAAGGCTCTGCTTTTTGGAGAGCTCGAGCAGACCGGATGTCGCATGTCCTCGGGCGGTTCTACCGGCAATGACGTTGCTGGAGCGCCATCTTCAGGCGCGGCTGGCCGACGCGATCAGCTCACATCGCGGCAAGAATTCTTTCACGCAGTCTGGTGGCCCTCTCAAATTGATACTGCAACTCATCGATATTGTAGATCTCGAGCACCCGGTCGACATGGTCTAATGCCGCCTGCAGGTGTGCGGCGCGCTGCGCCGCATCCTTGTCGGCAAGGGCTTTCTCGGCCAGTGCCATATTCTCTTGCGTCGTCGCCCACTGAAGCGGGACACGCGCGCGGGTCCTTTCCTCCAGGGCGAGGCGGTAGGCGGTGACCGCCTCCTCAAGCCGCACCGTGCCGCGCTCGCGCTCACCCAGGACCGAAAGCGCGTTACCGAGGTTCATCTGCGTCATCGCCCAGTGGAGCGGGTCCCGCTCGCGCGCCCGGTCCGCTTCGGCGGCGACAAGCCTGTCCTCAAGGGCTGGGATGAAGTCGTCGCGCTGTTTTTGCCCGCCGAATTCATCGAAGCGCCGGAGGATTTCGCTTGTGCGGCCTTCGATCACTTCGGTCGTGTCCGAGACCCGGCCAAGTGTTTCTCGCACCTCGCCCAAAGCTTGAGCCATTTCGAACTGAAGCCGTGGCTCCAGCGCGCGATAATAACCGACATCCTCCATGGCTGCGGTCATTCCGGCGCGGACGACGTCGGCAGCGTAGCGATATGGCAAGCTGCTTTCGTGTTCAGCGCCGAACAGATCTGGCCTTTTTCCCGCCAATGCAGCCATCACAACGGTGACGGCCTTATCAGGGAAACCCACCGGCGACACCGCTGCAGCGGCAAGTACCTTCCCGATCAACGAAGCACTGCCCTAAGCACTCATGCAGCGCGTTGTCCGCTGCCGAGAGGTCGGCCTCAGCCCTCCAATTTCCATCGCTTCCGCTTATCAGTTGAGAGTAACCCTCAAACACCTCAGCCTGAATGCGCTTTCGCACGCGCGCGCATTCCGGACCGAATTTGGCTGACCGGTCAAGGACAAAGCCGACCAAACCAGCTAATCCGACGCTGCCTTCGACTGTACCCGTCGGAGGACTGCCAAAGACGACGGATGCCATGCCAACGCACAGAGCCGCTGTTCGTCCCAAGCTGTCCGCGTAAGATCCCATATGACAATGCGTTTCCAGTCTCTGGCTTCTATGACTCCTGCAGAACCAGGAGGATATTGCCAACGCGCGCTGATTGAAACCGGGAAAAATCACCCGGTGCACATCTCACGACTTACGCACCGGTGACAGAAAGCCGGCGTTTCCAGCCCTGGACTGGTGCATGTTCACGGTGCAAAGGGCTGCCCAATTTTGACATACAGACCGGTTTGCCGCCATCAAATGCGCCAATCCAATCACAAACCGCTCTGGGCCGTCGATCGTCTAAAACAGACGCCCACCATCAGGCACCGGGCGTTCGAGCGCCGCCAGTACCACCTCGCCGTCCTCGTCCGGAAAGCCGAGAACCAGCACCTCTGACATGAATTTACCGATCTGGCGCGGCGGAAAATTGACGACGGCCATGACCTGGCGGCCGACCAGCGAGGCCGGCGTATAATGCCGGGTCAGTTGCGCCGACGATTTACGGGTGCCGATCTGCGGTCCGAAATCCACGACCATCTTGATTGCCGGCTTTCGCGCCTCAGGAAACGGCGTCGCCTCGACAATCGTGCCGCAGCGAATCTCAACCTTCTCAAAATCCGACCAGCCGATTTGCTCGGTCATCGATTCTCCCGCCTTTCCAAGGCGCGTTGCCTAGGCCTCTCCCACCGTCTCGAACATCACCGTCTCGGTCGCGCCGGCGGCATCCATGCCCGATGAGATCACAAACTGAAACGCCTGAAAATAGAGTTCGCAGGTCTCCAGCGCACTGGACAACAACACCTCGACCTGCTGGTTCGTGGGCTCCGCCCCGCCGGCCAGCAGCAGCGATTGACGGAAGATCACAACATTCTCCTGCTGCCACAGATCGAAATGGCCCATCAGCACCTGGCCATTGACCAGAAACAGCAGTTTGACCACCTCGTTGAGCCGCTCCGAGGGCACCTCCACATCGAAGGCGCAGGCCAGATGAAGGGCCTCGAAATCCTCCATCCAGGAAAAGGACACGTGGTAGTCGGACCATCGTCCGTTGATCGTCATGGCAATCTCGTCCTCACCCGATCGTTCGAATGACCAGTCGTTGTTGGAGGCCACATATTCGATCATGTCGACGGGGTTGAACTGCCGCTCATATTCAATTTCCATCAGGCTCATGCCGCACCCTTTTTGCCCGAATTTCTACTATCCTCGTCACGACGCCCCGCGCCGCGCGCACTGCATCGGAACGCCGCGGCAACACCGCCCACCGCTGCCTCATACCGCCCTTCGCGATCGAGGCCTGTTCCGAATCATCTATTAAAATCAGTCTATAATGGCTGACTCGTCGCGCCACCCCCGTTTTCGCCGATGGCCGCTTTCACGTGTGGACAGAGGCTGAATCAAGTCCTCAGGCGCGACTCCTAAGGGATTCGCGCAAAACGGCTTTTCGGCTGCCGGCACGGTGCGACAAAAAGATGAAAAAAATGTTGGATAAATGCGCGCCGCGCGGTTTAGGCGGTTTTATTGCTGCCTGACGCGGCTTTGCGCGGCGCTCTCGGCTTCGGCGATTTCTCAAGCGCCGCCAGCCGTTCTTCCAACGCGTCGACCCGCTTCAGCAACGCGTCGTTGTCGTCACGTGCCTTGGCAGCCATCTCACGCACAGCCTCGAACTCCTCGCGCTGCACGACGTCCATCGAATTGAGAACGCGCTCCGCCTGGCTTCTGAAGGCGGTCTCCAGTTCGCTGCGCACGCTCTGGGCAGCGCCCGCGGCATCGGTCATCAGTCGGGCAAAATCATCCAATATGCGGTTCGGTCCGGTTGTCATGGCGATTGCCTCACTCCTCACAGGTGCATATTTCAAAACTATGTTACCTCGTCAGGTAGGGGCTGGGAATGGCCGACGCAAGCCTTGACCTGCGGATACGCCGTCTGCATGGTCCGACCATTGCGAAACCGATCAGATGGTGACCAATGGTCGAAACCGCCCAGGCGGCGCTGCCCTTTCCAAACATCGATCCGGTGATTTTCTCGATCGGCCCGCTTTCCGTGCACTGGTATGGCCTCGCCTATGTGGTCGGCATCCTGCTCGCCTGGCGTTATGCGCGGGCGCTGGCAGCGACGGACCGCCTGTGGGCGTTCGAACGACCGGCCATGACACCCGCGGACATCGACGACTTCCTGCTCTGGGCGGCGCTGGGCATCGTGCTGGGCGGACGCGTCGGCTACATTCTCTTTTATGATTTCGCCGCCTTTGCGGCCAATCCGCTGCGCCTGTTTCAGATATGGAACGGCGGCATGTCGTTTCACGGCGGCCTGATCGGTACCGTTCTCGCCATGATCGTCTATGCGCGACGACGCCACATCCTGGTCTGGAGCCTTTTCGACGTGGTTGCGGCGGCGGCGCCGATCGGCCTGCTGCTCGGCCGCATCGCCAATTTCATCAATGGCGAGTTATGGGGGAAGGTCTCCGACGTGTCCTGGGCCGTCGTCTTTCCGACAGGTGGCCCCTTTCCGCGTCACCCCAGCCAGCTCTACGAGGCCGTGCTGGAGGGACCGCTGCTTTTCCTGGCTCTCTATGTACTCATCTGGCGATACGGCAAATTGAAGTACCCCCGCTATGTCGGCGGCGCATTCCTGGTCGGCTACGCCGTCAGTCGCATCCTGGTCGAATTCGTGCGCGAGCCGGATGCGCATATCGGCTACCTGCTCGGCGGCTGGCTGACCATGGGCATGGTGCTGTCCGTACCGATGCTGATGATCGGCGTCGCCGCGATGATGACGGCCCGGCCGGCCGGCGATGTCTCCACCGCTCCGCCGGACGGGGCGGCGAAGTGACGACGCCGCTGGGCGAAAAGATCATCGACCTCATCCGGCTCAACGGCCCGATCCCGGTGGCCGAGTATTTTGCGCTGTGCCTGAATGATCCGCGGCATGGCTATTATCGGACACGGGACCCCTTCGGCCGCGGCGGCGATTTCGTCACGGCGCCGGAAATCAGCCAGCTCTTCGGCGAGTTGATCGGTGTTTTCATGATCCTGGCGTGGCGCGCCCATGGCCGGCCGGCAAAAGTGCGGCTTGTCGAAATCGGACCCGGTCGCGGCACGATGGTGGCGGATGCGCTGCGTGCGATGACGGCCCTTGCACCCGACATGACGGCCTCATCGACGGTCCATCTGGTCGAAGCGAGCGGCCGCTTGCGGCAGGTGCAACGCGAAACGTTGGCGCGGAGCGGCGTCGCGGCGGACTGGCACGATGCGCTGCAATCGGTGCCAGCGGGGTTCACCCTGCTGATGGCAAACGAATTGTTCGACGCGATTCCGACGCGCCAATTCGTCAACGGACCGGAGGGGTTCCGTGAACGTGTGATTTGCGTCGACAAGGACGGGGACCTGGCCTTTGCGACCGGCCCCGCGGCGCTCGACCCGGATCTGCCGCCGGGCGAAGCGAGGCCGGGTGCCGTATTCGAAATCGCGCCGGCGCGGGAAGCCATCATGGCCGGGATCGCGTCGCGGCTGGTGGCCGAGGGCGGCACGGCGCTGGTGGTCGATTACGGTCATGTATGCACTGCGCTCGGCGACACGCTGCAGGCCGTGCGCAGGCACCGTTTCGACGACGTGCTCGCCCATCCGGGGGAAGCGGACCTGACCAGCCATGTGGATTTCGAGGCGCTTACCCGAGCGGCACGGGCGCAGGGCGCCCATGTCGCACTACCGCTTGACCAGGCGCAATTTCTTCTTGGTCTCGGGCTGTTGGAACGCGCAGGCGCGCTCGGCGCGGGCAAACCGGCACAGACGCAGCAAGCCATCGCGCTCGCCGTCGAGCGGCTGGCCGGCGACGGCGACAATCAAATGGGACGTCTTTTCAAGGCGTTGTGCGTGTCCGGCAAGGACGTGACGATTCCCCCCTTCACGGCTGCCTCCGAAACCATTGATTGACAGACCGGTCGAGTTTGATCACCATCCCGCCGGTTTCAATGCGAATGACCGTCATGCTTGACCGCGGGCAACCGAACCCGATTACCAGCGATCTCCTGACCGAGGCTTGTGCCGATTCGGCTATCCGTCATGGTTTTTTCACCCGCGCCGGCGGCGTTTCGTCCGGCATCTATCGCGGTCTTAATGTGGGCCTCGGCTCCGACGATGAACGCCCGCATGTGATCGAAAACCGCAATCGGATCTGCCGCTGGTTCTCGGTCGCCGCCGACCGGTTGGCCACACCGCATCAGATTCACTCGCCGGATGTCTGGGTGGTCGACAATGATTTTGACGGCTCCCGCCCGAAAGCCGATGCGGTGGTCTGCGCGACGCCAGGTTTGGCCATCGGCGTACTGACAGCCGATTGCGGTCCGATCCTCCTGGCCGATCCGAGAGCGGGCGTCATTGCCGCCGCCCATGCCGGCTGGAACGGTGCGCTGAGCGGCGTCGTCGAGAATACGATTGCGGCGATGGAGGCACTCGGTGCGCAGCGGTCGCGCATTGTCGCCTGTCTTGGCCCCTCAATCAGCGGCACTCATTACGAGGTCGGTCCGGAATATGTCGACCGATTTGTCGGCCGGGATCGGGATGCCGAACGATTCTTCCGCCCGAGCGAGCGCGGCGGTCATCGCTATTTCGACCTTCAGAACTACACGTTGAACCGTCTGCGCGATGCCGGTGCCACGGCCCATATGTCCGGCCACTGCACTTATGCGGATGAGGAGCAGTTCTTTTCCTACCGACGCAAGACACATCGCAACGAACCCGACTACGGGCGGCAAATCTCGGCCATCTGCATTGTGGAAGGAGACGACCTTGGCTCTACACTTTGAACAGGAAGATTATGACTGGCGAATGCGTCGCCTGCGCGACGCCATGCAGGACGAGAATCTCGATGCAATGCTGCTGTTCGCGCAGGAGAGCATGTACTGGCTGACCGGTTACGACACGTTCGGCTTCTGCTTTTTCCAGACCTTGATCGTCAAATCGGACGGCACGATGCGGCTGCTGACCCGGTCGGCGGATCTGCGCCAGGCGCGCCACACATCGATCATCAAGGATATCTCGATCTGGACCGACCGCCTCAATGCCGATCCCGCGATGGATCTGAAGAACCTGTTGAACGACATGGATCTGCTCGGATGCCGGATCGGTATCGAATACGATACGCATGGCATGACGGGCGCCAATTGCCGCAAACTGGACCAGCAATTGCAGTCCTTCGGCGATCTTGTTGACGCCTCGGGCATTGTCTCGAAGCTACGCTTGATCAAGAGCCCGGCCGAGATCCACTACATCAAGATGGCCGCCGGTCTCGCCGACGACGCGCTCGACGCCGCTCTGCCGCTGATCGGGCCCGGCGGCAGCGAGGCCGATATCCTCGCCGCCATGCAGGGCGCCGTGTTCGCCGGCGGCGGCGACTATCCGGGCAACGAATTCATCATCGGATCGAGCCGCGACGCCCTGCTCTGCCGCTATAAATCCGGGCGCCGCACGCTGGACGCCCAGGACCAGCTGACGCTGGAATGGGCCGGTGTTTACGCCCACTATCACGTCGCCATGATGCGCACCGTCGTCATCGGCAAGCCGACGGAACGTCATCTGGAGCTATACGATATCTGCCGCGAAGCCCTGACGGAGATCGAGAAGATCATGCGGCAAGGCAACACGTTCGGCGACGTTTTTGCGGCCCACGCTAAAGTGCTTGAAGATCGCGGCGTCACCCGGCATCGCCTGAACGCCTGCGGCTACTCGCTCGGCGCACGCTTCACGCCAAGCTGGATGGAGCGCGAGATGTTCTATGCCGGCAATGAACAAAGCATTAAGGCGGATATGTCACTCTTCGTGCACATGATCATCATGGACTCTGAAACCGAAACCGCGATGACGCTTGGACAGACCTATCTGACGACCGACGACGCGCCCACCGCGCTGTCGCGACACACTCTGGATCTGATCGTCCGCTAGCGGCGGTCAGTGGGAATGTCGAGACGTGCGACCGAATACGACAGCATCGATCCTGATGGGCCTTGTACTGCCGGTGATCGCCGGCTGCATGGCCGGCCAGCCCTTCGCCGCTTTGCGCGGCCCGCCGGCAGCCATTCCCAATGCGACCGATGCACCGGCGACGGATACCGAGATCGCGGCACCGGTAGATGCCGCGGCGCCACCGATGGACCCACCGGCCGCGCCGATAGCGGTGGCGGCGCCACCGGCCGGCACCGTACCGATCGTAACCCCCGTCCGCCCGGCGCGCCCCGCCGCCACAATCGCTTTTACACCGGTCATCGGCGCCCCGCCGCGGGTGGTGCAAGCCCTGTCGCAAGGACTTAGCCAATCCGCGCGCGCCGACGGCCTGACGATCATCGAGTCGGCGGACAAGCCGAGCGACCACATTCTCAAAGGCTATTTCTCCGCCTTCACGGACGGCGACAAAACCACCGTCGCCTTCGTTTGGGACGTGCTCGGCGGCGACGGCAAGCGCGTGCACCGGATCCGCGGCCAGGAGATCGTGCAGGGGACGGCGCCCGACCCCTGGGCCACTGTCCAGACGGCAACGATGGAAGCGATCGCAACGCGGACGATCGACGCTTATCTGTCGTGGCGCGCCGCGACAGGACAATCCGGATGATCGTCCGCGCGGCAAAAGAGTCTTTGATTCCCTTGGTATAACTCCACTATTGCAGCGATGATCGCTTGCAATCGTGCGTCAGCCGAGTAAAACGCCGGCCATCGGGGTCCCATGACAGGCAACGTGCCATGAAAGTTTTTGCAGGCAACTCCAATCGGGTCCTGGCGGAATCCATCTGTAGTTACCTGAACATCCCGGTCGGAAACGCCATCGTGCGGCGCTTCGCGGACCAAGAAATCTTCGTCGAAATCAAGGAAAATGTCCGCGGCGAAGATGTCTTCATCATCCAGTCGACATCATACCCGGCAAACGACCATATGATGGAGCTGCTGATCATGATCGATGCGGCGCGGCGCGCTTCGGCGCAACGCATCACCGCCGTGCTGCCCTATTTCGGCTACGCCCGCCAGGACCGCAAACCCGGCCCGCGCACGCCGATATCGGCCAAGCTGGTGGCGAACCTGATCACCGAGGCCGGCGCCAACCGGGTGCTGACGCTGGATCTCCACGCCGGCCAGATTCAGGGCTTCTTCGACATTCCGACCGACAATCTCTTTGCTGTGCCGATCCTGACGCGCGACATCAAGGACAATCACGATGTTTCCAACATCATGGTGGTCTCGCCCGACACCGGCGGCGTGGTGCGCGCCAGGGCGCTTGCCAAGCGGCTCGATTCGCTGCTCGCCATCGTCGACAAACGGCGTGACCGGCCGGGCGAGTCAGAAGTGATGAATGTGATCGGCGACGTCGGCGGAAAGGATTGCATTCTGATCGACGACATCGTCGATTCCGGCGGCACCCTGTGCAACGCCGCCGACGCGCTGCTTGAAAACGGCGCCACCAGCGTCACCGCCTATATCACCCACGGCGTCCTGTCCGGCGGCGCGGTGGCCCGCGTTGCCTCCTCGAAGCTGAGGGAACTGGTGATCACCGATTCGATCCAGCCGACGACAGCGGTACAGAACGCCCATAATATCCGCGTCATCACGACCGCCAGTCTGATCGGCGAGGCGATCAACCGCACCGCAATGGAAGAATCCGTCTCCAGCCTGTTCGACTGAACCTGTCCGCGGCCGCGGCAAGAAGGAGGATGAGATGGCGGACTATTACGATCTCGGCAACCATTCCTTTCCGGTCACCGCCGGCTCGGCTGCGGCGCAACTCTGGTTCGATCGCGGTCTCGTCTGGTGCTACGGCTACCATCACGAGGAAGCGGTGGTCTGTTTCGAAAGGGCGCTGGAGGAAGATCCGCACTGCGCCATGGCCCATTGGGGCATCGCCTATGCGCTGGGCCCGAACTACAATAAGCCCTGGCCGCTCTTCGACGCCACCGACAAAGCGCAATCCCTGGCGCGGGCCTTCGAGGCCACCAGCGCGGCGATGGCGCTGCGCGACGGCGTGACGCCGGTGGAGAGAGCGATGATCGAAGCGCTGCCGGCGCGCTATCCGCAAGCCGCTGCGATCGATGATCAGAGCCCGTGGGATGTCGCCTTTGTCGACGCCATGCGGCGCGTCCACGCGGAGCATCCGGACGTCCTCGACATAGGTAGCGTCTTTGTCGAGGCAATCATGGTGCTGACGCCGTGGAAGATGTGGGATCTGTCGACCGGGACGATGGCGGAAGGCGCCGGCACGGCCGAAGCCGTCGGCGTGCTCGAAACGGCTTTCGCGGCGAATCCGGCAGCGTGGGACCATCCCGGCCTGCTGCATCTCTATGTGCATCTGATGGAAATGTCGCCCTTCCCCGAGCGTGCGCTCAAAGCCGGTGACCGGCTGCGGGGTTTGATTCCGGACGCCGGCCATCTCATCCACATGCCGACCCATATCGACGTGCTGTGTGGCCACTATCACGATGTGGTGCATTGGAATCGCAAAGCGATCGTTGCCGACCGCAAATATCTCGACCGCGCCGGGCCGATGCATTTCTACTCCGCCTACCGCATCCACAATTATCATTTCATGATCTACGGCGCGATGTTTCTCGGCCAATACGAGGCGGCGATAGAAGCCGCCGAGGAACTCATCGACACGACGCCCGACGCATTGCTGCGGATTCCCTCGCCGCCGATGGCGGACTATCTGGAGGGCTACATTTCCATGAAGCAGCATGTGCTGGTGCGCTTCGGCAAATGGCGCGAGATCATCGCCCAGGATCTGCCCGAAGACCAGGATATCTACTGCACCACAACGGCGATGATCCACTATGCCAAGGGGGTTGCCCATTCAGCGCTCGGCAATGTCGCGCAAGCCGAAGCGGAGCGCACGTTGTTTCGCGCCGCCAAGACGCGGGTGCCGGAAACACGGCTGGTGCACAACAACACCTGTCAGGACCTGCTGGCGATCGCCGAGGAGATGCTGAACGGCGAGCTGGAATATCGCCGCGGCGATATCGAGACGGCTTTCGCCCATCTGCGCAGATCGGTGGCCCTCGACGATTCGCTGCCCTATGACGAGCCCTGGGGGTGGATGCAACCGACCCGCCACGCGCTTGGGGCGTTGCTCCTGGAACAGGGCCACACCGAGGAGGCCGAAGCGGTCTACCGGGCCGATCTCGGGCTGGACGGTGCACTCAGCCGCGCCTGTCAGCACCCCGACAATCTGTGGAGCCTGCATGGCCTCTACGAATGCCTGAACCGGCGCGGTGAGACGCGCGAGGCGCGCGTGATCAAGCAGCGCCTCGATCTCGCCGACGCGCGGGCGGACGTGCCGGTCACCGCCTCCTGCTTCTGCCGGCGCGCCGCGGCGGCTTAGATATCGACAATTCAGGCTGGACCAAGCGTCTTCAGGCAATGTCGCAGCGCAGCAGCTCGCTCAGCAGGCCTTTCCAGTCCGCATCGTTCTCGCCGGTCCTGCTCATGGCCTGGGCGCCGAGATAGAGGCGGGTGATGATCGCCGCTTTGCGGCGCTGGGACAGATCGCTGTCGCCGGCAAGCGCCGGCACGTCGTCGAGCGCTTCGACAATCGCCTGCTCCAAACGCGCCGACATAGCGCTGGTCCGGGCCGTCACGGCCGCGTCGCGTGGCCCGTGCTCGACCATGGCGTTGCAGACGAAGCAACCGCGCCGTGCCGCTTTGTCGCGCGGCTCGGCGCCCTGGAAGAGGGCAAGCAGCCGCGCCGTGCCATCACCGATGGTGCGGTCGCCCAACAAGGCGACGGCCGCGCCGATGCAGGTCCGGTCATAGTGATCGAGGGCGGCCAGATAGGCCGAGTGCTTGTCGCCGAAAGCCTTGTAGAAGGAGCCGCGCGACAGGCCCATGGCGCGCAGCAGGTCGGGCAGATTGGTCGCCGCATAGCCGAGACGCCAGAAAATCTGCATCGCCCCGTCGAGCGCCGCATCCATGTCGAATTCACGCGGTCTGGCCATATCCGTTCCCGTTGTCCGGCCATCGGGCCGGCACACATCCACTAATGGATAGGGGCTCACGCGGCATTTTCAATCAAGTTCGGCTCACTTTGATTTGTTTTGTACCAATTGGTTCCAAACTATACAACCGTTCCATCACTCGAAGCCAAACGGCCGCTCTCGGCGGCGACCGGCCTCTTTCGCACCCTCAAGGAGACACTCATGTTCAAAGCAATCACCACGGCCCTTGCCGGCGCCGCGCTGTCGGCGGTCCTGTTCGTCCAAGCCTTCGCCGCAGGCGTCAACGTCAACGCAACCAGCACCGGTCTGGCCCTCAGGGGCTATGATCCCGTCGCCTATTTCACCGAAGGCGCACCGACCAAGGGCGATTTCCAGATCACCGCGGAGCACAATGGCGCCACCTATCGCTTCGCCAGCGAGGACAACAAAGCGCTCTTCATCGCCGATCCGGAGGTTTACGCGCCAGCCTATGGCGGCTACTGCGCTTTCGGCACGGCCATGGGTTTCAAATTCGATGGCGATCCCGAATTGTGGCGCATCGTTGACAATCGGCTTTACCTGAACCTCGCGCCCGGCATCCAGAAGCGTTGGGATGCCGATCGTGCCAACCTGATCGTGTCGGCAGACTCCAACTGGCCTGAAATCGCCGACAAGACGCCGGAAGAACTGCAGGTTCGTTAAGGCCGGGCATCCGCCGCGACGTCCCGCTTCCCGGCACAGGTCTGCCTTCCGGGGCCGGCCGTCGCGGCCGGTGCGAGGCCCTTGCATCGTATGCACGGCTCGGCTATACTGCGCGCGTCCGCGTAGACACCCTTGGAGGCAACGCGGATGGGGCGGCTTTGGCCGCTCGCTGTTTTTCGGGGGTCCGAAAGGCCCGGAAAACACTCCAGACAGAACCTCGAAAGGAAAAGCCGTGAGCGATACCTATGTGCTCAAGGCCGAGGCGCGCGAACGGGTCGGTAAGGGGTCCGCCCGGGAACTTCGCCGCAACGGCAAGATACCTGCTGTCATCTATGGTGACAAACAACCCCCTGTTTCCATCGCCCTTCCCTATAAGGAAGTGACGATGAAGATCCACAGCGGTGGCTTCCTGACGACGATCGCCATGATCGACGTCGACGGCAAGAAAATCCGTGTGCTGCCGAAGGATTATCAGCTCGATCCGGTGCGCGATTTCACCATGCACGTGGATTTCCTGCGCATCTCAAAAGGAACCTCCGTCACTGTCGAAGTGCCGGTTCACTTCGTCAACGAGGACGCATCGCCGGGCATCAAGCGTGGCGGCGTGCTGAACATCGTGCGCCATGCGGTCGAGGTGAACTGTCCGGCCGACTCGATTCCGGAATCGTTCATCGCCGACCTGACGGGACTTGATCTTGGCGAGGGCCTTCACATCTCGAACATTACCCTGCCCGACAATGTCGAGCCGACGATCACCGACCGCGATTTCACCATCGCCACGATCGCGGCACCCGCCGGCCTGAAGAGCGAAGAGCACGACGCCGAGGACGATGCGGAAGCGCCCGAACAGCAAGAGGCGGCCGACGAGGAAGACGACGGAAGCTAAGCCTCCGACCTTGGTGAACGGAGACCGTTGCGATGCTGCTGATTGCAGGCCTTGGCAATCCGGGCTCACGCTATGCCAAGCAACGCCATAACATCGGATTCATGGCGGCGGACGCGATTGCCCGCCGCCAGTCTTTCTCCGGCTGGTCAAAGAAATTCAAGGCCGAGATCGCCGAAGGCACGATCGGCGGCGAAAAGGTGCTGCTGATCAAGCCGCAGACCTTTATGAACCTGTCGGGCGAGGCGGTCGGACAGGCCATGCGCTTTTACAAGCTCGCGCCCTCCGACCTAGTCGTCATTTATGACGAGCTCGACCTTCAGCCGGGCAAGGCGCGCATCAAAACCGGCGGCGGCAATGGCGGTCACAACGGCATCAAGTCGATCGATGCCCATTGCGGCAAGGACTATCGCCGGTTGCGGCTCGGCATCGGTCATCCGGGCCATCGCGAGCGCGTGAACGCCCATGTTCTCGGCGACTTTGCCAAGGCAGACAGCCGGTGGCTGGAACCGCTTCTCGACGCCATCGGCAATCATTGCGACCTGCTGGTGGCCGGCGACGACTCCAGCTTCTTGAACAAACTGACCCTCGCCGTCGGCAAGGGATTGCCCGATGCGCGGGAGCATCCGTCGCAGGCGGTCAAGAGCCAGTCCCACATCCGTGCCGCCCGGCGTGCGCCAGCGGGGCAACGGCCGACCAAGGGACCGATGGCGGACATGCTGAAAAAGCTCTTCGGAAACAAGGAATAGCGGAATGGGTTTCAAATGCGGCATTGTCGGCCTGCCCAATGTCGGCAAATCGACCCTGTTCAACGCCCTGACGAAAACCGCGGCCGCGCAGGCGGCCAATTATCCGTTCTGCACCATCGAGCCGAATACCGGCGAGGTCGCCGTGCCCGACAACCGGCTTGAGCGGATCGCCGAAATCGCCCAGTCGAAGGAGGTGATCCCCACCCGAATTTCCTTCGTGGACATTGCCGGCCTGGTGCGCGGCGCGTCCAAGGGCGAGGGCCTCGGCAACCAGTTCCTCGCCAATATTCGCGAGGTTGACGCCATTGTGCATGTGCTGCGCTGCTTCGAGGACGATGACATCACCCATGTGGAAGGTCGGATCGATCCGGTGGCCGACGCCGAGACCATCGACACGGAGCTGATGCTCGCCGACCTTGAAAGCCTGGAGCGACGCACCGAGCAGATGCGCAAGCGCGCCACCGGCAAGGACAAGGACGCCATCGTCATCCTGCCGATGATGGAAAAGGCACTGGCGCTGCTGCTCGACGGCAAGCCGGCGCGCTTGCTGCTCGAAGGCATTGCAGCCGAGGATCTGCGCCTGCTCCAGTCGCTCAACCTGTTGACGGCGAAGCCGGTCCTCTACGTCTGCAATGTCGAGGAAGGCGACGCCGCCCGGGGCAACCCGCTCACCGCGGCCGTGGCTGAAATGGCGGAAGCCCAGGGTGCCGAACATGTCGTCATATCGGCCGAGATCGAGTCCGAACTGGCACAGCTCGAAGGCGAAGAGGCGGCCGAATTCCTCGCCGAACTCGGCCTGGAAGAAGCCGGCCTCGACCGGTTGATCCGCGCCGGATACCGTTTGCTCGATCTGATCACCTATTTCACCGCGGGCCCGAAGGAAACCCGCGCCTGGACGGTGAAGCGCGGCGCCAAGGCACCGCAGGCCGCCGGCGTCATCCACACCGATTTCGAACGCGGCTTCATCCGCGCCCAGACCATCGCCTATGACGACTATGTCTCGTTCGGTGGCGAAGTGGCGGCGCGCGACGCCGGCAAGGCGCGGGACGAAGGCAAGGAGTACGTGGTCCAGGACGGCGACGTCTTGCTGTTCAAATTCAACACCTAAGCGAAACGCAACGGCGGTCCCATGAACACGCAAACCCACGTGCTGCTGGCCACCGTCATCCTGTCGAAACCGGGCGCGCCGGTCAGAAACACGGCCGTGATCGCTGGAGCGCTGGTTCCCGATCTGGCGATCTATACGCTTTTCGTCTGGTCGAAAATCGCCGGCGTTCCGGAGCGCCTTGTCTGGAACACGCTCTATTATCAGCCACCCTGGTCCACCGCCGTCACCATCGGCAACGCCGCGCCGCTTTATCTCCTGTTGCTGCTGGCGGCACTGCTCGCTGCCCGGTATTGGCGTCCTGCCCTTTTGGCGGCTTTTTTTGCCGGTGCGGCCCTGATCCACCTGGCCGCCGATTTTCCGGTGCATGTCGATGATGCCCATGCGCATCTTTGGCCGCTGACGGATTGGCGGTTTCGCTCGCCGGTATCCTATTGGCACCCCGATCATCATGGTCGCCTGTTCGCCCTGTTGGAGACTGGTTTCGGAGTGGCTTTGACGGTGGTGTTGTGGCGGCGTTTCCACGCTCTCTGGGTGCGCGGCCTTTTGATCGCCGCAGGTCTCGCCTATCTCGGACCACCGCTCTATTTCGGCTTTCTGGCACGATTGTAATGCCCGCCGCGGCAGCAAAGCCCTGCCGAGAAAAAGGCAATAGGACAGCGTTGAACAATCCCGCATGGCGCGTCATAAGAGGGTCATGGACACCGAACCGACAACACGATACGCCTTCGAGGACCTCACCCCGGGCACGCGCATTGCGCTCGGACCCTACCCTGTCAGCGCAGAGGAAATCATTGCTTTCGCCAGCGAGTTCGACCCCAGCCGATGCATCTCGACGAGGCGGCGGGAAAACAGAGCCTGCTGGGCGGGCTGGCGGCATCCGGCTGGCACATCTGCGCGATCATGATGCGGATGTTCTGCGACGCCTATATTCTGGATTCCACTTCACAAGGCGCCCCCGGCGTGGATTTCGTTCAGTGGAAGCGACCGGTGCTGGCCGGCGACACGCTGCACGGTTTCTCCGAGGTGCTGTCGGCGCGACCGGCAAGTTCCCGACCAGACCTTGGAATCATCCGGCTGCGCCACGAGATATTCAACCAGCGCGAGGAACTCGTCTGCGCCTGCGAGAATCCGAGCTTCCTTGCCATGCGGCACGGGTCGGCGGATCAATGAGCGCTCTGGACGTTTTCGAGATCGGCCGGCGCATGGAGTACGGCCCCCATACCTTCAGCGCCGACGCCATCATCGCTTTCGCGCTGAAATACGATCCGCAGCCTTTCCACATCGACGCAGAGGCTGCGAAAAGATCGATGTTCGGCGCGCTGTGCGCCTCCGGCTGGCACACGGCCGCGGTGTGGATGAAGAAGAACCTGGAATACCGGCCGGTCTGGAAAGCGCGTCTCGAGAGGGAAGGCAAGGCGTTTCCGCAATACGGCCCCTCTCCCGGCTTTCGCAACCTGAAATGGCCGCGCCCCGTCTATGCCGGCGATACGGTGCATTACTACAACACGGTGATATCGGCGCGCCCGCGTCAGTCAAAGCCGCATTGGGGGATCGTCGAAACCCATTCGGAGGGCATCAATCAGAACGGTGATACGGTGATTACGTTCGACAGCGCTGTTCTGGTGAAAATCTGACGCCGGTCAATCGCCCTCGAATTCAACCAGAGTCCGGACCGTGACGCCGAGATCCTCGAGCTTTTTGCGTCCGCCGAGATCCGGCAGATCGATGACGAAACAGGCCGCGACGATCTCCGCACCCATGCCCCGCAGCAGTTTGATCGCACCTTCTGCGGTGCCGCCGGTGGCGATCAGATCGTCGACCAGAATGACGGTCTCCCCGGACGACACCGCGTCCTTGTGCATTTCCATTTCGTCGAGACCGTATTCCAGGCTGTAGGCGACCCGCACGGTGTCATAGGGCAGTTTGCCCTTCTTGCGGATCGGTATGAAGCCGGCGGAAAGCTGATGGGCGATCGCACCGCCGAGAATGAAGCCACGCGCTTCGATGCCGGCAACCTGGTCGACCTTGTTGCCGGCATAGGGATGCACCAGTTCGTCGATAGCCCGGCGAAACGCCTTCGGGTTGCCGAGAAGAGTGGTGATATCGCGAAACAGGATGCCCGGCTTCGGATAGTCCGGAATGGTGCGAATCGACTCCAGCAGCGTATCGGTCAGCGTGCTGTGCATGGCAATCCCCTCCATCCCCGACGCACCGCTCCAATCCGCACAAACCATGGGCGGCCTTCGAAAGCCGCCCTGGTTAACCCGCCCTTTGCACCTGATCAGTGCTCGACGCGCGACCAGACGGATTTCTTGGTCAGATACATCAAACCGGCGAAGATCAGCAGGAAGACAATGACCTTGAAGCCGAGCGACTTGCGGGCCTCCAGCTTCGGCTCGGCCGCCCACATCAGGAAAGCCGTGACATCCTTGGCATATTGATCGACGGTTTCCGGCGTGCCGTCGTCATAAGTGACCATTCCCTCGAACAATGGCGGCGCCATCGACAGAGCGATGCCATTCATGAAATAGGGATTGTAATAGGTGCCGTCGCTGATTTCGACTCCGTGCGGCGGTTCGTCCTCATAGCCGGTGAGCAGCGAATAGATGTAGTCCGGACCGCCTTCGGCATACATGGTGAAGATGTCGAAGACGAATTGGGGAAAACCGCGGGTTGCCGCGCGCGCCTTGGCGATCAATGAGAAATCGGGGGGTACGGCGCCATTGTTGGCAAAGGCGGCCGCCTCGGGGTTCGGAAACGGTGACGGGAAATAGTCCGCCGGGATGGCATCCCGCTCGAACATGTCGCCTTCTTCGTTCGGACCGCCGGTGACGATGTATTGCGCGGCCAACGCCTTGACCTGATCCTCGCTATAGCCGAGTTCCTCAAGGTTGCGGAAGGCGATCAGGTCCATCGAATGGCAGGCCGCACAGACTTCCACATGCACTTTCAGGCCGCGCTGCAGCTGCCCCTTGTCATAGGTACCGAAGGGACCGGCGAACGACCAATGCACCTCGCGCGGTTTCTTGGCGTATTCGCTGTCGCCCGCGGCATGGGCAAAGCCGATTGACAGGCCGGTTGCGACGGCGAGCGAGACAAGCGATGAGACGAGCATTTTCATGATGTCTTGTTCCTTTCCCGCGTCCGATTAACCGCGATCTTCCGCGGCCGCGGTGGCCGCTTGCGGCTTGCCGCCGCCTTGGCTCGCCAGCACGGATTCGGTGATCGATTTGGGAACCGGCCTCGGTTTCTCGAACACGCCGAGAAGCGGCAGGATGGGGAAAAAGAAGGCGAAGTAATAGGCCGTGCCGATCTGCGCCATCACCACATAAGCCCCTTCGGCGGGTTTCGAGCCGAGCCAGCCGAGGAACAGCGCATTGGCGACGAACAGCCAGAAAAACAACTTGTACCAGGGACGGTAGACCGCCGAGCGCACCTTCGAGGTGTCGAGCCATGGCAGGAAGAACAGGATCAGGATCGAACCGAACATCGCCAGTACGCCACCGAGCTTCGAGTCGATCGGACCGATATTGAAGGTGATCGCCCGAAGAATGGCGTAGAAGGGGAGATAGTACCATTCGGGCACGATATGGGCCGGCGTGCTCAGAGGGTTGGCCTCGATATAGTTGTCCGGATGGCCGAGATAGTTGGGAATGTAGAAGATGAAATAGGCGAAGACCAGCAGGAACACGATCGTCGCGAACCCATCCTTGATGGTCGCATACGGCGTGAACGGCACGGTGTCCGTCTTGCTTTTCACCTCAACGCCGGTCGGGTTGGTCTGACCGGTGACGTGCAGGGCCCAGACATGAAGCACGACGACTCCGGCGATCATGAACGGCAACAGATAATGCAGCGAGAAGAACCGGTTGAGCGTCGGATTGTCGACCGCGAAGCCGCCGAGCAGCCATTCCTGCACCGCCTGACCGACCAGCGGAAAGGCCGAGAAGAAGCCGGTGATCACCGTGGCGCCCCAGAAGGACATCTGGCCCCAGGGCAGCACGTAGCCCATGAAGCCGGTCGCCATCATCAGCAGATAGATGATCACGCCGAGGATCCAGAGAATTTCGCGCGGCGCCTTGTAGGAGCCGTAATACATGCCGCGGAACATGTGGAGATAGACGGCTATGAAGAAAAAGGACGCGCCGTTCTGGTGCATGTAGCGCAACAGCCAGCCGGAATTGACGTCCCGCATGATTTTTTCGACGGAGTTGAAGGCGCCCTCGGTCGAGGCCACGTAGTGCATGGCCAACACGACGCCGGTCAGGATCTGGACCACCAGCATCATCGAAAGAATAGCGCCGAATGTGTAGGCGTAGTTGATGTTGCGCGGAACCGGGTAGGCCACGAAGGAATCATAAACCAGCCGCGGCAGCGGCAAGCGCGAATCGACCCATTTGGCGAAGCCGCTGGTCGGTTCGTAGGTCGAATGTCCACCACTCATCGGAAACTCCCCCTTAGCCGATCACGATGCGCGTATCGGAAATGAACTCGAAGGGCGGGATCGCCATGTTTTCGGGTGCCGGTCCGGTGCGGATCCGGCCCGCCGTGTCGTAATGCGACCCGTGACAGGGGCAGAACCAGCCGCCATAGTCACCGGCCTGACCCAGCGGCACGCAGCCAAGATGGGTGCATGTGCCGATCATGACGATCCAGTTTTCGCGGTCTTCGCCGGCCGAACGGTCGACGTCCAGAGCCGGCGCGTCGGGCGGCAGATTGGCGTTACGCGCCGCCTGGTCCTTGAGGTCCTCGAGCGGAACGGCGGTCGCCTCATCGATTTCCTGTTGCGTGCGGTTGCGGATGAAAACCGGCTTTCCGCGCCATTTGACGGTGATCGACATCCCCTCTTCCACGCCCGAGATATCGACTTCGATCGTCGACAGCGCCAGGGTCGAGGCGTCGGGTCGCATTTGATCGATGAAAGGCCAGAGCGCCGCCGCCACTCCGACAGCACCGGTCATGCCGGTGGTCAAATAGAGAAAATCGCGGCGGGTCGGTTCTGCGGTTGTGTCGTGTTCGCTCACGGTGGAACTCATCCTTTACGCATCGTCGGTCCCCGGGATCTATCGAGCGGGCGGTCGATACCCCTCAAGCCCCTCGATATCCCCATTTCGCCGGGTTCTAGGCTGCTTGTTAGAATATGTCCAGCCTGCGCGCGCGGCCAGGGGCACAATGCCGCAAGTTTTTACCCTTTCCCGCATCATATCACCTGACTGCTGATGAACCCGCCGGACTGACGCGCCCAGAGCCGCGCATAGAGTCCACCCTTCGCAAGCAGCGCCGCATGGCTGCCATCTTCAACGATATAGCCGGCGTCCAGCACCACCAGACGGTCCATCCGCGCAATGGTCGACAGCCGGTGCGCGATGGCAATCACGGTCTTGCCGCGCATGAGCTGCGTCAGATTGTCCTGGATGGCAGCCTCGATCTCTGAATCGAGCGCCGAAGTCGCCTCGTCGAGGATCAGGATCGGCGCATCTTTCAGCATGACCCTGGCAATGGCGATGCGCTGGCGCTGGCCGCCCGACAGTTTGACACCGCGCTCGCCGACATGGGCGTCGAGACCGACGCGCCCCTGCTGGTCCCTGAGGCCGCGGATGAACGGCCAGGCCTCGGCCTGGCGCGCGGCGTGCTCCAACGCCGCCGCGTCGGCGTCCGGGCGGCCGAGCAGGATGTTGTCGCGCACGGAACGGTGCAACAACGCCGTGTCCTGGGTCACCATGCTGATCTGCTCGCGCAGCGAACTTTGCGTTACCGCGGCGATGTCCTGTCCGTCGATGGCAATGCGACCCGAATCGACGTCGTAGAAGCGCAGCAGCAGATTGACGAGCGTCGACTTGCCGGCACCGGACGGTCCGACCAGCCCGACCTTCTGACCGGGCTCGACCGTAAGAGAAACATCGTTGATGACCGGCTTTTGCGCCGTATAGCCGAAGCGCACGCGCTCGAAACCGATGTGACTGTTCGACACAGCCAACCGCGCCGCGCCCGGCCGATCCCGCAACGCAATCGGCTGCGTCAGCAATTCGGTCGAGTTCTGGATCGTGCCGAAATTGCGCATCAGACTATTGAGCTGGGTCATCATGCGGCCGAGCAGCAGGCTGAGGCGCAGCACTAGCGCCAGGGTGAAGGCCACCGCGCCAACGCTGATCTGGCCGCGCAGCCACAAATCGATCGCCATCGCCGCAATGGCGACGATCATGACGCCGGAGAGCGCTGCCAGCGAGACGCGCACGCCGGTGAGGTTGCGGGTGAATGGCAGCACCGCGCCAAGAAACAGGTCGAAACCCTGGCGGATATAGCGGTCGTTTTCCTCTTCTCGACCGAACAGTTTCAGCGTCTGGACGTTGGCGTAGCCGTCGACCAGACGACCGTTGATCAGCGCAGCGCCCTCGGCAGCCGCCTTGGCACCGGCACGGATGCGCGGCACGAAATGCCGGGCGACTAGCGCGAAGGCCGCGATCCAGATCGCCACGATGGCCGCCAGCCGCCAGTCGAGCTGTGCGACCAGAACCAGGGTCGTTACCGTATAGATGGCGATGAACCAGGCGACCTGCAGCAGCGCCACCATGAAATCGCCCATCGCCTGTCCCGACTGCCAGACCTTGGAGACGACGCGCCCTGCGAACTCGTCATGGAAGAAGGACAGGCTCTGGCGCGAAACATGGGAATAAGCCTGCCAGCGCACCAGGTTGAAAAACCCGGGGACGACGGTCTGTTCCTCGACAAGCGTCACCAGTGGCGCAACGACAAAGCGGCCGGCGAGCACCGCCGCAAGCATCAGCATCAGTTCGACGCCGTGCCGGTCCATCAGGCCCAGCCAGCCGGCTGCCGGATCGGCCGATTCCAAAAGGTCGACCAACCGGCCGACGAAATAGAACAGCGCCACTTCGAGAAGGGCGACACAGCCGCCCAGCGCGATCATGGCCGCGAAGGGCCCTTTCGCCTGCCGCACATAGTGCACGAGAAAGCCGATCGCGCCCGTCGACGGCGCCGGTGCCGTGCCCCCCGCAAATGGGTCGATCCAGGTCTCGAAAAGCCGGAAAACACGGTGAATCATCATGCCCGGACAATAGAGCATTCCGCCGCCGCGACAATTGAGCGACTGCCGCGGCCCAGAGTATCCGCCACCGCCTATTCGGCGGCGGCGTTCTCCTCGGTGAGCGGCGCGCTGTCGATGAAACCGCCGGACTGGCGTGACCACAGATCGGCATAGAGGCCGCCACTGGCGACCAATTGCTCATGAGTGCCGGTCTCGACAATTCGGCCGGCCTCGAGAACGATGAGCCGATCCATTTGCGCGATCGTCGACAGCCTGTGGGCGATGGCAATCACCGTCTTACCCTGCATCAGCGCGAACAGGTTCTCCTGGATCGCCGCCTCGACTTCCGAATCGAGCGCCGAGGTCGCCTCATCGAGCACCAGGATCGGCGCGTTCTTCAGGAACACCCGGGCGATGGCGATCCGTTGGCGCTGACCGCCGGAGAGCTTGACGCCGCGCTCGCCGACATGCGCGTCCAGACCGGTCCGGCCCTTCTGGTCGGACAGCTCCGGGATGAAGTCCCAGGCATTGGCGCGCCTGGCGGCATCGACGATGTCCGCATCGGTCGCGCCCGGCCGGCTGTAGGCGATGTTGTCGCGGATCGACCGGTGCAGCAGCGACGTGTCCTGGGCCACGACCCCGATATGGGCGCGCAGACTGTCCTGCGTCACGTCGGCGATGTCCTGACCGTCGATCGTGATGCGGCCGCCCTCCAGGTCGTAGAACCGCAAGAGCACATTGGTCAGCGTCGTCTTGCCGGCTCCGGACCGTCCGACGAGACCGATTTTCTCGCCCGGCTCGATCGTCAGTGACAGATCGTCGATCACGCCGCCGTCCTTGCCGTAATGGAAACGGATATGTTCGAAACAGATCCGGCCATCCTTGGCCTCAAGCGGCTTCTTCGGCTCGATATCGGTCACCGAATGCGGCTTGGCCAGCATCGACATGCCGTCGATGACGACGCCGATTTCCTCGAACAGTGCGGCAACTTCCCACATGATCCAGTGCGACATGCCGAAAATACGCAGGCACAGCGCTATGGTCGTCGCAATTGCGCCGACCGAGATCGAATCGGCCAGCCACAGGCTGATCGCCAGGAAGCCGATGGTAAACAGCAGCACCGAGTTGCAGATATAGACGATGCCGTGAAACAGCGTGACGAGCCGCATCTGCCGATGCACCGTCTGGAGGAACTCGTCCATGGCGTGGCGGGCATAGCCCTCTTCACGGCCGGCATGCGAGAACAGCTTGACGGTGGCGATGTTGGTGTAGCTGTCGACGACCCGGCCCGTCATCATAGAGCGCGCATCGGCCTGCTCGCCGGCCGGCGAACTCGTCGGAGAAAAACGACAGGCTCTGGCCCAACAGATGTCGGTGCATCTGCCAGCGCGCGATCATCGGATAGTTGCCCAGCAGCGTCTGGTGGGTGAGCATCGACTGGATCCAGACGATGACCGGAAGGCCGACGAGCACCAGCGCGGCCATCCAGAACAGGCGCATGCCCTCTTCGGCCAGGAAGTCCTCCCGGCTCGACGCCGACAACCAATTGACGATGTCGCCCAGAAAGGCGAAGAGGAACACTTCCCCGACGGAGATCAGCGCCGTCAGCACCGACATCAGCAGCAGCCACGGCGCGGCATCCTTGGAATAGTGCCAACAGAACGCCAGAAACTGCTCCGGGGGCTGCCCGGAATCGGCTTTGGGATAGGGATTCAAGCGTCTTTCAAACCAGCCAAACATCATACAGCCTCAGGGACTTGGCGAGCCGCGACCTCAAAACGAAACGACAACCGCAGAAGTGGCTTTCACCGAATATGGCGCGCGGTGTCGATGGGACGAGTCGTCAGTGCTCAGGAAAACGGCGTGCCGCGGGGCACGAAGAGCCGAAAATCAAGCGTCAGCGATTTCCGAAATCAGACCGGGCCCGTTAGAGAAACACGGCTCTGGCGAGGACGGGAAACGCCGGCGCAGCGGCGACATAAACCATCTTTGGGTCATCAATGCATGCCATCAATGTCACCTCCGGTTTGGTCCTGTCCAAGAGCCCTTTCCTATAATGATTCGTTGGCGACTTCCACCGCCGGGCGCCGAAAAACCGCGATTGACAGCGCCGGGCAAAGTTGCTGTTGCAATTCAGCCACGCTGATCGAAGGACACGGTTCAAGGAAGGAAATGGAGGCCATGCCGACCCAACCTGTGGACTCCAGGCTGCGGATAGCGCTCTACCAGCCGGATATTCCCGGCAACACCGGTGCCATCCTGCGCATGGCCGCCTGTCTTGGCCTTACTGTGGATGTCATCGAACCCGCCGGGTTCGACATGTCGGACCGCGCGCTCAGGCGGGCCGGCATGGACTATGCGGACCAGGCAACGCTCAAACGCCATCGCAACTGGCGGCATTTCCTGGACTGGAAGGAACGCGAGAACCGCCGCTTGATCCTCGCCTCAACGAAAGCGGCGACGTCTTATCTCCGGTTTCGCTTCGCAACGGACGATATCCTGCTTTTCGGCCGCGAAAGCGCGGGCGTACCGGAGGACGTGCACGACGTCGCCGATCACCGGCTGTGCGTGCCCATGGTCGAAGGCCGCCGCTCGCTCAATCTGGCGATCTCCACCGCTCTTTTCGCCGGTGAGGCGCTTCGTCAGGTCTCAAAAGACCCTAATCCGCGCTCGGCAGACGCCGCATGGTGAATTCGATCTCGTCGCCCGGCAGCTGGCGCCAGCTCTCCACCTCGGTCCAGTAGGCGGCCTTCGGCCAGGCATCGAACCATTCGCGCGCCTTTGCCCGCGCCGCGCTGCGCGGCAGGCGGAAGGTCTCGCGGACAAAGGAGTCGTTGCGCGCCGAACCGGCCTGCCTGCGCCCCTTTCTGATCTGCCGCCGCAGACCGTCCATCTGTGGAACTGTCGGAACTCGCTTCATATCCGGCACCTTCGACCCGGATATTAAGGGCAGATCGGTGAATTTGCGAGTCGGGCGAGCAAGCGATGCACCGTGCCGACAGATTTCGAAAATCGCCGTCTTGGAATTGCAGGCGGGTTGCTGATAAGGAATGCCGACGAACGCGGGGGATAGAATTCCATGGAGAGACCGAACCTTCCCGTCGGGCTGCCTGACGGGGTGGACGAAAAGAAAGATAAGGCGCGCATCTGGTTCGAAACCCTGCGCGACGCAATCTGCGCGGCCTTCGAACAGCTTGAGGACGAACTGACCGGCCCGCTGTCGGAAGACCGGCCGGGCCGCTTCAACCGCACGCCGTGGCAGCGCGACGAGGGTCGCGGGGGCGGCGGTGTGATGTCGATCATGCACGGCCGCGTGTTCGAAAAGGTCGGGGTGCATACCTCAACGGTTCATGGCGATTTCTCGCCGGAATTTCGCAAACAGATTCCGGGCGCCGACGTCGACCCGCGTTTCTGGGCCTCCGGGATTTCCCTGATCGCCCATCCGGTCAATCCCAACGTACCGGCCGTGCACATGAACACCCGCATGGTCGTCACCGCGACGCAATGGTTCGGCGGCGGCGCCGACCTGACGCCCGTGCTCGGCCGCCGGCGCACGCAGGAGGATCCGGACTCGCAGATCTTCCACAAGGCCATGGAGGTCGCCTGCAGACGGCATGCGGTTGCCGATTATGAGCGCTACAAGACTTGGTGCGACGACTATTTCTTTCTGAAGCACCGTAACGAGCCGCGCGGCATTGGCGGGATCTTCTTCGACTGGTTGCGCTCGCCACCGGAAAAGGGCGGCTGGAATGCCGATTTCGCTTTTGTCCAGGATGTGGGACGCGCCTTTATCGTCGTGTATCCGAGACTGGTACGCGCGAACTTCAACCAGGAGTGGAACGAGCGCGACCGTAACGAACAGCTCATCCGCCGCGGCCGCTATGTCGAGTTTAACCTGCTTTACGATCGCGGCACGATTTTCGGCCTGAAGACAGGCGGCAATGTCGATTCGATTCTGTCATCCATGCCACCGGCGGTGCGCTGGCCCTGACCCGCATCGACAAGGCAAAGCGGGATCAAGGCGTTGAATGACGATCCGAATCATTACTACACGGGCGGTCTCGGGGTCACCTGCTACGACCTTTTTACCGGCAACGGCCCGCTTGCCGGCGATATCGCCTTCTATCTGGACTGCACCGCGCGGTTCGGCAGCCCGGTGCTGGAACTCGGGTGTGGCACGGGACGCGTCACACTCGCACTCGGCCGCGCCGGCCATGTCTGCACCGGCCTTGACCTGTCGACGGCGATGCTCGATCTGGCGCGCACCAAACTGGCGGACCTCCCGGACGTACAGAAACGGGTTCGCCTGGTGTCCGGCGACATGGCAAATTTCGATCTGACCGAGCGTTTCGCCCTGGTGATTGTTCCGGCACGCAGCTTCCAGCACATCGTCACACCGGCCGGCCAGCGGGCGGCGCTGGACTGCATACGTCGCCATTTGCGGCCCGGCGGCCATCTGGTGCTCGACCTGTTCGATCCGAATTTCGAACTGCTGTTTGCCGATGACGCCGTTCCGCCACCGCCGCGTGAACGGCGCGACCCGTCGAGCGGCAGACTGATCCGCAGAACCGTGCTGACCAGAGACTGTGACCCGCTTCGCCAGACGGTGCGCGAGACCTTGCGTTTCGACGTGACCGACGAAGACGGACACCTGCTCGCATCGGAGGAAACCGCGTGGACGTTGCGGTGGAGCCTCCGCCAGGAGATGGCCTATCTGCTGGAACTGACCGGTTTTGAGCCGGTCGCGCTCTATTCTGATTTCGAAAAGGCACCGCCGGCCTATGGCCGCGAGCAGTTGTGGGTCGCTCGGGCGATATAGGAAGGACGCGTTTTCCCACAGCGGAAAAGCCGTGCCGGCGCAGAACCAGACGGACCGTTCGAAAACGCGGCTATGTCAGCGTCCATACGTCGATCGGATGGTCGATGCCGCGGATCGCCTGCGCCGGCTGCTCGACAAGCCCATCAAGGTCCCGGTCGCGCAAAGCGGGTTCCCGCTTCGCTTGGCGGATGAGTTCTGCGCTTACCACCATGGCGCAGCCGAGTGACCGCGTCAGGCGCTCAAGGCGACTGGCGACGTTGACCGTACTGCCGATCACCGCGAACTCCAGGCGGCTGGCGCCGATGTCGCCGAGAACGACGGGCCCGTAGTGCAGGCCGATACCAATGCGCAACGGTGGTTGCCGCGCCCGATCCCGCTGCCGGTTCATCGCCGCGACGGCGCCCAGCATTGCACGGGCGCAGCGCAACGCATCGCCGGCGTCGCTTTCGCCACCGGACGGCGTGCCGAAGGTGGCCATCAGGCCGTCGCCCAGATATTTGTCCAGTGTGCCGCCATTGTCGAACACCGCCCGCTCCATGCGCGCATGGAAGTCGCGCAGCGCCCGGATAACAGCCTGCGGATCGCGCCCGTCGGCAAACGCCGTAAAACCGACGATGTCGACGAACATCACCGCGACATTCTGTTCGCGCACCTGTTTCAACGGCTCGTCGTTACGTGACAATTCGGCCACGACGTTCGGCGAGAAATAGCGCGCCAGATTGCCGCGCTCGCGCTCCGAGGCGGCATGGTTTTTTAGAAGCTGGTTGGAGCGTCGCACCGTTATGGCCAATGTCGTGGCAACGATCAGCAGAACCACGATCTCTTGTAGACGACGGCCAAAATGGATGGCGTTCGGGTCGAGCAGGTCGATCAGTCGCGGCTGGCGGCCATAGGCCAGCGACAACGCCTCGGTCAGGTCGGGCCGCGCATTAGGCCACAGAAAGACGCATAGGACACCTGCTGCCCACAGGCAGGACGCCCAGACGCCGACGGTAACGACCGTACGCCACGAATAGGCAAGCGTAGCGGCGGCCAGCAGTACGAAGAAGAACAGAAAGATGTCGAACCGATACTGCATGGCATGCGGCCAGTCCAAACCGCTGAACGGGTTGGGGATCAGTGCAATCAGAGTCAAAAGCAACAGATCGCAGGCGATCAGCACCAATTCGGGCCGTGATCGGCCGACCTTGCCGACTTGCCACTGGGCCCAGCCGATCACCGCGAACAACGCGAGCGGGATGTAGTAAAACACCACATCCCAATTGAAATTCGTCACTGGCAGCAGGAAGGCGATGATGACAAGAGCGATCCAGCGCGCCCGCACCGCAAGCAGCAGGCCCTCGCGCTTGGCCTGTTCCAGCGCTGTTTCCGCAAAGGCATTGGTGCTCAGGAAATCGTCATCGTCGCTGTAGGAGAAGTCCGTCGCATGGGTGATCGGTGTCGCGGTGGTGGCATTCATGATCGCGTCCCTCATCTGGCGTCCTGGTCGCGCCGGCCATCGCCCGCACCGATGACCGCGCGGGCAGGCAGAGGCGCATCCCCAGCCTACAATTCTTTCGGGGGGCGCGCATCCCGGAAGCCGTGCCGGACATGTTGGACCGCATCCGGATTCCGTTTCGGTGTGATGAATGTTTGAAGCGGCATTGCGACGCGATCGGCTCGCCGCATGGTGCGTTTTTGATGAAACTTCTAATGGCGGATGTTTGCGCGCCTATGGCGATCAGTGACGGTCGCCGCCCCTCAAGCCCGGTGATGGTGTCGTTGCGTTTGACAATACATGCGTCTGAAATACGATGGTTTCACTTGCTTCAACGGAAGACGTCAGCGCTTCAATTGTACAAAGAGATGTTTCTTTTCCTTTCAGAGCGTTTTCGCCCTCATAGCCCATTCCGGCAGGCGTCACGCCGGGATCGGCGTCGTAAGAGCAACCGGCCGCTTTTTACCATGGCTGTTTTGCTCCTCGCATGGCCGGTTTCCGCCTCGCAGACCACGTTGGACGCAGCGGCCGATGACAGCCGGCCAAGAACGATCGAGGATCCCTATGTGGCCGCGGTGGCGCTTGCGGCCGATGGTTTTTTGGAGCAGTTGACGGAGGAGCAACGTCAAGAGGTGCAGTTCCCGTTCGACGACCGAGGTCGCACACGGGGGCGCGAAACAGACAACACGCCGTCCTTCTGCGCCATCCTTGCCTGGTGCAAGGGTTGGGGTCTGTCCTATTGCAGCCTGTCCTTTGATCAGCGGGTTGCGCTGAACCGTCTCTTGTCGGCTGCTTTGTCGGACAGCGGATACCAGACTTTTCGTGCCGTCTGGAACCGAAACCGCCTGATCGGGGAACTGGAAGAGCACGGCGACAATTCCTATGTCGGCGCTGTTGCCCAACAATGCCCTGAATTGACTGCCAAAAACGTATTTGACGTCCCTGAAAACTGCCAGCCGCAATCGAACGGCGACAACCCTTATATTACTATCGGCGGGGACCTCCCTCCCGACCCGGACGGAAAACATCAAACGGCCTGGCAACTGTCCGGGCCGGCACCGGGCATCGCTGGCCGCCACAAGCAGTTTTGCGAATACACAATAGCGATTTTCGGGGAGCCCGGATCAGACGCCTGGGCGCTGCGCGTTGAAGGCCATCATATCACCATCAATCTGACCTATGAATGGAACCAACAGAATGGTAGGTTCGATATCAATGCCACCCCGCTGTTCATCGGTTCTTTTCCCATCGTCACGCCACCCGCGCCCGATCCGGACCAATTGGATGAGCAACTGAGTTGGCAAGATGGTCAGATGTTCATGGCCGGCCCTGTCGAGCATGTCATCCGCTTTATTTCCCTTCTCCCCGACGAGGTGAGAGAAACCGCATTCACCAATCGCTGGCAGGCCGTCCAAAGCGCCCCACTGTACCGCAACGTGCCACCGCCATGGTTGGTATCGAGTCTAGAGCCGCAGCCGCCGGCCGATGCATCAAAAACAACGAGCGTGGCCGTCGGGACACTCGATAAGGCGGCAAAATGGCATCTGCAGCAGCTCTTTTACCGCTATTTCGACACAATGCCGGCCGACGTCGCTGATCGATACCGGAAGCAGTTGAACGGCCTTCTGGGCAACGCGGACGAACAGCTGGACATCCTCTGGGCCGGAGAGAACCCGCCGCAAACGGGGCAAAACGTCTTCATCCAGATACGCGCCGGTTCTCTGCTCGTCGAACTGGTCGCCAACAATCAATGGAGCACGCAGCACCCACGGGTACAGACAGCCAATCATATGCACTCAATGTTGCGCGATCTCGCATTTCACTGGGACTACGATCTTCGGCGCAAATCGGCGGCCGACCATCACTGACGGCCAGTACCGTTTGAAAGCACAGCAAGGGGACAATCCATTGATTCTACGCACCATGTTGGCAGCAATCGGTTTCATCGGGCTGACAGCCGCTCCGAGCGCGGGCGAATCCTCCCCGCGTCAACTGCCGATGGCCGAACCGGCGACGGTGGGGGTCGACCCGCAGCGCCTCGGCTACCTTGAGCGCTATATCGAAAAGGCGGTGCACAACAAGGACATCCCCGGCGCTGTTCTGCTTGTCTCCCGCAACGGGCGCGTCGTCCTCCACGAAGCCTATGGCATTCGCGACCCCGCCAGCGGTGAGCTGATGCAAAAAGATGCGGTTTTTCGCATCTACTCCATGAGCAAGGCGCTGACGGCTGCCGCGGGTCTGCGGCTCATAGAGCGCGGCGCTTTGGCGATGAACGGCCGCCTGTCGGACTATCTGCCGGATTTTGCCGACCTGCGCGTTCTCAAAACCGATCAGTTCGATTTTCGCACGGACGCGCTGGCAACCGTGGAGGCGGACGCACCGATCACGATTGCTGACTTGCTGCGCCAATCAACGGGCTTTGCCGGCAACAACTTCTATCCGGGCTATGCCGGCAGTCTGTTCCGCAAAGCCGGCATTGAGAGCGACACCCTCACGCTGGCCGAGGCAGCCGAACGAACCGCAAAAATACCTCTGGTGTATCAACCGGGGACGACCTTCAGCTATGCGGAGACCAACTACAACGTGCTTGGTCGCCTGCTGGAACTGTCGGAAAACAAACCGATTGCCGACGTCATGCAGGCAGAAATATTCGGGCCGCTGGAGATGATCGACAGCGGCTTCGAAGTGCCGTTGGACAAAGCGGACCGGCTGGCGCAACCTTTCAACAAAGGGACTGCATCCGAGGACGGCCTGTTTGATCCGACCAAGCCGCGCAAATTCCACCCTCCGGCAAACGGTATCGTATCGACCGCCGCCGACTATTGGCATTTTGTCCAGATGCTGCTCGATAATGGCCGTGGACCGGACGGCAGCGTTCTTGCGCCATCGACAGTCGATGCGATGCTGTCGGACAACACAAGCACCCTAAAGCCCGGCTCGGCAGACCCGATGCACTTATTCCAGGGATGGAACTGGGGCCTCGGTCTCGGCGTCCACGATACCGATGCGCCCTCCTTTATTCTGGCGGGACGCGGTCAGTTTGGTTGGGTCGGAGCCGGCAGCACGATGTTCATCGCCGACCGCGGACGCAACCTTGCCGGCATCATTATGCTGCAACAGCCCGAATTCCTTCATGGCCATGTTGCCACTCTGATGACTCTGGTTCTTCAGACCGCAACCGATTAGGCAGCCGAAACCGTCAGCGCCACCACCGGCGGATCATCTGTGCGGCGCGCCGCATGGTCCGCCGTGTCTCGGCAGCCTGCATCACCCGGCCACGCGCGTGGATACGCTGCAGATCGGCATTGGTCAGTTTGGAGATATCCAACTCTTGATTCCGTTCCATTTTGCTTCCCTCAAGCGTGACTGTTTTCTGGCATTTTGATCTGCCGGGAATATGGGAGTAACGCTATCGGGCGACAAACGACCTTATCTCAGTCGATACATGAGAAAAATGAAACCATGACCCATCCGCCCATGCCGCCGCTCAATGCGCTGAGGGCTTTCGACGCCGCCGCCCGACATCTGAGTTTCAGCAAGGCAGCCGCCGAGTTGAACGTAACGCCGGCCGCCCTGTCGCACCGGATCAAGGGACTTGAAGCCTTTCTCGGCATCAAACTGTTTCGCCGCCGCACGCGCCGCATCGAGCTGACCGATGCGGGGCGGCTGATCCAACCGGACATCCGTGACGGTTTCACCAGTCTCGAACGCGGGGTGCGGCGCTTGCATAACCCGCCGCGCGACAACGTCATCGTGGTCACAGCCGGCCCGTCCATCACCGCAAAATGGCTGGCGCCGCGGCTGCATCGTTTCGCCGCGGCCCATCCGCAGATCGATCTGCGCATCTCGGCCTCGGTCGCGTCGACGGATTTCAAGGGCGACGGATTCGATGCCGCTATCCGCTTCGGCACCGGCAACTATCCGGGTCTCTACACCGAAATGCTGTTGGAAGACGTGATGCTGCCGCTGTGCAGTCCTGCCTTGCTGGAAGGCACCGACCCGATCCGCACGCCCGCGGATCTGTCCCGTTTCACGCTCATTCACGACGAGGCGCTCGCCGACCTGTCGCCGGCCGTACCCGACTGGCATGCCTGGCTGGAAAAGGCCGGCTTCCCCGACATCGATGTCGGCCACGGTCTGCATTTCAACCTCTCCGACCACGCCATTGACGCGGCGGCGGAAGGCGCGGGCGTCGCGTTGGCGCGCAAGGCCCTCGCCAAGCACGACATCGATTCAGGCCGCCTCGTCGCGCCCTTCGACATCGAGATCGGTCTCAAACAGGCTTACTATTTCGTCTGTCCGGCCGGTCATGAAGACCGGCCGACCATCAAGCTGTTCCGTGAGTGGCTTGCGGCCGAGATCGCCACGGGTTAACCAACGGCCGGCAGTGCTTGAGAGCGAACGGGCGTCACGATGGGCATTCGGGTTTTGAAAGAGGCGGACGGGATCGCGCTTGAGGGTTTTCTCCGCCGGCACGCCGAATCGAGCATGTTCCTGCTTAGCAATCTGCGCCGCGCGGGGGTCGATTTCACCGATCGGCGCTTTGCCGGCGCGTATTACGCGTCCTTTTCCGAAAACGGCATGAACGGCGTCATCGCCCACTACTGGAACGGCAATCTGGTCGTGCAGGCGCCGAACAAGACGGCGTTGGAGGCGCTTTGCGCAGCAATCCGAAACGAGCACACGCGCCCGGTTGCCGGCGTTCTTGGTCCGGACACACAGGCACGGCGGCTTCTGACGGAGTTCGGCCTCGACGGCGAGGCCTTCGTAACCAACCGTTGCGAAGGACTTTACGCGCTCCATCTCACGACGCTGGCAACGCCCCCTCATCCGGACGCGGGAACGTTCGAGATCAAAGCGGCGTCCGCCATCGACCGATCGCTGCTTTTCCAGTGGCTCAAGGCCTATGACATTGAGGCGCTCGGCAGCAGCGACGACGCCGATCTCGACGCACGCATGGCCGATCGCGTGTTGTGGCTCACCGACAAAACAGCGGATTGCTGGGCGCTCGTTGCGGACGGCCAGCCGGTCTGCCTGTGCGGTTTCAACGCAAGGCTGCCGGATATGGTGCAGATCGGGCCGGTGTGGACACCGCCGGAGCACCGCGGTCGCCATTACGCCCGGCATTTGTTGGCACGCGTACTGGAAACGGCGCGTGCCGACGGCGTGGCCAAGGCGATCCTCTTTACCGACAATCCCGCCGCGATCACCACCTACGAAGCGATCGGGTTTCGCCGGTTCGGCGACTATCGGCTGGCGATGCTGCAACGACCGGTGGATTCCAGGACCAATCAAGGTCAGGCCGCGCCTTCGTAAGCGCTCGAGGACAACACTGTTATGCCGTGAACAACGCCATCGAATCCACGGAGGGTGAAAAGCGCGCTGGCATGAATTGATCCGATTTAACAGGTATACCCGATGACGCATCGGCGCTTGTCGAGCGCAGGCACGCCGTAGGATTTGCGCGAAGACTCCCGTCCGTGGCAGAAGAGCCGGTTTCTTTCGCTAACAGGCACCGGTTTGTAGATCGGCAGAACCTCGCCTCTGGAGGTGCGAATATAGATGCGGCGGTCTCGCTCATAGGTGGCGATGGCCTGCTCGCAGGTCATTTGATTCGATGTCACCTGCGCTTGCGCCGCGCCGGGCAGGCCAGCCGCCAATGCGCCGAGAAGCACCGCGGGCAAGACAGTCAAAATCCGTAATCTCTTCATGCCTGCCTCCTTCTAAACCGTTTTGGCCGGCACGCCGCGCCGTAACCATATCAAGCTCCGTCGAGCCTGATCTAGGGCGAGTCGGACCGATATCCAGAATGAAGCCGCGCCAAAAGGTCGCTGCGATCCAGAGTGAAATCACTCTCCACCCACGCCTTTTCCAGCGCGGCAAGCGCCTGCCCGAGCTGCGGCCCCGGCTCAATGCCTTCGGCTCGAAGGTCTGCGCCTGTCACCGGTAAATCGGGCTTTTCCCAATCGCCCACGACCGCCAATTGGCGAGACACCGCCTCTGTACCGGGCGCTGTGTCGCCCTCGCTGTGGCGAAGGCGGGCGAGGTGCAGTTTGAGCCGGTCTTCGATAGCCTGAGCATCGCCGCGATAAAGCGTGCGCCGCAGTTCTGCGGCATCGATATCGTCCGGCAGGTCGACCTGCGCGGCCCAGCGTTTCAGTCGTCGCGCCTCGGCATTGGACATCCGCAGCCGACTGGCCATCGCCGCCACGCGCGTCCCGTCCGGTGGAACGATGGCCATCAGGCGCAGCAGCGGATCGGCCGGCCAGCCAAGCGCCACCTCGCTCGCCACCAGAGGAACGATGCTGTCGATACCCCATTTGTCGCTCTCGGGCAGCACCTCGGACAGCGCGCCCGCCTGCCGCATCCACAACAGCGACCGCGCCGGATCGGGGGCGGCCAGCAGACGTTTCAGCTCCGACCAGATTCGTTCCGCCGACAGCTTGTTCAATCCGGCCTTCAGCCGCGCGCTCGCGCGCAACCCGTCCGCATCGGGCCGACCTTTGCCGTACCAGGCGAAAAACCGGAAGAAACGCAGGATGCGCAGATAGTCCTCCTCGATGCGGGTTGCCGCATCGCCGATGAAGCGCACCGTGCCGGTCCTGATGTCATCGATACCGTCGACCGGGTCGATCACATTGCCGGCCGCGTCGGCGTAGAGCCCGTTCATAGTCAGGTCGCGACGACGCGCATCGGCGTCCCAATCGGTGCCGAACGCGACTTCGGCACGGCGGCCGTCGGTGGTCAGATCGACGCGCAACGTGGTGACTTCGAAGGGGTGGCCGTCGGCCACCAGCGTCACCGTGCCGTGGGCGATACCGGTCGGTACGGCCTTGACGCCGGCCGCTCTGGCGCGCGCGACAACCGTTTTGGGCGGCAGCGTTGTGGCGATATCGATGTCGCCGACCGGCAGGCCCATCAGCGTGTTGCGGATAGCCCCGCCGACGATGCGCGCTTCGCCATCGTCATTGAGCAGCGCCAACACGCGCTTCAGCGCGGGCTGTTGAAACCAGTCCGCGCGCGCCACGCTGACCGCAGCATCAGGACTGTTCATGCATAATATCTTTCGTAAAGCGTGCGCAAAATTCCGGCCGTCACGCCCCAAATATAGCGGTCTTGATAGGGCATGGTGTAGAATTGCCGTTCCTTGCCCTCCCACACCCGACTGTCGCGCACATGGTTGGCCGGGTTCATCAGGAAATCGAAAGGCACTTCGAAGGCATCATCGACCTCGTCGCGATTGAGCGACAGCGCGTAGTCGCCGGGAACCACCGCCAGCACCGGCGTGATGCGGAAGCCGGTCATCGTCAGATAGTGCGGCAGGCGGCCGACGGGCTCGACCAGCGGCGTCTCAAGGCCGATTTCCTCGAGCGCCTCGCGCATGGCCGCGGCCTCGGGCGACGGATCCTCCGGATCGATCGCGCCGCCCGGAAAGGCGATCTGTCCGGAATGGGTGCGCATCGCCGCGGTGCGCTGCGTCAGCAGCATGCCGGTGCGGTCGCCATGGTCGACGAGCGGCACCAGCACGGCGGCGTCACGCAGCCTCTGCCCGGCCAGCCGGTCGGCGATATCGCGGTTGAGCGCGTGGTCGCCATAGGCGCGCCAGTCCTGCGCCGTGCCGCCATTGGCCGCCCGACGGCGGAACGTCTCGGCGCTGTATTCGTCATTGGCTGCGGGCCTCATCGCGACTGCGCCTCCAACTGCGGCATCGACATGATCGGAAAGACCGTGCCGCCGGAACGGACGCAGAACATCTCGACTCCATCGACCGTCTCCGGCTGGCCGAGTTCGACGATGTCATACATCAACGGGCGGCTGATCAGCGCTTCCAGACGCCCGCGCACATGCAGATAGGGCTTCAACGCATCGTTCTCGCCGACGATCTCGAAGCGCATCGGATGCTCCGGCCCCGCCTCCACCAGGTCGCCAACATTGGTGCGGAAGGTCAGGACCTGTTCGCTGTTGCGTGCCGTGACGCTCATCTCGACGCCGATGAAGGGCGCATCCTCAACCCGGATGGCGACCTTCTCGACCGGCGTGACCAGATAGGTCCTGCCATCCTCGTCTTTGCGCAGCACAGTGGAGAACAGCCGCACCAGCGACGCCCGATTGATCGGCGTGCCGTTGTAGAACCAAGTGCCGTCGGAGCGGATCTCCATGTCCAGGTCACCGCACACTTCAGGGTCCCATGTGTCCACGGGGGGCAGGCCCCTGTCGGCCGCAGCCGCGCGCGAAATCAGCGCCTCGAGGCTCACCGGATCGCCTGCCGCCACCATGTCTCCCTTCGCCATCATCTGGTCTAGCTTCGCCGCTAATCACGCAAATATTAATTATGGTAATCCGGCAATCGTGCCATTCAAGCGACACAAACCCGTCCACAGGCCATTGATGGTTGTAAGGGGCCGCGCCACATAAAGCATGATATACGGATAGTTGGTCCAGAACTCAAAGTCACGGAGAAGGATTTATGGGCATCGTTGAAAGCACCGCTCCCGCATTGGACGACGACGCGGTGGTTGCCGCGGCCGAGGCCGCGTTTGCCGACATCGCCGCCGTCCGTCAGGAGATAGGCACGGTTATTTTCGGTCAGCAGAATGTCGTGGAACAAACGATCCTGGCGATCCTCTCCGGCGGTCACGCGCTGCTGGTCGGCGTGCCGGGGCTTGCCAAGACCAAGCTGGTGACAACGCTCGGCACCGTGCTCGGCCTTGGCGATAACCGGATCCAGTTCACGCCCGACCTGATGCCGTCGGACATTCTGGGCTCCGAGGTCATGGACCAGAACGACGAGGGCCGGCGCTCCTTCCGCTTCCTGCCCGGGCCGATCTTCACGCAATTGCTGATGGCTGACGAAATCAACCGCGCGTCGCCGCGCACCCAGTCGGCGCTGCTGCAGGCGATGCAGGAATATCATGTCACCGTGGCCGGCGTCAGTCATGACCTGCCTGAGCCGTTTCACGTGCTGGCGACCCAGAACCCGCTGGAGCAGGAGGGCACCTATCCGCTGCCCGAAGCTCAGCTCGACCGCTTCCTGATGCAGGTCGACGTGCTCTATCCGGAAATCGATGCCGAGCGCCGGGTGCTCCTGGAAACCACCGGCATCGAGGAGATCCATCCGAAAGCCGTGCTCACTGCCGAGCGGCTGCAGGAGATCCAGGCGCTGGTGCGCCGCATGCCGGTCAGCGAGACCGTGGTCGACGCCATTTTGGAACTGGTGCGCTCGGCCCGCCCGGGCACCGGCCATGAGGAAACCGACCGGCATGTCGCCTGGGGCCCCGGCCCCCGCGCCGGCCAGGCGATGATGCTGTGCGTGCGCGCCCGGGCGCTTTATGACGGCCGGCTCGCGCCTTCCGTCGACGACGTGCATGCGCTTGCCGAACCGATCCTGCAGCACCGCATGGCGCTGACCTTCGCGGCGCGCGCCGAGGGCATGCAGATCCGCGACGTGATCGCCGGGCTGGTCGCCAAGGCGCGCGGGGAATAGCGCTCCATGGCGGCGATCGGACAGGCCGCCGAAGCGGTCACCACGCAGTCGGCTTTGGCACGAGCGCGGCAGCGCGCCGCTTTCGTTCCCGACCTTCTGGTCGAAGCCCATCGTGTCGCCAACACGGTGATCGCCGGCTGGCACGGCCGCCGCAAGCGCGGCATCGGCGAAAATATCTGGCAGTTCCGGCCCTATGTCGAGGGCGAGAGCCTGGCGCGGATCGACTGGCGCCGCTCGGCCCGCGACGACCATGTCTATGTACGCGACCGCGAGTGGGAAGCCGCCCATACGGTTTGGATGTGGGCCGATTCGTCGCCGTCCATGCTGTTTCGCTCGACGCTTGCACCGGTGTCGAAACAAAGCCGCGCCATGGTGATCCTGCTGGCGCTGGCCGAGCTGCTGGCGCGTTCGGGCGAACGCATCGCCTCGCCGGGCGTGATGGACCCGGTGGCCGCCCGCAACGCCGCCGAACGGCTCGCCGCCGCCATCAGCCTGCAGACGATGTCGGACACATTCCCCGACCTTGCCCATATCAGCCGCCGCAGCGACCTGGTTCTTATCTCCGATTTTCTCGACCCGGCCGAGGAGGTCATCGACCGGCTGGCGCCGATCGCCCGCCGCGGCATCCGCGGTCATATACTGGAAGTGTGCGACCCGGTGGAGGAAAGCTTTCCTTATAGCGGGCGCACCGAATTCGTCGATCCCGAAAGCGGCGAAAAGCTGACCGCGGGACGCGCCGAGTCGGTGCATCGGGACTACCGGCAAACCTATCTGGCGCGGCGCGAAGGGATCGCCGAGAACCTGCGCCGGCTCGGCTGGAGTTTCATCACCCATCACACCGACCAGCCGGCGTCGACCGCTCTGGTGGCGTTGCACACCCATATGTCCGGCGTGCCGGATGGCGCGGGAGCGCGCCGGTGAGCGGGCTGCCGCTGGCCTTCGCCGCACCGGCAGTGCTTTTCGGCCTGCTGGCGCTGCCGGTCATCTGGTGGCTGCTGCGGCTCACCCCGCCGCGCCCGAGGACGGAGCTGTTTCCGCCCTTGCGCATCCTGGCGCGGGTGCTGAAGAAAGAGGAAACGCCATCGAAGAGCCCGTGGTGGCTGACGCTGCTGCGGCTGCTGATCGCCGCCCTCGTGGTGTTCGCACTGGCGCGGCCGGTGCTCAATCCCGACGATATGCAGATCGCGGGCGACGGCCCGCTCGTCGTCATCATGGACAATGACTGGTCGACCGCACCGGATTGGCCGGAGCGGGTGGCGGCGGCCGAGCGGCTGATCGCCCATGCCGAGGAGGCCGACCGACCGGTGTCGATCGTGTTCACCGCCGAGCGGCAGCACAATGCGATCCCCGACGCGGCATCGGCGGCGCGCGAGCGGCTGCGGGCGGTCGGGCCCCGGCTGCTGAAGGCCGACCGGCAGACGGCGCTGCAATCGCTGCTGACGGCATTGGAAAACAGCCCGATCGGATCGCTGGCGATCCTGTCGTCGGGCCTTGCCGGCAATGGCGGCGAGCAGGAATGGAGCGCGCTGGGCGCCAAGGGCCCGGCCGAGATCCTGCTGCTGGAACGCGACAGCGGCAACCTGCTGGCGCTGACGGCGGCCGACAACGAGGCGCAGGGCTTCGTTCTCAACGCGACTCGGCTCTCGCGCCCCGGCGGCGAGCGCTATGCGGTCACCGCCCATGACAGCCAGGGCCGGCCGATCGCCGCCGGGCAACTGATTTTCGACGGCACCGCCGACGAGGGCGAGGCGCTGCTGACCGCGCCGTTTGAACTGCGCAACGATTTCGCCAGTATCACGGTCGACAGCCTCGCCACGGCGGCGACGCGCTATCTGCTCGACGACAGTTTCCGCCGCCGCCGTGTGGCGTTGCTCTCGGCCGAGCCGCTGGACCTGTCGCAGCCGCTTCTGTCGCCGCTCTATTACCTGACGCGGGCGCTGGAGCCCTTCGCGGACCTGATCCTGCCGGAGCGGCCGGAACTGGCCGACGCGCTGTCAGAACTGCTGGAACAACGGCCGTCCGTGCTGGTCATGGCCGACATCGGCACTCTGCCCGACGAGGCCGCCGACAGGCTCGGCGACTGGATCGACGATGGCGGCCTGCTGCTGCGCTTCGCCGGACCGCGGCTTGCCGGCGGCAATGCCGACGATCCGTTCGTGCCGGTCGAATTGCGCCGCGGCGAGCGCGCGCTCGGCGGCGCGTTGTCGTGGAGCGAGCCGCAGCCGCTCGCCGACTTCGCGCCGAACAGCCCGTTTGCCGGCATGGCGCGGCCGGACGACATCACCGTCAGCCGCCAGGTGCTGGCCGAACCGTCGCCGGATCTCGCCAACCACACCTGGGCAAGCCTTGCCGACGGTACGCCGTTGGTGACCAGCCGGGCCTTTGGCGACGGCCGTATCGTGCTGTTCCACGTCACCGCCGAGGCGACCTGGTCGACATTGCCGATTTCCGGCCATTTTGTCGAAATGCTGCGCCGCTCCATTCTGTTGTCGCGGGCGACAGGCGATGCCGGCGCGACCGGCGAGGCGACGCTGCCGCCCTACCGTCTGCTCGACGCGAACGGCACGCTCACCACGCCGTCCGGCGCCGCCCAGCCGCTGGAGATCAGCGCCGGCGTGACACCGGTCGCGGGCTTCGACAATCCGCCGGGTCTCTACGGCACGGAAAGCGGTTTCCTGGCGCTGAACTTGATGACGCCGGCCGACACGTTGCTGCCGTTCGACCTGCCGGACCTCAACGCATCCGTCCGCCGCGGCGGTTTCGCCGGCGACGAGAGCGTCGACCTGAGACCCTATCTGCTGACGGCCGCCATCATCTTGCTGATTGCCGATACGCTGATCGTGCTGGTGATGGCCGGAGCGTTGTCGCGCCGGACGCTCAAGCCGCGACCTGCCGCAACCGCGGCGACCGCGTTCATCGCCGCCGCGGGCCTTGTGACCGGCATGGCCGATCCGGCATCGGCCGACGATTCGCGCGCCGGCGACGCGGAGATCCTGCAATCGCTCGACCGCACCCATCTCGCCTACGTGATCACCGGCGACCGGCGCACCGACGAGGCCAGCCTTCAGGGCATGCGCGGGCTGACACGGTTTCTGACCTTCCGCACCTCGCTGGAGCCGGGCGAGCCCGTGGGCGTCGACCTGGAAGCCGATCCGCTGGCGCTCTATTCGATGCTCTACTGGCCGATCTCGGTCGATGCCGATCCGCCGTCTGCGGAGGCGATCAGTCGTGTCGACGCCTTCATGAAGAACGGCGGCACCGTGCTGTTCGACACCCGCGACGCGCTGGCCGGCCTGGGCACCGGCGGGACGATCACGCCGGAAACCGCGCGGCTGCGCAACATCCTCGCCGATCTCGACATTCCGGCGCTGGAGCCGGTGCCGTCCGACCATGTGCTGACCAAGGCCTTCTACATCCTCGATGATTTCCCCGGCCGCTACCGCGGCAGCCCGCTCTGGGTGGAAGCCGCGCTCGAGCGTGAAAACCCTGACAATCGCCCGGCGCGCGGCGGCGACGGTGTCTCGTCGATCATCATCACCGGCAACGACCTCGCCGGCGCCTGGGCGATCGACCGCAACAACATCCCGGTCTATCCGACCGTGCCGCCCGACCCCGTGCAGCGCGAACACGCCTTCCGCTCGGGCGTCAACATCATGATGTATATGCTGACCGGCAACTACAAGGCCGATCAGGTGCATGTGCCGGCCCTGCTGGAGCGGCTTGGACAATGATCGAATTCGCGCCCCTCATTCCCGTGCCCTACATCCTGCTGCTGCTGGCCGCCGGGCTTCTGCTGTCGGGCTTCAGCCTGTGGCAGAAGGTGCGCGGCGCGTGGCTGCGCGCCTGCGCGCTGATCGCCTTTTGCCTGGCGCTCGCCAATCCGGTGTTGATGAACGAGGAACGCTTGCCGCTCGACAGCGTGGTCGCGGTGGTCGTCGACCGCAGCCAAAGCCAGGCGACGTCCGACCGCGCGGCAATGACCGACGCGGCGCTCGCCGGTCTGACCGACCGGTTGGAGCGCCATTCGCGCCTCGACATCCGCGTCGTCGAGACCGGCGACGACCGCTATACCGACACGCCCTCGACCCGGCTGTTCGAAGCGCTGTCGGGAGCGCTGCAGGACGTGCCGACGGCGCGCATCGCCGGGGCGATCCTGATCACCGACGGACAGATCCACGATATTCCCGAAAGCGCCGCCGAACTCGGCTTCGCGGCGCCGGTGCACGGGCTGATCACCGGTTCGCCGGACGAGATCGACCGGCGCATCGAGCTGGTCGACTCGCCGCGTTTCGGCATTGTCGGCGAGCCGCAGGAACTCAGCTACCGGGTGATGGATGACGGCGCGTCGACCGGCGGCACGACCGAGGTGACCGTGCGGCTGAACGGCGAATTCTACAGCCGGGAACTGGCGCCGGTGGGCGTCACCATGCCGCTTTTCATCGATGTCGAGCGGGCCGGCGACAACATCGTCGAACTGGAGGTCGGAGGCCTGCCGGACGAAATCACGCTCACCAACAACCGCGCGGTGGCGGTGGTGGAAGGCATCCGGGAAAACCTGCGCGTGCTCCTCGTCTCCGGCGAGCCGCACAGCGGCGAGCGCGCCTGGCGCAACCTTCTGAAATCCGACACGTCCGTCGATCTCGTGCATTTCACCATTCTGCGGCCGCCGGAAAAGCAGGACGGCACGCCGATCGATGAATTGTCGCTGATCGCCTTTCCGACCCGCGAGCTGTTCGTCGAGAAGATCAACGAATTCGACCTGATCGTCTTCGACCGCTACCAGCGCCGCGGCGTGCTGCCGGTGCTCTATTACGACTACATCACCCAATATGTCGAAGCCGGCGGCGCGCTGCTGATCGCCGCCGGGCCGGAGCATGCCGGCCGCGATTCCATCGCCAACACGCCGCTGGCGCCGGTGCTGCCGGCGGTGCCGACGGGCGGCGTCAACGAGGTCGGCTTCTATCCGCGGCTGACCGACACCGGGCGCAAACACCCGGTGACCCGCGATCTGCCGGGCGGCGGCGTCGAGCCGCCCGAATGGGGCCGCTGGTTCCGCGCCGTGGAAGTCGACGCGCCGCAGGACAACACCATCCTGGAGGGTCCGGACGGCATGCCGCTCCTGATCCTCACCCGCACCGGCGAGGGACGGGTCGCCATGCTGATGTCGGACCATGGCTGGCTGTGGGCGCGCGGCTTCGAGGGCGGCGGGCCGCATGTGGCGCTTTACCGGCACATCGCCCATTGGCTGATGAAGGAACCGGCGCTCGAGGAAGAGGCGCTGACGGCGTCCTCGCGCGGCAATATGCTGACCATCAGCCGACAGACCATGCAGGACACGGTGCCGGCGGCGCGGCTCACGACACCGACCGGCGAGGAGATCCTCGTCGACCTGACCCGCACCGAGGACGGGCTGTTCGAGGCCGAGGTCCCGGTCGAGGAAAACGGCCTGTTCGAGATCGACAATGGCGACATGCGCACGCTGGTGCATGTCGGCGCCGTCAACGCACCGGAATTCGCCGCCACGGTGTCGACCACCGAGACGCTGGCGCCGCTCGCCGGCGAAACCGGCGGCACGGTGATGCGGCTTTCCGACGGCGGCGGCATCGACTTGCCGTCGATCCTGCCGGTGCGCGGCCAGCCGCGCGGCGGCGGCGACCGGCTGTTGCTCAGCGTCACCGAGGAAACGGAGTTGCGCGGTGTGGACCGTCTGCAGCTGTTCAGCGGCTTCTTTGGCCTGGCGCTGTTGTTCCTGGCGCTCGGCTCCATGTGGTACCGCGAAGGGCGGTAGCGCCATTCCAGCTCACAGTGCGGAATCCTGCCGCCAGGCAATCTTTCCATGCAGCCGGTCATCGGTGTCGTCGCGGTCGGTGGCGACCAGGATGCGGGCCGGATCGACCGGACCCGGAAAACGCAGCCGCCCGGTGACGCGCGTGAAGCCGAGCGGGCCGTAGTAGGACTGGTCGCCGACCAGCACCACCGCCTCGCTGCCGCCGGCGAGCGCCTCCGCCACCGAAATGCGCACCAATTCGCGGCCGATGCCGCGATTCTTGAAGGATGGCCGCACCGCCAGCGGACCGAGCAGATGGCCGGCGACGCCCCCCGCCGTCACCGGCGTCAGCCGCACGGAGCCGACGATGGCCTCGTCCAGCATGGCGATAAAGGACAGGCGCGGGTCATGCGGCCCCTGCTCGCGCACCCTTTCGGCGGCGCGCACCAGCCGGCCGGGCCCGAAGGCCTCGTCATTGATGATGTCGATGACCGGATCGTGTTCCGGCGCTTCGTTCAGGTAGACAGGATGGATGACAGACATGGACAACCCGTGAAATGGCATTGGACAAGGGACGACGGCGCGCCGTGGCGGCACGATCAGATCAACGTCGTCGCAATTGTCCCGGGTTGGTCACGGTTTGACTTCCTCTTCGGTCCGTCGCCGATAGCACAAAGCCTGGCGCCGGGGCAACCAAAAACACACTGTTCAGCCCTGGCGCCTTCCGGGCCGCGCGCCGCCACCCTATCTTTCCGACAAATCCGGGAGAAACGCCATGGGCATGCTGATTGACGGCGTCTGGCAGGACGCTTCTTACGTTACCAAGGAAAACAAGGGACGCTTCAAACGCGCCGCGTCGCAGTTCCGCAACTGGGTCACCGCCGACGGCGCGGCCGGCCCGAGCGGCACCGGCGGCTTCGCGGCCGAATCCGGCCGCTACCATCTCTATATCTCCTATGCCTGCCCGTGGGCGCACCGCACGCTCATCTTCCGGCACTTGAAAGGCCTGGAGCCGCATATTTCGCTGTCGATCGTCGATTATTTCATGGGCGAGCACGGCTGGGAGTTCCGCGACCGCGAAGGCGGCACGGCAGACACCGTCAATGGATTTTCCAAGATGTGGCAGGTCTACACCGCCGCCGATCCGCACTATACCGGGCGGGTGACGGTCCCCGTGCTGTGGGACAAGAAACAGGGCACGATCGTATCGAACGAATCCTCGGAAATCATCCGCATGTTCAACAGCGCGTTCGACGGGCTGGAGGGCGTGCGCGCCGACCTTGATTTTTATCCGGAAGCGCTGCGTCTTGAGATCGACGCGATCAACGAACCGATCTACCACAACATCAATAACGGCGTGTACAAAAACGGCTTCGCCACCACGCAGGGCGCCTATGAGGAGGCTTTCGACGCGCTGTTTGCCGAACTCGACCGGCTCGAAGAACGGCTGACGACCCGACGCTATCTTATGGGCGACCGGCTGACGGAGGCCGATTGGCGGCTGTTTCCAACGCTTGTGCGCTTCGATCCGGTCTATGTCGGCCACTTCAAATGCAACCGCCAGCGCATCGCCGACTACCCGGCGCTGTCGGGCTATCTGCGCGAACTCTACCAGATGCCGGGGATCGCCGACACGGTGGACCTGCGGCACATCAAGAACCACTATTACATGAGCCATGAAACGGTGAACCCGACGCGGATCGTGCCCAAGGGGCCGGCGATCGACCTGACGGCGCCGCATGGCCGCGATCATCTGTAGCGTCGTCGCCTCGCACGAGGCCGCCGGATCGTCCGGCGCCCCGGCTCACCAATGCGGCGATGGTGGGTTGTCGCCGGCGATTTCCGCGAGACGGCGGCGCGTCGCCGGGGTCGTGGTGTCGGGCAGCGCGTGAAGCGCAAAGAACCCGGCCTCGGCGATTTCCCGGTCGCCGCGATGCGGACGGGTCTGTCGGATGTTGCGGCAGACATAGAGCGCCACATGGTCGCGACGCGTCGTGCGGGTGTTGTGGTAGGTGCCGAACAGCGCTGGTGGGTCGCCGAATTGCAGATGGCCCTCCTCGGCCAGTTCCCGCGCCAGGGCGGCGTGGCAGGTCTCGCCGACATCGACGCCGCCGCCCGGCATGTGCCAGCCGGCGACATAGGTGTGACGGACCAGAAACACCCGGCCCGCAGCGTCGAAAGCGGCGCCGCGAACGCCGAGCGTATGGGCGCGACCGACAAAAGACCACACGGATAGAAGCCGCCGTAGCGCCGCCTCGCCCGGGCCGGGACGATATCGATCTTCTATCGCACCCGGCGCTTGCCCTTGCCGGCTTTCACCGATATGTCCCGCATCATGTTTCGCCTCGCCCATATCTCCGATATCCATCTCGGACCGTTGCAGCGCCTAAGCCCCCGGGAACTCGCCTCCAAGCGCATCACCGGCTATGTGAACTGGCACCGCAACAGACGCCGGCGTCTGTTCGGCAACATACTCGATTCGCTGATGGACGAAATCAAGGCGGTCGGGCCGGACCATCTGGCGATCACCGGCGACATGGTCAATCTCGCCGCGGCGTCGGAGATCGCGGCGACGCGCGACTGGCTCCATCTTGCCGGCGATCCGGCCTATATTTCGGTGGTGCCGGGCAATCACGACGCCTATGTGCCGGGCGCGTTCAAGAAGATCTGCGCCGCCTGGCGGCCCTATATGCTGGGCGACGACGAACCGCTGGCCGCTTCCGGCGACAATCTGTTCCCCTATGTCCGCAAACGCGGTCCCGTCGCGCTGATCGGCGTGTCCACCGCGGCGGCCACACCGCCCTTCATCGCCAGCGGCATCTTCGGCCAGAGCCAGGCGAACCGGCTTGCCGCCCTGCTGAAGCAGTACGCCCATATGTTCCGCATCGTGTTGATCCATCACCCGCCGGTGCGGGGTGCGACCAGCGCCTACAAACGCATGCTCGGCATCGGCCGCTTCTCACGCGCGTTGCAGCGGGGCGGCGCGGAACTGGTGCTGCACGGCCACACCCATCTCGACACGCTGCATTGGCTCGACGGCAAGGACGCGAAGGTGCCGGTGGTCGGCGTTCCGGCCGCCGGGGAGGCGCCGGGCGGCAAGCACCCGGCCTCCGGTTACAATCTGATCAGCGTCGACCGCAAACCCGACGGCTGGCACTGCCATCTGCAGCGCTTCGGCCTCGATGCCGAGGCGCGCCACTTCGTCCTGGTGCGGGAAATGACGTTCTGAACGCCGCGGCTTAAGCGGTGCCCGGCATCTGGTCCCGATGCAGCCAGGCGATGGCAGCGCAGATGATCAGCAGGACGAGCGCCGGCACGGCGCTGCCGCCGATCAGGAACAGATGGGTCAGCACCGCGCCGATCATCGTGCAGATCAGCAGGCCGGCGCCGTAGATCGCGCGCCCCGGCACGAACAGCAGCACCGCGCCGACGACCTCGATCAGGCCGGTCACATAACGGAACCATTGGCCGAAACCGACCTGGTCGAACACCAGCACCATCTGGTCGACGCCCGCCAGCTTGGCGAGGCCGGCGGCCAGGAAGGCCAGTCCGGCGACGACTTTCAGCGCCCAGCCGCCATAGACCATCAATTTGCTCTTCTCCATTGCATCTCTCCGTGATTGCCTCTGCTTTGGCAGATAATATCTGCGCTGTTGCACGTAAATGCGAAATATGCAGAGTTTATCTGCATGAGCGCACAGTTCGATCGCTGGAACGAGATCCGCACCGCCTTTCTGGTCGCCCGTCACGGCACGCTGTCGGCCGCCGCTGACGAACTCGGCATCCACCACACCACGGCGCAGCGGCAGATCGCAGCGCTGGAGACGAAGCTCGGCACCAGGCTGTTCTACCGCAACCCGCGCGGCTATGCGCCGACTGAGGCCGGACGCGCGCTGTTGCAGGTGGCGGCGACGACGCAGGACCGGTTCGATGAGCTCGCCTCCCGCATCACCGGGCTCGACCAGCGGCTCTCGGGCCGGCTGGTGGTGACCACCGTGCCCGAATTCGGCACGGTGCTGGTGCCGCTGCTGGCCGCCTATCAGCGCGACCATCCGGACCTCGCCATCGAGCTGATCGCCGATGCGCGGCTTCTGAAGCTCGAATATGGCGAGGCGCATGTCAGCATCCGCGCCGGCCGGCCACCGGGCGAGCCCGACAATGTCGCCCAGCCGCTGGCGCGCGTGGCGGCGACGCTGTGGGCGAGCCCGGAATATGTCGCCCGCCGCGGCACGATGGGCGGGCTCGACGCCCTTGCCGGCCACCGCTTCATCTCCGGCCCGCGCGGCGAAGGCCGCAGCCCGCTTGCCCAGTGGGTGGATCAGCACGTGCCTGAAGAGGCGATCGTCTTCCGCGCCGGCGACGCCACCGCGATGATGGCGGCGATGCAAAACGGCATGGGCATCGGCCCCGCCCCCTGCTGGCCGGCCTCCGCCACCGACGGGTCCGGGGCGCTGATCCCGATGCTGCCGCCGCCGCGCGACTGGCGTGGGCCTCTTTGGCTGGTCAGCCATGTCGATCTTCACCGCACCGCCAAGGTGCAGTCGTTCCTCACTTTCATGAAACGGGCGATCGCGGAGCGGCGCGATGCCATCGACGGAACCGCGCTGCGCCGGCAATTCGACGCGGACGGCCATTGGCGCGGCGACTGATGCCGATTTCGGCTTCAAGCCGGGCGCGGCAGCCTGTAAATGGGAAACAACACAGGAGCCGCCGATGACCGCCGATCCTTTCGAGCACCATCCCGAACTGCGCGACAAGATCGCCGATCCACTGCGCTCGTTCTTCCGCGGCTTTCGGCCGTCGGATTTCGACGAACGCATGGCGGCGATGGGTGTCCCGCCCCATTGGCGGCTGAGCGACGAGGAGCGCGAGGCGACGCGCATCGAGGCGCTTGCGGGCCTGCGCGGTGACGATCTGTGGGTGTTTGCCTATGGCTCGCTGATGTGGGATCCGGCTTTCGTCTTCGAAGAGGTGCGGCGGGCGCATGTCGACGGCTATGCACGGCTGTTCTGCCTGAAGGACGAGCTCGGCGGTCGCGGTTCGCGCGAGGCCCCCGGCCTGGTGGCCGCGCTCGACGAGGGAACCGGCTGCACCGGCCTTGCCTTCCGCATCGCCCGCGGACGCATGGACGCGGAGACCGAGATCCTGTGGCGCCGCGAGATGATCGCCGGCGCCTATGTGCCGGCGATCGTTGACGCATCGACGGCGGAGGGCGGCATCAAGGCGGTGACCTTCGTCGCCAACCACGCCGCGAAACGCATCCGCAACGATCTCAGCCGCGCCGAACAGGTGCGCTACATCGCCACCGGCAGGGGCATACTCGGCTCCAGCCTCGACTATATCGCCAACCTCGCCGCGCATTTGCGCACGCTCGAGATCGATGATCCCGAGGTGTTTTCACTGCTGGACGAGGCGAAGCGCTACAACGCGGTGCGCGCGGGCTCCTGATCCGCGGTTGCGCGGACATCACACCGATCCGTCGGTGCCGCCTCTCGCACGACGATGCGGTCGAGCCCGCCGAGTGTGACGCAGGTGCGGAAATCGTGGCCGCAGAAGGGCAGAACGTGAAAAGTGACCGAGGGCGCGACGCCATGCGCCCGCGCCGCCGTGCGCAGGGCCTGCGCCCAACGGGCCGCGCGCGCCAGACGGTGGGTCCCCTGCTGCGCGTCGATCGCCGGCCCGCTGCGGGTGTTCGGGTCCGGCGCGTTGTCGTCGCTGCCGACGCAGACGGCAATCGGCAGCGCCAGGAAGCGGCCGAGATTGGCGGTCAGGCGCGGCGCCCAGACATCCGATCGGCCGGGGCGCCGTGAAAGCCCGTAAGGGAACACGGCGGCATCGGGAAAGGTGTACCAGCCGGCCGAGGCGGTGACGAGGCGCGACACCGCGTCCGGGTGCAGCATCGCGAAACGGTGGGCGAATTGCGCGCCGCCGGAAAAGCCGAACAGGTCGAAATGCGGCGTGCACCACACGCCCTCGCGGCGCAGATCGGCCATCAGGCGCAACAGCGCCAGGTCGGCCCGGCCACGCCGCACCGCCTGCTGGTAGCGCGGCCAGCGTTCCGCATCGAACAGCGGCGCGATGACGGGCCGCCCGAGCGCCGCGGCGCGGGCGGCGAACAGCGCCGCCTGGGACCCCGCCCCGCGGCGGATGCCGTGCACCGCGACCAGCGGCGGCAGGGTCTCGGACATGGGGTCGGGCAGCGCCAGCCAGCAGTCGAGGCCGCCGACGTCCGTCGCCGGCCGGCGCGACACGGTATAGGCGCGCGCCGGCAGGAGCGTCGCTTTAGCAGCGATGCACATGGACAGTGCTTCCTTCCGGATCAGGCGGCGGTGCCGAACACGTCTTCGGCGCGGTGGCTGGGCAGCATATCGAAGATCATGTGAATGCGGTCCTCGTCGCCATCGTTGAAGGCCTCGTGCATCTGGTCGTTGTCGAACCACCACACCTCGCCCTCCTTCATCCGCACCTCCTCGTCGGCGGCCTTCAGCCAGGAGCCGGCGGTCGAACGCAGCACGAAATGGTAGCGGTTGCGCACGCGGTAGTATTCGCCGCGGTCGATATGCGGATAGACGCGCTTGCCCGCCGGCAGGCAGATGATTTTCGCCCGGCCGAGAAGGCTGTCCTGTTCGCGCGCGAAATCCTCCAGGAACGTGCGGGTCAGCACATAGGGCTTCGAGCCGGTGGTCCAGCGGCTTTCATGCACGTCGCGCCGGGCGCGGCCGTTGATTGCCGATTTGCGCAGACCCCGAAGCGGAATGGCCAGCGCCTCGCGCTGCACCTTGATCTTGTCCTGGCGCCCGGTGGCGGCGTCCCACGCGCCGTCGATCCCGGCGATTTCGTCGAGGAAGGGTTTCGGATCGACATCCGACTTCAAACATCTGAAATAGTGCATCATGGTCTCCGGTTTTGCGACGGCCCTATGCCGCCGTTGCAGGAAGAACGGAGAGGCGCACGCTTTATTCCGAAGCCCGTCGACTTTTTGCGCCGCAGCAGTCGCATGCGCTGCGGCTTATGCCCGATGCCATTGACATGGAGCATTGATGCGGCATCACTTTTTAACTGACCGCATATCACCGATGTCGAAACCGATGAGACGGTCTATGCTTGTTGCTTCAAAGACCGATCGCAAAACAGCTCTGAATGCCCAATATTTGCGATATATAGATTTTATTTCAAATTGCAGTAGATTAAAAACATGGAACAGCCTGAGAAAACACAGCTTCTGAAAGAAGAATGGTTACAAATTCAAACCCACGTCGAAAACTTCGACAGGATATTTGTCGAGGTCAAGAAGTGGAGTGTCACCGTGAGCCTCGCGATCGTTGTCGGGGCCTTCGCGTCCGAAAAAATGTGGCCAATTTTGATCGGAGGAATTAGCGCGTTGGGATTTTGGTTGGTCGAAACCTGGATGCGTGCCTATCAACAGTCCTATTGGCCGCGAAACGCAGCTATAGAGAGATACTTTACCGGCAAAGGCCAACAAATTGCTCCACTTCAAATGGGCGCCGAATGGTCAAAGGCGTTCGAGAAAAACTGCAAGTGGAGAAGCATCCTCAAAAGCGCTTCACCCAGATGTTTCGTGTCTTCATCTCGATCGAAGCCGGGCTCATTCGTGGCAATCTCGAATAGGATACCGCCGGGGGTACGAAAGTAGATTGCCCAGAAATAGTCCCGGTCGATGACGG
>Ga0209785_1000033_pt1 | contig 82692 bp, 72 predicted proteins | sample WorMetG1BERMUDA2_FD_187403 | JGI IMG/M metagenome (GOLD analysis project Ga0209785, IMG submission 187403) | Marine gutless worms symbiont microbial communities from Max Planck institute for Marine Microbiology, Germany - Inanidrilus... ...
ATTCGAGCTGTTCAGAGATACAGTGTGTTGGCATCGGACCCCGTCCTTGAACCTGGTAACTGTTTGTTGCAAAACTAGTTTCTCAGATTCTTGGGGCCGATGCACCCCCTACTTTGAGAGATCCGGGCTAGCGCGGGCGTGCCACACGGTCACGCGTGTGCCATCCGCCATCGGCACCGTTTCCGCGGTGACGGTTTCAAGGCCGCTTGCGGCGGGCGTCATCAGTTCGCCGCCGGGGTTGAAGACGAAATCCCTCTGGAAAACATACATATAGGCCATCGCCACCGCATAGAGTGCGGCGACGATCACGACGGCGATAATGCCGACGCGCAACAGGCGAGAGGATTGCATCGCTCGGCCCCCAATCCCAAGGAACGGGCGGCACGCGGAACGCTCCGCGGCCGCTTTCGTCCTCAATCCGTTTGTTCTCCGTTAGCAGATGGCGGGCGCGATGCAAGTTGCGTTTGCGAAAGATCACGCCGCTGCGCGTCCCGATCCGTCGATCCGGATGACGCGCACGCCCGGCGGTGCGGCATCCGGCTCTTCCTCGCCGGCCAGGACCACGGTGGCGCCCTGCCGTGCCAGTTCCTCCAGGAGAGCGCTGCGCAGTTCCGCGTTCCGCAGCACATCCGGATCGTCGACGAGCACCACCGATGCACGGCGCAAGACGCAGCGGGCGGCGCGGATCGCGGCCGCCGTTCCGTTGGTCAGATGGCTGTCTTCCCGGAGCCGCCGGCGCAGCACGTCGGACGTCAGATTGAAACGCGCGCAGATCCGGCCGCGTTCGGCATCCGATATGTCGGGAGCGTTTCCGAGCGCTACGCCGTCGGCCAGCACGCCGGGCACCGGCGGCAGCGTCTGTGACACATAGCAGATGCAGCGCCACCAATCGCGGCGGCTGTAGCGGGCGGCCGCCTTGCCGGCAAGCCGCACCGCGCCGCCATGGTCGTCCGACAGGCCGGCCAGACGCAGGAACACCGCATGGATTTCCTCGGCGCGAAGGCCGGACAGTGCCACCTGCTCGCCGGCGTCGGCCACGAAGGACAGGTGCCGCCCGGTGTCCGCGATCGGCAGGCCAGTGACCTCCAGCCGCTTTCCCTTGCCGGTGCGTTTCAGTCGGGATCGGCCCTGTGAGAGGTCGATGGTCGGTCGGCTGAAGACATTTCTGAGCCGTGCCGTCGCGATCAGGTGGGCGAAACGGTGCTCGACGGCAATGGCGACGGCGTTGAGCTGCGCCACGATGATGCCGGTCGCCAGAATCAAAACGCCCAGCGCCTCCATATCAGTGCCGGTGGTGCCGGTGAGCACGAAGCCCAGCATGATGGCGGTGACCGGGAACACCAGGTCGCTGATCGAGCGCAGCAGTCCCGAAAGGGTGGCGCGGCCGGTCAGCGCCCGGTTCATGCTGTCGGTCTGCCGGCCGAGCTTGCGGATCAGCGGACCGTGGCGGCCGAACGCCAGATAGGTGGCGCGGCCCTTCAGAACCGTGCCGGCCGTCGCGGCGATGCGGCCGCGCAGCCGGCGGCTGTCGGCGACCCGGCGCTTCAGCGGACCGCTGCAGGTGATCAGCACGGCGAGCCAGAGGCCGAGCGCCGGCGCCAGTGCGGCCAGAGCGCCCGGTTGCGTGACCAGCAGATAGGCGCCGATCGTGGCAACGATGCAGCCGGCCACCAGAATGGAGATGAGCCCGCTCGCCAGCCATAACCGTACAGCGGAAAAGTCGTTGACCACCCGTGTCATGACGAGGCCGAAACGCATGCCGCTGCCATCGGCCGGCATGCGCAGCACATGACTGACCAGCGCCAGCCGCAGTTCCTTGACATAGGCGAGCGCGAATTGTTCGGCGAGCCGACGCTGCAGCACCCGCAGCGCCACGACCGCCACCGCGCCGAACAGAATGACCAGCGCCGTCGTCAGGTCCTGCGTGTCCGGACGGCTCAGCAGACGCGCCGCGCCGACGGCGGCCGCGATGGCCGCCGTCGCTTGCAGGATGCCGACGGCCAGAAGGCAGCTCAGCCGCAACACCCGTCCGAGGGTCCAGAGCCGGGGCATCGCTTTCACGCGCCCGACGCCAGCTGGTTGCGGCGGCTCGCCAACCATAGCGACGCCGAGGTCGGAGCCACCATGTCGGCCAGCGTATAGATCGGCGCGCAGGCCGCGGCATCGGCCTCGCGCCGCGCCAGCGGCGAGCGTGTGAGCGCGCCGGAAATGCCGAGCACATTGTGGCCGAGTTTCACCAGATGCTCGGCGCCGGCGACCGCCCCAATCGCGTCGCCCGCCGCAAAGAAGGTGCCGGACAGGATCGACTGAAAGGAAGGGCAGGCCGCGAGAGCCGCGGTCTCCTCCTGATAGAGACCGTCGGCGATCTCCAGCACGGTGACGCCACAGCCGCGCGCGCCCAGCGCGCTCAAAAGCGTCTGCGTCACGGCAAGCAGGTCATCATGGCTGGCTCCGAACGTGGTCGCGTAGCCGGCATCGGTGAAATCGAGCGCTTCGGCCGCGCCGGTATCATGCATCAGCCACAGATCCCCGCCCGAGCCGGTGCCGGTCAGCTTGGCCGCGCCGACGCGGCAGCCCGCCAGCGAGAAGCTCTTGACCAGCGCGGCGGCGGTGGTCGTCTTGCCGGCATTCATCGATGTGCCGAACACGGCGAAGACGCTGGCCGGCAGCGGTCCGGTCTGGGCCGGCAGGGCATAGTCCATCAGATTGATCGGCATGCCATCGCTGTTGCCGATGAGGCCGAGCGGCTCGATCTCGGTCGGGCCCGACAGACGGCTGTGCCAGGAATGGGCGCGCGCGGCGACGCCGCCGCCGGCGACCATGTGGCAGGCGCCGAGGTCTTCCGGCACGTAAGCCTCATACTGGTCCGGCGCATAGCGGTTGCCATAGGCCAGCACGATCTCGTCGCCGTCGAACAGGGCGGCGCGCCGGCCGGTCGGCAGTTCGATGCGCTTGTGCGAACGCAACGCCGTGATGCGGGCCAGCACCAGCTCTCCGGCGCGCGGCGCGCGCGGTCCGGTGATCAGCGTTTTCATGACATCCGGCGGCACCCGGCGGGTGGAGAAGGCGCGCTTGGCCTGCCGGATGCGGATGCGGTCGAGAATTTCCATGCTGGGGTCCTTTCTGGTGGGTCGCTGTGGCAGCGTTCATCCCGAAAACGGAAGCCCGCGCCGATTATTCCCGACCGAACCAAAAAAATGCGTGGACCGTGTGGCGCCGCCGCGCGCCGGGGATATCGCCGACGGAGCGGTCTTTCGGTCGGCATCGAACCTGCATGTCTTCACGATGGTTTTTTTCGGCTATACCAGACCCAGTGAGACGGGCCGGGAAACCGGATCGGGCTCCGATCCGTGCCAGAACACACCCACCGGTCCGAAAGTCGATGCGGAGCATAAACATGACGAGACTGTTGAAATCGCCGACCGTCCCAGGCCTGGCCACCCATTGCGGCGGCGCCATCCGTGTCGTCACTGGCGATGGCGGCGGCCGCGTCCAAGAGGAGGGACGTCAAAATGGCTGAGACAAAGCAACGGCTGGCGGCCGTGCGCGCCAAAATGCGGGACACCGGCACCGATCTGGTGGCGCTGGGTCCCGGCACCCATATGCAATGGCTTGCGGGTTTCTTTCCGCATCCCGACGAGCGGCCCTGCCTGCTCTTGGTGGCCGAGAAGGGCGAGGCCTTCCTGATGCCGTCGATCAATGTCGAGGGGAGCCGCCAGCACACCGATATCGATTTCCACGCATGGGATGACGCCGACGGCCCGGACGCCGCGCTCACCGCCGCGCTGGCGGCGATCGATGCGGCCGATGCCGGACAGGTGGTGGTGGACGAGACGATGCGCGCTGATTTCGCCCTGTCCTTGCTCGACCGGCTGCCCGGTGCCGTGCATCGGTTCACCGACACCACCGTCGGCGCGCTGCGCATGCGCAAGGACGCGGCGGAGTATGCACTGCTCAAGGAAAACGCGCGGATCAACGACCGGGCGATGCAGGCGGCCTTCGCCGCCGCGCAACCGGGCCTCACCGAGCTGGAGATGGCGGCGGCCGTTGCCGATCACTACAAGAGCGAGGGCGCGGCAACGGAATTCGCCATTATCGGCTCCGGCCCCAACGGTGCGTTCCCGCATCACCACACGGGCACGCGGGCGCTGCAGCATGGCGATGCGGTGGTGATCGATATCGGCGGCCGCAAGGACGGTTATCCGAGCGACATGACCCGCATGGCGGCCGTCGGCGCGGCACCCGAGGGCTATGCCGAGGTCCACGCGCTGGTCGACCGGGCGGTGGAGGCGGCACTTGCCGCCACGCGGCCGGGGGTCCGGGCGAAAGCGGTCGACGCCGCGGCCCGCGATGTGATCGCCGAGGGCGGTTACGGCGATTGTTTCATGCACCGCACCGGCCACGGGCTCGGCATCGACGTGCATGAGCCGCCCTATATCACCTCGGTGTCGGAGACGGTGCTCGACACGGGCATGGTCTTTTCCATCGAACCCGGCATCTATCTGCCCGGCCGCTTCGGCATCCGCCTGGAGGAGATCGTCATCTTGCGTGACGACGGCCCGGAGATCCTGTCAGAGCTGCCGCGCGCGCTGCATGTCAGCGGGCGTTGAGCCGTGTCGACTGAGCCGGTGCGGCAGTTTTGTCCGGGTTGGGCACTTAAACGTGAGAATCCCAACCGTCAGATTCTCAAATTAACTGCATTGGATCGCATTCGCCCGCAGGCAAGCTTCATCCCGGAGCTTTTCGTCGATCTCGTCAGGGAAGCGATCGTTCATGGCAGACTCGCGAGGCAACCTTCACGAGCCCCATTCTCACATTAAGTGCTGAAAGCCAATGCGAATTATCAGATCAACTGCCCATTTGCAAATGCAGTGCCAGCGTAAACATCTGAAATCATTGAGGCGCGATGCTGACAATTAAGTGCCAAACGACAGCAGCCATCAAATGAGCCAATCTGTGTGCAACTCGCTCCAGCCGAGTCTCCACAAGCCCGTGCTTGACAGCCTCGATATCAACGGATACTCTCAAAATTGATTGTAACAAATTAGGATCAGACAATTAGTCTTAATTAATCAGGCCGGCTGTTGGGAGGCATCCGATCGGTGATAATTTGCCTCATTCCAGCGTCGTGTGAGGGCCGCGGTTGCAACCGGGGGAGGGCTTTCGATTTGACCCGATGTTTTTTTGACCGAAACGCGGCATCTCCCGATCCATTGGTAGCGGCCCGACCCATAGCGGGGATTGGCCGATGAAACCCCGGCACCGGCTGAAGATCGGATATGTCGGCGTTTCGATTTCGCCCTACTACGCTGAAAAATACAAAGTGCGCGAAAAGGCGGTCGCCGCGCTGAAGCAATATGGCGAGGAACTGGATTTCGAACTGGTCGCCGTCGAACAGCCGATCCTGTCCGAGGAAGATGCCGCCGCCGCGGCAGCCCGGTTGCAGGAATGCGACCTCGATTTTCTGCTGATACAGAATGCCGCCTGCAGCATGGGCGAACAGCTCTATCCGCTATTGGACGTTGCGCCGCGTATCGGCCTCTGGTCGGTTCCCGATCCAAGCTTCGACGGCGAGGTGCAGCTTCATTCACTCGTCTCAATGAATCACTATGCCAGCGTGATCAAGCGCTATTTTCGCGACCGCGACATCCCCTTTAAATGGTTCTATGGAAATGCCGATTCCGACCGCTTTCGCAAACGGTTCACGATCACCGTTCGGGCCCTGAGGGTGGTAACGAATCTCGCCCGGACACGCATCGGCTGGATCGGCGGGATCTCGCCCGGCTTTGTCGGAATGCTGTTTGACGAGGCCAAGCTGCGCGACCGGCTCGGCGTCCAGGTCGAGTCCCTGGACCTGGAAGACGTGGTGAAACGCGCCGAGGCCATCGCTCCGGGACGCGTCGAACAGTCCCTGCGGGAGATCAAGGGAGCGGCGACACACATTGCGGTCAGCGACGAATCGGCATTCGATCGCGTGACCCGTTTCTATCTGGCGCTCCACGACGTCTCGCAGGATCTGGAATTCGATGCGCTGGCCGTGCAGTGCTGGTCGACCATCCAGCAACTCTACAATATCGCGCCGTGCATGGCCTATAGCTGGCTGGGCAGCGAACACGACATGCCGGTGTCCTGCGAGGGCGATGTGCCCGGCGCCATCAGCATGCACGTGCTCAACCTTCTGTCGGACCGCAAAGGGTCGTCGACTCTGCTCGATCTGGCGGCACTCGATCCGGAACGGCAGGCCGTGCAGATGTGGCATTGCGGCGTGACGCCGCGCCATTTCGCCAATGGGGACGGCATCAGCTGGGTCGACCATGTCACGCTTGGCCGCAATGGCGCCGACGGGCCCTATGGCGTAGCCGGCGACCAGGTTTTTGCCAAGCAGCCGGTGACGGTCAGCTATGTCAGCGAGGATGCCGGGCAGATCCTGGTGATCAAGTCGGAGGTCGTCGATCATCCGTCGCCCGGCTATGATGGAACCCGTGGCTGGTTGTCGAAGACCTATCTCAATGGCGAGCCGATCGACATATGGGACTTGATCAATACGCTGACGGTGCACGGTCTGCAGCATCATTTCGCGATGGGGCAGGGCGATATGACCGATGAACTGATGGAACTGGCGGCATGGAAAAAAATGCAGCTTGTCGAGCCGGTCCCCTATGAAGACTATCTGCAACGGGACGGTGTTAACGCATAATCCGCATACAGCGGGGGAGGTTGATAACAGATGTTGAAACTGAATCGAACATTCGGCGCGCTGCTGGTGGCCGCCGCCACGGCCGTCGGCGCCGGCGCGTCGGCGCAAGAACTGCCCGGCTTCAGCAGTTGGGACGAAGTCGTCGAGAAGGCCAAGGGCCAGACGGTCTACTGGTACATGTGGGGCGGTTCGGACGCCATCAACGGATTTGTCGATGAGTTCTACGGCAAGCCGCTGAAGGAGGAGTATGACATTAACCTCAATCGTGTGCCGCTGGCCGACACCGTGGACGCGGTCAATCAGGTCATCAGCGAAAAGGAGGCCGGAGCCACCGGCGACAAGGGTACGATCGACCTGATCTGGATCAATGGCGAGAACTTCTTCACCCTGCGCCAGGCCGATCTGCTGATGGGTCCGTGGGCCGAAGGCATTCCCAATTCGCAGCTTGTCGACTGGACCAACCCGGCGGTCAATCTGGATTTCGGCCGACCTGTCGACGGGTTTGAAAGCCCTTGGTCCAGCGCCCAATTCCACTTCGTCTATGATTCGGCGCGTCTCAAGGAAGCCGACCTGCCGCGTTCCTATGCTGAACTGGGCGAGTGGATCAAGGCCAATCCCGGACGGTTCACCTATATGGCGCCCGGTCCCGGTGCGTTTGTCGGGACACGCTTCGTCAAGCAGCTGTTTTTCGAACTGAGCGGCGGGCAGGCCCAGTGGGTCGGACCCTATAATGAGGAGCTCTACAACAAATGGGCGCCCGAGGCGTGGAAAACGCTGCTGGAATGGAAACCCAACCTGTGGCGCGGCGGCGACACCTATCCGGCCAGCAATGCCGAACTGCGCGATCTCTTCGCCAATGGTGAGGTCGAGTTTGATTTCACCCAGTCGCCATCGGGTGCCGCACCCAACATCAATGCCGGGCTGGTCCCGCCGACCTCCCGCGCCTTTGCCTTCGATGCCAATCTGATCGGTGACTTCAACTATGTTGCCATCCCGTTCAACGCGCCGAACAAGGCGGCAGCGCTGGTAACCGCCAACCTGATCCTGCGGCCCGACCGCCAGGCGGCACAGGTCCAGCCGGCCAACGGCTTCTGCTGCGGCTGGGGCATCGATGTCAACAAGGTGACGGATCCCGCCGGCAAGGAGGCGATAGCGGTGGCCATGCAGAATCTCGGTGATGCCGCCGCCGATCCGAACCGGCTGGCGGCCGCACTGGTTTCCGACATTGCCGCCGAGTATCAGTCGAAGATCGAGGCCGACTGGCAGAAATACGTTCTGCGCGGCGAACCGCTGCCGAACTGATCAGACGACCCGTTGGCCGGGCCCGGCGGTCCGGCCAATCAGCTTGAATTCAGAAAGGGCGCCCAATGAACTGGGAGCGTGTGCGGATCCCGCTTATGCTGGGCCCGACATTGGCGATCATTACGGTCCTGTTTTTCGGCAGCCTGGGTTTCGGTTTCCTCCAGAGCCTTGGTTATCAGCCGCAGATCGGCAACACGGATATCAGCCTGGACGCCTATTACGCGGTGATGTTCTCGGACCGCAACGCGAGCCAGTTCTGGCCGGGGCTGGCGCTGACACTCTGGGTCGCGGGCGCCAGCACGTTCCTTTCCGCGGCACTTGCCGTCTCGCTGGCCCTGTTGCTGCGCCGCACCTTTTTCGGCAAGAAACTGTCGGTCTTCCTGTTTCAGCTCAATCTGCCGATCCCGCACCTCGTCATTGCTGTCGGCATGCTGCTGCTGTTTTCCCAGAGCGGTCTCGTCGCGCGATTTGCCGGTGTGCTCGGGCTGATCGACGCGCCGCGGGACTTTCCCGTCCTGACCCGGGATCCCTATGGCTTTGGTATTATCCTCGCCTATGTCTGGAAGGAAACGGCTTTTTTCGGCATCATCGTCATGGCGGTGCTGCAGTCCCTGGGCGAAGACTACGAGGCCGTGGCCCAGAGCCTCGGCGCCAACCGGTGGCAGCGCTTTCGCACCGTGACCTTGCCACTGATCATGCCCGGGCTCATGTCCGCCTCGATCATCGTTTTCGCCTTCACCTTCGGCACCTATGAGGTGCCGCGCATTCTCGGTGTCCAGCACCCCAAGATGCTGCCGGTGCTGGCGCTGGAATACTTCCTCAACCCGGATCTCAATGCCCGCGCCGAAGGCATGGCCTTAAGTATCATCATTGCGGTTATCGTGTTCGCGCTGGTCTTTCTCTACATGTATGTCAGCGCCCGCACGGTGCGAAGGGGCTAGGCGATGTCCGACCTGATGCTCTCCGCCACCGCCGCAACGCCGCAGATCCGCGCCCGCCGGGGCTTCACGCGCGTGATTTTCTACGTGACCATCGCCTTCATGTGCCTGATGCTGGTGCTGCCGGTGATCGCCTTCTTCATCAATGCCTTCGCCTTTCGCTGGTTCTATCCGCAGTTCATTCCCAACGAATGGAGCCTGCAGGCCTGGGAACGGTTGCGGCTGATCCCGCGGGCCGGCGACCGCAGCATCGAGGGTTTCATCTCGCTGTGGGCGAGCGTCCCAGACGTGGTCGGGGCTCTCGGCATCAGCCTTTTCATCGGCGCGCTGGTGACCGGCATATCCATCATCATCGGCCTGCCAGCGGCCCGCGCTCTCGGGCTTTACCAGTTCCGCGGCAAGCGGATCGTCGAATTCATGGTGATCACGCCGACGATCGTGCCGCCCATTGCTTTCAGCCTCGGCCTCAACATCAATTTCATCCGCTGGGATCTGGCGCTCGAAGCGGCCGGTGTTCCGCTGGACCTGTCGGGCAGCATTATCGGCGTCAGCATCGTGCATCTCGTTCCGGTGATGCCCTATGTGGTGCTGACGCTGAGCGGCGTGTTCGCCAATTACAATCCCGATTTCGAGTCCCAGGCGCGCACCCTGGGCGCCGGGCCGGTGCGCATATTCTGGGACGTCACGCTCCCGGCCATCTTGCCGGGATTGTTTGTCGCCGCGCTGTTCGCCTTCCTCGTCTCTTGGAGCCAGTATCTGCTGACCTTCCTGATTGGGCAAGGGCGGGTCATCACCCTGCCGATGCTGCTTTTTGCCGCCGCCGGCAGCGGCAACAATGCGGTGATCGCCGCCCTGTCGCTGATCTTCATCGCACCGGCGATCCTGATCCTGCTGGTCGCGTCCCGGTTCCTGTCCGGTGAATCCAGTGCTGTGGGAGGCTTCGGCAGACTATGAGCAAGACAATGCACAACAGTTTCGACGCGCGAATCAGCATCGATCCGGACAGGCATCTCGGAGAGATCCACGACCATCTCTACGGGGCCAATCTGGAGCATTTCGGGCGTTCCGTTTACCAGGGGCACTGGTCGGAAATCCTACACAACCGCAAGTTTCTCGGCCATGACCGCATGTATGTCGGTCTTTCGGAGGGACTTGCCCATCAGAACCCGAGCTACGGCATCGTCGAGCCGTGGCAGGCGCTGGCGCCGGACCACGACAATGTTCTGTTCGTCCATGACAACACGACTTTCTACACCGGCAGCCAGTCGCAGCGCATCACGATCCGCAAGGCCGACGGGCGCATGCATGGCGTTCAGCAGGACGGGCTTGTCGTGCGGTCGGGACAGGCCTTCACCGTGCGCGTGGTGCTGCGGGGCATCGGCCAGGACGTCGAGGTCAGGCTGGCCGATCAGGTCTGGACCATTTCCGGCGTCAGTGACACATGGCAGGAATACCGGACCGAACTGACCGTCGGCGCCGACAGCGACGATGCCGCCTTTTCCATCGCCCACGGCACGCAGGGCGATCTGTGGATCGGCTGCGCCTCCGTCATGCCGGACGGCCAACTGGATGGCCATCGCCGCGATGTCGTCGCGGCCCTGCGCGAATGGGGGCCGACATTCCTGCGCTGGCCCGGCGGCAATTTCGCTTCGGCCTATCATTGGGAGATGGGAATCGGCGACCGGGACCGCAGACCCGGCTATCTCGATCCCGCCTGGTCCCTGTGGGAACCCAACGATGTCGGCACGGACGAGTTCATGGCGCTGTGCCGCCACGTCGATACGGAGCCGATCCTGACCATCAATATGGGAACGGGAACGCCTGACGAAGCGGCCCGTTGGGTCGAATATTGCAACGGCGCGCCGGACACGCCGATGGGTCGGCTCCGCGCCCGGAACGGCCATCCCGAACCCTATGGCGTGACGACTTGGTTTGTCGGCAACGAACAGTTCGGCAACTGGCAGGTCGGCACCTGCGACGCCGAAACCTATGCCCGCCGCTATCTCGAATTCGCCGAGGCCATGCTGGCGGTTGATGCGACGCTCGACCTGATCGGGGTCGGTGTGCCGAACGATCTTTACGGACACTGGAACGAACTGGTGCTGAAAGGCACCGGCGACCGCATGAAGAAGCTGAGTGTCCATTATTATTCGATCCGCACCGAAAAATGGACGACGCCGCCGCCGCCGGATGAGCTCTATTGGCCGAAGGTCGCCTCGGCCCATGAGGTCGGCCTGATGCTGGACCGCACCTGGGAGATCGTGCAGGCCCATGCCGATCCGGCGCCGGCAATCGCCTTCGACGAATGGAACACCTATGTTGCCGGCAAACCGCCCGATTTCTTCGAGGATTATGGCGTCGCCGACGGGCTCTATACCGGCGCGCTGATGAATGCCTGCCTGCAGCGCGCCGACTGGATCAAGATGTCGGCCTGTTTCAACCTGATCAACGTCATGGGCAATTACCGGGTCACGCCGACCAGCGTCTGGAAGACGCCGACGACCCTGGTGCTGGAATTGTTTACCCGGTTCCGGGGCTCCGTTGCGATCGGCTGCACCGCCCATGGCCCGACCTCCGCGACGCCGGCCGCCGGGACATTGCCGGCCTATGACGACATGCCGCTGGTGGATGCGGCCGCCACTTTCGACGCGCAGAGCGCGACCGTCTATCTGTCAATCGTCAATCGCGATCCGCAACGCGGCGCACGGATCGAACTTGACGGTGTCGGCCGCAACGCGTCCGGCCGGGTCCGCCGGGTCACCGGCAGCGCGCCTCAGGCGCTCAATACGGAAGCGGAGCCGGAGGCGGTCGTGATCGAGGATGAAGAATGGTCGGCCGATGCGTCGCGGCTCGAATTGCCGCCGCATACGATGGCGATGGTGGAGTTTCGGATCGATGTTGTACAAGACTGACGGGCATTTGGGCGCCGCTGCGGGCCTGCGAGGACCACGATGACCCATCTTGCGATCCGAGGATTGACCAAGCGTTTTGCCGGGCAGACCGAGGCCGCCGTCGCGGATCTCAATCTGGAGATCCAATCGGGGAGCCTGGTGGCGCTGCTGGGCCCGTCGGGCTGCGGCAAGACGACGACCATGAAGATGATCGCCGGGCTGCTCGAACCGACGGCCGGCGACATCCTGTTCGACGAACAGTCGATCCTGCGTATCGCGCCCGAGCGCCGTGGTGCGGTCATGGTGTTCCAGAACTATCTTTTGTTTCCCTATATGACCATCGCCCAGAATGTCGGCTACGGCCTCAAGATCAGGAAGGTCGATCGCGCCGAGATCGATCAGCGGGTCAAGGAAATCCTCGAACTGGTCCGATTGCCGGGGATCGAGAGCCGCCGACCCAAGGAGCTTTCCGGTGGACAACAGCAGCGGGTCGCTCTGGCTCGCGCGCTGGTCGTCGAGCCGAAGCTGCTCCTGCTTGACGAACCTTTGAGCAATCTCGATGCGCATCTGCGCTTCGAACTGCGCGACCTCATCCGTGACATCCAGCAGAAGATGGGCATCACCACCGTCTTTGTCACCCATGATCAGGAGGAGGCCGTGGTGCTGGCCGACAAGGTGGCGCTGATTCTCGGCGGCAGGCTGCGGCAATATGCCGATGCCGATGTCTTCTACAAACGGCCGGCCGACGAGGCGACGGCACGGTTTTTCGGCGGCCAGAATTTCATTTCGGGCACGGCGTCGAACGGTGTTTTCGAGGGGGCGCTCGGCCGGCTGACGCTGCCGCAGGATGCTCCGGAAGGCGCCGGTAAACTGACCTTTCGTCCTGAAAATGTGCGCACCGGCGCCGCCGCGACAGGCGAGAACACGCTCCAGGCCAAACTGGTCGACAAGATTTTCCTGGGGACCCAGACCCGGCTGAGGCTGGCCGTCGGCGACAAGACGATTACTGCGATCGCCAACCCCAACGATGTCGAGGGCTATGTCGTCGATCAGCAGGTGCCGCTGGCGCTGCCGTCCTCCGCCCTTTGGGTTTTGACACATTAGGATACGGCGATGAAACACAGCGTACATGCAGGGCGCTGGATGGCGCGATGGACCGACGAACTGGCGCCCATCGTCAGGACGGTAGCCGATCTCGGTTTCGTCGATGTCGAGGTGTCGCTGCTTGGCATGTGCGATGAAAAGGCCGAAGCGCTTGGCCGCCTGATCTTCGGATCCATGGCGGTGAGGGGGTCTGATCATGGGTAAGCGCTCCAGGCGTCCGATCCACGGCGTCGCCGTCGATGCGGGCAGCGGGCTGGAGGCTGCCATCCGCGAAGCGCGCGGCGACCGGGCGCAGCCAGACGACCTGCTGACCTTCAAGCGAAGCGTTCTGACGGTGTTGGGCCCGCAGGCCTCGACCGTGCTGGTGGACGCCGCCTGCGGTCCGGACCTGCTGGCCGACTATCCGAAGGGCTGTGCGCCGATGATGGCCTATGAGGCCGATGTCTATCATATTTCGGACGAGGACCGCATCACCGTGCTGCCGGACAATCTGTCGGTTTCGGACTATCCGGGACTGGGCGTGCGGCAACTCAAATTCTTCATGTATTACGCGCCCGACGACCGGGCCGATCTCAACGCCAAAAAGCTGGAGATCGTTGCCGGGATCGGCCGCGGTTGCAACACACATAATATCAAATACCTGATCGAACCCCTTGTTTATCATCCCGATCTCGAACCGGGCACGGCCGAGTTTCGACGGCTGAAGCCCGATCTGGTGCGCCGCGCGACGCAGGCCTTTGCCGATCCGCGGCTGCACGCGGATGTCCTGAAAGTCGAGGTGCCGGTGGATCTTAATTTCGTCGAAGGTTTCGGCGCGCCGGAAATGTCCCGGCAGCAGGCGCTGGAGGCGTTTCGCCATGCGGCGGAACCGGCGGCTGGACGGGATCTCGTCTATTTGAGCGCCGGCGTCGCGTTTGAGGCGTTTGAAGCGTCGCTGCAAATGGCCAGCGAAGCTGGTGTCACCTTCTCTGGATTCATGTGTGGGCGGGCCATATGGGCCGACGCCATCGGCGTTTTCGGCCGTGATGGTAAGGCTGGCCTGATTGCCTGGCTGTCCGATACCGGTCGAAACCGGCTGCAGCGGCTGATCGAAACGCTCCGGGCTGAGGCGTCATAACCAGCAGATGACGGTTGCCGCAATTGCATCGGCCTCTTTCGTCCTGACCGTCCGGGAATACGGCGCTTGACGCCGATTCCCTCAAGGTGTCGCTTGGCACTTAAATGCGAGAATGCGACAGTTTTGTCCGGGTTGGGCACATAAACGTGAGAATCCCAACCGTCAGATGCTCAAATTGACTGCATTGGATCGCATCCGCCCGCCGGCAAGCTTCATCCCAGGGGGTGTCGTCGATCTCGTCAGGGAACCGATCGTTCATGGCAGACTCGCGAGGCAACCATCACGAGCCCCATTCTCACATTAAGTGCCAAGCGACACATGCACTCGCCCAGAGTGCTGTCCAGCCACAACCGAACCCGGAAAAGACATCGCACAACGCAGCCGGTGATCCTGCCGTCGACGGTCGCGGAACGCTTGAGAAGTAGTTTTCGATCGGTGCCGATCTCGCGGACGTCCTTGCGGTGCTCGCCGCGGCCCGCGATGTGATCGCCGAGGGCGGTTACGGCGATTGTTTCATGCACCGCACCGGCCACGGGCTCGGCATCGACGTGCATGAGCCGCCCTATATCACCTCGGTGTCGGAGACGGTGCTCGACACGGGCATGGTCTTTTCCATCGAACCCGGCATCTATCTGCCCGGCCGCTTCGGCATCCGCCTGGAGGAGATCGTCATCCTGCGCGACGACGGCCCGGAGATCCTGTCAGAGCTGCCGCGCGCGCTGCATGTGAGCGGGCGCTGAGCCGTGTCGATCGCCACCGCCGAGGATCCGGTCACGCTCTCCGTTGTCCAGGCCGTCCTGGTGGCCGGCCGGCGAAGACGGCGGCACGAACGGCCTCAGCGTGCGGCGGGCCGATGGCACGGTGGAGGCGCATGCCTTTGTCAGCGGGCTTACCATCGCGCCCGGGGATGAGATTGTGATCGAGACGGCGAAGGGTGGCGGATGGGGATTACCGACCGGATAGTCCGGGCAGGTCTGTCAAATGGCAGGCGACCTTGTGTCCGCCTGCGACGTCTTTAAGCGGCGGCACGTGGTGGGCGCAGATCGCTCCGTTGTCCGGCATCAGGGATCTTCGTGGGCACCGCGTTCGAAAGACGCAGCCGCTCGGCGGATCGATTGGCGACGGAATCTCGCCTGGCAGGACCATACGCTTGTGTCGGGCCGCGGTATCGGCAACCGGGATCGCCGACAAAAGCGCCTCTGTATAAGGGTGGTGCGGTGGCGCGAAGACCCGCGCCGCCGGGCCGATTTCGACGATACGGCCAAGATACATAACGACAACCCGGTCGGCGAGATAACGCACCATCGACAGATCGTGGCTGATAAACAGCATGGTGGTCGACGAGGCGGCCTGCACTTCCGACAGCAGCGTGGCGACGGCGGCCTGGATCGACACGTCCAGCGCGGAAAGCGGTTCGTCGGCGACCACCACCGTCGGCCGCGCCGCGAAGGCACGCGCGATGCCGACCCTCTGTTTCTGCCCGCCCGACAATTGATGCGGCAGGCGCGTCGCGAATTCCGAAGACAGTTGCACCTGTTCCAGGAGATCGAACAAATGCTGCCGGCGTGCAGCGCGTGACGCACCGCGATTGAAGATCTCGAGGCTGCGCAGGATTTGACGCCCCACCGTCTGTTTCGGATTAAGGGTATCGAACGGGTTTTGAAAGACCATCTGGATCGACTTCAAAGCCGCCTGCTGGCGCGCGCGTGCCGGAGTCGATCCAACACTGTCGCCGTTCAGGTATACTGTGCCGCCGCTCGCGGTCTCCAGACCGAGCAGCACTTTTGCCAGCGTGGATTTGCCGCATCCCGATTCGCCCACAATGCCGATCGTCTCCCCGGCGCGGGCAGTGAATGTCGCCTCTTCCAGCGCTTTGACCACCGGCGTGCCGCCGGAGAAGGACCATCCCGTCGCTGCCTCGCCGTAATATTTCCGCAGATGATCGATGTCGAGAACCGCCCCGCCGATCGCTTGTGCTGCCGGGCCGTGTCGAACCGGCATACGCGCGCTCCAATCGATGGCCTCGACCCGGTGGCAGCGCGACCGATGGCCCGGATCGGCGCCGACCGGTCGCATCGCCACCGCGCCGGTATCGCAGACCGTCTCTTTGCGATATCGGCAACGGGGCGCGAATGCGCAGCCCTGCCGGTGCTCCGTCAGCGTAGGCGGGCGGCCGGGGATCGGTTGGAGCGGATGTGTTCGCCGATCGGCATCGGGGCGCGGCAGCGACTGCAGCAGGCCGCGTGTGTAGGGGTGGCGCGTCCGTTCGAACAGGGTTCCGGTTGGCGCCACTTCAACCGTTTCGCCGGCATACATCACCGTGGTCCGGTCGCAGATGTCCAGCACCAGTCCGAGATTGTGGCTGATGAACAACGCGGCGATGCCAAACCGTTTGCGCAAGTGTCGAAGCAGCGCCACAATCCCGGCTTCGACCGTGACGTCCAGCGCGGTCGTCGGCTCGTCGAGCAGCAGCAATTTGGGCCGGCGCAGCAAAGCCCGCGCGATGGCAACGCGCTGCTGCTGTCCGCCCGAAAGCTGGTGCGGATAGGATCGCATGACGCGATCAGGATCCGGCATGCCAACATCCTGCAACATGGCGGCCGCCTGGTCCCGCGCCGCATCTCGCCCGATGCGGTTATGCACGACCAGGCATTCGGTCAGTTGCGCGCCGATCCGCATCGTTGGGTTGAGGCTCGACATCGGCTCCTGTGATACCAGTGCGATCTCGGTGCCTCGCAGCCGCCGCAATTCGTCCGGCGGCATCGCGGCGATGTCGCGCCCGGCGAAACGGATCGATCCGGCGGTGATGTGTCCGCTCCGACCCAGATCGCGCAGGATTGCCAGCGCGACCGTGGATTTGCCCGATCCGGATTCGCCCACCAACCCCATCGTTTCGCCGGCCATGACGCTACAGGAGAAGTTGCGCACCGCTGCGACCGCGCCGCTGCGGGTGGTAAAGGACACGCACAGCCGGTCAATGTCCAGCAGCGGCGCGTTGGGCGGAGGCTGAGCCGAGACGAACGGTTGATTTGTCTTCGCCACGCCGTCAGCCCCCCGGGCCCTTCTCGCGCATTGCATCGGCGAGCAGATTGAGACCAAGCACCAGGCTCATCAGCGCCAGGGCCGGAGCCACGGCGACATGCGGATAGAGGGAGATCAACCGTCTGCCATCATTGATGGTCGAGCCCCAGTCCGGTGATTCCGGCGACACCCCGAGACCGAAGAAACCGAGCGTTCCAAGCAGGATCGTCGTATAGCCGATGCGCAGGCAGAAATCGACGATCAGCGGGCTCTGCGCATTGGGCAGAATTTCGCACAGCATAATATACCAAGGGCCTTCGCCGCGGGTCTGCGCCGCCGCGATATAGTCGCGCGACTTCAGGTCCAATGTCAGGCCGCGGACGATGCGGAAAACGACCGGCGCGTTGGCAAACACCACGGCGACGAAGACGTTGAGCAGATTCGGGTTGATGCTGAAAACATCGAGCGGGTCGGCGTTGAAGACGAGTCCGGCATAGACCCAGCATCCGATCAGCAGCGTGGTGCCAATAAGGGTCCAGCGCAGCACGGTCCGCCCGTAATACCGGCTCCCCCACAAAGCGACGAAGAAGGCGACGGGGAAGGCAAAAATGACGCCGGACAGGACCGTCAGCAGTCCCGTCTCGGCGATATCCTTGCTGACCAGAAGGTAGAACAGCAGGATCACGGGGAAGGCAAGCGTCAGATTGGCGATGAACGACAATGCCTCATCGAGCGGGCCGCCGACATATCCGGCGGGCAGACCCAGCATTACGCCGACGGAATAGCCAAGCAGCGCCGCCGTCGGCGCGATCAGCGCGACCTCGCGGGCACCGTAGACCATGCGGCTGAAGACGTCTCGCCCCAGGCTGTCGCCACCGAGCAGATAAAAGATGGGCGCGTCGGCGACGCCCGGAACCGCTGCGCCGGGTCGCGCATACTGCATGCTTGGGATCTGGATGAGAGGGTCCTGCACGGCAATCCAATCGGCCAGCACCGCCGTGCCGATCCAGAAAGCGACAAAGCTAAAGCCGACGATACCGGTCGCGCTGTCGAAGATGCGACCATAGGTTCCTGCCGACGACCGGGTGAGCCGGGAGATCACGACGATTGCCAGGAGCGGCACCAGAACCGATGCGAACCGTTCGCACAGCAAAACAAGGATATGGGCGGCGGACAGCGTCATGGGTCACGTCAGCCGGATTCGTGGATTCAGATATATGTAGGCAATGTCCGACAGAAACTGGGTCAGCAGGACGAGCAGCACGGCAACGAGCGAGCAGGCCATGAGCAGCTCGATGTCGTTGTTCGACGCCGCCTGAAACAGGGACCACCCGAAACCCTTGTAATTGAACAGGGTCTCGACGACGACATTGCCGGTCAACAGCCATGGGATTTGCAGCATGATCACCGTGAAAGGCGTGATCAGCGCGTTGCGGAGCGCGTGGCGCAGGACGATCCTGGAAAAAGGCAGACCCGCGAGGCGCGCGGACTGGATATAGCGGGAGGTCATGACATCGGCCATCGATGCGCGGGTCATGCGTGCAACATAACCGACACCGTAGAGCGCGATCGTCAACACCGGCAGAAAGAAGTTCTCAAAGGTCGGCGCCTCCATGGCCGAGGCGGCGCTGCCCTTGAACCAGCGCAGACCCACCGCGGAGGAGGCGAACACGGTAATCAGCACGACACCGGAAACATATTCCGGCGTCGAGGCCGTTGTGATCGAGAAAATTGAGATCGCGCGGTCGGTGCGCGAGCCTTCCCGTATCCCCGCCAGAATACCGAGCGTGAGCGCCGTCGGAATCATCAGGGCAAAGACCCAAAACATCAGCGTTCCGGTGAGCGCCAGTCGTTTCGGCAGAAACGCCGTCACCGGTTCGTTGAACAGAGTTGAATGGCCGAAATCGCCTTGCAGCACGCCGCAATAGCGGGGCACTTCACCGCCGGGCGGGGCAACGCGCACGCAGCGTCCCGTGACGCGTCCCTCGTCATCCACACGCGACCAGCCGGGCCACATGCCGATCCATTCGCCATATCGCACCAGAAACGGCCGATCATAGCCGTTGCGCGCAAGCCACGAGGAAACCTCGGTCTCCGCCATGCGGTTATGAACCTGATTGCGCGCGAGCTTGTCCAGGCTCGGTGGCAGGTTGGTCAGATAAAAGACCAGCATGGTCAGACAGATCGCCGACGCGAATACGCCGGCGAGCCGTTTGATGACAAACTGCGCCTGTGCGCGTGTCATTGTCAGGCGGTTCTAGGCCGCGTAGCCCAGCCGATAGATCTGGATTTCGCCGGTCGGATGCGGCTCGGCGTTGATCAGGCCTTCGCGGTGGTGGCGCACCAGGGCGCGCCAATAGGGCTGCATGATGACGCCCTGTTCGCGCATGATCTCCTCCAGTCGGCGCATAACGTCGCGTCGTCGGTCGGCGTCGGCAATGGTCATTGCCTCGTCGAGGTGCGTGTCGAACTCGGTATTGGCGAAGCCACTTTCGTTCCATTTCGCCGTCGAGCGATAGGCCAGCGATAGGACCTGGACGCCAAGCGGCCGCGGCCCCCAATTCGTCGCCGAAAGCGGATGGGTGAGCCAGCCGTTCCAGAAGCTCGGCCCGGGCAACACGGTCCGCCTCGTTTTGATGCCGGCGGCCCGCAATTGCGCCGCCGCGGCGTCGCATGTCTTGCGGCGCCAGTCGTCGTCGATAGAGATCAACTCATGTTCGAAGTCCGACAGACCGGCTTCCTCCATCAACGCCGCCGCCGCGACGGGGTCGTGGGGCGCGGGACCGATATCGGCATATTCCGGGTGCAGCGGTGAGACGTGATGGTTTTCAGCGATCGTGCCCAAACCGTTATAGCCGAGATCGAGGCAGGCCCGATGGTCGATCGCCAGCGCCAGCGCGCGCCGGACACGGACATCGGCATAGGGCTTCACGCCGTCGATCTCCGCGTTCTGGTTGGCGCGAATAACGACGGTCTGTGCTGTCGCCATTTCCGACTTTTCCCAGCCGTCGAGATTGTCCATGATTGCGACGAAGTCGGAGGCCGTCTCCTGCAGCATGTCGATCTCATCGGCTTCGGCGGCGGCGACATAGGTTGTCGGGTCGACGCCGTAGTCGATATATTCGACACGGTCGAGATGGCCCCCGCCGATCGTATCGGTGCCCCACCAGTCATGATCCTTATTGCGCACGAGCACGCCTTTGAAGCCGACCTCGTAGCTGCCGGGACGATACGGGCCGGTGCCGATCGGTGACGTCAGAGGGTCGCCGCCGTCATAGGACGGGTGGACGATCGCCGCCGGATATTGGGCCATCGCGGCCATGATGGTAATGTCCGGCTTCGGCAGTGTGAGGCGCAGCGTGTGGGTGTCGATCACCTGAATCGCACCGTCGATCGCGCGGTTCGTCGAGGGGTCGACCAGGCTGTCGAACTGGCTGGCCATGGCATTGCCTTCGACGTCCCGGTCGCACCAGCGCGTGATGTTGAACGCCACGTCCTGCGCGGTGAACGCGTCGCCATTGTTCCAGGTCACGCCGGGCCGCACGCGCAGCACATATTCCGTTGCGTCGTCATTGACCTCCCAGCGCTCCAGCAGCATCGGCCTGAGCGATCCGTCGAGCGCGGTCTCGACAAGATATTCCAGCCAGCCACGGCAGAAATTCGCCATTGGATTGCGGTCCCACGTCCGCGGATCGCGTAGCGCCAGCACTTCTTCTCCGATGCGCAGCGTGCCGCCCCGTGCCATGGGTACGTCGGCGCGGGCCGGGGCCGCGCTCCCCATCATCGCATAAGCCGCCGCCGCCGTGGCGCCGAGCGTCGTGGCGAGCGCCAGGAACTCGCGGCGTGAAAGCGCGTTCTCCCGGGCCTCGGCAGCGAGGCGGGTGAGGGCTGGATGCGGCCTGTGCGCGTCGGTTCTGCTGTCAGTCATGGTGTTTCTTCCCCTTTTGCTTTTGGCTGCGGCCTGAGCGGGCACCGCTATTGTGCCAGTCCGGCGGCGACCAGATAGTCGATCGACGCCGGTATGCCGGCGTGGTCGCGAAGTTCGAAAACCAGCTTCGGCATCTCGTCCAGTTCGGCGAAAGCGCGGAACACGGTTGGCCAAGTGATCGTTCCCTCGCCGATCGCCCAATGCCGGTCGGCGAAGCCGTCCGCATCCTGCAGATGGACATGCTTCAGCCGGTCGCCGGCGGCGCGAACAAAATAGTCGACAGGCGGCGCGCCGCAGGTGACGTGGGCATAGTACGCGTGGCCCGTGTCGATCGACAGCTGTATGGCATCGGATTGGAAAGTATCGACCAGCCGCAGACGATCCGTCGGATCGATGTCTTCGATGTTTTCCATCACCAACACGACGCCTTCGGATGCCGCCCGTTCCACGACATCATGCAACGTTCGATGCACCCCTTCGATCATCCGATCGCGGGCGTCGGCCAGAAGGTCCAGATGGCGAAAATCCCAATGGGTAAAGGGCGAATGGATGACCATCTGCGTGGCGCCCAGGGCGGCGCAGACGTCGAGCGCCTGGTGTATGCGTTTGTTGACCACCGCGCGGATCTCGGGATCGCTTGAATAGAGGCAAAGGCTGCGAAACGGCCCATGGATCCCGAGTCGTCCGGACCAGCCGTCGAGCGCGCGTCTGGCCGCCTCGACCTGGGGACGCCAATCCGCTTCCAGCACATCCGCGGTGTAGAAATCCTGCAGTTCGAGATCGCGGTCCTTCTCCAGGAGCCACGGCCGGAACGTTGCGAGCATCGCTATCGGGATTGCGGCGCCGATTGTCGGGAGTGCATCCGCCATTGCTCACCTGCTCCATTATTACAGCACGGCGGATCTCGCCGGATTCGACTCAAATCACTGAAAAGAATGTATTTTTGCAAGCACGCAATGTCTCGCGATGCCGCGTGTTCTTGATGCGGACCATAGCTTCGTGCATATCATCGGTCCAATGCAAACAGATCCGACCATTTATGCCCGATGGCTATAAATGTCACACATCTGAGATCTTTCTGGCATGTCGCAAGGGCACGGAGCTATTCGGAGGCGGCACGTCGGCTTGGTGTATCCCAGCCGACGCTGACGCGGCAGGTGGCGCGGCTCGAAAAGGATTACGGAAAGACACTGCTGGAACGATCGACCCGCCGTATTCGCCTGACGGACGACGGCTGGCGGCTGCTCAGCATCTGCGACCCGATATTCCAGGGGTTGAACGAGGCGGAGGATCTGCTCAAATCGCCCAATGAACTCACTTTCAAGATCCATTCGGTGAACTATCAGAGGCTACCGGAACTCCTGACGGCCTGTTATCAATGGTTCCCGAAGGTACGCTTCGAAGTGGCGATGCTCGGCTCGCCGCAGATTCAGGAGACGATCCTCGGTCAGCAATGTGATTTCGGCATGCTGACGCTCGACAATCCACCGGCTGAGATCGAGTTTTTCAAGGTCGGGACGGGGCGCATCATTGCCTTTGTCCCACCGGACCACCCATGGCGCGATCGAAAGCGGATTTCGATCCGCGAACTCGAAGGCTGCAGCATCATTGTCGCGTCTCGCACCGGTCAGTCCCGCCGTCGTTTTGACTGGAATCTGGAGACCCACGGCATCTCGGTGAACATTGCCCAGGTTGTCGACTCCCACATGGTGATGGCCGACCTCGTTCGACGTGGTGTCGGTATCGGCGTCACCGCCTATACCGGCCTGGAGGACGGGCTCATCGGACCGCACTTGGAGTTCGAGGAACCGACCACGGCCATCGACGTGCATTTTGCCAGTCACCGCAAGACGCTCACCTCTGTCGTGCATCAAAGGCTTTTCGACATGGCGCGTGCCAGTCTCCAAATGGAATGACGCCGCGGCAGCGGTCCCGCAGGACCATTCCCCTCGGGCGGATTTATCGATTCATGCCGCCCGGGCCGTGATTGCGTAGGGTCTCGCCTTTCCGGGGATCGGCGTCGGGTGACCATTCTTTGTTTGGATTTGGCCGCTCCAGCCCTTCATTCGCCAGTTTCCAGAAACACCAGCCGAAAAACAGGGCGACTGGGACGATCAGGACAAGATAGGGAACCTCGAAACCGAACAGGGTCATTGTCGATCCAACCTCCTTCAAACACGGGCGATATGGGCCAAGTCTACTCTCTTATATAGTGAGGCGGAAATCGTTTTCAATTTATAGAAGAATTCCGCGATTGGTTCGCTACCGTCCTGCGGTTCTTGGCGAGCGGGCGGTGGCGTCGCGCCGATGTCGCCATTTCGTGTTATGACCGTCGGAGCGCCCATGGGACAAAAGCGCGCTTCTTATGCCGATCCGAAGCCAAAGGAGCCTATGATGATCCGGAAACTGCTGATACTTGCCGCCGCAGCAAGCACCGTTGTTCTGACGGCCCGGGCCGAGGAGGCCGTGCCCGATATGGTGGGCCATTGGGAAACGGAAGCCGAGGCGCTCGTTCTCGTCAAACCGGGGGAAGAACCGCCGCGTGTGACCGATGCCCGGCTCACGGTGCGCATCGATACGCAGGACGGCAGGCGCTTCAGTGGCCGCGAACTCAGCCATGAGAGCGCCAACCCCAGCCGCCATGTTCAGCCGGAAGAACGGATTGCCGGTGTCATCGGCGCCGACGGGACGACCGTGGTCATCGTCGACGAGAACGGCGTGCGGGACTGCCGCATCCTGTCGGGAGGCTCCATGGAGTGCATCTACCAGCACATCGACGCCAACCGCTCCGTCGTCGCCCGCAGCCTTTGGACCAAGCAGGCGCAATAATCCGGGCAAGGTTGCCAGAAGGTATTTTTCTTGACTCTGAAGTAGTGCTTTTCCATTTTTTGAGTTTATTCAACAGATAAAGATTGTATATTTACCTGGTCTACCTAGAGTTAAGTCTTATTAAACAGGAAAATCCGGAGAACTCGGTCCGATGGCGACGATTCCGATTTCCAGTGCCGATCCGGTCAACGCCATGCGGGGCGTTCGCGCCGGCGATACGCTTGCCCTGCAGCCGGGAGAGCACAGACAGCCGCTCGTCATTCAAGGCGCCGCGGGCACCGAGAGCCGGCCGATCGTCATCCGGCCGGCATCGGCGCGCACGGGCCGGGCGGTTCTGACCAGCGGCCTGTCGGAAAGCGATGCGCGGCGCTGGGCCAACACGGAGGCGGACCGGCGGCAGCGCGCCGGCTATTATCCGGTGATCGGCCATCTCGGCGACCAGGCCATGCTGGTTCTGCGCCACTGCCGATATGTCGCGATCCACGGGCTCGATTTCGACGATTGCTGGCCGACGGCGATCTATCTGGACAATTGCCAATATGTCGTCATCCACGACGTGCGGTTCCGCGGCGGCACGTTCGCCATCGGCGCCAACGGCATCGACACCCACGACATCGTCGTCCAGCATTGCCATTGGCAGCAGGATCGCAGCGGTCGTGTCATGTGGCACAGCGTGCCCTGGGGCCGCATTCATGGCGCGAAAAACAATTCGTCCGCGCCCGATGTGGATCTTGAAAACGACTACCGTCACTGGGACGGCGATTTCTTTCGGGCCTGGAACATTGCCGGCAATGTCATTATCCGCCGCAACACCGTGCAGGATGCGTTCAATGCCGTGCATTTTTTCAACAGTTTCGACACACTTGCGCCGGGCGTCGCCGCCGATAGGCTGGCCTTCAATGGCGGTCGCCAGTCCGCCGCCAATGTGCTGATCGAGCACAACCGCTTTTTGCGCATCCGCGACAATATCTTCGAGCCGGAGCAACATGCCTGGAACTGGGTGATCCGGCACAACCATGTGGAAGATGGCTACCGGCCGTTTTCCTTCGAGTTCGAGCGGGCCGGATGGTTTTATGTCTACGGCAACACCTTCTCGTTCGTCTCCCCGCCGTCACAGCATATGTCGCCGGAAGACCAGGCGATTTTTCCGAAGGCCGAATGGCGCAAAAGCGTCTCAGTGTTCAAACCCAAGGGCGTGCAGGCCAATGAAGGGCCGATCTACGTCGCCAACAATTCCTTCTACATGGAATCGGGCAAGGGCATCCTGCCGAAATTCGGACTGGGCAAGCTGCTGCACGTCAACAACGCCATGCAGTTCAAGAAGCCCGAGAAGGCGCGCATGTTCGGCAATGACGGGGCGATCGAGACGAAAAGACCCTATGCGCTCGACAACGAGCTAAAGGCCGAAATCAGCCGCTTCACGCGCCGCTGGGGCGATTACCAGATCGAGGTCAACGGCGATATCGGCAACGATATCCACTTCCCCGATCACCATCGTTCGCTCGGATACCGGCTCGGCCTTGCGTCGGTCCAGGCGAATCCGCGTTTCGTCGATCCGGCGGGCGCGGGCGGCGCCGCGCCGGATTTCACGCCGCGCGCGGCCGCAGCGCGCAACACGGCGATCGCCCTGCGGCTCGAATTTCCGGACGGCAATGCGCACGCCCTTTCCGGCGGGCATCATCGCGGCGCCGTCCAGCCGGATGGTTTCTACCGTGGCTTCGACCGCCTGTTCCGCTTCCTGCCGAGCGATTCCTGGCTGCCGGACCTGCCCGCGCCGCGCCCGCCGAACGGCACCGACGCGACACGCCGTCATGGCGTTGCGCGCGCCAAAGCCGCGTCGCGCCGCGCCTGACCGTCCCGCCGCGCCAGCGGCTGCGACGATATCTCGCGCAGCAGCTTGCGCTTGATCGCCTCGGCGAAATCCCCGTAATCGTCGACGGCCATCACGAAGGCGCCCGGTCCGCCGATGACCTGGTCTTCGAAATAGGCGATCAGGTCCTCATCGTCGTCGAGCACCACCAGCCCGTTGATCGTCATGCCGCGCGCCGCGATGGCGTCGCGCACGCTGCGCGGTTGCAGGCCCTGATTGGAACGCTCGTCGGAGACAATGTCGATAACCTGCCGCTGTCCGGAAAAGCCGTTGTTGTCGATCTGCCGCGCCGCGTGGTGCAGCGCGTTGCCCGTGGCCGTCGCAAAACCGGTGAAGCGCCGCGCCTGGCGTTCGATCGCATCGGCGAAGGCATGGGAGTCCTGCGCCGTGCCGATCACGGTCCAGGTGACGCTGTCATAGTGCTGGAAGGTGGCGCTCCATTGGGTGAACAGAACCGCCACACCGTTGCCGCCGAGATCGGTGATCGCGGCGATGACGGCCGGATCGCGGAAGGCATTGGCGTAGCCGGAAATCTGCAGATCGAATTCCGGCCCGCGAATGCTCGAAGACGTGTCGGCGGAGAGCACCAGTTCCAGCGCAACCGGCATATCTTGGGTGGCGGCCGGTTGCGCCCATGACAAGGCGACGACCAGCGCCAGCGTCCGCCAGAGGGCGCTTTGCCGGGTTTCTGATTGTTGGTCTGTCATGGCCCGGACAGTGTAGCCGCAATTGCGCGGGCGCGGCAGCGCAATCGGCCGCGGCCGTGCCGCTAGGATCGCGGTCCGGCGGGTGTCCTCGAAAGATGGTTGTCCCAGCGTAGCGGGTTCGTGCGCGTTGCTCGCGCCGGCAGCCGCATGGTGCCGTCCATCGCGGTCGCGGCGAAACCGTCGCCGGATGCGGCGAGCCCGCAGACCTCGCGCTGTTCGACCACCGTGACCCTGGACGGATCGTCGATGGGAAAATGCAGCGCGACGCCGCCTTTCGGCGAACTGACGGCCAGCCGGCCGCTCGCGCGGTTGACGGCAATCGAGCCGATATAGCCGTTGAGACGCGCCGTCGCCGCCTCCGGCAGCGGCAATGCCGACAGGCCGGCCGTCTCGCTCCAGCGGGCGATCAGCGGGACCCGCAGCGCGGGGTTTCCCTCAAACTGGCCGGCAACGAACAGCCCGCCCGAATCATCCCTCGCCATGTGGCGCAGCGACACCTTGGACAGCTCGGCGGCGAGTGCGTGACGCTCCAGGAGCGCCCCGTCGCGCGCATCGATTATCGCCAGCGACGGCTGCATGGTTGCGACATTCAGCTTGGCGCGCCCGTAATCCGGATGGGTTTCCAGCCCGCCATTGGCTATCGCCAGGCGCTTGCCGTCCGGCATGATGAGAAGGTCGTGCGGACCGGTGCCGTGGGAGGGGAATTCGCCGACACGTCGAAAACCGTCGGTGGCGTCGTAAAGGCCGATCACGCCGCGGCCGTCGTCATAATCGTTTTCCGTTGCGAAAAGCAGTTTGCCGTCCGGCGAAAACGCGCCGTGACCGTAGAAATGGCGGTCCGGCGGCGTCGAAAACAGTGTCGGCTCTATCGATCCGTCGGTGGCGAAGGCGACGGCGAATGTGCCCGGCCGCCTGGCAAAGACGACGGCGCGGTTCGGCGCGGCCGGCGAAAAGACGACATCATGACCGCGCGCCGGCAAAGCCACCCGCGTGACGACGCTTCCGTCTTCTGCAAGGATTGCCGCGCCATAGGCGCCCTGATCCGTCAGATAGGCGGTGCCGAAGACGGCTTCCGTGCGCTGCAGCGCTTCGGTGGCGCGCGGGGTGAGCGCTGCGAGAAGCGCCGCGCCGCCGGCGCTTAAGAGGGCGCGGCGGTCCAATCGTTGCACGGTCAATCCCCGTCCATCGGCGAGAAGGTCACCGGCAGGCCCAGTGCGTCCGCCGCCCGCTCGCCCAGGAGATTCTGCAGCGAACCGGTCACGATCATCACGTAACGCAGGCGAGAGCCGTGTTCGGGATCCTCCACATAGGCCTGGACTGGCCCATCCAGTGTCGCGAGCGCCTTTTGTGCATTGTTGAATTCGAAGTCGACCGAGCCGCCGATCCAGCGCAGGTCGTCCGGCAGCGCGTCGAGCAATTCGGAAGCGGTGACCAGATCATGCAGCCCGCCCAGCGATGCGGCTGTCATATCCCGTGTCAGGTTGCTGCGCCAGAAAAGCGCCCGCTTGAAGGGTTTCGTATCCGTTCCGGCGGGCGCGATCGGCTTCAGTCGCTGGTCCCGGATCGCTTCGAGCGCGTTTGCGACAAGCCCAACGAGCGCGGCAATGGCTTCCTGATCGTCACGATAGAGATCGTTGTCCGGTGCCGGTGCGGCCCAAATGGCGGCAAATCCTGTCGGATCGCGCCAGTCGGCCACGACGTCGTTGGCGATTGCCGCGATGTTGGCGGCAACGCTTTCGGCGAACAGGCATCGAAACCCGTCGGCGCTCTCCGCAAGGGTTTCCGATCCGGTGCCGAAAAGCAGATAGTCCAGCGCGCCGAAGCCCTGCAACGCGACGCTCTTTTGTGCCAGCCTGTCGGGGTCGAGCACACTCTCATCCGTTTCCGCCAGCGCCCGCTGCACCTGTCTGAGGCCGATGGAGCGTCGATCCGGCCAAAACAGCAGTCGGTCGCGCCGGTTGTCGGTTTCCAGCGGCCCGATGCGCAGGAATTCGATGCGGGCGAAATCCAGAACGGTGTTGCGGAAGGTGTCGCGGGCCGCAGCCAGCGTGTCCGGCGAACCGCTGCTGCACAGCACTTCGATATCGTCGACCAGGACCGCGCTCGTTTCGGCAAAGCGCTCGACATTGGGCAGCACATAGGCCGCGATGGCCGTGTCGACCGCGGCGACACGACCGGCCGCGGCTGGCCCGACCCCCAACGCCACGAAAAGACAGAGCCATCGCCATTGGGCGCGCGCCGGAAAAAGCATGAAACCCTCCTCGATGGGCACCCGCCGACATGACGGGAAACGGTCGGTCGGACAAGCCGACGTCGCAATAACCTTCGATTTATCGCGCCGGCGCGGCGCGCGCAATGACAATGGCTCCGGCCGGAGCACCGGATCAAAGCGCCCAGGTCGCCGTCCGGTTGGTCGGTTCGGGGCCGCCGGGCCGAACACCTGATCTTTCCGGCAGTTCATGGCGCGCGAAATGTGTCTCAAGCTGCGGCATAAGCCGGCTAAAAAGTGCCGCATGTTCCGGCTCGGCGGCCAGGGTCTGGAGCAGATCGAGATGGTCGATCTGGCTCCGATGCTCATGGAGGCGTGCGACCTTGATCCCTATCCGGGTATGCAGGGCCGATCGATGTGGCATCGATTAACCGGCGAAAGACCCCATGCCTGCCGCGACAGCATCTTTGCGAATATTACAACGCCATGCCGTTTCACAGCCGGTCCCTCAAGCTTGTCGTTGACCACGCCCACGGCGATGACGAGCTGTACAATCTCGATGCCGATCCCGAGGAGACCCGCAATCTGTGTCACGCTCCGCGCAGGCTGGTCCACAGGGCCGGTCTGCTGACCGAACTCAGCCACCGCATGGCGTTTACCGCCGATCCGCTACCGCCACGCATTTCGGAGTGGTGATCGCCTGGGCAGTCACCACTCCGGCGGTGTTGCCTCAGCCGCCGGCCGGTGTGAACACATAGCCGGCGCCGTCCTTGGCGATCGTACCGGCATTGGGGAAACCGAAATGATAGCCGGCAATTATTGCGCCGTCGGCGATCGCCCGGTCGAACAGCGCGATGCGCGCTTCGGTCGCCATCTGCGGATCGGCGTCGAACACGGCCTGCCAGGTCGGATTGGCGACGAACAGCGCCGGCACATTGGCGATGTCGGCGGCGACCAGCAATTCGTCGTCGCCCGAGGCGACGTGATAGACCGTGTGTCCCGGCGTGTGGCCGAAGGCGTTGACGCTGCGCACGCCCGGTGCGACCTCCGTGTCCCCGGCCACCTGGCGCACATTGTCCCAAGTGGGGAAGGTCGCCTGGATGCGCCCGGCCAGGCCGCGCGCGCTTTCCGGCAGCCGCTCGATCAGGCCCGGATCGGTCCAGAAACCATATTCGGCCTCCGGCACGATGATTTCCGCGTCCGGGAAGATCTGCGCATTGGTTTCCGGCGCCATCAACCCGAAAATATGGTCAGGATGGAAATGCGATACCAGAACCGTGTCGATCGTTCCGGCATCGATACCGGCAGCGGCCAGATTGTCCATGGTGCGGCCGGCGGTCGGCGCCAATTGGCCGCCCGTTCCGGCGTCGATCAGAAGGGTCCGGTCGCCGATCCGAACCACCATCTGGGCGAATTCGATCGGCACGACATCGGGCGACAGGCCGGCCTCGGATAGCGCCGCCCTGGTGTCGTCCACCGATGCGTTGCGAATGAAGCCCTCGTCGTGCTGACGCTGCCAGATGCCGTCATAGATCGAGGTGCATTCGATATCGCCGATCCTGAAGGTTACGAAGCCTTTGTCCCGCGCGTCCGCGGCGCGGGCGGCGGGCGCGAAGGCCAGCGGGCCCGCAAGGCCGAGTGCGGCGGTCGCGGCCGCCGACAGAATTACGTCGCGTCGTGTCGTCTCGATCATCGTCGTCTCTCCCTGAGTGATGGTTGGTGCAGTTTGTGATTGGATCCCGTCGTTGACATGGGTGGGCAAATGCGGCGAGGGGGTGGGCGGGTCAACGCTTGCGCCATCACGCTTCCGTGAAAGCGGCCTCCCGTTCCGCGCGGCTGGCAATGCCTTGCCGCCGTCGCTATGGTCCGTCGGTGACCGAACGCCCAGAAACAGCGATCCTTAAGGCCTTCGGCGTCGTCGCGCCGGCCTTCGTCGCGCGCACGGTTCGTGCGACCGTCTGGAAAGTGAGGGACGAGGCCGGCCGGCCGGCGGCGCTAAAGGTCTATCACGATGGCGATACGGTCGACGAAGCCCATGGGCTCGATCTCATGCAGGCCTGGGACGGCGCCGGCGCGGTGCGCCTGCTGCGACGCGCCGGTTCCGCGGTGCTGATGGAGTGGCTGGACGGCCCGTCGCTCGGCGATCTGACGCGGCGCGGAGAGGACCGGCGCGCGGCAGCCGAACTCGTCGCCGTCGCCAACCGCCTCCATGCGGTCGACACCGGCCCTTTCGCCGGTTTTCCGACCCTGTCGGATCGGTTTCGCGACCTGTTCGATCTGACGATCGCCCCGGACTGTCCGGAAGCCGCGCGTCGGGCGCTTGAACGATGCCGGTCAGTCGCCCGGCGTCTGCTTGCGACCGAGCACGCTATCCGGCCGCTGCACGGCGACCTGCATCACGACAATATCCGTCTCGGCGCCCGCGGGTACTGCGCCTTCGATGCCAAGGGGGTGATCGGCGAGCGCGCCTACGACCTGGCGAATGCGTTCCGCAATCCTGAAGGGGCTGATGCCGTGGTCCGCGACCCCGCCCGCGTGCGCTTTCTGGCCGATTGTTGGTCCGCCGCCTTCGATGTCGATCGACAGCGGCTGCTCGAGTGGGCCGCGGCCCACAGCGCGCTGTCGCTCGCCTGGCGGTCCGGCGCCGCCTTCTGGCGCGACCCCGATACCGCCATCATGATGCTGCTGGTGCGGCTTGCCGAAGAAAGCCGCTGACGCAGGCAGCACTGATCAATGCGACATGAACACCGGGACCTTGGTCTCGCGCATCACATCGGTTGTCACGCCCCCGACCAGATCGTGGGCGAATTTGCTGTGTTCGTAGGCGCCCATGATGATGATATCCGCCGCGATCTCATCGACCGCGTTGAGGATCGTGCGGCCGACGCCGCGACCGCGCGGGCGCACCAGCAATTCGGCCTTGATGCCGTGCCGCTCCAAATTTGTGATCAGACGGTCGGTGCCGGGCACCGCCGCCTTGCCGACGGTCAGCACGGTAACTTTCGGCTTTTCTTCCAACACCGGCATCGCGTCGCCCAGGGCGCGTGCGGCCGCCCGTTGGCCGTCCCAGGCGATCAGCGCGTGATCGGCCAGCTTGGTCGATTCGAAATGGTCGGGAATGATGACGACGGGCCGGCCGCTCTGCAGCGCGACCCGGTCCGGGTTGGCGGACAGATGGGCATCGACCGGCAGTTCGGACGGATTGCCCATGACGACCAGATCGAACAGCCGGGCATAGGCCGACAGATCGGCCAGGCCGGTGTCCTCCATATCGACGAATTCGGCGCGGTCGGGGTCGCCGAATTCACGGATCATCGCCGCGAAGCGCTTCTCGATTGATTCGATGCGCTCCGTGTCCAGCCGGCGCAACTCCTTTTTCACGGAACCGCTCAGTTGCGCCCCGAACTGCCTTTCGATGGCCGATGGGCGGTGGCTGACAACGCCAGTGATCCAGGCGTCGTTGTGCTTGGCGATACGGATGGCGTGGCGCAACGCGCTGCCCGACGCTGACATGCCGGTATAGCCGGCGAGGATGTTCTTGACGGTCATCGGGATACCTCGGGTGCGGGCGATGGGATATCGATGCATTGCAGGTCCTCGACGATCTCGCCGGGACCGTCGAAATGGGTCTTCAGGTCGTCCATGGCGCTACGATGTCCCTCCTGGCTGTCCATATGCACGCGGAAATGGGAGAGCGCGAGGCGCTTCACGCCGGCCCGCGTCGCCATGCGCGCGATATCGGCCGGCGTCGGCGACATGTCGATCAAGGCGGGATGCACCTCCTCGCCCGACAGGCGGTAGCACCAGTGCAGCAGCAGATCGGCATCGGCGCTGAGCGCCTCCAGCGCGTCGCAGATGGCGGCGTCGCCCGAATAGACGAATTTGCGACCGTCGCTCTCGATGGAAAAGGCCATGCAGTCGAACGCCGGCTGGGCATGCGGCACGGAGCAGGATTTAAGCAACCAGCCCTCGCCCTGGTGGGAAAAGCCCGGTTCGATTTCAGTGACCGCGGGCTTCGGCCACGGGCGCGGCAGGGTGCCGCCCCGCGCCAGCCACACTTCCTGGCTCGGCCGCAGCTCCGTGCGGGCATACAAATCGGCCGACAGCACGCCGTCGCGGCCGAAATAACCCTCGGTGATTCTGGCGATCGGAGCCGGGCCCCAGACCTGCAGAGGCGGCGCGCCCTCGTCCCACGCGGCGTGCACGAGCCGGGCATAGTCCATCATGTGATCGGAATGCAGATGGCTCAAAAACAGATGGGTGATGTCGGACGGGACGCGGCCGGACCGGACCAGATTGTCGAACACGCCGCCGCCGCAATCCAACAGGACCTTGTCGGCACCGATCTCGAGCAGATAGCCGCTGGAGGCGCGGCGGATATGGGCTTCCGGCGAGCCGGAACCGAGCACGGTCAGCTTCATCGATGGGCTCCGGGGGGTGGTGTGGCGCCGGGGGCGCCGAGTTTCAGGGCGGCGTCGCGGCCGCCATGCATTTCGATCAGCCGTGCCTGGTCGGCAAAGGCCTGGGCGTCGACGGCGTCCGGATCGCAGATGTCGCGAAGCGCCCGCTCCATGGCGGACAGTGTATCGGCATGGGACGGGTCGCCGGCCAGATCGTGACGCTCCTCCGGATCGGTCTCCAGATCGAACAGCTCCGGCGCGAATCCGACATAATGATGGTATTTCCAGCGCCCCTTTTTGAGCATGAAGGCGCCGGAGACCGCGCCCGCCGCGTGGTACTCGCTGAAAATGGGCCTGTCGGGATCCGAAGGCGCCCTGGCGATGTCGAGCAGCGATCGGATGCCGTCGGCGCCTTCGAGCGGCGCGTCGAAATGATCGGTAATGGTCTTCGACAGATCGAGCAGGCTCACCGCCGTGTCGCAGGTGCCGGCCGGCACGTCCGGACCCGCCACGATCATCGGTACGGCGACGCTTTCGCGATAGAGGTTCGATTTTCCCCAAAGACCGCGCGCCCCGACATTGTCGCCGTGGTCGGAGGTGTAGACGATGGTCGTGTCGTCCAGCAGCCCGTGCGCCTCCAGTGCGGCCACGATCTCGCCGACATTGTGATCGAGCCAGCTGCACAGGCCGAAATAGGCGGCGATGGCGCGCCGGCGCTCGTCATCGTTTTCGAACTTGGAATCGGAGTCCATGAAGGCGTTCTGCTTCTCCACCCAGGGATGGCGCGGATGGCCGTCCTCCGGATGCAGCTTAGCCTCCGGCAGACTGTCCGTGCGGTAGAGGTCGTAGAAATCGCGCGGTGCGACCAGCGGAAAATGCGGCGCCACCAGCCCGACATAAAGACACCAGGGGCGTTGGTCGCCCGCGGCCGCGCGGTTCGCGATCCATTGTTTGGTCCGTTCGGTGACGGATTGGTCATAGGCGGTGTACGGGCTGTCGCCCGGCCCGATATAGTCGCCGAGCATGCGGCCCTTGCCGGGAATCCGCTCGTCCTCGCGGCGGATCGACGCCCAGACCATGCCGACGCCGCCGGCGACCATCATCGGCATGTGTTCGATGTCGAAGCCGGCTGGATCCTCGGCCGAACGATAGTGCAGCTTGCCGATGGATTCGACCGGGACGGCCTGTCTCTGCAGGGCGTGACCCCAGCCGGGAATCGAGCCGTCATAGGGCATCGCATTGTCCCACATGCGGGTCTGGTGCACGTAGCGGCCGGTGGCGAAACTGGCGCGCGCGGGCACGCAGATCGGACTGGGCGTATAGGCGTCCGAGAAAAGCGTTCCGCGGGCGGCCAGCGCATCGAGATGCGGGGTCTGCGCGAAGGCATGGCCGGCGCAGCCCATGGCGCGCGCCTGATGCTCGTCCGACATGATGATGAGCAGATTGGACGCGCTCATGGGCCGAACTCGAAGCTTTCGGCCGCCGATTCCAGCTTGCCCAGCGCCGAGAAGATCGATTTCCGCTCGGTTTTTGAGAGCTGTCCGACGAGATAGTTTTGCCGAAGCCGCATCTCGGGCAGCGTCTTGCGGAACACCCGGCGGCCCTTCCTGGTCAGCGAGAGCTGCTGCTGACGCTGATCGGTTTCGTCGTTTCGCGCTTCCACCAGCCCGTCCTCGATCATCGCTTTCAGGCAGCGGCTCAGCTGGCCCTTGTCCATCATGATAATGCGCCGGATCGCCGAGTGCGTCGTCGAACCCTCCGGGCCTATCGCCAGCATCACCCGCCAATAGGCGAGCGGGATGCCGGAGATGCCCTCTAGAAAACGTGCCGCGTGCACATTCAGTTTCGCATGCACGATATGAAGGCGCCAGGTCAGCACGTCCTGAAGCGGCGTGTCGCCGTCGAAATTGGCCGGGTATTTGGCGATTGTCATGACCACCTCGTTTTAAGCCCTTGATAGCATATTTCGTTGATAAGTCAACTTTATTGTTGACAAATCAACTAATTTCCATGAGACTTCGAACAAGAGGAATCGGGAGGATCGAAATGAAAACCATTCTGACAGCAGCCGTCGCCGCGTTTTGCGCAGGCATCATGGCAAAAGATGCCGTTGCGGCCGATTGGACGCCGCCCGGGCCGATCAAATTGATGATCGCGTTTCGCGCCGGCGGCGGCGCCGATACGCAGGCCCGGCTGATCGCCGAGGAACTCGAGGACAAGCTCGGATGGAGCTTCATCCCCGAACAGGTCACCGGCAAGGGCGGCCTGAACATGGCCGCCGCCCTGAAGGACGCGCCCAATGACGGCACCGTCATCGGCATGGGCGTCACCGAGACCTTCGGCTACAACATGGCGGCCGCGCCCAAGGCGCGTTTGACGCCGGACGATTTCACCGGACTGACGACAACCGCCGGCTTCCAGATGGGTGTGGTGTCGCTGTCGTCGAAGGGCTGGACGTCGTTCGACGATGTGGTCGCCGCCGCCAAGGACGGCACGGATCTTCGCTTCGGCGTCATGAGTCCGAAACTTGCCGATCTCGCCTATCTGCTCGGCAGGGCGCAGGGCGTCGATTTCAACATCGTCTCGGTGAGAGGCGGCAAGGCGGTGATGGACGGCGTCAATGCCGGCGACCTCGATCTCGGCTTCATGGCCGGCATCCAGGCCCGCGGTGTCGAAAGCGGTGACCTTGTCAATCTGGCCTCGGCGTTGTCGACGCCTCTGGTCCAGACCCCGGATGCGCCGACCTTTGCGGATCTCGGCGTCGACTACAATGCCGACGGCTATTTCGTCTTTGTCGGCCCGGCGGGCATGCCGCCCGAGGCGCGCGACGCCCTTGCGGGGGCGATTGCCTCCATCGCGGCGGACGAGAACTCCAAAGCCGGTGCGGTCATCAAGAACGCCTTCGGCGGCGCGGCCATCGTCTCCGGCGATGACCTGACCGATTTGATGGCCGACGGTTACAAGAGCTCCGGCGAGCTGCTGGAATTCGCCTCGCAGTAGCGGGCAGCGAGGGCCCGTGCGCTGGCGGGCCCTCGATCGAAGGAGGACGGTCCGATGTCCGGCGACTCCAAAAGCAATCTGATTATCGGCCTCGTCGTCGCCGGCTTCGCGCTGGTCCTGCTCTTCGTCTGGGTGCCGTTGGACACCGATTCCGGCCTGATCGAACGGGTGCGACGGCAGGTGACGATCGGCGATGCGCTGGCGCCCAGCGTCGCCGGGCTGTTCCTGCTGATCGGCGGCGTCATATTGGTTCTGTTCGAACGCGGAGCGCCGGATCAGCCAACGCTCAATCCGGGCAATCTTGGTTTTATCGCAGCGACCGTCCTGCTGCTGGCCATCAGCCTTCTGGTGATGCGCTATGCCGGGCCGGGCCTGGTGGCGCTTACCAATCTCTGGCTCGACGCGCCGCTGCAATACCGCCTGCTGCGCGATGACGCCCCTTGGAAATATGTCGGCTATTTTCTCGGCGGCACCTTGCTGCTCACCGGCATGATATCGCTGGTGGAGGGGCGTCTCAGCCGCCGGGCGGTTGCGGTCGCGGTGATCGCCGTGCTGGCGCTGATCGCCATCTACGACCTGCCTTTTGACGACCTCCTGCTGCCGCCGAACGGAGACGTCTGATGGGATCGATGGACTATATCTGGCTCGGCATCCTGTCGGTCTTTCAGGGCCCGGAGCTGTTTTCGGTGCTCGGGTTGCCGGTTTCTGTCACCCTGGTGATGATCTTTTCCGGCTTTCTGCTCGGCATCGTCGTCGGCGCGACGCCGGGCCTTGCCGGGCCGATCGCCATGGCGATCGCCCTGCCGATCCTGATATCGACCTTCGGCTACACGCCCGACGCGCTGTTGCCGGTCATGGGTTTCCTCATCGGCGTGATGAAGGGCGCGACCCTCGGCGGCGCGGTGCCGGCGATCCTGTTCAACACGCCCGGCACGCCCGACGCCTTCATGACGACGCTGGACGGCTATCCGATGACGCGCAACGGGCGCGCCAAGAAGGCGCTGCGCGTCGCCCATTTTTCGTCAGTGAGCGGCGACACCTTCTCCGATGTTGTGCTGATCGTCTGCGCGCCATTCCTGGCGCTGCTGGTCGAAGGCTATCTGGATTTGCCGGAAAAGACCGCGCTCCTGATCCTGTCCCTGTCCTTCATCGCCGCCGTCATCGGTGGTTCCGCCGCCAAGGGGCTGATATCGGTCGGGCTCGGCCTGCTCGCGGTCTTCATCGGGACGGGCGAGGATTTCTATCCCCGGCTGTCGCTCGGAAGCGAGGAGCTCTCCCGCGGATTTCCCATCGCCACCGCCATTCTCGGCATCCTGATCGTCAGCGCCGTGTTCAAGGAGCTGGAGGCCTTGTGGCTGGAAAAGCGGCGCAGCGGCTGCATCTGTCCGATATCCGTCGCCTCTTTCCCTATATCGCCCGTTCCTCGGTGATCGGCACGGCGATCGGCGCGCTGCCGGGCATCGGCTCGACCCTGGCGGCGACGCTTGGCTACACGATCGGCCGCGGGCGGTACGAAAAAAGGAAAGCGCCGGACGATCCGGATTTCGGCAAAGGCGCGCCGGAAGGGGTCGCGGCGACGGAAGCCGCCAACTCGTCGGTCTCGGGCGCCAATCTGATTCCGGTCCTGTCGCTCGGCATCCCCGGCAACGCGGCCGCCGTCTTCCTGATCCTCGCCGCCGACAGTATCGGCGGCTTCAATCCGGGGCCGTCGGTCTTCCGCTTCACCACCGATACGGTCAATCCCGAACTGGTGATCGCCTTCGGCCTGTTTACCTCGATGTTCGTCGCCAATGCGCTGAACTGGACTGTCGGCGGCGTTTTGATGCGGTCGATGGGGGTGATGATCCGGGTGCCGAAACAGATCCTGCTGCCCGTCGTGCTGCTGCTGACGCTGACAGCCATCTATGTCCAGGAAACCCGCATGGTGGCGATCTGGTTCACGCTCGGCTTCGGCGTGCTCGGCTATCTGATGCGTTCGCTCGGCATCTCGCCCCTGCCGTTCGTGATCGCCTTCATCCTTGGCGGCAAGCTTGAGGAAAATGCCCGTCAGGCTTTCGCCGCCACCGGCGGCGATCCGTTTTTCCTGTTTACCCACCCGATCGCGCTGGTCTTCATGCTGCTGTCGGTGGCCGTCATCGTCTGGAGCGCCCGCAAACCGAGGGACCGTGAATGAACCAACCGAACATCCTGCTCCTGTCGGCTGACCAGCAACGCGCCGATTGTTTCGGCTTCGAGGGCCGGCGGGTCAAGACGCCGCATCTCGACCGCCTCGCCGCCGACGGCACCCGTTTTTCCAATTGCATCACGCCCTGTGTCGTGTGTCAGCCGGCGCGTGCGTCGATCCTGACGGGCCAATTGTGCCGGACCCATGGCGTGCACGACAACGGCATCGATCTCGACCCGGCGATCGGCGAAAGGGGTTTTGCCGGCGCTCTTGCCGCGGCCGGCTACGAAACATCGTTCTTCGGCAAGGCGCATTTTTCGACGTTTCACACCTTCGCGCCCACCGGCACGCCGGAATGCCTCAGATCGTCGGCCAACTATCCGGCCGACTGGTACGGCCCCTATATGGGCTTCGGCCATGTCGAGTTGATGCTCGTCGGACACAATTGGTTCCTGCCGGAAAAACCGCCGGCCGGGCAGCATTACGAGCGCTGGTTCTATGCCGATGGCCGCGGCGACGAGAAAAACGCGCTCTACCGCCGGAACGCCGGCGACACCAAGGGTGCCGCGCAGACCTGGCATTCGAAACTGCCGGTCGCCTGGCACAATTCGACCTGGACCGCGGACCGCGCCATCGAATGGCTCAAACACGGGCGCGGCGACCGGCCGTTCTGCACCTGGGTCAGCTTTCCCGACCCGCACCATCCCTTCGATGCGCCCGAGCCCTGGTCGCGCCTGCACGATCCGGCCAAGGTGGATTTGCCGGCGGATCGTATCCGCGCGTTCGAGAACAGGCCCTGGTGGCATGAGGCGGCGGTCACCGCCGAGCCGGAGGGGGCGAAGGAAAGCGCCGAACTGCGCAAAAGCTACAGCCGCATCGCGCCGCAGAGCGACGACCAGTTGCGCGAGATCATCGCCAACACCTACGGACAGATCGCGCTGATCGATCACAATGTCGGCCGCATCCTGATCGCGCTGGAGGAGGCCGGCCTCGCTGAAAACACCATCGTCGTCTATATCTCCGACCACGGTGACTGGCTCGGCGATCATGGTCTGATCCTCAAGGGTCCGATGCATTATGAGGGCCTGCTGCGCGTGCCCATGATCGTCCGCGGCGCTGGCATTCCGGCGGATCGGACGGTCGACGAGCCGGTGTCGACACTGGATCTCGGCCAGACCTTTTGCGACTACGGACGGGCGGAGCCGCTGCTGCCGCAGCATGGCCAGAGCCTTCGGCCGCTGCTCGAAACACAGGACGCGTCCCGCGCCTTCGCGCTCAACGAGTGGGAATTGCTGCCGACCCGTGCCGGCGTCGCCCTCAGCCTGCGCACGGTGCGCACCGGGACCCACAAGATGACCGTCGATCTGCGATCCGGGGCCGGGGAACTCTATGACCTGACGCAGGACCCCGGCGAAAAGCGCAATCTGTTCGACGATCCGGCGGCCGCGGACATCAAAAAGCGTCTGCGCGCGATGATCGACTCGCGTCCCGATGATATGCTGCCGATCCGGGAGCAGGTGGGCATGGCTTAGCGTTCGCCTTCCACAGGGCACACGGGCGAGGCCGATGACATCGATTTTCAGCCGCGATCAGGCGAAGCGTTTCTACGACCGGTTCGGCGCGAAGCAGGACGCGCAAGGCTTTTATGAGGATGCTGCGTTCGATGTGCTGATCGCGCATGGCGATTTCGCGCGCGCGCATTCCGTGCTCGAAATCGGCTGTGGCACGGGCCGTCTGGCGGCCCGCCTTCTGTCCGACCATCTGCCCGCGTCGACACGCTATGTCGGGATCGATATCAGCGACACCATGGTCGGCTTGGCGCGCACGCGGTTGAAGCCCTGGGCCGGACGGTGCGCGGTGCACATGGCCGATCAGGGCTTTGATGTTGCGTCCCTTGAAGGCCCGTTCGACCGGCTGGTCAGCACCTATGTGTTCGACCTGCTCAGCCGCCGGGATACAGAAGCCACGCTGGCGGCGGCGCATGCGGTGGCGGCGAGCGGCGCGCTGCTGTGCACCGCGGGGCTGACGAACGGCACCGGACCGCTTTCGCGGGCAACCAGCGCCCTGTGGACCGTGATACACCGGGTCAGGCCGTCGCTTGTCGGCGGCTGCCGGCCGTTGGTTCTGGGCGATCTTCTGCCAGTGGACCGATGGCATGTCGAACACCGGCAGGTTGTCGTCAGCGCGACCGTGCCTTCCGAAGTGCTGGTGGCGCGGGCCGTTTGACCTGCGGCACGGCCTTGATGTCGGATCGCGGCGTAGAACGGGCTCTCAGGCCGGCTTCCGGTTTTGGTAATCATTTCGCGGCATGATCGTCCTATGGCGAGGATGAGAATCCGGGAAGCCGACCTCTACGCTCCGATCAAGGCGGTGCTCGAGGGGCAGGGCTACGCGGTCAAGGGCGAGGTGGGCGCGGCGGACATCGTCGCGGTGCGCGGTGCCGAGGACCCGCTCATCGTCGAGATGAAAAGCGGTTTTTCGCTCACCCTGTTCCATCAGGCCGTCGACCGGCAGCGTGTGACGGATACTGTCTATGTCGCGGTGCCGCGCGCATCGGGCCGGGCGTTCGGCGCGGCGCTGCGCCGGAACATCGGGCTGTGCCGCCGATTGGGACTGGGTCTGATGACGGTGCGCATGTCGGACGGGTGCGTCGACATCCTGCTCGATCCCGCGCCCTACAGGCCGCGCAAGGCCGCGGCGCGCAAGGCCCGGTTGTTGAAAGAGTTTGCCAAGCTTGCCGGCGACCCCAACACCGGCGGCTCGATGCGCCGCGGCCTGATGACGGCCTACCGGCAGGATGTCTTGCGCTGCCTGGCTTTGATCGACGCATCCGGGCCGACAAAGGCGGTGCTGGTCGCGCAAAACACAGGCGTTGCGCGGGCGCGTCGTCTGATGGCGGACAACCATTATGGCTGGTTCGAACGGGTCGATACCGGTATCTACGCGCTCAGCCCGAACGGTCGGCGCGCCCTTGCCGACTATGCCGACGAGATCGCCCGCCTGCACGCCGTCGACGCGCCGGCCCGTCAGCTTTGCGCCACCGACACATAGGCTTCGGTCACCAGATCCGCTTCCAGCACCTGGCTTGGATCGTTGAGATAGAGCTCCCAACTCGGCGCCGTCACCGCAAGGCCTTCCTTTTCGGCGTGTTCCATCAGCTTTGCGTAGTCGTCCCGCAACGTGCGATAGGGGCCCTTGTGCACGAAATGCAGCACTCGGGCGGCGGGGGTCGCATCGGCCTTAACCGGGTCTTCGGCCTTCGCCATGTCTGCGTGCGCGATCGCGAAGCCGCAGCGGAAGGCCATCGTGTCGGGGCTATAGTCGTGATAGACCGCCAGCGCCGGACCGGCCGGCGCGATCCCGCGGGCTTCCATGAACCCCCAAACCTGATGAAACACCTTTTCCATTGCTTTGGAGATATCCGCCGGATCCATCGAGCAATGGCCCTCGGCGTAGAGATAAGGCGTTTCGGTGACATCGACGAGTTTGAAGTCCGGCATCGTTTTCTCCTCCTCTAAGATCGTTCGATGCAACAATAGGCGGGCGGTTCCCGGTCCGTCGTGACCTGCGTCAATATGCAGACGGAAACATCCGATGCTCACGTCCGGTCGCGCCAGAAGGTCGCGGCGCCAAAAAACGCCTCGACGACGCGGCTGGTCGAATCCTTCAGCGCGAACGCGATCTCGTCGTAGCTGCGCGACAGGTCCTCGATCGTCAGACGCTTGACGCCGTCGGTGCGGCTCGTGCCGAATTTCCAGATGAAACCGATGCCGAGACCGTTGACCACCGCCTCGTAGAGCCCGTCGCGCGTGTCCAGCGTCAGAAACGGGTTGGGCACCTTGCCGGCCTTGGCGAACATGCGGTCGACAACGCGCTGGGTCGAGGAGCCACGGGCTCTGAAGATCAGCGCCTCGCGCCGCAATTCGTCGGCGCTGACACTGTCGCGCCGGGCCAGCGGATGGTCGGGCGGCGCGATCGCGATCACTGCGTTCGGCACCAGCTCGGCGCGGCGAAAGCGTGAATCTTCCGGCACATGCGGCAGAATGCCGACATCCACCTCATGGCTGAGCACGGCGCGGGTTATCTTGTCGTGTGAACCGGTTTCGACGCGCAACGTCACGCCCGGATGGGCGCGATGGAAATCGGCGATCACCGCCATGCCCGGCATGGCGTTGCCGAGTCCGACGACGATCTCGCCATTGGCAAGCGAGGTGCGGCGCGTCAGCAACCGCTCGGCCTCCAGCCGCTCCTCCGAAATGCGTTCGGCCATGTCGCACAATTCGATGCACAGCGGCGTCGGCGACAGCCGGCCCCGGTCGCGGACAAAAAGCCGCACGCCGTAGCGTGCCTCCAGATCGCGAATATGCTGCGATACCGCCGGCTGGCTGACGCCGATGGCCCGGGCCGCGGCAGCGAACGAGCCGGAATGCGCCACGTGGCGAACGGCGTCCAGCCGGGCAAAGGTCAAATCCATCCGGTCGCCATGGTCAGACGTTAATTTTGATCCGCTCAAACCATAGCTTTCGATTGTAACAGCGGTGTCACAGAAGCCCCCGAAACATGGGGCTGGCCAATGTGTCGGTTTGCCGTTTTTTGAGAAGTTTTTGCGCGTTGCAACGCAGCGTTGTGCGCGAGCGGAAGAGGTTTGACCGTGCAGCTTGAGAGTCCCGTCATTGCCGCTCCGGTCGGCTCGGCCACCGGGCTGTCGCCGGATCTCTGCCGGACGGCGTCGATGGTTCTGTGCGATCTCGATGGATGTCTCGTTGCCGAGGGCCGGGCCTTTCCCGACGCCGCCGATTTCGTCAGTGCCTGTGGCGACCGGCTCTGGATCGTGTCCAACAATTCTGCCGACACGGCGCGCGGCTTGAGCAGCCGGCTTGCCGGGCTCGGCCTCTCGGTTCCGGCCAGGCGGATTCTGCTCGCCGGCGAGCAGACGCTGCGCCATCTGGCCCGGAGCCGTCCGGGGGCGCGGCTCAGCCTTTATGCGTCTCCCGCATTGAGCGCCGTGGCGCGAACCGCCGGTTTCGACGAGGGCGGCGGTCCGGCGGAAATCGCGCTTCTGTGTCGCGATGCAGGGCTGACCGTGGAGACCATCGGCCGGCTCGTCACCGATATCGAACGCGGTGCCATGCTGTGGGTCAGCAACACGGACATCGCTCATCCGGGACTGAACGGCCAGCCGATTGCCGAAACCGGCGTTCTGCTTGCCGCGGTCGAGGCAATGCGACCCGGCCTGGCCTATGGCTGTATCGGTAAGCCCGACCCGTTTCTCCTGTCCCTGGCGTTGCGGGCCGGTGGGGTCGCGCCTGAGCGTACGGTGTTCGTCGGCGACAATCTCGATACCGACGGCGACGCCGCCCGGGCGGCCGGTGTGCCTTTCATCCACCTCGTTCGCAGGGGAGGCGCGGCATGACCGCCTATGTGATGCGCACGCTCGCGAAGATGGTCCTGACGCTGTTTGCCGTCGTCACCCTGGTCTTCTTCGCTACGCGCCTGTCCGGCAGCCCGCTGGATACGTTTCTGGGCGAAGGCCTGACGGCGGAAGACCGGGCCATGCTGATCGACTATTTCGGCCTCAACGGATCCATCTGGGAGCAATATCTGCGCTACCTGCGCGGTGTGCTGGAGGGAAATTTCGGCTTGTCCTTCGTCGAGCGCCGACCGGTTGCCGACATCGTCGCCGAGCGCATCGGACCGTCGCTGCAATTGCTGGCAAGCGCGCTGGTGTTCACGCTCAGCCTGTCGATCCCGCTCGGCATCCTGGCGGCGATCTACCGCAGGAGCTGGATCGGGTCGGCCATCATGATGTTCGCCTTTATCGGCTACGCGGTGCCCAACTTCCTGCTGGCGATCTTCATGATCCTGATCTTCGCCTTCACCCTGAACTGGCTCCCGGTCGTCGGCAATGGCAGTCCGGCGCACTTCGTCATGCCGACGATCGCGCTGTCGGGCGTGCTGATCGCGGCGCTCACCCGTTTCACGCGCAACGCCATGCTCGACGTGCTGGGGCAGGACTATATGCGCACGGCGCGGGCCAAGGGTCTGCCCGAAAGGATCGTCATTCTGCGGCACGGGCTGAAAAACGCCAGCGTCACCATCGTCTCGGTCATCGGTCTCCAGATCGCCGCGCTTGCGGCGGCCGGCAATGTGGTGGTGGAGGCGATCTTCTCCTGGCCCGGCATCGGCGAATTGCTCGTGACCTCGGCCATCATGCGCGACTATCCGGTGCTGCAATTCGGTGTCATCTCCGTTGCGGTCGCGGTCGTCGTCATCAATGCGGTGATCGACATCGCCTATGCCTTCGCCGATCCGCGTATCCGCCTGGCGAAAGGATAGATTATGAGCATGGCAGTGCATTCTCCGTCGAAACGCTTCGCCTCGGATGCCCTCGGCCTTTGGTCATCGGCCAACGCCATTGAAAAGACGGCGGTGCTTGTTGCCATGCTCCTGTGCGGCATGGCGCTGTTCGCGCCGCTGCTTGCCCCCTTCGACCCGCTCGACCAGAGCCTGATTTCGCGGCTGCGGCCGCCGATCGGCTTCGAACGCTATAAGGAGGGCTATTATCTCGGCACCGACGAACTCGGACGCGACGTGCTGTCGCGCAGTCTTTACGGCCTGCGGCTGACCCTGTCGCTGGCCCTCATCGGCGCGATGATCGGCCTGCTGATCGGCGGCACGCTCGGCCTCGTCGCCGGCCTCGCGCGGGGCTGGCCGGAAGACGTCATCATGGCCGGTGTCGACATCCAGATCGCCGTGCCGTTCACGTTGCTCGCGCTGCTGGTGCTGGCGATTTTCGGGTCCAACATCCAGATCATGGTCTTCGTGCTCGGCGTCTATGGCTGGGAGCAATATGCGCGCATCGTGCGTGGCGAAGTCCGCAAGCTCGGCGAACTGCCCTTCATCGAGGCGGCGCGCGCCTCCGGCGCAAGCAACCGCTATATCGCGTTGCGCCACATCCTGCCGAACATCGTCTCGCCGCTGGTGGTGCAGTTCACCCTGTCGGTGTCCAACATCGTCATCCTGGAATCGACCCTGTCCTTTCTCGGCCTCGGCGTGCAGCCGCCGACGGCGACGCTCGGCTCGATGGTCGGTTTCGGCCGCGACTACATGCCGACCGCGCCCTGGGTGGTGATCGCGCCGGCCGTGATGATCATTCTTCTGACCTTCAGCGTGCAGATCCTGGGCGATTGGTTGCGCGACCGCGCCGATGTCCGGCTGCGCGTGCGATGACCCGTTCACCAAGAGGCGAAAAGCCCGTCAAACCCTCAGAAACTGGAGAAAAGCGATGCAGAAACTGTTCCTATCCACCGCCCTTGCCGTCGTTCTGGCCACTGGCGCCTACGCGCAGGAGATCACGGTCGGTGCCGCCAATGTCTCCGACTATCTCGATCCCGGCCGCGATCACTCCAATGTCGGCTCGCAATTCTACCACAACGCTTTCGACACGCTGATCGGCAAGAACCACGACAAGCTGGAGGCTGAATGGCGTCCGGCACTGGCCACCGACTGGGCCCTGGTCGAACCCACCATCATGGAGTTGACGCTGCGCGAGGGCGTCACCTTCCACAATGGCGAGCCGATGACGGCCGACGACGTCGTCTTCTCCCTCAACCGCATGTATCAGGCGACCTTCCCACCCTATGTCGTGCGGTCCAAGGACCGGCTCGGCAATTTCGCCGAAGCCACTAAAGTGGACGATTACACGGTGCGCGTCCGCGTCCACCGTGAGGAGCCGCTGTGGGAAACGCTGCTCAACCTGCAGCAGGTGATGATCATCCCGGAAGACTACACCAAGGGGCTGTCCGGCGATCCGAACGTCGCCGAAGACGGCGATTACGAGGCCTTCTCGCTGGCGCCCGTTGGCACCGGTCCCTATGCGGTCGCCGAGTTTCTGCCCGGCGAGCGGGTGGTCTATGAGCGTTTCGACGATTTCTGGGGCGAGCCGGCGCCGTTGGAAAAGGCCACCGTCACCCGCATTCCCGAAACCGCCTCGCGCATCACGGCGCTGAAGACCGGCGAGATCGACATCGCCACCAACATCGCGCCGGACCAGCTCGACCTCATCAACGCCGACCCCAATCTGAAGACGGAGGGTGCTGCGACGGCGCTTTTCCACGTGATGATTATGAATGTCAATCATCCGCGCTTGACGGACCCCAAGGTCCGCCAGGCGATGAGTCTCGCCATCGACCGCGACACGCTGAACGAGGCGCTGTGGCTGGGCAAGGCGATCGTGCCATCGACCCACACGATGAAGGAAATGGGTGCGCTGCACCAGCCGCAACTGACCACCTTCGAATACGATCCGGAAAAGGCCAGGCAGCTTCTCGCCGAGTCCAGCTACGAGGGGGCCGAGATCGTCTTCGACGCCTTCCCGGTCTATTACACCAACGGTGTGCTGGCGGCCCAGGCGATCATGGAGATGTGGCAGGACGTCGGCATCAACGGAAAGCTCAACGTCACCGAAAAATGGACCGGCGGCGATCCGGAAATGATGTCGCGGTCCTGGTCCAACCCGATGTATTTCGCCGATCCTTTCGGATCCTTCGGCGTGATGTGGGCGCCGGGCGGCCCCTCGGAGGGCTCCGGCCGGTTCAACACCGACGCCGACTACGCCGCGCTGTGGGAGAAATTCCGCTTCTCCAAGGACGTGGAGGATCGCAATGCGGCCTATGCGCAGCTGATGGACCGGATCAAAGCCGATCCGCCGGTCCTGCCGCTGTACCGGCCCTATGAGAGCTGGGGCATGAACCAGGCCATCAATTGGGCACCGAAGCCTGGACACATCCCCTATGTGCTCGACTTCCGCGCCGGATCGATTTCGATCAGCGGCAGCTGAATCTTTCGCGGCGCGCCGTCTTCCGGCGCGCCGCTTCCTTCGAAGCGGACCCTGCCATGACCCTGCGCATTGCTATCGTCGCCGACATTCACCACGGCGCGCCATCCTACACCAAACGGGGCGACGCCGCGCTTGAGCTGATGGCGGAATTTGCCGCCTTTGTCGCCGATGCACGGCCCGATCTGGTGCTCGATCTCGGCGACCGCATCTCGGATGTCGACCGCGACACGGATCTGCGGCTGCAGGCCGAGGTGGCCGAGGCGTTCAGGGCGGTCTCCGCGCCGGTGCACCACATCTGCGGCAATCACGATCACGATCATCTCAGCGTCGCCGAGAACGCCGAGATCCTCGGCCAGCCAATGGCGAGCGAGACGCTCGACCTCGACGGCTGGCGCATCGCGCTGTGGCGCGCCGACGCCAGGTTCCACCGCGATCGCGCGACGCCGGGCTTCGATCTGCCGGAACCGGACCTTCTGTGGTTGTCACGCATGGCGCAGGCGACCGACCGGCCGACGCTTGTCGTCAGCCACGTGCCCTTTTCCGGTCACGCCCAGACCGGCAACTACTATTTTGAGCGCAACGCGCAATTCGCCACCTACCCGCAGGCCGCGCGCGCCCGTGCGGCCATCGCCCACGCGGGCCAGCCGATCGTTTGCCTGGCCGGCCATGTCCACTGGAATACGGTGACGCCCGTCGATGGCATCACCCATTTGACCCAGCAATCCTTGACCGAGAGTTTTACGACTCAGGGCGCGCCGGCGGGCGCCTATGCCCTGATGGAACTGTCCGACACTGTCCACTGGCAGGTCTTTGGCAGTGATCCGCTGGAGCTGCGTCTGACGCCGCGTGCCAGCCGTTGGACGCCGCCGGTGGGACCCTTCACCCTGGAGGCAATGCGATGAACACGGCCCTGGCGAAACCGGTCCTGTCCGTCAAGAACCTGTCGGTCCGCTTCGGCGCCCACCGTGCGGTCGATGGCGTGTCGCTGCACATCCGGGCCGGCGAAACGCTCGCCCTTGTCGGCGAATCGGGATCCGGCAAGTCGGCGACTGCCCTGTCGATCCTGCGGCTGATCGAGCGCGAGGGCGGCACCATCGCCGGCGGCTCCATCGTTCTGCATGCCGACAGGCCGATGGAGATCACCCGGCTCGACGACCGGGCGCTGCAGCGGTTGCGCGGCAACCGCATCTCGATGATCTTCCAGGAGCCGATGACCTCGCTCAATCCGGTGATGCGGATCGGCAACCAGCTTTTCGAGGTCTTTCGCCGTCATCGCGGGATGGGCCGCAGGCAAGCGGTTGACGCGGCGGTGGTTGCGCTGGACACGGTGCGTGTCCCGGAACCGCGCCGCCGCCTGTCGCAATATCCGCATGAACTGTCTGGCGGTTTGCGCCAGCGCGTGATGATCGCCATGGCGCTTGCCTGCCGTCCGGCGCTGCTGATCGCAGACGAGCCGACGACGGCGCTGGACGTCACGACCCAGGCCGAGATCCTGGATTTGATCCGCGGTCTTCAGGCCGAACTCGGCATGTCTGTCCTCTTCATCACCCATGATATGGGCGTGGTCGCCGAAATGGCCGATCGCGTCTGCGTGCTGCGGCATGGGCGGCTGGTCGAGGAGGCGGAGGTCGAGACGCTCTTTCGAGCGCCCGGAGCCGCCTATACAAGAGAGCTGATGGCGGCGACGCCGAAGCTTGGTTCGGGCTCGCCGGAACCGCCGCGCGCGGCGGAACCGATCCTGACGGTCAGGAACCTTTCAACCAGCTTCGTCGAGGCCGGTGGCCTGTTTCGCCGGCGCCGCGAGATCGCGGCGGTGCGCGATGTGTCGCTCACCCTGGCGCGTGGCGAAACGCTCGGACTGGTGGGTGAATCGGGTTGCGGAAAATCCACCCTGGCGCGTTCCGTGTTACGGCTGATTGAGCCGAAATCCGGTTCGGTCGTGCTTGGTGGAGCGGATTTGACGGCGCTCGACCAGGCACAACTCAGACCGCATCGCAAGGACACCCAGATGGTGTTCCAGGACCCTTCGCCAGTCTCAATCCGCGCCTCGCCGTATCGGACCTCGTGACCGAGCCGGCGCATCTGCATGGTATGGTGCGCGCCGCCGACCGGCGCGACATGGCGGTCGCGCTGCTCGAAAAGGTTGGCCTTGAGGCCGATGCGGCACACCGTTTTCCGCATCAGTTCTCAGGCGGGCAGAGGCAACGCATCTGCATCGCCCGGGCGCTTTCCGTTTCGCCGAAGGTCATCGTCGCCGACGAGCCGGTTTCGGCGCTCGACGTGTCGATCGCCCGGCGGGTGACGGATCTCTTCCTCGACATTCAAAAAAGCGAAGGCGTGTCGCTTCTGTTCATCTCCCACGATATCGCCGTGGTGGAGCGGGTCAGCCACCGCATCGCGGTCATGTATCAAGGCCAGATCGTCGAATTCGGCCCGTCCTGGTCGGTGCTGAACGCACCGAAACATGCCTACACGCAGCGTTTGCTGTCGGCCGTTCCCGTTCCCGATCCGGCCTCCCGGCGATCGCAGGACCGTGGCGTCCGGCAGGTGCTGCCACCGGCCCCGGCCGATGCTGGCATGGCACTGGTGGAGGTGACGGACGGCCATTATGTGCGCGCCGTGGCGGCGTGCCGCCGGTCGCGGGCGTTCGCCGTTGGGTGCTGAAACCAGGACGTGAAACGGCTATCGGTCTGCGACAAATGCGATTTCCGATGTTTGGGTGCATTGTGCTGTCCCGGCAGTTTCCCTAAGTTAGGAGGCAAAAGGACGCGCCGTCCAATAGGGATACACACCACGTTCCGCCGTTGGTCATGCAGGATCACACATCAACCGCCCATCTTGGATTGCCGTGGCCGGATGCCTATCTGGATCTGCTGCCGATCATCAAGAATGAGTGGTGCCTGAACGGCAACATCTATCTCAGCCGGCAGCTTGGCGGCGGGAAGTCCGGCGCGGCGGTCTTTGCGGCCGATATCGAGAGCGCCGAATTCACCGGACAGGCGATCCTGAAACTCGATCACGCAACCGATTCGGCACATCAGGAGGCGCATGAAGCAAGCCTGCACGGCCAGGCCATCGCGGACGCACCGAAATTTGCCGCGTCGCATCTGCCGCGGCTGCTGAATGCGCTACACCATGAAAGACAGTTCGCGCTTCTGTCGACCATCGCCGGTCGCGGTCTCGAATATGCCGAAACCTGGCCGGATTGCGCTTTCGAGCAGCAATTGCAGGCGGTGCGCGCGATGTCGCACGGCCTGCTGGAGGAATGGAACGCGGATTACCGGCTGGGCGACGGCATGCACATGCCGCCGCAATTGCTCAAAGGCTGGCTCGACTACCGCACCATTCCGGCCGAAGGCGGCCGCATTCACGGCTTTCTGTCTGAAAAATGCGGTTTGTCGCCGGAGGCGCCGAGCATCACGTTCGAGGGTCAATGGTATCCCAATCCGTTGGCCTTCGCCGTCGGCGGGCGCGAGCTGCCGGACAGGTTGCGTCTGCGCGCGGTCACCGGCCACAGCCATGGCGATCTGCACGGCCTCAATCTGTTGGTCAGCCCGTCGCGTTCCGAGCAGCCCAACTACCATCTGATCGATCTGGCCGACTACCAGAGCAGCCAGTTTCTGCTGTTCGACCACGCTTACTTCGAGCTCGCCTATCTGTTGACTTCCCGCGCCAACGCGACGTCGATGGATTGGGAAACGATCCTGACGCGGCTCAGCCGCTTTGACCAAATCGGCGACCAGCGCGGCCTTCGTGCTGACGATCTGGGCCTGATCGAAATCGTCGGTGCGTTGCGTAAGGAAGTCACCGATTGGATCGAACGTCACCAGGCCGATCGCCTGTCCTATATGGAGAGCCAGTATCTGCTCGCCCGGGTGGCGGCGGGTCTGAATTTCACCAACAAGCTGGTCTCGGACGAGACACGCCGCATGGCCTTCGTCTATGCCGCGTCCAATCTCAAGGACTATTTGAAACTAAACCGGCTGGACTGGCCGAAATACGGCCTGGATTTTTCCCTGGGTGACAAAGCTGTGACGGCGGGTGACGGCGGTGTGGCCGTGGCACGGCCGAGCATCGTCGAAGACGCCGAGGAGGCCGACAGGCCGCTGATCGCGAAACGCTCCGGCGATGGAGCGGTTTCATCCGATGCCGGCGATCGGACAGCACAAACCCGTGGCGACTCCTTTGTCGGCGAGTTGCTGCGCCGCAGCGTGATCACGGTCGCCGGTCTCTACGGAATCGCTTCCTGGTTGCTTGTCCAGGTCATCCAGTCTCTGTCGGGTTCGGCCGATCTGCCGAGCTGGACGGGCGGTGTTGTTGCGACGGCGCTGATTCTCGGTCTTCCGGCCGTCTGCTTTGCCGCCTGGTCCGCAGCCGGCGCGCGCGGACGCAGCCTTCGCGATGTGCTGGTTGCTGCTTGTATCATTGCCATCCTGGCGATCGTGGTGACTCGACAGGTCCGCAACGATATCTCCACTGCGACAAGCACGGCGACGACCCAGACGGAACAGCAATCGATTGCCGTGCTGCCGTTCCGCAATCTGAGCGTCGACAGTGCGGACGACACCTTCACCGACGGTCTGACGATCGAGATCATGGGCACTTTGGCGCGCAGCGGAATGTTCCGCGTTCCGGGGCAGAGCTCGTCGTTCATCTATAAGAACCAGTCGGAGGATTTGCGTGCCATCGGCGAAACGCTGGGAGTCGAATATATTCTCGAAGGCAGCGTGCGCCGAAACGAGAACATGGTGCGCATCGAGGCGCAACTGGTCCAGGCCGATGACGGTTTCCTGGTTTGGTCCGATGTGTTCGTCGACACCATGGACGATATCTTCTTCCTCCAGCAGCAGATCGCCAATGCCATCGGCAATGCCCTGAAAACTCCATTGGGCATTGAGGCGTCGACGCTGGAGACCGAGCGCACGAGCAACCCGCAGGCCTACGATCTTTTCGTGCAGGGCCTTGCATTGCTTCAGCAGAGAGGCCCGGGCGTCGCCGACGCGGCGGAACTGCTGAAACAGAGCGTCACGCTCGATCCCGATTTTGCCGCCGGCTGGGCCGCGCTGTCGCTGGTCTATGAGGTGCTGCCATCCTATGTCGGCACGGTGGATGGCGACCCCGTCCTGCCGGCCACCTACTACCGGCTCGCCCGTGAGGCGGCCACCAAGGCGGAGGGGCTCAACCCCGATTTGTCGATCGTTCGTCAGGCGCTCGCTACCACCTATCGCCGGAACCGCCAATGGGCGCTTGCCGAAGATGCTTACCGTGACGCGTTGGAAGCCGATCCGGGCAATGCCGCGGTAATGGAGGATTATGTCGAGCTGCTCGCCATTGTCGGCCATCATCGGGAGGGCATCGCCATGGCCGAGCGGATGTTGCAACTCGATCCGCTCGATCCGCTCTATCTCTATCGCGGCGCCCATATTCGCTGGTTTGCCGACCAGAGCGTGTCGGCCGCCGACGAGATGATCGACCTGTTCCGCCGTTATCCGAATTTCCATGCCCAGACGGCACGGGTGATCATCGGTTATCTGTTCAAAACCAACCAGATCGAGCGTCTGGAGCGTCTTATACAGGACTGTGACACCTGCACTGCCGACCTGCGCGACCGCATCCTGTCGATGATTCGGGACGCCAGGGATGAGCAGCCCGAAACGGTGTTCGAGACGTATAAGGAAGATGGTCTTCTCAGCTATATGTTCCTGGAGGCAATCGGCGGACCTGCGTTGGCCCTGCAGTATTTCAGCTACCACACCAACAGTACGGACCGTCCGTCCGTGATTTCCTCCATGCCCTGGGGTGTCATCGAGTCGATCGGACAAATGGAGGAGTTCAAGTTCCTCGTCGAACAGCTGGGCATTGTCGACTACTGGCGTGAACGGGGTTGGCCGGAGCGCTGCCGGCCGCTGGAAGGCCTGGATTTCGAATGCACGTGATCGGAATCAATTCAATCACGGGGCGCCCTGAAGCGCGGTGATTGACATCCGGTTCCCGGTGTCGCGGACTGGGGCGGAATACAGCCAAAAGCTCCGCAAGCCCCGTTTGCCCGAATCGGCGGTCATCGTCTCGATTGCCCGGTGCCGATTGTGTTTCCAAAGCGCGACGACTTGCTCTACGACTGCCCGGCGATGGAAGGGGTCCGGTTTGGCCGACAATCATGCGCCGCTCCACGACCGGGCGGGCGACAAATCACTTGCGACGCTGGAAAGCGGCATGGCGCTGATGGCGGCCGGCGCGCTGATCGTGCCGGCGACTCATGCGATCGCCAAGGGTCTCGGCGATTCCATGGCGCCGGCTCAGGTCGCCCTTGCCCGTTTCGTCTTCCAGTTTCTATTGCTCCTGCCGATGATCTGGATCGCGCGGCGCGGCCGCCTTCCGCCGCCCAATCGCACCCATGCCGTGCGCGGTGTGCTGCTTGCCGCCGCGACTCTGTTCTTCTTCTGGGCGCTTGTCCATATGCCGCTTGCCGACAGTTCGGCGATCTTCTTCGTCGAACCGTTGCTGCTCACGCTGATGGCCGCTTTGTTTCTCGGCGACCCGATCGGCCATCGGCGGATCATCGCCGTCATTGTCGGTTTCATCGGCGCGATGATCGTTATTCGACCGAGTTTCCAAACCGTCGGAGCGCCGGCCCTGCTGCCGCTGCTGTCGGCGTTCTGCGTCGCCATCTATATCACTGTCACCCGACATCTGGCGGGGCGGGAGGACGCGCGCGTCATGCAATTCTGGGTCTGTTTTTTCGCCGCGCTGACCCTTGCGACCGCGATGCTGGCCGGCACGCAGACATCCTGGACGGTGCTGCATCCCAGTTGGCCGACCGCCACCGACTGGGGGCTGCTCCTCGCCATGGGCGTGATAGCGACCGGCGCCCATATGCTGGCCATCCTGTCGATCCAGCGGGCGCCGGTCACGGTTCTGGCGCCACTTCAATATCTGGAAATTCTCGGCGCGACCCTTTTGGGGGTTCTGTTCTTTTCCGATGTACCGGACGCAACGACCGTGTTGGGCATCGTGATCATCGTCGGTTCCGGCCTCTACGTCTTTCACCGCGAACGCCGAAGACGGGGCCGGACGGGGTGAATCGGCATAGCCGGTCGGCGACGGTTTCTGCTATTTCTTCATCATGATCGACGTCCTGCGCCATCCCGTCTATGCGCGCCTGTTCAGCGCCCAACTCGTCGCGCTTCTGGGCACGGGTCTGCTCACCGTGGCGCTTGGGCTGCTTGCCTTCGATCTTGCCGGCGACGACGCCGGCGCGGTGCTGGGCACGGCCTTCGCCATCAAGATGATCGCCTATGTGGGCCTGGCTCCGATCGCTCACGCCGCAGCCGAGCGGCTGCCGCGCAAGACGGTGCTCGTCGGTGCGGATCTGGTGCGGGCCGGGGTGGCGTTGTCGCTGCCCTTCATCGGCGCCGTCTGGCAGATCTATCTCCTGATCTTCGTTCTGCAGGCCGCTTCCGCGACCTTCACGCCGGCGTTCCAGGCATTGATCCCCGACATTCTGCGCGACGAGAAGGACTACACCAAGGCGCTGTCGCTGTCGCGCCTTGCCTATGATCTGGAAAACCTCGTCAGTCCGGCGCTTGCCGGCCTGCTACTGACTGTGATGACCTATCACGGCCTGTTCGGCGGCACCGTGCTCGGGTTTGTCGCCTCGGCACTGCTGGTCGCCCTGTCGGCGGTTCCGGCCCGCGCCCGACACGAGACCGCGCGGCCGTTCGCCGAGAGGCTGACGCGCGGCGCGCGGATCTACCTTGCCACACCGCGGCTGCGCGGCCTGCTGGCGCTCAACCTTGCGGCGGCTGCGGTCGGAGCGTTCGTGATCGTCAACACAGTGGTGATCGTGCTGGGGCGCTACGGCGCGACGCAAAGCGACGTCGCCCTGGCGCTCGCCGCCTTTGGCGGCGGCTCGATGATCGCCGCGCTGGCTTTGCCGCGCCTGTTGGAAAGTGTCGTCGATCGCGCGGTGATGGCCGCTTCGGCGCTTTGGCTCGCGATATCAGCGATCCTGCTGGCCGTTTACCTTGCATTGGCCGGCCTGCCGCCCTTTGCCGGCCTGCTTGCCGCCTGGGCCGTCTTCGGCGCGCTCTATGCGGCGATTCTGACACCCGCCGGCCGGCTGCTGCGGCTGTCGGCCCATGCCGAAGACCGTCCCGCGATCTTCACGGCGCAGTTTGCGCTCTCGCATGCCTGCTGGCTGGTCGCCTATCCGATCGCCGGCTGGGCAGGCCAGGTCTTCGGCATGGCGGTAACGCTTGCGCTGCTCGGTGCCATCGCCCTCGCCGCCGCTTTGGTCGCGCGGATAGTGTGGCCGGTCGGCGATACGGCGGAACTGGTCCATGACCATGCGGACCTGCCCGAGGATCATCCGCATCTGCAGGCGTTCGAGACCGATGGCAAACGTCATCGCCATGTTTTCGTTATCGACGACGAACACCAAGTCTGGCCGACCCAGGGTTGACATGGATGGTTTCTCGATCATCGCTGTCGTTGCGCGCCCGAGTGTCGACGGCGGGAGCGGGTCATGACGCCCCGCGTCCATATCCGGCCGCTCGATCCGCACACTGAGCGCCATCTGGCGGCCGATGTCTATGCGCGCTGCGCCGATTATGTCTCGATGGAGACCGGGGAGCCGCCCGGGGAGACGCATGTCACGGAGTTCTTCGAGGATGTACCGCCGGGCCGGACATTGGACGATGCGCTGAAACTCGGCATCTTCGACGACGACCGCGCCGCGATCGGACTGATCGACATCTTTCGCGGTTACCGGAAGCCCGGCGACTGGTATATCGGCTTGCTGATGATCGATCCCGCGGTTCGGGGCCAGGGCATCGGCCGATGGGTGTTGGAGTGGATTGCCGGCGCGGCGCGGGCCGACGGGGCGACGCGACTGCTTCTCTGTGTGCTGGAAGAAAACGGGCGGGCCAGGGCCTTTTGGGAGAAGCAGGGCTTCACCTTGCACAGGGTGACGCCGCCCTGGACGTCGGGTCGCAAGACCCATATCCGCTTCGAGCTTCAAAGGCCGGTGGTTCAGCTCTAAAACTTCTCTTTTTGGCTAACTATTCTTGACAAAACGAGCAGCCCTGATACTTAGCCATATGGATAACCAAAATCTGCAACTCGATCGCTGTTTCTATGCGCTCGCCGATCCGACCCGGATGGCGGTGATCGACCGGCTTTGCGACGACGGCTCCGCCTCGGTGGGCGAATTGGCACAGCCTTTCGATATGGCGCTGCCGTCCTTCATGAAGCACCTGCGTGTGCTGGAGACATGCGGACTGATCGAGACGACCAAAATCGGACGCGTGCGCACCTGCCGCATCCGGCCCGACACGATGAAACGCGCCGCCGACTGGCTGACCGACCGGCGCGCTTTGTGGGAGCGCCGTCTCGATCGGCTGGATGCTTATCTGACGTCGAACCGAACACGGAAGAAGGGAAACTGAGCCCATGACCGAAAGACATGTCGTCCACGGGAACATCCATCTGGAACGCCTTTATGACGCGTCCTGCGCCGAGGTGTTCGCCGCCTGGGCGTCACCCGAGGCGTTGATGCAATGGAGTGCGCCGGGGCAGGGCTGGGACATCGCCTATGACCGGTTCGACTTTCGGCCGGGCGGTGATTGTGTCTGCCGTTTCGGTCCACAGGGCGGAGAGACCTACGTCACCCGCGACCGCTATGAGGACATCGTACCCGACCGTCGGATCGTGATGACCAACAATATGACTGCCGGCGACACGCGCACTTTTGTCGGTTTGGTGACCGTCGAATTCTATCGCGAAGGGGACCGCTGCCGCATGTTCATGTCTGAGCAGGGCGTGTTCCTCGATGGTCATGACAAGCCCGAGCATCACGAAGCCGGCTGGACCCTGATGCTCGACACGCTCGGCCGGGTCCTGGCCGACAGGACCTGACCGGCCCCACGCTACGCCGTTCGACCCGCCGCCTCGAGATAATGGCTCAGGAAGCCCGCGAGGTTATCGGTGACATAGTCGATATGCCCGCCCTCGGCGCCGATATGTTCCCAATCCTCGCCCATCGCCTCGTCGAGATTGTGCGGCACCACCAGCACCGTGCGCATTCCCAGCGATTTGGGCACGGCGAGGTTGCGCGGCAGGTCCTCGAACATCACCGCGCGGGCGCCGTCAACCTTGTGCAGGGAGAGAAAGCGGTCATAGGTCTCGGCCGCCGGTTTTGGCGTCAGTTCGGCGGCGAGGATGTCGAAGATCTCGTCGAAATGATCGAGAATGCCGAGTGCTGCGGCCGTTCGCTCCGCATGCGCCGTGTCGCCGTTGGTGAAAATGAACTTGCGTCCCGGCAGCGCCCGGATCGCTTCCCCGAGCGCCGGGTTCGGCTCCAGCCACGAATAGTCGATATCGTGCACCTTCTCCAGAAAATCATTGGCGTCGATGCCATGCTTCTCGATCAGCCCGTTCAGCGTCGTCCCGTGGTCGCGATAATAGGCTTTCTGCAACTGCCGCGCCTCTTCCCGGGACATTGCCAGAAGGTCCGCGACATAGGCCGTCATCTTATGGTCGATCTGCGAAAACAGATCCGTGTGACGCGGATAGAGCGTGTTGTCGAGATCGAACACCCACTCGGTGACGTGCCGGAAATCGTCCAGCTTCGGCAGATGGTTGGACATGCGGCCTTATGCCATAGAAAGCGGGTTTCCGCACGGTCAATTTGATTGGCGCTGCCGGCAAAGCATGATACGGCGCGGCGATGGAACTGTGGATCCCGATCACGCTTGCCGCCGCCTTTCTGCAGAACATCCGCTCCGCCATGCAAAAGCACCTCAAGGGGGTGATGGGCACGACCGGCGCGACCTTCGTGCGTTTCGGCTTCGGTTTTCCTTTCGCGCTTCTTTTCGTCCTGGTGCTGCATCGCGGTTTGGCCATGCCCCTGCCGGCCGTGCATGGCACGTTCTTCGCCTGGGCGCTGGTCGGCGGCGTGGCGCAGATCACCGCGACAATGCTGCTCGTCTATCTGTTTTCCTTCCGTAATTTCACGGTCGGGACCGCCTATTCACGCACTGAGCCAGCCCAGGCGGCGCTTTTCGGCCTGCTGTTCCTGGGCGAAACCGTGACTGCCGGAACGCTGATCGCCATCGCCATTTCAGTGGTCGGCGTCATGCTGATCTCGGTCGCGCGCACGGCGATAAGCTGGCGCGGACTGATCGTGTCCACGGTCAGCCGCACCGCGCTGATCGGCCTGGCATCGGGAACGTTTTTCGGCGTTTCCGTCGTTGCCTACCGGGCCGCCTCGCTGTCGCTCGGCGGTCCCAATTTCATCATGCAGGCGGCGGTGACGCTCGCCGTCGTCATCGTCTTCCAGACGGTCATCATGCTGGCCTGGATGGTGCTGCGCAACCGCCAGGAAATCCTGCGCATCGCCAGGGCGTGGAAGCCGTCGCTGATTGTCGGACTTGCCGGTGCGACCGCGTCCTTCGGCTGGTTCATGGCGATGACGTTACAGCAGGCGGCCTATGTCAAGGTTCTGGCGCAAGTCGAGATCATCTTCACCTACGCCTCGTCGGTCTTCATATTCCGTGAGACGGTCACCCGCCTGGAGATCGTCGGCACCGCGTTGATTGTCGCCGGCGTCGTCGCCTTGGTGCTTTTGGCTTGACCGAAAAACGGGTACTCTAACGCACGATCAGCGTGCCGGCCCCATGCTCGGTGAAGATCTCCAGCAGCACCGCATGAGCGGTCTTGCCGTCGACGATGACGACGCCTTCGACGCCGGCCTCGATGGCGTGGATGCAGGTTTCGACTTTGGGGATCATGCCGCCTGAAATGGTGCCGTCGGCGATCAGGGCGCGCGCTTCCGCCACGGTCAGTTGCTTGATCAGATTGCCGGCGCGATCGAGCACGCCCGGCACGTCGGTCAGAAACAGCAGGCGGGTCGCCGACAGCGCGCCGGCAATGGCGCCGGCGAATGTGTCGCCATTGATGTTGTAGGTATGGCCGTCGCGGCCCGGGGCGACCGGCGCGATCACCGGGATCATTTCCGATTTCGCCAGCAGGTCGAGCAGCGTCCGGTCGACCTCGACGATATCGCCGACAAAACCGAGATCGAGAATGCGCTCGATATTGGAATCGGGGTCGACGACGGTCTTTTTTGCCTTTTCGGCGAACACCATATTGCCGTCCTTGCCGCACAGGCCGATCGCCCATTCGCCCTCGGCGTTGATCATCGCGACGATTTCCTTGTTGATCGAGCCGGCAAGCACCATTTCGACGATCTCGACCGTCTTTGCATCGGTAACGCGCAGCCCGCCCTCGAATTTCGATTCGATGCCGATCTGCTTGAGCATCGCGCCGATCTGCGGCCCGCCGCCATGCACGACGATCGGGTTGCCCCCCGATTTCTTAAGCAGCGCGACATCGCGTGCGAAGGCCTTGCCGATCACCGGATCGCCCATGGCGTTGCCGCCAAATTTGACGACGATCGTGTGGTTTTCGTAGCGCTGCATATAGGGCAGCGCCTCGGACAGTAGTTTCGCCTGCATCTGGCTTTTGGCGGGCGTGTCGGAATCGGTCATGTCGTCTCCCCGGAGTTCAGGCTCTCATAACCGGATTGGCGGGGAGGGGCAATTGTCGCTGCCGGTCGCCGGTGCTCGCGAAAAGTTCATGGGCAGTTCATCGGCGCGCCGACTATATTGCAGCCTGGGATCGAAAGGAGCACGTCTCATGAATCGCCGCGCATTTCTTTTTTCTGGCGCAGGGCTTGCCGCCGTCGGCGCCTACAGCATGCTGAAGCCTGTCGGGTCTACCGCTCTGGCGGGCGAGGGCGGCTTCGAGATCGCCTACACGGAAGAGGAATGGCGCGCGAAGCTGACGCCGGAGCAGTTCGCGGTTCTGCGGCAGGAGGCGACTGAGCGTCCGTTCACCAGCCCGCTGCTCTATGAAAAGCGTACCGGCGACTACCATTGCGCCGGCTGCGACCTGCTGCTTTACGCCTCCGAGACCAAATACGACAGCCGCACCGGTTGGCCGAGTTTCTATGACGCGCACGAAAATGCCGTCCGCACCAAACGGGATTTCAAGCTGTTCCTGCCGCGCACTGAGGTCCATTGCCGCCGCTGTGGCGGCCATCTCGGCCACGTCTTCAATGACGGGCCGCCACCGACCGGTCTGCGTCACTGCATCAACGGCGTCGCCCTGACGTTCCGCGAGCGCACAGCCTGAGAAGGTTAATCGCTCTCCTGCGTCGGCTCCGGCCGGAACGAGCGCCATAGCGACAGCGCCGCGAAATAGACCGAGGCCAGCACCCAAAGCCAGAAGAACAGCGGCGATGTCTGTTGGGCCGTTGCCGTATCCGTCGGGATCAGCACCAGCCGCAATGTCGTTGCCGCCCATAGCACCGTCATCGGGATGGTAATGCTGCGCCACGCGCCCACGCGGAACGGATGAACGAATTTCACCGGCACGAAGGTCAGGACGCCGCATATCGAGAGCACGATCAGATTCGTCCATGGCCCGGTCTGCAGGATGTGGAAGTAGAGCACGACGAGATTCCACACCGCCGGAAAACCGGAGAAATAATAGTCCGACGTCTTCATGTCCGTATTGGCGAAGGTGTAGCAGGACACGGCCATGATGGTGGCCGCTGTCGGGATCTCCCAGCCGGGCGGGACGAGACCGAACCAATAGATCATCAGCGCCGGCACCGCGACATAGTTGAAATAGTCGATCACATTGTCGAGCGTGGTGCCGTCGAGCTGCGGCGTGACCTCGCGCACCTTCGCCTTGCGCGCCAGCGTGCCGTCGATGCCGTCGACGAAAAGCGCCAGTCCCAGCCACAGGAACACGGCCGTCTTGTCGCTGTTGAGGATCGCGATCAGCGCCAGGAAGCCAAGCACGATGCCAGATGCCGTGAAGGCATGGACGGCCCAGGCCATCGCCACCTGCTGCGGCTCGCGCTTGCCCTCCTCGCTCACTCCGTCGCTCCCGTCTTCCGTTCGATTCGCAGACGATAGCACATTCGTGCCGTTCAATTCTGTACAGCACTCAGGATGGCGGCACGCAGGTCCTCCAGACCGGTGCCCTTTTCCGCCGAGGTGGCGAGCACGCCGGGAAAGGCGGCCGGGCGTTTCGACACAGCCGTCTCGGTGCGCACCGTCAGCGGGGCAAAGCCGGCCGCCTTGATCTTGTCGATCTTGGTGAGCACGATCTGATAAGAGACGGCCGCTTTGTCGAGAAGGTCGAGTACATCGGCGTCATTGGCCTTGAGGCCGTGGCGGGCGTCGATCAGCACATAGACGCGCTTCAGCGTCGCGCGGCCGCGCAGATAGTCGAAAACCAGCTTCGTCCACTGTTCGACCTGTGCCTTGGGCGCCTTGGCGAAACCGTAGCCCGGCATATCGACCAGCGCCATCGGCGGCAGGTCGCCGGCTTTGCCCGAATACCCGTCCGGGACAAAATAGTTGAGCTCCTGGGTGCGGCCGGGCGTATTGGAGGTGCGGGCCAGCCCCTTGTGGCCCACCAGCGCGTTGATCAGCGAGGACTTGCCGACATTGGAGCGGCCGGCAAAGGCGATTTCGGGCGGCCCCTCCGGCGGCAGGAAACGCATCGACGGAACGCCGCGGATGAAGGTCCAGGGCCGCTGGAAAAGCGAGGCGTCAGGCGTCATCGCAGGCGTCGACCGCTACTCCGCGGCTTTCGGTTTCTTGCGTACGATGCCGATGAGATTGTCCCACAGCTCGATCTTGACGCCCTGGCGCTTCATGATAACGGCCTGCTGCAGGATCGACAGCGCGTTGTTCCACGCCCAGTAGATCACCAGCCCGGCCGGGAAGGTCGCCAGCATGAAGGTGAAGATCACCGGCATCCAGTTGAAGATCATCGCCTGGGTCGGGTCGGGTGGCGTCGGGTTCATGCGCATCTGCAGGAACATGGTCAGGCCCATGATCAGTGGCCAGATGCCGATCATCAAAAGCGCCGGGGGATCGAAGGGAAGCAGGCCGAACAGGTTGAAGATGCTGGTTGGGTCCGGCGCGGACAGGTCCCGGATCCAGCCGAAAAACGGCGCATGCCGCATTTCGATGGTCACGAAAAGCACCTTGTAGAGCGCGAAGAACACCGGGATCTGAAGGAGCACGGGCCAGCAGCCGGCCACCGGATTGATCTTTTCCTTCTTATAGAGCTCCATCATCGCCTTCTGCATGGCTTGGCGGTCGTCGCCATGCTTGGCTTTGATCTCCTCCATCTTCGGCTGGACCTTCTTCATATTGGCCATCGAGACGTAGGATTTGTTGGCAAGCGGGAAAAACAGCAGTTTCAGAAGCACCGTGGTGATCAGGATCGAGATGCCGAAATTGCCGACCAGCCGGTAGAAATAATCGAGCACGTAAAACAGCGGCTTGGTGATGAAATAGAACCAGCCCCAGTCGATCATCAGGTCGAAGCGCTCGATCTGATAGGTGTCCTCGTAATCGTCGATGATCGGCACTCGCTTGGCGCCGGCGAACAGGTGCTTTTCGACCGATTGCGTCTGGCCGACGGCCACCGTCAGCGGATCGCTGAGGAAATCAGTCTGATAGCGCGGCCGGCCGTCATCGAAATAGGAAAAACGAGCCTGGAACGGCTGCGTCTGGGACGGGATCAGTGCTGTGGCCCAATATTTGTCAGTGATGCCCAGCCAGCCCTGGCTGCCTTTCGGCGGCGAGATGGTGCGCTCTTCCTCGATCTTGTTGTATTTGATCGGCTCCAGCCCTTCCTCGCCGAAGAAACCGATCATGCCTTCATGCAGGATGAAGAAATTGGTCGTCTCGGGCCGGTAGAGCCGGGTGATGCGGCCATAGGGCGAGACCGAGATCGCGGCATCCGAATTGTTCGTCACCGAATCGATGATCTCGAACATGTAGGTTTCGTCGACGCTGATCGTGCGCTGGAAGGTCAGTCCTTTGTCGTTGCTCCAGTTGAGCAGCACCGGACTGCCCGGCGCGAGCGTCGGATCGCCTTCGACCGACCAGACCGTGTCCGGCCCCGGCACCGCGCCGCTCAACTCGTTGCCCGCATAGCCGAATTCGGCGAAATAGCCCTCCTGCATGGAGGCTGGCGACAACAGCTCGATGGTCGGGCTCGTCGGGTCGACCGTCAGATGGTAGTTCTTCAGCCGAAGATCGTCGAAACGCGCGCCGGTCAGGTTGAGGGAACCGGCAAGCGAAGGTGTCTCGATGGGGATGCGGCGTTGCTGGTCGAGCGACGCGTCGCGGCTGATGCCGGCCGCGCCCGCGGCGCTGCCGGCGCCGGGCAGGTCGCTGGTCGTCGCGGCTGTGCTCGGCTGCGGCAGATCGCCGGCCGTACCGACGCCGGGCTGCGGCGTTTGCTGTGCCGATTGCTCGGCCTGCAGGGCCTCGCGTGCGGCGCGCTCGCGCTCCATCTGCGGACCGAGGTAGAAAAACTGCCACGCGATCAGGACCAGCACCGAAAGAGCGATGGCCACGATATAGTTGCGGTTCTGTTCCATCATCAGTTCCTGTCGTCGTGCCGGCCGATGCGCCTTGCGAGCGAACGCGTGAGGGCCTCGAACGGCGCGTGCAACGCGTCGCGCTGGGCCACCACCACATAATCATGGCCGGGCTTCAGTTCAAACCCGGCGTGAAGGCGCACCGCCTCTTTCAGGCGGCGGCGTATGCGATTGCGTTCCACGGCATTGCCCTGGCGCTTGGAAACGGTGTAGCCGATACGCGGTGGCTGGTCGACTGAGCCCCGGTCCAAAACCTCAAGCAGAAAATAGGGTCCGCGCCGCCGTTCGCCACGGCGCGCGGCGAGAAAGTCGGAGCGCTTCGTCAGTCGTCCGGTGGCTGGCGATGGCCGATCGGGCACGCTCACTCCGTTTCGTTGCGGTCGTGTCGCCGGCTCAGGCCGACAGGCGCTTGCGTCCGCGGGCGCGGCGGGCGGCAAGGACCTTGCGGCCGCCTTTGGTGGCCAGGCGCGCGCGAAAGCCGTGACGGCGCTTGCGCACGAGTTTGGACGGTTGAAAGGTACGCTTTGTCATTTATTTAAATGCCGCGGTGTGCGGCCCTTCTTAAGGGCTGTCGAAGACAGCTGCGTTGCGATTGTCGCCTGGGTGGCGCGGGCGTAGAAAGACGCGCCGGACGGCCGAACCCGAACGTGCGCGGCTTATACGCAGAAAGCCCGGATCAAGTCAATCGCGCGGGCGTTGGAAACGGGCTCGAACGCGGCTTAACTGGCTTCGTTTGCCGCTAACAGGCGGATTGAACCGTGATTGGGTGTCAGGGCAACAAACGGGTTTTGCCAGGTTCGGTGCGGCCCTCCTTGCTGCCGAAGAATTGTCGCTGGACCGATCAGCATCGCCTGAGACGGCGGTGTAAGGGGGCGATAGCGATCATTGCGCTGCCTTCAAAGCCTCGCGTGCGGCTTGCAATTGATCGCCATCCAGTGGGTGAAGGTTTTGGATTTTCTTGAACGGAATGTTCTGGTCCGTACGGAAGATCAGCTGCTCCTCCAAATTTGTGATACCTTCAGGCAGGTCAAGATGTTGACCGATTTCGCTCAAAATCGCTCTTCGCTCATCTGGAATGATGATGTGCCTTGCCTTGAGCCCCTCCGGGTCCAATCCTTCCATTTTTGCCTGGAACTCCGCGCGGGGATTGTTGATCCGGCCCTGGATTCTGCGCGCTGTAGCGGCCGGGTTTTCACCTTTGACTTTTACAATTCCACCAGGATCGACGACGACGACCCTTAGTTTTCCGCCACCGTCAGGATGCGGTTCAAAAGCATAATTATGGGCGTGGTTGTCCAGCCAGACATACCCTTTTTGATTCATCTCACGGGTAGCGGAATCGAAGGCGATTGCCTGTTCAGGCGTCATTTTTCCCTTGAATGCAGCCGGGTTGTTCTCAATCTGTGCGGCAGCGGTGTTTGAAAAGGATTCAAGCTCGCGCACACGGTGTAGGTTTCCATCGATTTCTGTTTCAAAACTGCCATGAACGTCGGGTGTTCTGACAATCGAATGGTCGACATCATCCATCGCGTTCCAGCCCATATCGTCAATTTGGACGTCGCTGTGGTCCACCGGAACGCGGGAAGCGCGATACACACGATCTGTTCCGCTTTTTTCGAAGATATTGTTGAAGGATCCACGATTTATGAACGCACCCATTTCAACGTCCTGAACAGCGCCGCCTTCCAATCCGACAAGTGAGAGTCTTCTCTTTTGCATCTGTTCGGGTTCAAGCGGACTGATCTCAACTTGTGAACCGGCGTGTTCCGGGGACGCAGCGCGACCATTGCCGACACCCGAGTTATCCGGGAGCAATGCCGTTTTATTGTCATTTGCAGGCGGCCGACGTGTGGCAATCAGATCCTGCGTGTCGACCTTCACCGTATTAGCGAGATCGCCGGTATCGACCCGCGCCGTTTTCGTCAGGTCTTCCGCAAAAGCGGCCTTGTCGATATTCTCCAGAAAAGTTCGTTCAAGCTCGCTCAGGCTGCCGATCCCGTTCAATTCGGAGTTGTTTCTCGCGCTTTTGACAAAGGCCGCAAGCTCCGTCATTTCCTCCAGGTCAAGCTGACGGGCACCCTGTTCAACGATTTCAGCCGCAATCCCCTCACCGCTTTTGACAAGTCTGGCAAGCTTGGCTGGCGTCGCCGATTTGACCGCATCCAAAGCGTTCCCGAGGTCGCCGGACAGACCGGCAACAAGACCGAGGGCTTCCACGTAAGCGGTCAGGGCCACATCGAACAGTTCAACTTCGTTTTGCTCGGCGTCTCGCAGGCGATTGGTTCCCAGAACCGGAGTTGCACCGCGTGCAAACTCGAGCTCCTTCTGATTTTCGAGATAGTGTTCAAAGCTTTCATCGATCGACATTGCGATTGCGGGCAGTTCCATCGCGGTGACCGTAACAAGGCCGATCAACCCGTTTGAGTAGAGCGCGCCCATGCCGGCGGACAGCACTGCAGCCGCCATGGAAACGGAATATTGAGTGTCGGCATCGGAATAGGCTTCCAGGGCTTTTACGGCTAATGCGACATCGGCGAGATTGCGGACAAAGGACCGACCAAGCTTATCGGTTTCAATGACCCGTCGTTGTGTCGTCTCATCGATCCGATAACGCATCAGCCTTGGAATAACGGCTTCAGCCACTTGGCCAAAACTAACGCCGGTAATCGTCAGGAGTTCTTCAAGGTCGCAGTCTCTGGCCTGTGAAGCGCGTGCGATTGACGCATCCATGGCCTCGATAAGTTTCTGAAGCGCAATGCGCGTCGGCAATATCGGTTTGGTCGACAGCTTGTCGCTGGCGGTGAGAAGAAAATGCCCGAAATCCGTCAGCTGCCCGGGATTGTCCGGATCCGGCACCTGCATGCGATAAATCGGGTTCCTCTCGGTGAGCAGGTAAGGATCAAGCATGGTTAGAAATGCCAGGACAAGTTTGTCGTGTTGCGCGATCGTCGCATAGTCCGATCTCAGTGATTGCATCTGGCGAAGAAACTCGTCGCGCAGAAGAAGTGTTGCGGCGTGGTCTCCCAATTTGATGGGAATGGACATCGATTTGCTTTCGCCGAACAGCGGATTGATCGCGGATCGAAACAGCGAAGTGAGACTGAAACTCTCGGTGATGATGACTCTGGAGATTTCGGTCGCATTTTGATTAGAAAGGCGTTCCCAATCCTGCTCGCCTTCAATGCCCGAGCAGGCGGCGGCCCGTCTCATCGCGTCGATAAATGTTCCGCTTACCGAGTCCGGCGGCCCTTCCAGCCGGATTCTGGTCAGTGAAGGGTTCGAGCGCACATTCCCATCGAGCCACTTGGCATAGATGATGGCGGGCAAGTCTGCTGATATTCTCTTGCCCTCAATAGTCGCACCGCTTTGCTGCTGGTCTTTTCGGCGCGGAATGAGATGAAAGAAATCCGTGGCATAAAGCCTCTTGTTTTCGGCGTCTTGCTTGACAAGAAGGTGGTATCCGCCTGCTTCGGCGGTCGCGGCTCCTGACGTGTTTTCAAGCTGAAAACGATTCCCTGGGCCAAGAACGATCTCAAACTGCTCCTGGGGAAATCTGTTGTCGAGCAGAAACTCGAGGCGGATCTGATCGCCGACAAATGCTACGTCCGTAGTCTCCGTATGGCGGACTTCTTCTTCCAGAACGTCCGTGTAGTTCTTACGAACGGTAACCCATCGTCTGCGGTCGTCATCCCATGTCCGTTTCGGACGTTTGATGATCTCCGGTTTGTCGAGTTTTCGCGTAAAGCGGAGCTCGCCCGACGCATCTCCAAATTCGAGCATCCAATTGCCGACAGCATCATCCAAAGTAAAAGACACGGGACCGGGTGCTACGCCGGACATCAGACGCGCATTGAGAATGATCGCACTCAGGTCGCGCTGCGCGTTGCCGGTTTTTTCCTGATAGAGCTTCCAGCCATCGCCCATTCGTTGACGGGCGGTTGCGAATTGTTCGGCATCCTTGCCGGTCGTTCCAATCCCATAGCTGATTTCCGCGCGATCGCTGGAAAGGTTCGAGGAACTGAGTTTGTCGGGAAAATTGCGGCCGATCACGAACAAATGCCGTCGATCATGATTTTTCGACCTGGCCTCCGGATTGTCTCCGAAAGGGTAGGTGTAGATAGGCTCACCCAATTGGTTTCGCGCCTTTTGATCCTCCATGACCAGGACGTCGACGATGTCTATCTTATCGTCGTCCTCCGATTCATTGTCGCCGACATAGTAAAGCTCCAGCGGTCGGTCATAGGGGTTGCCGATCGAATGAATCGAGAAGTCGTTCGGATTGTAGGTGACCTGCAGTTCTCGCCGAACGCCCTTCAAAGTGCGCTCGTTTTCCTCGTCGACAACCGATAGATCCAGCTCGACTTTCGGACGATGGGTTTCGGCAAGTTGTATCTTGATTTCACTGGGAATGCCGCCGCTCATGTCGCGGACATTGTCGTGATTGCGCTCGGCCGTCAGGGTTCCGGCCCAGAAGTGCCCGTCATTGAAGACCTCCAGATCGTCGTCGGAAAGCCCTCGTGCCCGTGCGATATTCACGGCGCCAAATTGATCGCCTTGTCTTCCGGTGATGATCCAGGTTTTTCCTTCATTGTCCTTCCACTTTCCGAAAAGCGCTTCCAGTTCCGACGTCAGCGCCTCGGAGTCTTTGGCTTCGATGCGCGACTGCTCAGGATCTATATCGACAAGGAGCGTACCGTCTTCAGCTGTCTTGGACGTCGTCTTGCCGCGAATTTCGGTACGGAATGCTTCACCTTCATCGGCGGTCTTGTTTTCGACCGCTATCGAAAACGCATCCTGCTCGGGCCGCCAGAGAAATTCGATGCCGCGGCCGTTTTCCAGCTCCAGCGCATAGGATTTTTCCAGATCGGTAAATCCATCGATGATGCGGGCCGTCGAACCCGAAAAGCGGTGAAGGCTGCGCTCCTTCAAACCGTCATAGGCGGTTTCCACGAGTTCGCGATAATTCTCATCGCCCTGCGGAGATTTCAGTTCCTCGCGGACGCTTTTCATCAATTGACCTGCGAGACCCGCCAGGTGCTTCGGCATGTCGTCAGCGTGGGAACCGGGTCCTAATGCGATCAGAAAAAAAAACCGACAGAATCGCGGTATAAATTCCCCTATATGCCTTCATCGGATTGCTCCAAATTCGGAACTGTCTCGGCTGGCGCCTATTCCGCGGGAACTTCGATCTTAAGCCAGTCAACCAGGAATTCGGTCTCCCCGCCCGTATCGTAACCTTGGGTGAAATACAGGAAAGGGAAGCCCTTCAGCCGCAGCTGGGAAACGGCGTCTGCCTCGACCCAATCATTATCTTCTCCAGCCAACGGGCGGTATCGCGCAGCATATTTACGTCCGGTTTTTGTCAGCTGAAGTTCGATGGAGTCATCGCCCCCGATCAGCTGCCTGAACAGTTGCGGATCACTCTCCGCAGCCAGGTGCTGCTCAAAAAAAGTAACGTCATCTCCCGATCTTTTGGATGTCTTCAGAATGGACGTATAAAATGGCTCGATGCGGTAATTGGCCTCAATGTGCTTATCGGGCTTGTCCATGACGCCAATACGCACTGTTTCCACCAATGTCTGAAAGTCCGTGTCGAATTTTGCCGTCATCCTCCAATCGCCCCTGGGCATTTCGAAATCGAGTTTAAACAGATTTGTCCCCTGAACGGCATCCGGGTTGCCGAGGTCGTCGACAACATCGGATATGACCACCAAATATCCGTCATCAACGATGAAGTTGTCGGGATTGGCGTTGACGATTTCCCAGTGCTCCGCCAGTTCATCGCCGTCGAAGTCGTCGCGGAAAATCTCACTGTAAACGGTTTCCTTGGGCGGCTCTTCGATCTTTGGCTCTGCTGTGGCCTGTGCAACTTCCACGACGGCGTCCATCGCCTTTTTGAAGCCGTCCGGATCCGAGGCATCAAAATACGAGCCGCCGCCGTTTTTCGCGATGCATTCAAGCTGCGATCTGGCATCGGCGTCGACGTCAAAGCCGACCACATGGACCTTCATTTCGATGTTTGCCAAACCTGCCATCGACGCTCTTGCGCATGGATCGCCATCGCAGGTTTCAATTCCATCAGAGACCAAAACCAGTGATTTTGGCGTGTCATGGGGTTCTGTGGTAATCAGAGTGGTCATCGCCAAAAGCAGCGAAATGTCGATTGGGGTTTTACCGAGAGGCTTGATCGCCTCAATGCTCGATTTGATCGCTGCCCGGTCCGAACCGATAACGTTCAGCATCGACACATCATCGCAGGCCTTCGAATTCGTACCGTAGGTCATAAGGCCCAGGCGGGCATCTTCCGGAACGTCATCGATTAAACCGATCATCGTGTCCTTGGCCGTTTGAATCTTCGCTACACCGTCAATCTGGCCCCACATTGATCCGGATCCGTCCAGGATGAAGAGGATATCCCTTGGCGCCGCTTGCGCGGAAACAACGCCACCGAATATGGCGGCCGCACATGCAGCGCATAAAATCGATTTCCCCCGATTGTTTTTGGTCACAGCTCATAATCCTCCCGCTTAACCTGAATTCTTTATCCGACCGGTGTCTTCGCATCAGACAAAACAGCATCCCGTTTAACGGGTGCAACAGAAAGCATACTGCCAAAACCCGAATAGGTGAATAAGTTGGAAAGACATCGGATTTTTCGGAAATTTCCGATTCCAACCGATGCGAAGCACCCGGATACGGCGGTATTAGCCCGTTTTCGACGATATCCCGAGCTGGGCCTGGGACGTGATCGCTACAGCCTATGGTGGAGCGGCAATCAGTTCATGTCGGTCCGACGGTGATTGAGCGCTGGATCCTATGCTACAGGCATTGATTTAATCGTCCATTGCACGTGTATTGCCCGCCGCGGACCGTGCATTCATAGTTTCGGATTGTCTCTGCGTTGCGATACTCCAGATCCGACAGTCTTATGTCCCCGGACCGTTTTTGATACCAACCGTTTGTTTTCTCGATGCCTTTTGCCCAACTGTCGAAATGTTTCTGCAGGCAGATCGAACTGTCTTTTACAAACGGTCGGCCTTTTCGCGCGAAAATCTCATTTCTTGCAACGTAGAGCTCCCAACCGGACAGGTGCTCAAGATCGCGTTCACTGACAACTCGTGTATCAGAATTGTCAATAACAAATCCGTTGATGGAAAGGCGGAGTTGCGTCGGGGGAATAAATTGCACATAAAGTTGGTTTTCGCGCAGAAACATAAAATTAAGAAAGAGGACAGAAATAAAAATCGCACTTAATGCCATTGTAGAAATTATAAATTGCTTCTTTATCGGCTTTTTAGTTTTTAAAATTGTCTCTGAATCGAATCTTTTATTTAATTTATGTTCAATAAGGTGCGCAAAATTTGCTATTTCCTCTTCCGAGAGACTCAGAGCATGTGCTATTAGTTTAAATTTCGGGTCATTTATGTCTCTGGGTGTAGTCTTGTCATTGCGCCAGTTGTTGATTGTTCGTCTTTGAACATTGATGGGCGGCGTAAGCTGGTTCTGAATTTTTGCGGCGCGGCGTGCGAGCTGCTCATCAGACTTGAACCCGCGGTCGCGCATGACCGCTGTCAGGTATTGTCCGAAAGTTTTGTCCCCTATGCCGTCGTGCATCGCAATTTGCAGGTATCTCGACCATTTGTGTCAAAGCGAAATTATATGGAATTTCCCAAAAAGTCGCTTCAATTTCCGATTGATAGGGAGGCCGATTATTCTCGGATCTCTCTTTGTGATACCCTCTCTTTTCATGATCAGTCTGCCGCTGAATGATCCGCATTTGTTCGAACTGAAAATTTCTGAGCCTTTAACTGTCACTGCGAAATCATTCAAAGACTCGGTTCCGCGTAGTCGAACATGCGAACAACGGAGTGAAAACGGTGAGATGCCAACAGAATCTCTTTCGATCATTTTTTCTGGCTATTGCCCTCAGTTTCGCCGGCGCGTCGGCGGCGCAACACCTTGATGTCGAGATCATCGAGCGCGCCGATGGAGACTTTGACACATGTGCCCTTGGTCAGGTTTCCGGTCTCAAGGCCGACGGTGATGGCTTTCTAGCGGTCCGCTCCGGCCCGGGTTCAGGTTTCGCCCAAATTGGCGAATTGCGCAACGGAGACAGAGTTTGGCTTTATGACGCGAATGACGGATGGCATGGCATCGTTTTCGATGTGGAGGAAGTGACTTGCGATCCGATAACGCAAGACCGGCCGGTTGAGACTGACGGCAAAAAAGGTTGGGTCTTCGGCAAATGGATTGAGCTCCTTGCAGGCTGAAGTCGCTGCAGGAATGTCCTCGTCATTCGACAAAGTCATTGGCTGTTTCCCACAGGCAGCGGCACAAGACTCATCCATCAATACAGCTGTAAACTCCCTGGGGCTTCGAATTCAGGTTAACGAGCTTTCTTGTTTGCGTTTTGAATGAGGTCACGGGCGCTCCCGTGCTTCGAAGCCGCCGCCGTAAACCTTGACCTCGATTCCCGACCCTGGCGTTGGAAAGCGCCGGAATCCGGCGGCCGGGCCGGTTTCCAGCCAGACAACGGCTATTCGCCGAAGAAGGCGGTTCCGTTCTTCGCCTGGTGCGCTATGTGCAATAGCGATTCATCAGCGACGGTCTGGCAATCCATGACGCCCTCTTATTCCCATATGTTAACGTTGTTGTGCCGGCCGGCGCTCTGTCTTGTCCTTATCGTTCTGGTCGGCTGTGTCGGATCGGGTCCCAACATTGTCGGCCTCGGGGAGACGATGGCGCTTTCGCCGGAAGACGGTGCTGCCAGGCAGCAGGTTTTCTTTGCGACCACACGCGACCGGTCCGATGATCCGGCCGAGTTCTTTTCCGGCGAGCGGGCAGACGGGATGACCCTTGGCCGGGTGGATGTGACGATTCCTCCCGACCACGAGGTCGGCAGGATCGAAAGACCGAATTCCGGCGATCCGGATCCGTCCAAACACTTCATCGTCAAGACACCGGCGCTGTTCAGCGGCGACGCGATTTTCCAAAACCGTCTGCGCGCCGCTCTCGCGGAGCGTGAACCGGGTGAGCGGGACATTCTGGTCTTCGTGCATGGTTACAATGTGAATTTCAGCGCCGCCGTGCTGCGCATTGCGCAATTCGTCAATGATACCGGCTATCGCGGCGTTCCGGTGTTGTTCACCTGGGCGTCGCGCGGCCGGACCCTCGACTATGTTTACGACATCAACAGCGCGCTGCAGGCGCGCGACTCCCTTGAAGCGCTTGCGGTGATCCTCTCGCAGGTGCCGGCGGACAATGTCGATGTCGTCGCCCATTCAATGGGCAACCTTTTGGTCATCGAGACGATGCTTAGACTCGAGAAGAGAGGGGACCTGGCCTCGGCGAAAAACACCCTGCGACGGGTGATGCTGGCCTCGCCCGACATCGATGTCGATTTGTTTGAGGCGCAACTCACCGCTTTCCCTGACGTCAAGGACCGCTTCTTCGTTTTCGTCTCGGAAGACGACCGGGCGCTGTCATTTTCGCGGCGCATCGCCGGCGGGGTCAGCCGTGTGGGGGCCACAGATCCGGTCAGGCTGTCGGAACTGGGTGTCAATGTCATCGATCTGACCCAGGTGCCGGACCGCAGCAGCGCGCACCACACGAAGTTTGCCGCCGCACCCGGTGTGGTGCAATTGATCGGCCGCGGCATCCAGGAGGGCAACACGCTGTCCGCGCGCGAGGAGCCGGGCACGCTGCAGTCGATCACGGAGGAGATGGTGCGCGGCATAACCTTCATTCCCTCCGCCTTGCTCAGCGATACGCCGGTCGCGTCTCAAATCGAGGACACCAGAGGACACGACCGGCCTTAGAGCCCAGTCGTTAATTCCCGAATGGGCTCTTAGTTCCCGAACCTGCACTTAGCGCAGCACATCGACCCGCACGTTTTTCTCCAGATGTCGTGCGATTAGCACGAAGGCGATGCCGGTCGTCAGGAAGTTGAGGCCGACAAGCAGGCCGAGAATGAACATGGAGGTGCCTGGCAGCCCGACCGCGATCAGGATGCCGACCGCGATGGCGACAATACCCGAAGCAAGCATCCAGCCGCGGCCGCCGTCAGGCCGAAGCGCGGAGGCGAAATAAAGCTCGAACGCGCCGTTGACCATGAACAGGGCGGCGATCAGCAGTGTGATGATGATGACGGCGCCGCCGGCCGGGTTGAACACCAGGAACGCGCCGACGGCGAAGGTCAGCAGGCCGACGAGGAGGGAACCGAAGAACGGCTCGGTGCCATGGAAGGCGACGGCGCCGACCAGAAACAGGACGCCCGCCAGAATGAACAGCCAGCCGATGAAGAGCTGGACCGCCAATGTGCTGGCGGCCGGAAAAACAATGGCGATGGCGCCGATGACGATCAGGGCCACGCCGGCCCAGCGCAGCCCGTTGCGGCCTTTCTCCAGCGCCTTCAGCGTGCGCGCGTCGCCGGATACCGAGATGTCAAATTCGGGTTTGTCGCTCATTCCTGCCTCCGTTCCCTCGCCCTGAGACCGGTGTGCAGGGTAAAGCGGTTGAGGACGCAGTCAAGCGGTGTTGATCGCGGTGCCGGTGCCGTCCGTCATCCAACGGGCCGGGGTGCTTTGCCATCACCTTGCATCACATGGCGGTGAGGCCGCGTCCGCCGCCATTGTGCCCGTTGCGCCGTCGCGCCATCCTGCGCGGCGTTCGAAACCCGGAGATCCCCGATGCCGCGTCTCTCCCGCCGCCATCTCCTGTCCAGCGCCGCCGCGATGCTGCTGGCCGGCGCCCGCCCGGCGCTGGCGCTCGGCCAGTTCGCACCGCGTGGCAACGGCCGCATGGACCATGCCGCATTCGACCGTCTGCTCGGCGCCTATGTCATGCCGGATGCGGCCGGCTACAACCGGATCGACTATCGCCGGTTCAGGAACGAGGCGCATGACGTCCTGAAAGCCTATGTCGCGGTGCTGGAAAGCGCCCAGCCGACCACGCTGTCGGCCGCCGAGGCGCAGGCCTATTGGATCAATCTCTATAACGCCAAGACGCTGGATGTCGTGCTCAACCATTATCCGGTCCGCTCGATCAAGGAGATCCGGCTGGGCGGTGGCGGTTTGTTCGGCTCCGGCCCGTGGTCGCGAAACCTGATGATGGTGGACGGCGTAGACCTGTCGCTCGACGATGTCGAACACCGCATCGTGCGTGCCGTGTTTGACGATCCGATGTCCCATTACGGCCTCAACTGCGCCTCCTATTCCTGTCCCAACCTCGCGGTGCGTGCCTTTACCGGCGGCAATCTGCAAGGGCTGCTGGCGCAGAACGCCCACGCCTATGTCAACCATCCGCGCGGCGTCGCGGTGCGTTCGGGCCGCATCGCCGCTTCGAAGATCTATTCCTGGTACGCCGCCGACTTCGGCGGCAGGTCGCGGCTCAAGGCGCATTGGAGCGTCTTTGCCGCGCCCGACCACCGGATAGCGATCGAGGCTGCGTCGCTCGGCCGTTTCGTTTATGATTGGTCGCTCAACGACATCGTTTAGCGTTTCACGCTATCGTGAGTTGTCCAACTGAGACGATCACGCACACTTTTGAAAAAGGGCGTGAAAGTCATTGGCGCTGCTTCCGGCCGGTCACTACGTTCGGCATGGACACCATGGTGGGGTTAGTGCGGCACGGCTGCCGAACCACGCGACAGGAGCAGCGCATGAGCATGGAAACCGAAACCGTCGACATAAGGACCAAGATGCGAAGAGACCGCGACGGTCAGCACGATGACAGCGGGCTGCCGGAAACGGCACCGACGCCGGCCGAGCGGGCCAGGCGCTTCGCGCCAATCCTGGTAATCGTGGCCGGGCTTGCCGTTGGTTATTATTTCGGCCTGTTCGAGTTTCTTTCGTTTGAATCGCTTGTCGAACATCGTGACGCGCTGAAGGCCGAGGTTGCCGCGAATATGTGGATTGCGGGCCTGATTTATCTCGTCGCCTACATCCTGGCGGTCGCCTTCTCCTTCCCCGCCGCCTCGCTGCTGACCATCTTCGGCGGCTTCCTGTTCGGCTGGTTTCTCGGTGGCACGCTGACGGCGATTGGCGCAACAGTGGGCGCGACGATCATCTTTCTGGCGGCGCGCACGGCGCTCGGCGACGTCCTGCGCAAGAAGGCCGGTCCCGGCATCGGCAGGCTGGCGGACGGGTTCCGCGATCACGCCTTCAGCTTCCTTCTCATCCTTAGGCTGGCGCCGGTCTTCCCCTTCTTCGTGATGAACATAGCGCCGGCGCTCTTCAACGTGCCCTTGCGCATCTATGTGCTGGCCACTGTCATCGGCATCCTACCTGGGACCTATGCCTATGCCTATCTCGGCCAGGGGCTCGACAGCGTCATCCTGTCGGCGCGCGCCGCCGGGCGGGACGTGACCATCGCCGATCTGGTGACGTTCGAACTGACCGTTGCCTTCGCGGCGCTTGCCGTCGTTGCGGCGATTCCTTTCGTCGTCAAGAAATTGCGGCCCGGCCGTCAGGTCTGATATCCCCTATTCCGTAACCGTAAGGGTTTGCCATGAGCGAAACGCTTCGTCCGGATATCTGCGTTATCGGGGCCGGTTCCGGCGGTCTGACGGTCGCCGCTGCGGCGGCTTCGTTCGGCGTCGAAGTCGTGCTTGTCGAAAAAGGCAAGATGGGTGGCGACTGCTTGAATTACGGTTGCGTGCCGTCCAAGGCGCTCATCGCCGCCGGCAAACACGCCCATGCGATCCGCGAGGCACCGTCCTTCGGCGTGAACGCCGGCGTGGTCGCGGTCGATTACCGCAAGGTGCATGATCACATCCATTCCGTGATCGGCGCCATTGCACCCAACGATTCGGTCGAGCGCTTCACCGCGCTCGGCGTCAAGGTGATCAAGGAGGCAGCCCGCTTCACCGATCCGGACACCGTTGTCGCTGGCGATTATGAGATCAAGGCGCGGCGTTTCGTCGTCGCCACCGGCTCTTCGGCCTTCGTGCCGCCGATCCCGGGCCTCGACGGCGTCGGCTATCTGACCAACGAGACCCTGTTCGACCGGACCGAAAAGGCCGATCATCTGATCGTTATCGGCGGCGGGCCGATCGGCATGGAAATGGCCCAGGCGCACCGTCGTCTCGGCTCCGATGTCACGGTGATCGAGGGCTTGAAGGCGCTCGGCAAGGACGATCCGGAACTGGTGGCGGTCGTGCTCGACCGGATCCGCGCCGAGGGCATCGCGGTGTTGGAAGGCGCCACGGTCACCGCCGTCGAAAAGGCCGGAGAAGCGGGCGTGCGCGTGACCGTCGAAACCGGGCAGAGCGAGACCACCGTCGACGGCAGCCATATCCTGGTCGCCACCGGCCGCAAGGCCAATGTCGAAGGTCTCGGCCTCGACGCGGCGGGCATCGATCATGATCGTGCGGGCATCAAGGTCGGCCCCGATCTGCGCAGTTCCAACCGCCGCGTCTACGCGATCGGCGATGTCGCCGGCGGGCTGCAATTCACCCATGTCGCTGGTTATCATGCCGGCCTTGTCGTCCAGCAGATCCTGTTTCGCCTGCCAGCCAAGGAGAATCGTGACATCCTGCCCTGGGTGACGTTCACCGATCCCGAACTGGCCCATGTCGGCCTTGGCGAGGAAGCGGCGCGGGCGCGGGGAGGCGACATTCATGTGCTGCGCTGGCCCTATGCGGAGAACGATCGCGCCCAGGCGGAGGGCAAGACCGCCGGGTTGATCAAGATGATCACCGACAAAAAGGGGCGTATTCTCGGCGTGTCGATCGTCGGCGCCGGCGCCGGCGACATGATCAATATGTGGGCGCTCGCGATCACCAATCGCATGAAGCTGTCGGATGTGCGCGGCTTCGTGCCGGCCTATCCGACCATGGGCGAAATTGGCAAGCGCGCGGCGATCAGCTTTTATGCGCCGATGACGCGCAAGCCGATCGTGCGCCGAGCGATTGGCTGGCTGCGGCGATTTGGCTGATGGTCGGGAACCGACCGGCGGCCGAGGATGCGGTGGCCGCTGCGCTGCCGCATTTGACAGGCAAAGGTGTTTTCATCGAATATTGTGTCGGAAGAACAGGGCACTAGAGCATCGGAGTACGATCATCTGATGGTCCGACCGCTGGTAGGGCGCAGCGGTAGCAATTAATGCAGGATCGCCGGCGTAACGCGTCCGCGCCAGCGCGCATCTATCGAAAGGTAACGGAACCGATTTGCGCTATCAGTTAGCAAAGAGCGGTGTCGCTTAGGTGTGAAACGCGCGATGGATACGACACGAAACGGCGGGAACGGCGAGCGGCGGCGCATCGTCGTCAATGAGAAACCGGCCAGAAGCCTGTCGGGCAAGCTTCTTATCCTGACGATCCTGTTCGTCATGCTGGCCGAGGTGCTGATCTTCGTGCCGTCGGTCGCCAATATGCGCATGCGCTGGCTTGAGGACCGGCTGCGCACCGCGGCCGCCGCCAGCGTGGTGGTCGAGGGCTGGGAGCATATGGAGCTGCCGCAGCCGATCCAGAACGACGCCCTGATGGCCACCGGCACAAAATCGATTGCCCTACGCACCCGCGGCGTGTCGCGGCTGATCGCGTCCTCCGACATGCCGCCCGAGGTGGATGAGCAATACGACCTGTCCTCCGTCTCGCCGTTTGTCGCCATTCGCGACGCTTTCGTCACGCTGTTCTCCGGCGGCGATCGGGTCATCCGCGTCTATGGTCCGGTCGAGGGCGGTCCGATGATGATTGATGTCGTCATGGAGGAGGAGCCGCTCTACCGTGCGATGCTCGTCTATGGCCGCAACGTGTTTTTCCTGTCGTTGTTGATTTCCTTCATCACCGCCGGCCTGGTCTTTGTGGCGATCAACGCCATCATGATCCGGCCGATTCGCCGTATGACGGCAAGCATGCAGGCCTTTTCGGAGGCGCCCGACGACCCCGACCGCATCATCGAACCGCGCGATAATGGCGACGAGCTCGGCATTGCCGAACGCCATCTGGAAGCGATGCAGCGCCAGTTGCAGGCGACACTGAAGGGGCAGCAACATTTGGTCGATCTCGGTCTCGCGGTGTCCAAGATCAATCACGACATGCGCAATATCCTGGCCTCGGCGCAGTTGATGTCCGACCGGCTGGCCATGGTCGACGATCCGGTGGTCAAGCGCTTCTCGCCGAAACTGATCCGCACCATGGACCGGGCCGTCGCCTATACGCGGGAGGTGCTGGCCTATGGCCGGGCGCAGGAGGCCGAGCCGCATCGTCGCCTTGTGCAACTCGACGCGTTGGTTGCCGACGTGCGCGACATGCTGATCCTCGACCCCGATATTGGCGGCGACGGTGCCGACGATGCGCCGATTGATTTCATCATCGACGTACCGCAAGGGCTGGAACTCGCGGTCGACAGCGAGCAGCTTTTCCGCGTGATCCACAATCTGCGCCGCAACGCCATCCAGGCGCTGGGTTCGGGCGATGTCGACGATCCGGCGATCGTCCGCCGCCTGACGGTCTCCGGCCGGTTGGCCGACCGGCAGGCGATCATCGAGATCGACGACACCGGTCCCGGCATGCCGGAAAAGGCGAAGGAAAACCTCTTTACCGCCTTCCACGGCGCGGCGCGCGCCGGCGGCACCGGCCTCGGCCTGGCGATCGCGCATGAGTTGGTCCGCGCCCATGGCGGCACCATTGCGCTGGTCGACAAACACGGCCCCGGCACCCGCTTTCGCATCACGCTGCCGGGCCAGCCCGACCAGACTGATTTTCGTCCGCCGGTGGAACCGGTGCCGCTCAAGCAATTCGGCGAGTAGGGGTCGGCCCGCGAGCGCCATTTTTTCACCGGCCGGCGCTTGCATTCCGCCGGGGAAACCATTACGAACACGGCTCGCGGACACGCCGATTGTCCGCCGCGCGCTCGTAGCTCAGCTGGATAGAGCACCAGACTACGAATCTGGGGGTCGGGAGTTCGAATCTTCCCGAGCGCGCCAATTCCTTAAAAGATTTCAATAAGTTATGTGTCGATTTTTGGCAGGACGCGCTTACAGCATCTGGATCATGATCCTGCGTCTTTGAGGCAATTCCGCCATTCTTGAGGATCGAAGAGACCGCAGACGTCGCCAACCGCACGTGACAGTGCGTCAAAGGTTCGGGCTTCGGCTTCTTGGAGCAAGGCTTTGGATTCGGCGACGGTCATCTCGGTCGGATTGAGATCGGATGAGTGCCTCGGTAGGAACAGGAACCAGTCGCACCATGGCCGGCTTGAACCCGCACCGCTATCGAGGGGCGCAGCCTCGAACCGGGTCGCCGCGCGTCGTCGGCATCCGGCGCGCTGCGATGACTGGAGGCTTTGTCTAAGAAAGTCGTGGCTCGGTTTCGGCTGCGCCAAGCGAGGTGATTTCCGCAACTGTGAGGTCGGCTAGTCCAAGTCGCGCCAAGGTTCTCCCGGTTTCCCAAAATCGCGCGCCGATGGCCGCATTCGCCATCGTGACCACCGCCTCCAAAACCGGCACCGCGACGCCGGCCTTGTGACCGAGCTCGACTATGGGTACGAGGCCGCAGGGCACATCCTCCGTGATATAGCGCAGCGACTCGATGGCGGAGGGATCGTGCAGGTGCGGTGCCTTGATGCCGACATATCGGCCGTTACGCCGGATCGCGTCATAGAGGGTTTCGCCAGTCGATTCGTAGCAGTCCCACAGCCATTCCTTGGCAGATTGCAGTTGCACGCCGTAAGCTGCAGCGACGGCAAGACGTTCGACGTCCATCTTCTCAAGAATAGAAACGACGACCGACGTCATTCCATCGACGTAATAGTCGAATGTCTCATCATGCTGCATGCGGGTGAGATTCATGATCGTCGGTAACGGATGAAACAGCATGCCGATGTTGTTCAGCGACGTCTCGAGGAGGGTCGATGGCACGAGCGTTGTCGGCAAGGCGTTCCCGAGCAGTGCGGCGAACCGATCGAGATCGCGACGCGAGGCGCCGGCGACCTGAAGGTGTTCCTTCACATGGTATACGTGCGCCGCAACGCCAGTGCGGCGGCAAGCGTACAACAGGGTCTCCGATTCGATTAAGCCGACGTCGGCGGTCACGCTGTTGCCGCGCAGGACCTGCTGCGCCTCCCAAACGGCACCGGTCCTGCCCGGATGAAACCACAAGATCTGCCCATCGACACAATGCTTCGCAAGCGCCGCGATCAGCGCACGATGATGGTGCGCCGGGACCACGCAGACGAACACATCCGTTCCCGGCGCGACGCGAGACAGGTCGGCCGAAACCATGTCGATCTCGGCTTCACCGGCGACGTCAACATCGCCGTGCAAAGTGATCCTGTTCCTGTTCTCGATAATGTCGCCGATAGTGTGCATTGAATGACCGCATAGACGCACATCATCGAAGCCAAGCAGCTTCAGATGCGCGGCCATTGTTACACCTGCGTTGCCGGCACCGATTATCGTTATTGTACTCACGGTGTTCCTGTAGTTGGATAGCATTGGGCGCAATTGCGCGCCAATGTTTCGCACGAGAACTTAGCTGTCAAGGAACAAACCGTTTGTAAGATGCCATTTCAGGAGTGCGGTTTTTGATGGAATCCGAGCTGTGTTCGCCCGGACGCCCGAACGCGAGGCCCTATCGTCGTCCCGCTTATGCGCTCGCCTCGATCTCCGGCGCGATGGTGTTGGTCAACCTCGATGTCTCTGCGGTCAACGTCTCTTTGGCGTCCTTGCAGGCCGACCTCGGCTTGTCGACCAGCGGCCTCATGTGGGTCATGAACGGCTACACGCTCGCATTCGCCGCCAGCCTTGTCGCAGGCGGGCGGTTTGGCGATATGAAAGGGCGGCGGTTCGCCTTCATTTTGGGTGCGGCGATCTTCGCAATCGCTTCGGCCTTGAGCGGACTTGCGCAGGCGAGTTCGTGGCTCGTCGGCGCCCGCGTGTTGCAGGGCGTCGGGGCGGCGCTTCTCTTCCCTTCAATGCTGGCCATCGCGGCGGTGATATACCCTGGGCGCCAGCGCGCCGCAGCGGTCGGCACGCTCGTCGGCGTCGCCGGTCTGTCGCAGGCCGCGGGTCCGCTCGTCGGCGGGTTTCTCGTCGAGTTTGCGGGGTGGCGCTGGATTTTCTTCATCAACGTCCCCATCGGCCTCCTGTCGATCCTATGCGCCCTTAAATTCGTCCCCGAAACACGTGCGGCGTCCTGCCCGGTCGGGTTCGATATCGGCGGCGCGATCGTTGTCACCCTCGGCCTTGTCGCGCTCACCGTGGGTATCAGTCAGGCGAACATGTGGCATTGGTTCTCGCCCGCGACCCTTGCAACGATCGCGAGTGGCATCGTGCTTCTCGCCGCGTTCATCATTATGGAGTTCCGCGTAAGGCATCCGCTCATTCATCCCACGCTGTTGACGAATACGAACTTCATGGCGGCAAACGCCTCGGGCGCGTGTCTCGTCTTCGTGTTCTTTCCGTTGTTGATGTACGTCTCGCTCTTCATGCAGCGTGTGATGGGATATTCTCCGTTGATGACCGGAGTCGGCCTCCTGCCGGTGGTTGCGATGCTCGGACTGTTTGCCAATCTTATCGGAAAACTGTCCGTGCGCACGGGGCCGACACCGCTCCTCACCATCGGCTACCTGCTCACCGCGTTCGGGATGGGGCTTTTTGCGGCGTTGATCGACGCGAACGTGACTTATGTCAGGATCATCGTTCCGCTCCTAGCCGTGGGGCTCGGCATGGGTATCGTCTATACCCTGAACTCGGCCACCGCCGTCGGCGCGGTCGAGCCCGACAAAGCCGGGGCGGCGTCCGGCGTCAATCTGATGTTCCGCTTCGTCGGAGGCGTTTTGGGAGTCGCCATCACGACCACCGTGTTTCAGCATCTCAGCCCGAGCGGAGTCGTCACGGGTAAGGCGTTCGTCGAAGCCGTTCGGCCGCCCATGTATCTGCTGGCAATAAGCGCATTGATCGGCGCCTTCATCAACCAACTGTTCGTCAAGGATCCCGACCCGCCTGAGGCGGCCGAAGATGCAAGCATCGATAATGCTGGACGCAAATCAGATCGAAGGATACCCAGTTAGTGGCGGCACAGGAACGAAAACGGCTCATCGTACGGATTGACAACGTTCGGGCCATCGACGGCCCTTCGGCCATTACGGGGACGCATCAGTTGCTTGACGTCGCCGAGTCGCTCTCTATACCCGTGGTCGTCGGCATCACACCGCTGTGGCAAACGGACCGGACCAAGACCGCGACGACGGACCCGC
>Ga0209785_1000035_pt1 | contig 81775 bp, 75 predicted proteins | sample WorMetG1BERMUDA2_FD_187403 | JGI IMG/M metagenome (GOLD analysis project Ga0209785, IMG submission 187403) | Marine gutless worms symbiont microbial communities from Max Planck institute for Marine Microbiology, Germany - Inanidrilus... ...
GCCGGTGTGCGCTTCACCCTTTGCGTTCACCGCCAAATCACAGATCCATCATGGTTAAGCTATTGATTTGCCCATACTATCATGTGTGGCTATTGGTCTGAAGCGCCGTTCATCTGGGGAATGCGGGATGAACAATGCACAGATTCAAGCGCGCCGGGAGTCGGAGGTGACACGCGGCGTCGGCACGATGACGCAGGTCTATGCGGAGCGCGCGCAGAACGCCGAACTATGGGACGCGGAAGGCCGGCGTTACATCGATTTCGCCGCCGGGATCGCGGTGGTCAATACCGGTCATTGCCATCCGAGACTGGTTGCGGCGTTGCACGATCAGATCGACCGCTTCACCCATACCTGCCACCAGGTCGTGCCCTATGAGAGTTACGTGCGTCTCGCTGAGCGGCTCAACGCCTTGGTGCCGTCCGGTGCCGCCAACAGGACGCTGTTCACGACCACCGGAGCTGAGGCGGTCGAGAACGCCGTCAAGATCGCCCGGGCGGCGACGGGGCGCAGCGGTGTCATCGCCTTTACCGGCGGTTTCCACGGGCGGACATTCCTCGGCATGTCGCTGACCGGCAAGGTGGTGCCTTACAAGGCCGGGTTCGGTCCGCTGCTGCCGCAGGTCTACCATGTGCCCTTTCCCGTGGCGCTGCACGGCGTGTCCGTCGCGGACTCGTTCGCGGCCATCGACGCCCTGTTCAAAAGCGCGGCCGAGCCGGCGAGTATCGCCGCCATCCTTGTCGAGCCGGTGCAGGGCGAGGGCGGTTTCTACGAGGCACCGTCGGCATTGATGCGCGGCCTGCGGGCGTTGTGCGACCGACATGGCATCGTTCTGATCGCCGACGAGGTTCAGACCGGCTTTGCCCGCACCGGCAAGCTGTTTGCGATGGAGCATCACGACGTTACCGCCGACCTGACGACCATGGCGAAGGGGCTGGCCGGCGGCGTGCCGCTTGCCGCGGTGACCGGCCGCGCCGATCTGATGGACGCGGTGCAGCCGGGCGGGCTCGGCGGCACCTATGGCGGCAACCCGCTCGGCATCGCCGCCGCCCATGCGGTGCTCGATATCATTGAGGAAGAGGATCTGTGCGCCCGCGCCGCGCGGCTGGGCGCGCGGTTGAAGCAGCGGCTGAACAGTCTGCGCGACGCCGTTCCGCGCATCGTCGACGTGCGCGGCCCCGGCCTGATGAACGCCGTCGAGTTCAACGATCCGAAGACCGGCGCGCCGGATGCCGGTTTCGCCAACGATGTCCGGGCCGCCGCGCTGGAGCGCGGCCTTATCCTGCTTACCTGCGGTGTGTATGGCAACGTCATCCGCTTCCTGCCGCCGATCACCATCGAGGACGATACGTTTGGCGAGGGTCTGGACCTGTTGGAGGCGGCCATGCGCGCGGCCGGCTGAGGGCGTTCCTGATTAGCGGGCATGCAGTTTGTTGTGAAAATGGCTTGTCCAAACGCAAAAGGCTGTTAGAACATAAAGTGAACAAAGAGTCCTTCCATGCCCAAGCAGCGTATCCGAGATCCTTTACACAATCTGATCGAATTCGACACCGATCAGCATCTTGAACGCACGCTTTGGCGCGCTCTTGAGACTAGGCCGCTGCAAAGGCTCCGCAGAATTAGACAGCTTGGTTTTTCCGAACTTGTTTATCCGGGCGCAACGCACTCGAGGCTTGCGCACAGCCTCGGCGTTTTCAAAACTGCCAGAGAGCTTATGGCAATCGTGCGCGAACGTGCCGGTGAACAGTGGGAAGCTCGAGAGCATTGCGCACTGGCGGCCGCGCTTGTTCACGATGTCGGACATGGACCATTCAGCCATGCTTTCGAAACTGTCGGCAAGCGCCTCGGATTGAGACTGGCCAACCATGAGCGGATGAGCGACCAGCTGATCCGAAATGGCGAACTCGCAGAAGCGCTTACGAATATGGGAAGTGGTTTTGCCAATGACGTTGCCGACATGATCAAGAAGGAAGGACGCCAGACCGTCCACAATGCCGTCGTTTCCAGTCAGTTTGATGCCGATCGGCTCGATTACATGCGTAGAGATAGACTGATGACGGGAAGCCAGCATTCCGCCATTGACTTCCAGTGGTTGCTGGCGAATTTGGAGATAGCGGACGTCTCGGTTGGCGTCGACGACAGTCAGACCGGAACCGTGCCAACCTTCGTGATCGGTCCCAAAGCGATTCATGCGGCTGAAGCTTATGTTCTCGGTCTTTTCCAACTCTATCCGACCATCTATTTCCATAAAGCGACACGCGGTGCGGAAAAGATCTTGGTGGAGCTTCTCGTGCGCGTCGTTGAGTTGGTCCGGGACGGTTCCGTTCAAAAGATAGGGTTGCCCGACACCCATCCTTTGGTCGGATTCGCCATCGCGCCAGACAGTGTTGATACGGCGCTTATGCTCGACGATACGGTGTTTTGGGGCGCTCTGTCGCAGATGAGCGAGGCGAAAGACAAACCCATCGCAGAATTGTCGAGGCGATTGCGCGACCGAAAACTCTTTAAGTGTTTCGACATTCGTGCCGAAGTGACCAACGCGCTTGACCCACGTAGCGAGCAAGCACCCGATCTTGTGGCGGCAATTGACAAAAGTTGCGCGCAAGTGCGCGAATCAATAGAAGATTGGTGTGACGCGAACAAAAGTGATTTACCGCGCTTGATTGTAGATGAGGCTGAACGATCGCCTTACAAAACAGAGTCAGGGTCTCGCGGCCCGACGGAGCAGATCAATGTCAGAACCGAAGGCGGTAATACTGTCGACCTGAAACAGCGATCGGATGTCGTTGCGGCTTTAAAGGATTTTAAGCTGACACGGGTGTATTGTCGAAAGGAAGACGGTGAAGCGCTTGCGACGGCTCGCAGCATTGTCAGAGCGGAGGTGTCGAGATGACGTCAGTCAACACAGAAAAAGCCGCTGCTATCATTCGAGATGCCGGAGGTACGGTGATTGGCCGGACTCGGCTTCAGAAGATCGCCTATCTGTTGACGGAGGTTGGGCTCGAAGACGGCTTCGACTTCGTCTACAAACACTATGGTCCTTATAGTGACACGCTTGCCTCGGCTGCAAAAACAGGATCTCTACTTGGCCGTTTGGATGAAACGGAGAAACAGGCTGAGTGGGGGGGCATCTATTCCATTTACAGTGTCAGCAACCGGTCGAACGACGACATACCCGAATCCCGCAAGGCGCTTGCTCGGATGGCGGCACACGCAGACGCGGTAGAACTGGAACTCGCTGCAACAGCGATTTTTCTGTTCAAGGATGGATACAGCAAGCCTTGGGCTGAAACGGAACGGCGCAAGCCCGAAAAGGCGGCGGACGGTCGACTGCAGCGCGCCAAGCAATTGTTGCATTCGTTCCGGAAAGTGGCGGTTCCACGTCCATTGCCTGAAATCGCCTGACCCGCAGCGCTTCCGGGCGGCGCTGGCGGCACCGGATCAGGAAATGGCTCCTGGTTAACGCCTGTCCACACCGGCAAACGCCAAACCCGCGGCTCCGAGCGCGGCCTTCAGCGCCCGGAGTGCCGTCGGTCCGACCCCGTGCAGGGCCGCGATCTCGCGTTCCGAGGCGCTGGCGAGGCGTTCGAGGCTGGTGTAGCCGGCGCTCTCCAGCGCGCGCAGGGCGGGCTTCGTCAGACCCACCGGCATGGGCGTTTCGCCGGTGTGACGGTCCCTTGGCGCACCGTGTGTCTCGTCATGGGCCTGAAGCAATCGTTTCGGCGCCTGGGCGCGCCAGACCCGCATGAGATTGGCTTTCGCCCATTCGGGATCGAGCTTATCGGGATGCACGAGCACGAGACCGTGGCTTTGATAATGCGGCGTGCAGAAGAAGGTGTCGGGGTCGCACTCGATCAGAAAATCCCGCTCCTCGCGCGGCACTTTGAAGACCGGCGCGTCCTCATGCGGGCTCCACCACACCCAGAGCTTCTTATGGGCCTTGAGCGTCGGCTGTCCCCACGATGTGGTTTCCTCCACCCCGGGCAGAGCGAGGTCGAGCGCCCATTGCTTGAGCTCTTCCCACCGCACCCGCTTGTCCGTCCCGCCGCTCATGTGTCGCCCCTGCCACTAATCGGTCCGTTGCCGGGCGGCGGCGCCGCCGGCCTCGGCAGATTGCCACAAGCGTCGCCGCCACACCACGGCCCGGATCATTACCGATGATTAATTTGTTATCCCGATCGGCGTACTTAGCTTGGGGGTATAGGAAAATCAAATAGGAGAAATGCATGGTGGTGCGTCCCACCCACCGGCAATTGGAATATCTCGTCGCCGTCGCCGACAGCGGCCGGTTCAGCGAGGCGGCGCGTCAATGCCATGTCAGCCAGCCAACCCTTTCGGGCCAGATCCAGCTTCTTGAAGATCGGCTGCGTGTGAAATTGCTCGAACGGACGCCGGGCGGCGCCTATCCGACCCCCGTCGGGGAAACCGTCGTCGCGCTGGCACGGGACGTTCTGTCCCGGCTTGACGACATCGGCAAAGCCGCCGCCTGCGCCAATCACAATCTCGGCGGCGCCATCCGGCTCGGCGTGGTGCGAACATCCGGTCCTTATGTGCTGCCCTATGTGCTGCCGCGGCTGAAGAGCAAATATCCCGATCTGCGGCTTCAGGTGGAGGAGGACCACCCGTTGGAGCTGCAACAGGGCGTTGTGGAAAACCGGTATGATTGCGCCGTCACGCCGGAGCCGGAGGGCATGCCGTCGCTGGTCTATCGCGAACTGGCCGTCGAGACGTTTCGGCTATGCGTTCCGGCCGGTCACCGGCTCGCCGGTCTCAAATCCGTCACCCCGGCCATGCTGAAGGGCGAGCGGATCCTCAGCGCGGCGCACGAGAACACCCCGCTGCACCGCCTGCTAGCCGAATTCTGCCGATCATCCGGCGCGGATCTGGAACAGAAATTCGTCGGCACCAGTCTCGATGCGTTGCGGCGGATGGTGGCGATCGGCGAGGGCCTGGCCTTCTTTCCTGATAATTACATCGCCTCGGAGTTCCCCAAGGAAGATGTCGTCCTGTGTGACGTCGAAGGCGTCGACATGGCGCGCTCCGTCGGCGTGATATGGCGTCACGACTCGGTGCGCGCGCCGCAATTCGCCCGGTTCTATGACGAGTTCAGGGCGGCGCTTACCGAGAGGCCTCGGGAACGGGCCTGACATCCCGGTCAAAGCCGGTTCCCGGATGCGGACCGTCCGCTATTCGATCACAGCGACAATCGCCCGCGCGACGTCGTTGAGCCGGTCGCCGGGCAGGCCGGCGACGTTGATGCGGCTGTCGCCGATCACATAGATGCCGTGATCCTCGCGCAGCTGCTCCACCTGCTCCGGCGTCAGGCCGAGCCGCGAGAACATTCCCTTCTGATCGGCGATAAAATCGAAACGGCCGGAATTGGAGGCGCGGCGCAACGCGTCGGCGAAATCCTGTCTCAGCGTCTCCATGCGCCGGCGCATCTCTTCGAGTTCGTCACGCCAGTCGGCGGCCAGATCGGGATCGGTGAGCACCAGCCGCACGACGGCCGCGCCATGGTCGGGCGGCATCGAATAGACGCTGCGGGTGACGGACAGAAGATGGCTGAAGGCGGCGTCGGCCTCCGCCGCATCGCGGCCGATCACCATCGCCGCGCCGACGCGGTCGCGATAGACGGCGAAGTTTTTCGAACAACTGGCGGCGATTACCATTTCCGGCACCTGCGAGGCCATCAGCCGCAGACCGGCCGCGTCGTCGTCGAGCCCATCGCCGAAGCCGAGATAGGCGAAATCGATGAAAGGCAGAAGCTGCTTGTCCAGGCACAGATCGGTGACGGCTTGCCACTGTTCGAGATCGAGATCGGCGCCGGTCGGGTTGTGGCAGCAGCCATGCAGCAACAGGATGTCGCCCGGCTCGGCGGCCGACAGCGCCGCGATCATCTCGTCGAACAGGATCGTACCGGTGGCGGCGTCGTAATAGGGATAGGGCTGCGTCTTAAGCCCGGCATTGGTCAGCAGCGGCACATGGTTCGGCCAGCTTGGGTCCGATAGCCACAGCGTCGCATCCGGACGCGCCCGGCGCAGCATCATCGCCAGGATGCTGAGCGCGCCTGAGCCGCCCGGCGCCTGACAGATGCGCAGCCGCTCGGCCGGCAACGCGTCGCCCAGGACGAGCCGGCCCATCTCTTCGCAGAAATCCCGATCGCCCTGCAAGCCGACATAGGTTTTCGTGTCCTGGCCCTCATGAAGACGCCGTTCGGCGGCGCGGATGGCGCGCATCACCGGGGTGCGGCCTTCCTCGTCCTTATAGACGCCGACACCGAGGTCGACCTTGTGGGGGCGCGGATCTTCGCGGAATTGGGCCAACAGCGCCAGGATCTTGTCCTTTGGCGCGGGTTGCATGGATTCGAACATGGATTCTTTCCTGTGTGGTCGGTTGAACGGCGAGATCTTAGCGCGCGCTTGGCGCGAGGCCGGCATCGATCTCAGCCTTCACCCTTGCTACAGCTTCTGCCTTCACGGGTCCATAGCCGCGCATCTGCAGCGGCGCTTCGAAACGCTTTTTCCAGTCCGCCGCGCCGGCAGCGTCTATCCCGTCCAGATGCGTTTCCACCAGATCCTCGTACCAGGCGATCAGCGCGCGCTCCTCGCGCCGCTCGGCGGTGTATCCGAACGGATCGAAGACCGTGCCACGCAGACCCTTCATGCGGGCGAGCAGGCGGAAGGCGCTGAGCATCCACGGGCCGAACTGGCGCTTGTTGGGCCGACCGCGCGCATCCTTACCGGGCGGCAGCAGCGGTGGGGCGAGATGATAATGGATACGGAAATCGCCCTCGAACTCCCGTTTCAGGCTTTCCAGGAAAGCCGGATCGGTGTGCAGTCGTGCGACTTCATACTCATCCTTATAGGCCATCAGCTTGAACAGGGCACGGGCGACGGCCTCCGTCAGCCCGTCGCTGCCGATCGCCGCCTCATGGGCACGCACGCGGTCGACCAGCCGTCGGAAGCGGCCCGCATAGGCCTCGTCCTGATAGTCGACCAGAAACGCCTCGCGCCGTGCGATCAGCGCGTCGAGGCTGTCGTCCGTCGCCGGCGCGTCCGTCGCGGCCTCGGGCAGGGTCTCCGGGCGGGCGTGGGCGAGGCGGCCCCAGTCGAAGGCCTTCAGATTGGTTTCCACCGCCACACCGTTCAATTCGATGGCGCGCCGCAACGCGTCCAGCGAGACGGGAACCAACCCGTCCTGCCACGCAAAGCCGAGAAGCAGAATGTTGGCGTAGACCGTGTCACCGAGAAGCCGTTCGGACAGGCGCCCGGCATCGATGGCGCGCGGCACCGCGCCGATCGTCCCGGCGATTTTTTCGGCGCGCAGGTCGACATTGAGGCTCGCGTCGCGGTGACGCACGATGTCGCCGGTCGGCGCCTCGGCGAGATTGAGCACGGCGCCCATGCCCTGGCGATAGGTGGCGGACGCCTTGGGCGAGGAGGAGACGACGATATCGCCGCCGATCAGCGCGTCGGCCGCGCCGGCATCGATGCGCACCTGATGGATCGCGGCGGGGCTTGCCGCCAGCCGGATAAAGCTCAAAACCGGCCCGAATTTCTGCGCGAATCCGGTGAAATCGAGCACCGAGGCGCCCTTGCCCTCCAGATGCGCGGCCATGGTGATCAGCGCCCCGACGGTGACGACACCGGTGCCGCCGACGCCGGTGACAAGCAGGTCGTAGGGCAGATCGAGCCGCGGCATGTCCGGCGCCGGCAGGCCGGCGGCCAGCGTTGCCGGGTCGGAATCCACCTGGCCGCCCTTGCGCCGGGTGGCGCCCTCGACCGTCACGAAACTGGGACAGAATCCGTTGAGGCAGCTGAAATCCTTGTTACAGGACGACAGATTGACCCGGCGCTTGCGCCCGAACGGTGTTTCCTTGGGTTCGATGCTGAGACAGTTGGACTCCACCGAACAGTCGCCGCAGCCCTCGCAGACGAGATCGTTGATGACAGCGAAACGCTTGGGATCCTCGATCTGGCCGCGTTTGCGGCGGCGGCGTTTTTCGGTGGCGCAGGCCTGTTCGTAAATCAGCACCGAGACGCCCGGAACGGTGCGCAACTCGCGCTGTACCGCGTCAAGGTCGCGGCGGTGATGCAGGGTCGTTTCCTTCGGAAAATCCGAGAACGTGACTTTCTCAGGCTGATCGGAGACCAGCGCGATGCGGGATACACCCTCGGCGCGCACGCCGTGGGCGATCGCGGCAACGCTGATCGGCCCGTCGACCGGCTGGCCGCCGGTCATCGCCACAGCGTCGTTATAGAGGATCTTATAGGTGATATTGGCGCCGGCGGCGATCGCCTGGCGGATCGCCATCGAGCCGGAATGGTAATAGGTGCCTTCGCCGAGATTCTGGAAGATGTGGCCCTTGCCGGTGAATTTCGACGCAGCAGCCCAATTGACGCCCTCGCCGCCCATCTGGATGAGCGAACTGGTCTCACGGTCCATCCAGCTGGCCATGAAGTGGCAGCCGATGCCGGCCAGCGCCTTGGAGCCCTCCGGCACCTTGGTGGAGGTGTTGTGCGGGCAGCCGGAGCAGAAATAGGGCGTGCGGGTGGCGCCGGAGACCGCGATCGGCGCGCCCGTTCGCCGAAGCGCTGGGTGTCGAACACCAGATCAAGCCGGCTTGCCACCAGCGGCGCGAGCTGCAGCGGCGATAGTTCGCCGGTCCACGGGATCAGCCGGTCGCCGTTTTCGTCGCGCTTGCCGACCATGTGATCCGGCTTGTCGCCCGGATGGTCGTAGAAATACTCCTTGAACTGGCTTTCGATAATGCCGCGCTTTTCCTCGATCACCAGCACCTCGCGCTTGCCGCGCACGAAGTTCAGCGCGTCGCGGCGGGCGAGCGGCCACACCATGCCGACCTTGTAGACATCGATGCCGAGCGCGCGGCAGGCCGCCTCGTCGAGTTCCAGAAGCCGCAGCGCCTCCATCAGGTCGAGATGGCCCTTTCCGGTGGTGACGATGCCGAAAGTGGCGGCCGGGTCGTCATAGATGCGCCGGTCGATCGGATTGGTCTCGGCAAAAGCGAAGACGGCCTGTTTCTTGGCCTCCATGCGCTCCTCGATCTGCGGGCCGGGCAGGTCGGGCCAGCGATAATGCAGCCCCGTCGACGGAATCTCGAAATCGGGGGCGAGGAAATGCCGGTCTGGAAACAGCTCGACGGAGGCCGCCGATTCCACCGTCTCGGAGATCGCCTTGAAGCCGATCCACATGCCCGAATAGCGGCTGAGCGCATAGCCATATTCGCCGAAAGCCAGATACTCGCCGACATTGGCCGGGTTGAGTGTCGGCATGAACCAGGCCATGAAGGCGACATCCGACTGGTGCGGCATGGACGACGAGACGCAGCCATGATCGTCGCCGGCCACGACGAGCACGCCGCCATGGGGCGAGGAACCGTAAGCGTTGCCGTGCTTGAGCGCATCGCCCGAGCGGTCGATGCCCGGGCCCTTGCCGTACCAAAGGCCGAAAACGCCGTCGACGGTGCGGTTCGGATCGGATTCCACCTGCTGGGTGCCGAGCATGGCGGTGGCCGCCAGGTCCTCGTTGACGGCGGGCAGGAATTCGATGTTGGCCTCGTCCAGCAGCGCCTTGCTGCGCCACATTTCGAGATCGACGCCGCCGAGCGGCGAGCCGCGATAGCCGGAAACGAAGCCGGCGGTGTTGAGGCCCGCGCGGCGATCGCGCCGCCCCTGATCGAGCACGATCCGGGTCAGCGCCTGCGTGCCAGTCATATAGGCACGGCCGGAGGCGAGGCTGTAGCGCTTTTCGAGGGTGTAGCCGGCATCGATCGCCGGGGAGTGAATATTCATGGTTCTCTTCCACATTGGGCGATTTTGATCATTTTACGCCTTTGAATCCGAATTTGTTATCCAATTCTATTGCTTTTCGGCCAAAAATTGGATAAAATAACCAAAAAAGGGCAGAAAATCGAAAAGAGTATCGAGGGAGATGGCCAAGCTGGACCGGCATGACCGCGCGCTGCTGCGGGAGCTGCAGCAGGATTGCCAGATCTCCAACCAGGCGCTGGCCGACAAGGTCGGCCTGTCGGCATCGGTGTGTTGGCGGCGTGTCAACGCGCTGGAGAAATCCGGCGTCATCCGCCGCTATTCGGCGATCATCGACGGTCCGGCCACCGGCATGGGCTTCCAGGCGATCGTCTATATTACCCTGATCCGCCACGAGACCGGCAACCTGCAGAAATTCATCGCTGCCATCGAGCGGCGCGAGGAGGTGCTGGAATGCGTCTCAACAACCGGCGATGCCGATTATCACCTGCGCGTGATCTGTGAGGACCAGCAGGCCTATAACCGGTTCCTGGAGGATTTCCTGTTCCAAATCCCGGGCATCGCCAATGTGAAGACCAATCTCATCCTCAAAGAGATCAAGAGCCAGGCCTATATCCCGGTGTGACGCGGATGCGGCGGTTCGTGCCGGTTCGTTTTCCCGAGCGCTGGCGGCATCAGATGAAGCCGATCCAGCGTCCGGCAAACAGGACGGCGACCCAGAGGCCAAGCGACAGGCCGGCAAGCCACCGCTGGCCGCCGACAATATGAAAGGCGGTGGCGTTGGCGAGCGCCAGCAGGAGCAGGCCCAGTTTCACCAGCATCGCCGTGTTGGCAGCGTAGTGCGTCGCCCGACAGGCAAACAGCAGCAGACCGGTGGCGAGTGCCAGCGCGAAACCGCCGCGGGCGACCGGCAGGGCGGCGGCACGGAGTGCCGCTCCGGTGCGGCCGGCGCGCAGCACCGCAATGTCGAACACGCCGATCGCGCCGATCAACAGGGCGAAGCCCAGAATATGCGCGCCGTTGAGCGCTGGATAGAGCGTCGGCGAGGTGCGGATCGCCCGCACCCAGCCCTGGCTCTCGATCCCCGCCAGCAGATCGATCAGCATGTCTGCACTTCGGTCTGAACGCGTCCCGACCGCACCACCGGTGCGCCGTCTGCTGGCGCGATCCACTGGCCGCGCAATTGGTGCGGCGCCTCGCAATTGCGGAGCGCGATCACCGCGACGCGGTCACCCGCGGCGATGCGACCGTCGAGATCGAAGAACAGCGCCACGGGCGGAAACTCGATCTCGGGCCGGGCCCCGAGGCCGGCGCGCCAGAAGGTGAGGCCGTCTTCGAACTCCGCCGCCGAGGCCGGCAGCGTCGCCGCCTGTACGCGCCGATCGGCTTCGAGCACGATCTCGGCATGCGGATAGCCGAAATAGCTGTGAACCACCGTGCCCTCCAGATAGACGGGCGCGCCGCGCTCATACTCCCCGCCGAAACCGTGATGCGCGACAGCCGGTCGGTACACGGTGGACAGGATCATCATGAAAGCCGACAGCGCGGCCAGAAGGCACAAATGTTTGATCGTCATGGGACATCTCCTTGAATGGCAGCTGTGTTGAGGCGGGGCCGCGCGGCCCATCGCGTTCCCGGTCAGTCGACCAGTTTGGCGACGTGCGCGCCGCGCATGACCGGCAGTTTGATGTCGGTCTGCACCAGCATGGGCCGCGGGCCGTCGGGCTCGACGAGCCGCCAGATGTCGACTGTGGTCCGCTCCACCGGGCGCCGCGGATTGAAATGGGCGAAATTCGCCACCGCCAGAAAATTGCCGGACGCGTCGAAGGTAATGCCCTCGGGCAGGATGCCTTCGAACGGCGTCGTCCCGATCGTGTGAAGGCGCTCGCGTTCGGGATTCCAGGCGACCAGGCTGAGCGAAGAATAGAAAGTCAGGTCGTCATCACCCGGCATCGCATAAGAGCGTTCCATATTGAGGGTGACGATCGAGCGGCCGTCCGGTGACACCGCGAATTCCTCGGCGGCCGCGCCCGTCGCCACCTTGCTGACGATGACGTGGCGCGGCTCGGCGGCGTCACGCGGCGCGATGCGGATCGCTGCCAGCGTGCTCACCTCGGAGCCGTAATAGACATTCTCGATATCGCCACCCCAATGAAGATGGGTGACGAAGAAATGCCGGCCGTCGGGCGACCAGTGGCCGACGCCTGGCAGCTTACCGCCGCCGACGCTGTTACCGTGCGGTGCAAGCCGTTCGCCGTCCCAGACATAGAAGCGAATACGGTCGCTGCCGGGCATTGTCACCGCCAGAATGTCGCCCGCCGGGTTCCATTTGATGTCGGCCGCCTCGCCCTCGGCCTCGTCCAGCGGCAGCGAGCGCATCGGACCGAGACGGCCGTCCTCGCCGATGGCGAAGACACCGACGCGCGGCACATCCGTGCCCGTCGTCAGCGCCACCAGGACATCACCCTGCGGGCGCACGCTGACGGCGATCACCCGGCTCTCGGTGTCGATCTCCTGAACGATGGCGCCGCTCAGGTCCGCGTCCAGCGAGACGACGCGCAGCCAGGGAGAGGGCACGAGATCAGCGCGGCTCTGCGCATCCGGCGTTGCCGGCAGTTCGGTTTCGGCGACATAGGCGGTGCGGCCGTCCGGCGTGAAATCCAGAAGCGACGGCCAGGCCGTCACGGCATTGCCGACCGGGATGCTGACGGCGCTGCCCGGCATGCCGCCGGCGAGCGGAAACAGGGTCAGCATGTCGGTCATGGCGGCCGTGCGCGGCCCGATCGGCGGGCCGTTATAGGCCGAGGCGACCATATCGGCATCCGACAGCACAGCCAGGAACCGGCCCTGGAAATCCATATAGCTCGGGAAATGCTGCGGCTGCACCGCCTGCGCCGATGCCGGCACGGCCAGACCGAGAAGAAGAGAACAGGCAAGGATGGATCGCATCGTGAAAACCCCTATCTAGGACGAGACGATCCATAAATTCGGTCAATGATTGAATTGTTCGATATCGGATTTCGATAAGTTTGATAAAGATGGATTATCGAAAAATGCTGGCGCTCATGGATTATCGCAGCGTGATGGTGATTGCCGAGGAAGGTCATTTCGGCCGCGCCGCGCGGCGTCTCGCCATCACCCAGCCGGCGCTGTCGTCGCGACTGCGGCGCATCGAGGAGGCGCTGGGCGTGCGGCTGTTCGAGCGCGATCGCGGCGGGGTGGCGGTGACGCCGGCCGGCGCCGCCTTCATCGAGGGCGCCGAGCGTGTCGTCACAGCGGCCGACGAGGCGGCGGAGGGCGCCCGCAACGCCCAGGCCGGTCTCGGCCAGACGATCCGCATCGGCATGACCCAGATTGCAGCCTATCAGGTGGTCGCCCCGGCCCTGGACGCGTTCCGCCGCGCCCATACGCGCGCCCGTATCCGCCTGTTCGAAGGCACGACGGCCGCGCTGGAACGGCAGTTGGAGCAGAACCTGATCGACGTCGCCTTCCTGCACCCGCCGATTCACGCGCCGGGCCTGTCGGTGCATGTCGTGGCACGCACGCGGTTGGCCCAGTTCGATGCCCGGCCCGACCATTCGCTGCAGCGCCCGCTGATCCGCTATCCGCGCGCCGAGGCGCCGGTACTGATGGGCGAGATCGAGCGCGTCTCCGACGGGCTGCTCGGCGCGTTCCCCGAGGTCGAGGCCGACACCATGCTCGGCGCGATCGTGCTGTCGCATGCCGGTTTCGGCCCGTTCGTCGTTCCGCAGGACTATCCGTCGCCTTTCGAGAAAACGGAGGCGTGTCTCGATGCCGATATCATGCCGATCGACCTGGAAACGGCGATCGTCTGGCGCAGCCTCGACCGGCGGACCATTCTGACGGAACTGGTGGCGTGCGCGAAAGGGGCGGGGGTCGAGCGGGTGTGATGTCCGTCAAACAAGAAAAGCGCCCGCCGGAGCGGACGCCTTATCTGGTGCATATCTCAGCTTGTTAACAGCTGGGCCGCGTTTTCTGAACGAAAGTATGTTGGCAGCAAAGAAGCAGCGTGTCAAATTCATTTGCACGATTAGGTAGTAGGCTTAGGTACTGTGCACCGTATGATCACGCTTGGCATAGATCTTGGAACAAATTCTCTAGGTTGGTGTTTGATTGAAACTAAGGGAGAGCCCGGCAGCCATGGCGAGGGCCGAATCATTGATATCGGCACACGCATCTTCTCATCCTCGGAAATGGCGGGCCGGGACGCGAAATCGAAGGAGTCGCTGGCGGTCGCGCGGCGTCAGGCGCGTACCATGCGCCGTCAGCGGGATCGGCGTTTGCGTCGCAAGGGCCGTCTGCTCCGTCAACTGATCGAGTTTGGCCTGCTGCCGCAGGACGAACCGGAGCGCAAGCGGCTTCTGCGGGAGACGGGCGATGGCAAGGGCGCCGACCTGGCGCACTCCGTCTACGCACTGCGGGCACGGGCGCTCGACGAAGCGCTGCCGGCGCATCAGCTTGGACGGGTCCTGTTTCAACTCAATCAGAGACGCGGTTTCAAATCCAACCGCAAGGCCGACGGCAAGGACAACGAGGCTGGTAAGATAGCGGTCGGCGTGTCACGGCTGCACCAGGCGATGGATGCGGACGGCGCGCGAACCTATGGCGAGTTCCTGCACCAACGGCGGCTCGCCGGCAAATCCATCCGCACCCGTCTGCGTCCCGAACAGGCAGCGGAGACTAACCCCGATGCCGATGCGAAAGGCGACGGCTATGATTTCTATCCCGATCGCGCCGAGCTCGAAAACGAGTTCGACAGGATCATGGCCGCGCAGGCAGCCCACCATCCGGAATTGCTGACGGAGGAGCGCATCAGCGCGTTGCGGGAAACCATCCTGTTCCAGCGCAATCTCCTGCCGCCGAAAGTCGGAAAATGCAGCTACAATCCGGACGAAATCCGGCTGCCGAAGGCACATCCACTGTTTCAGGAGTTTCGCCTTTACAAGGAGGTGAACGAACTGGCCTTGCTCGATGAGCATCAGGTCTCGCACAAGCTTGCGCCGGAACAGCGCGACGCTCTGGTGCTCAAATTGCGCGGTGCGAAAACAGCGAGTTTCGCGAGCCTGCGCAAGGTCTTGAAGCTGGGTCCCGAATATCGCTTCAACAAGGAAACCGAGACCCGCACGAAGCTGGATGGCGATGCCGTGGCCGCGGCGCTTTCCGCCAAGGAGTGTTTCGGACCCGTCTGGAGCACCTATTCCCTGGATCGGCGGCGGGAAATCGTCCGCAAGCTGCGCGACGAGGCGGATCCGGAGACCCTGCGCGCGTGGTTGCGCGACGATTGCGGACTTGACGAGATGCGCGTCGAGGCCGTGATGAAAGTCCGGTTACCGGAAGGCTATGGCCGTCTCGGCGAAACCGCGCTGGCCCATCTTCTGGACGCTCTCAAACACGACATGGACGAAAACGGCAGGGTGATCACGGAGGCGGCGGCCGCCCGGAAAATCTATGGCCGCACGAACAGCGAGGACGACCCGAACCGCGAAGCGCTCGGTGTTCTGCCCAAATATCAGGAAGTGCTGACCCGGCACGTGCCGCCGGGCGACGGCTCGCCCGCCGACCGGCCGGACGACAAGGATCCGTCCTATGACCGCCATATGGGCCGGATCACCAATCCAACGGTGCATATCGCGCTCAATCAGCTGCGCCGCGTCGTCAATGCGCTGATCCGCAAGCACGGCCGTCCGGACCGGATCGCCATCGAACTGGGCCGCGAGCTCAAGCTGACCGACCGGCAGCGTGAGGAAGTCAATCGCGTCATCAACAAAAACACGCGGGACGCGGAGCGCCGCTCCGAGGAATTGAAGAAGCTCAGGCAGGCGGACACGGGTTACAACCGGTTGCGGCTGAAACTGTGGGAAGAGCTCAATCCTGGGCAACCCTTGAACCGGGTCTGCATTTACACCGGCGAGCCGATCGGTGTGCATGACATCTTTTCGGCGGAGGTGGATATCGACCATATCCTGCCCTATTCGAAGACCCTCGATGACGGTCTCGCCAACAAGATCCTGTGCAAGACCCGCGCCAACCGTGTGAAGCGCAACCGTGCTCCGGCGGATGTCGGCGAATGGGAGGCGATCTATGACGACATCCTCGCCCGGGCCGGCAATCTGCCCAAAAACAAGCGATGGCGCTTCGGCCGCGACGCCATGGACCGCTTCTCGGAGAATGAGGGCTTTGCGGCGAGGCAATTGACGGACATGCAATATATGTCCCGTATGGCGCTCTCCTACCTCGCGGCTTTGTATCCGGCCGAGGAGGCCGATATTGATGGCGTCTTACGCCGCCACAGCCGGATTCGCGCCCTGCCTGGGCGAATGACCGAAATGCTGCGGCGCGTGTGGAACCTCAACGATATCCTGCACGACCATAATTTCACCGACCCCACGAAACCGAAGAACCGCAAAGACCATCGCCACCACGCGATCGATGCGTTCGTCATCGCCTGCACCAGTCGGGCGCTGATACAGAGGATCGCGTCGGCCTCCGAGGAGATAGAGGCGCAAGGGTCGGAAAAGGTGCTGGCCGGCGTGCCGGAGCCCTGGGCGGGCTTTCGCGAGGAGCTGCGTGACCGCGTTCTCGATTCCGTCGTCAGCCACAAGACGGATCATGGCACTGTCTCGCGCACGGGTTACGCGAATGGGATGGGCCAGACCGCCGCCAGACTGCACAACGACACCGCCTATGGCCTGACGCAGGAGCTCGACGACAACGGCAATCCGCTGGTCGTCCGGCGAATGATGCTTGATGCGTTCGAGTCGCAAAAGGACCTCATGGCGATCCGCGATGAAGATCTGCGTGACGCGCTGTGGGAGGCGACGCGCGATCTTTCCGGCAAGGCGTTCAAGCAGGCGCTGCGCGATTTCAGCCGCGCGCCGCGGTTGAACGGAGCGGCCAACCCTTTCCGGGGGTGCGCCGTATCCGGGTGCTGGAACCGCTGCACGTCATCCCGATCAGCGACCGGCACGGCAGGCCTTATAAGGCTTACAAGGGCGATTCCAATCATCGTTACGATGTCTGGCAATTGGCGGATGGCCGATGGGTGGCCGAGGTCGTGTCGACATTCGATGCCCATCGGCCGGATTGGCGGTCGCGGGTCCGGGCGGAGAACCCGACGGCCAAGAAAGTGCTGAAACTGCACCAGAACGACATCGTTGCGATCGGCGACGGCGACGACCGCCAGATCATGCGGGTGGTCAAATTCGGCGCGAGTGGGCAGATCACGATGGCCGGCGTCAACGAGGCCGGTGCGCTCAAGGCACGCGATCGCGACCGATCGGACCCGTTTAGCTACATGTCGAGATTGGCCGAGCCTCTGAGGAAGTTGAAGGCGCGACAGGTTCGCGTCGACGAACTTGGCAATCTGTTCGATCCCGGGCCGCGGGCCTGAGCGGCATCGTTAACCAATTCTTAAGGTTGTTGCCGCCGGCTTTTGCCATCCATGGTAATTTGCACGGCATGGAGCGTATTGTCGACATCTCCAGCGATAACCTGCATCTCGGCGTGCATCGCGGCTTCCTGACGGTCACAAAAGATCGGGAATGTATCGGTCGCGTCCCTCTGGACGATATTGGCGGCCTGATCACCCATGCGCATGGTTTGACGTGGTCGAACAGCGTATTCGTGCGGCTGTCGGAGCGCAACATTCCGGTCGTCATCTGCGCGTCCAACCACGCTCCGGTGACCTGCCTCTGGCCGATCGAAGGCCACCATTTGCAGGGAGCACGACTCCGTGCCCAGGCGGACATGAAACAGCCGTTCAAGAAACAGGCCTGGCGCAGGATTGTGTCGGCCAAGATCGGCATGCAAGGTGCGGTGTTGCGGTCAGCCGGGCAGCAAGCCGGGGCTTTCGACAGGATGGCGCAAAAGGTGCGCTCCGGCGACCCTGACAATCTCGAAGCGCAGGCGGCGCGTCGCTACTGGCCCCTGCTGATGGGCAACGCGTTCCGGCGCGACCGTGACGGCGCGGGGGTGAACGGATTGCTCAATTACGGCTACACCGTCTTGCGCGCCATCTTGTCGCGCGCCATTTGCGCCGCCGGGCTGCATCCGACATTGGGGTTGCACCACACCAATCAAAACAATGCGTTTGCGTTGGCGGATGATTTGATGGAGCCCTATCGCCCGCTGGTCGACCGGATGGCTTCCAACCTTGCCCGGACGGGGCAGGTCGAAGTCGACAGCCGCGCCAAACAGGCGCTTGCCGGCTTGGGAACCCTGGATCTCGACACGGCGGACGGTCTCAGCCCGCTTTCCGTCCAGGTGTCGCGTTTCGTTCATTCTCTGGCGAAGTCGATGGTTTCCGGAACCCCGGATCTCGATCCCCCGCGGCCGCCATCGGCGCTGACTCTGGCGCAGTTGGGTCTCGAGACCTCGGAATGAGCACGCTTTTCACCGCCGGCGGCGGCAAACAGGGAGGGCCGACCCATCTTTCGGCCTATAGGCTCATGTGGATGCTCGTGACCTTCGATCTGCCTGTGGAAACCAAGAAACAACGCAAAGCAGCCCATGATTTCCGGATGTTCCTGCTGGACCAAGGCTTTGAGATGAGCCAGTTTTCGAACTATGTTCGGTTCTGTTCCGGCAAGGAGCAGTTTGATGCACACACGCGGCGTATTGAATCGAATCTTCCAGAACGCGGCGACGTGTTTGTTTTTCAGTTCACGGACCGGCAATATGAGAACATCGTCCGTTTTTCCGATCAGAGCCGGCGAAGGCGTCAGAAAAACCCGACGCAATTGGCGCTGTTTTGACCACTGTACCCATTTTTGCGACGCCGACGCGCCCCAAACTTCTTTCGAAATCAGAAGCTTGGGTCGACATCGAGCCTATCAGTTCAGAAAACGCGGGCCAACGGCAACGAAACAGGAGAGCGCCGCCGAGATCATTTTAGCCTATCAGTTCAGAAAACGCGGGCCAACGGCAACTCCATATCGAGTGTGATCACCTCCCGCACCAGCCTATCAGTTCAGAAAACGCGGGCCAACGGCAACGATCGTGCTGATCGTGGCCGGGGGGTTGTTAGCCTATCAGTTCAGAAAACGCGGGCCAACGGCAACATAGCCGCGCGGCGTGCGTTGTGTAATGATAGCCTATCAGTTCAGAAAACGCGGGCCAACGGCAACCGATCATCGCCGGCCCGGCATAATGCGCGCAGCCTATCAGTTCAGAAAACGCGGGCCAACGGCAACTTCCGGCCGTCCAAAGCGCACTTGACCAGCTAGCCTATCAGTTCAGAAAACGCGGGCCAACGGCAACCTATGAACCGGTCGATCCAGCCATCGCCGTAGCCTATCAGTTCAGAAAACGCGGGCCAACGGCAACTGCCATCAACGGTCCTCCCCACTCGCGTCGAGCCTATCAGTTCAGAAAACGCGGGCCAACGGCAACAGCTCGAGGCGGCGGCCGATCAGCGGACGGAGCCTATCAGTTCAGAAAACGCGGGCCAACGGCGAACCCGGATCCGCATACCGTGGCGACCGATCTACTGTTCGGTCGTCGACTGAGGACTTCCCGTCATTGTGTCCCGCGTATAATCTCCGTTTAATGCCCCGCGCCAATGGCATGCCGCCATCCCTTGATCGGAGGAACCTGGAAGGACCGGATGCTACAAGCGTGTTTGAACGGCGGTCGGACGAAACGGGAGCACCCGAACATTCCGGTCAGTCATGCGGAACTCGCCGACGATGCGGTCGCTGTTGCGGCCGCGGGCGCCGAAGCGTTGCATGTCCATCCGAGGAACGCGGAGGGTGCGGAAAGCCTGTCGCCCGACGATGTTGGCCAGTGCCTTTCGATGATCCGGAACAGGCTGCCGCAGATACCGCTCGGCGTCGGCACCGGCGCCTGGATCGCACCACATGGCAGGGCGCGTCTCGACCTTATCAGGAATTGGGCCATTCTACCCGATTACGCGTCCGTCAACCTTAACGAAGACGATGCTCCGGAGACCATGATGATCCTGACGGCCAAGGGCGTCGGCATCGAAGCGGGCATCTGGACGGTCGACGACGCCGAACGGTTCGTCTCCGTCAAAGACGATTTCGATTGTCTCCGTGTCCTGATCGAACTTATCTCCGACGATCCAGACGAGGCGGAAAGGGAGTATCGACGGATTATGACGGTGCTGACCGGCGCGGGCATTGACTGTCCGCTCCTGGTCCATGGCGGTGGCGGCAGCGTCTGGCGCATGGTGGCGGTTGCCGGCAGGGACGGTCACGACACCCGTGTCGGCTTCGAAGACGGCCTGACCCTGCCGGACGGGCGGACAGCGTCCAGCAACGCCGAGATGGTGCAGGCGGCAGGTATCATGCTGGCGGAGTCCTGAGCAGGGCATTCAACACGGAAGACGGTGTTGTCGATGGCATCCCGCAATGCCATTGTGCGATGACCGACGACCGTTGAGAGCAGTCCCGCCGCCGTGTTCTTTCGCGCCAAAGCCACCATCGACGACGACGACCAGGAATGGCAACTCGCATGCTGGCAATGGCTGTTCGACAATCTCGGCGGGACCGCGGCGCTCCGGCGGTTCAGGACGGTGCTGCCGTCGCATGCGGATTTTCCGACATCCGGGAAAACCGGATATGCGCATGCCGTGCATGTGTTTGCGCAGGTCGTCGACCGTTTCGGACTGGACTCGCGCCATTTCGAGCTGCGGGAGCAGGAGGCGAAGGTGGATCCGGTGCTGTCGTCTCTAGCGGTCGTGCAAAACGCGCCAACCGCGCCGCGCGGCACCTATACGACCGACGATGCCGGCCGGCATGTGGTGAGCTATTCCCCCGATACGCTGCAGGATCTGGAGGCGCTGATCGCCACATTCGCGCATGAGATCTGCCATTCGATCCTGTTCGGCATCGATACCGAGCCGCCCGGCGGCGCCGAGGCCGAGGAATTCGCGACCGACCTGGCGACGGTGTTTTTCGGCTTCGGCATCTTCGGCGGAAACGGCGCGTTTCGGTTCCGGCAGTTTGTCGACGCGGCGACGAATACGCAAGGGTGGTCGACCGAGCGGTCCGGCTACCTGACCCAGAACGAGTGGGGTTACGCGCTTGCCGTGCGCGGTTTGCTGCTCGACGAGGACATAGCCATGATCGCACGCCACTGCACCGACGGTCTGGCGCTGAATCTGAAAAAGAACGCCAGGTTCCTGCGCAACAACCCGGAGCGCCTGGCCGCTCTTGCCGAAAGCGGCTGATCCGATCGACGGACCGCCGTCGTCTTCGGTGCTGCTCAGGTGCTCGGTTGCTCGGCGCTGCCGATCATCCATTTGATGCCGAAGCGATCGGTCAGCGTGCCGAAGCCGGTGCTCCAGAATGTCGGCGCCCAGGCCATCTGGATCTCGCCGCCCTCGGCCAGCCGGTCGAACACGGTCTTGCCCTCGGCGGCGGTCGGCAACTCGACCATCACCGACGTGCCGGCCATGGCGGGGCTGCTGCCGGTAACATCGTCCGAGGCCATCAGATAGCCGTCGCCGATCCTGATCCGCGCATGCATAACCCAATTTTTGCGCTCTTCGGGAACATCATATTCCGGCGGCATGCCCGAGGCCGGCATTTGATCCATAATCTCGCCACCGAAGATGTCCGCATAGGCCGCGAGCGCGTCGGCACATTGGCCGTTGAAGAACAGATAGGGGGTCGGTGTCATGGTCGTTCTCCCGGTTGTGCTGGCACAGTGTAGCATGCGATGCCGATGTGCGGGCACGATCGCACATGGCGCGTCGGTTTCTCCGACGCTTTGTGAGATGCCGCTCGACCTTATCGCCCGGCATGACGACTATTTTGTTACAGTGGCGCACCATCCGCCCGGCACGGGGCGTCAAAATGGAGGATAGCGCGTGGTCGACACGCTCGACTTCAGACCCTTCGAGCCGGAAGACCTGCCCAGGCTGCACACGATTCGGGAGGCGGCCTTCCGACCGATTTTCGGCTCGTTTCGCAAGCTGCTCGGCGACGAGATCGCGCCGGTCGCGCTCGCCAATGCCGAGAAGGAGCAGGCGGCGCATCTGGACGGCCTTTGCGATCCGGACTCGGGCCATGCGGTTCATGTCGTTGAACGGGACGGCGAGATCGTCGCCTTCTGCGCGGTGTCGCTGGATGAGGACAGCAAGGTCGGCGAGATCGATCTGAACGCGGTGCATCCGGATCACCAGGGCAAGGGCATCGGCGCGGCCATGTACCGCTTCGCGCTGGCCGGCATGCGCGATGCCGGGATGCGCGTGGCGACCGTTGGAACCGGCGGCGATGCAAGCCATGCGCCGGCCCGCAGGGCGTATCAAAAGGCCGGCTTCGGGCCGTCGATCCCCGGCATTTACATGTACCGCGCGCTATGAACGTGCCGAGAGCGCTCCGGCTCTGGCGATCGCGCTCGGGGAGCGTCGGTCAACGAAACGGGACCCGGTTCTGTATCCAAGGCCATGGTCGAAGGGAATGCGGTGACAGGGAGGTTGGTCGATGACCGTCACACTTGAACAGATTCGGGCCCGATATCCGGGCAGCGAAACCTTCAGCTTCGGGGACAGTGCCGCGCTGTGCGAAAGCCTGCTTGCCCTTGTGCGCGCCGGACGCAAGACGGCGACTTGCAGTGCGCTGCGCGATGTCGAGCGGGGCGGCGAGCCGATGCCGGCGGTGGGCCGGCGCGACATCGCGCTCAACTGGGACGGCTCGCCGGCGCTAGTGATTGAGACGACGGAGGTCGCCATCCGGGGTTTTCGCGAGGTCGACGCGGATTTCGCACTTGCAGAGGGCGAGAACGACACGCTCGCGGGCTGGCGCCGCGATCACCAGGGCTATTTCGCGCGCAATGGCGGCTTCGACCCGGACATGATGCTGGTATGCGAGCGGTTCCGGCTGGTCGAGGATTTTGGATCGCCGCGCTGAAAAGGCCGTTTTTCAGCGTGACAGGCTTTCGACCCGCGGCTCCGGCCGACGGATCGACGCCGGTCAGCCGGCGCGCCTGTAATAAATGTCGCCGTTTCCGTTTTATTTGTCATTCAAAAAAGTTTAAAATGACGTAAAGTGAACATCATGGCATGTGAATGTCGCTTTGAGAGGCTTTAAAAACTCCCGTTTCAAAAGCAAGACGTGATGGATAAAGCAATGTCCATGAGAATGATCGGATTTATTGCATTGATTTGCTTCGGCGCGGTCATGTATTTCATCTATCTCCAATTGCGGGTGCCGGACGATGTGGCACCGAAAAGTGATGCGGAGGTCTACAACGCCTGGGTGGTTCTGGGGATTTCGATTGTCTCCCTGATCTCGGGCGTTCCGGGCATTGTCGAGCGCATCGTCAAAATGGTGCGGGGGCCCTCTTCATGAAGCGCCTTGCCTGGGCTGTGCTGGTCTGTGTCGCGCTTATCCAGCCCGGTCATGCGGATGAGATCGTCTTCGACAAACGGTCCCTGTCGCAATCCTGGGGCAGTTATTTCCGAAACGCCTTCGGCTTTTCCGATTTCGGCCGCAGCTATGCGCTCGTCGTTCGCGTCAGCCGCTTCGGTGCCTTTACCGATCTTCGGACACAGGCCGATTCGGACAAGATGGCGCATTATCTGATCAACGAGGCGGGCTTCGACTATGTCCATGTCCTGACCGACGACAGCGCGACCGTCGAGCGCGTATCGCAACTGATGGACGACTTTTCCCGAGCCAGATCGGGCGCAACGACCGTTTTGTCTTTTACCGGTCCGGTCATGGTGTCACGCGCACCCCGCCCAGCGGCGGTCGGCGCGGCTATCTGCCGGTGACCGGGAGCGCGGAAAACATCTATGCGTCGATGATCAGCATGAAGCAGCTGACCGACTGGAACGAACTGATTCCGGCCGAGCAGTCGCTGTATCTGCTGGATGCCTGTTTCAGCGGGCTGGCGGGCGCCGCACCGAAAAGCAATGTCGACTATTCGAAGATCACGATCCGGCAATTGGCGAAGAAGAGCAGCCACATCCTGACTGCCGGCACGGCGGACGGGGAGGCCATCGTGCTCGACAGTCTTGGCGGCAGCCTGTTCACCCATGCGGTGATCGACGGTCTGCGCGGGCAGGCGGATGCCAGCAGCGGCTTTCCCAATGACGGCATCGTGTCGGTGACGGAACTGTCCAACTATGTCAAAACGCGGGTGGCGATCGGAGCCGACCAGGCCGGATGGCGCAAAAGCCTGACGCCGCAGATCGGCCTGCTGTCGGCGAGCACTGGAGAGTTTTTCTTTCCCGTCCGCGCGAGACCGACCTTTCCCGACCGCAATGTCGATCTCGGCCGGTCATCAAACGCGCATGTGCAGGTGGTGGCGAAAAGCACCGACCCTTTCCGGTCCGACGAGCGGCCGCCGCCGGACGGCTTCACGCTGAGCTTCGGCGCCGAGATGGACTATGTCAGCGCTGGCGCGCCGCGGGACGTCGCCGCGCGTTACGGCAAAGGCCGTCTGCGGCAGTTGCGCAACAGCCCTTATGCGAAACATGGATACATTTTCAAAAGCGACGACCTGTTTCGCTACTTTTCGCAATTCGACTGGTATGTTCCGCGCCATGTCGACGCCCAGACCGCCTATGACCGGATGACCGACACGGAGCGCGAACTGGTGCTGCGCATCCAACAGGCCGAGCGATTAGCGCGCTGAGTTGCGAAGGCGCAACAGGGTGAATTTGAGCCAGTAATAGGGCAGCGCCACCATTTCGCGCACACGCGAGCGCAGCAAACGCAAAGGCCGTGTGTGGTGGGTCTCGCTGCTGGCGGCGACACCATGCGGCTGGAAGCCAAGCTGCCGGAATCCGAAGGTCGCGCGCAGAAGGTGATAGCTGTCGGTGACGACGACGATCTTGCGGGCCGAAAGGCGCCTGAGCAGTTCGGCGGAAAACAGAACATTCTCGGCCGTGCTGCGTGACCGGTCCTCGACCCGTATCGCCTCGGCGGGCACGCCGTTCTCGAGCGCGATGCGGCGAATGATCTCGGCTTCGGCGGACGGGGATCGGCCGACGCCACCGGAGGCGACGATCACCGGCGCATAGCCGTTGCGATACAGATCGATCGCCGTCTCGGCGCGGCGCGCCAAGGTCGGACTGGGTACGCCACCCGGCCAGACGGCGGCGCCGAGGACAACGATCGCATCGTAACGATCCGGCATGATCTCTCCTTTGCCAGCGACGTGGCCCCATTGTCAGGAATGCGAGGTGCGGCGCAAGCCCGATTGTCGACGCTGAGCGACGGTTGGCAGGGCGACATGGTGGCGGAGAGCCCGGTAAGGCGACAGCGCGGCCACCTTGGGGTGGCCGCGCCGTTGTTCAAGAAGATCAGCCCGTGATACGGGCCGGCCTTACTGGCTCGCGGAGGCGTTCAGGAAGTCGCCGACGTTGAGCAGGATCAACTCGTTGTCGTCCCGTTCGCCCAGCGCACGGCCGATGGAGAAGGGGAAGTTGTTGTCGTTGCCGACGATGATGTGGTTGTTGTCGACGCGGTCAACATCCTCGATCGTGACGAACGGGAAGGTGAAGCGGCCGTCCTCACGCTTGCCCTGGCGGGCGACGCCGTTCGGGTCCTGGATATCAAGCAGGTCGACATAGGCGACCTTGTGCACAGCATCCCCGGGCGCGACACCGGCCATGTCGATGAGATAGACCCGCTTGAACAGGGCCGGCGTGGAGAAGCACCCTTCGGTTGCACCGTCCTTGCAGGCCAGTTCCGCGTCGCCCTGGCCCCAGTCGCGCTCGATGACGAGACCGCGCGTTTCGTCGATCATGTTGAAATCGCCGATCGCATTGCCTTCGGCTTCGAGCGGATAGAACCACGAGCGGCCGCTCCATTCGCGGCTGCTGGCGTCCATTTCCAGAAGGCGCAGCGCCACGCGGCCATCGGCGCTGCGCTCCCAGTCGCCGGTTTCGACGTCCCAGAGCGGGCCTTCAAGCAGCGGGTAGAGCGTGGCGCCGTCGACGGAGGAGGCGAAGCCCTCATAGCCGCGCGACCGCCGCGCCGTATAGGCCGGCAGTTCGCCGCCCGGATTCGGCAGGTTCAGCGTGTAATGGTCCGGCGAGCGCACGATTTCGCCGTCGACCACCGTCTCGTGGAATTCCTTGACTTCGCCCGTGCGCCGGTCGGCGACGATGATATAGGGACCGAATTCGTCACCGATGACGATGTCGTCGCCAACAATCTGGAAGCCTTCAATGTCGAAATCGGCGCCGGTGAGGTAGCGCTTGTCGGTGCCTTCCATGACGATGACGAAGGGCACCACCTGCTGCGGGTCGTTGAGGAACACGGTTTCCTCGATCGCCACTTCGCCAGTTTCGAAGTCCGGACGGGCAATGCTGAAGAACAGCATGGCGTCCGGCGAATTGGCCTTCGAGCCGAAGCCGTTGTCGGTCAGCACATAGTAGCTGCCGTCGCCGATTGTCTTGATGCCGGAAAAGCCCTGCATGGGCTGGCCGTTGAATGGCAGCGCCTCGCCGTCGGTGGGCGCCGCGCGCAGGCGTGCCGGATTGCCGCGTTCGGTGAATTTGCCGGAGACCTGCAGCGCGGCCGGCGCATCGGCCGGCGCTGGAATCAGGGTCTCGGCCGGCAGCACCGCGTGGCCGGCAAGCGTGGCGTCATGTTTGACCGATTCGGCAAGCGCCGGAGCGGATACGGAGATCAGGAATGCAGCAGTCATCGCGCGAAGCATCATGGCAACCTCGTTGGAAAAAAGGGGTGAAAACGACGCGTCGTCTATAGGCGGCACGGTTTACAGGAACATGACATCCGGTCCGGATTTGAAGCACCGGCAGCGGTGTCGATCAGCGTTTTTCGCCTCGAAGCGGTCAGTCCGCTCCGCTATCCGCGGGCGCCGCGGCAAGCGCCAGATCGGCCGGCGACATTGTGTCGGCCGTCTTGATCGGCAGCAGTCCCTGTGCCCGATAGAGTTCGAGCAGCGGTGCCCCGTCTCGCAGCACGGTTGCATAGATCCAGCGATAGTGGCTGAGCGAGCGGATGTAGTTCTCAATGTCGGCCCTTGGCAGGAAGACGCTGCATGCTTCGATTTCGAGTAGATTCACCAGGAGATGAAGACGGGTTGAGAAGACGTCGCGCGCGCCCTCCGGAAATCCAACGGGAACCGATGGATACGTGTTTCGCAGCCGGTCCAGTGTTTCGCGCCAGGCGTTCGGATATGCCCTTGAAAACCAAGTCACATACCAGTGCATCTGTTCGTGCAGATAGGTGCCCAGCAGCGCGATATCGCCCTGCTGCGAGGTGTTCAACGTCAGCACCGGATGGCTGTGGGGGATCTCCAGCGGCGCAATGCGCACGCGTCTCGTATATTCGAACCGTCGCAGGTCGAAACGCTCCCGCAGGGCGCAAAGATCGGCGGCGCATCGCTCCGCGAAGCCGCGGGCGGTGTCGAGCTCGATGACGATGTCGACTGATGTGTCCATCGGTGTCGGGTGGTTGGTCGGGATGCTCGAGACTATCGCGGCACGCTTCGGCTGGCCAGTGATGCGCCCCGCTTGACTTTTGCCCGGCCGGTCCGAATATCGGCGCATGTCCTTCTTCGGCCATGCCTTCGCGGCGCAAATCCGGCGGCTGCCGGTTGGAAAGGGCGACCGTAAGGTCACCTACACCGTGGTGATGCTGCCCGATGACATCGCGGCCAAGCTGCCGCTCGACATCCATGCGCGGCTGCGCGTCGACGGCGAGATCGCCGACGTCCCTTTCAACGGCGCCTGGCAGCCTGCCGGCAACGGCGCCCATTATCTGATGGCGCCCAAAGATGTCCTCTCCCAGGCGGGGGTGTCGGTCGGCGACATCGTTGAGGTTCGTTTCCGTGTCGCCGATCAGGACGCGGTCGACACGCCCGCGGCGCTGGAGGCGGCGCTCTTTCTCGATCCGGATCTGCGCGGCCGCTGGGAGAAACTGACACCCGGCCAGCGGCGCGGTTTCGCCTATCGCGTGCGCTCGGCGAAGAAGCCGGCGACGGTCGACAAGCGGGTTGCCGAGGTCGTTCATATGGTACGTAACGGGCTCACCTATGGCAGGGGCGGAAAGGCGGTTTAGATGCTGTCTTTGCATATCGCGCCAAACGTCCAACAATTCGTGCCATAGTGCCGGCTGCCACCGGCTGCGGCTGGACGCGGGCTGTCTCTGCCGGCAAGGAGGAATGCCCGTACCGGATCGGATTGGAAACGCGTGCCCGAAAGACCCAAGATGATGTCCCGAACCGACCGATACCCCTTTGTCAAATCCATCGAGAAACTGTGCGCCATTTTGAAACTGTCGCCGGAACGGGTGCTGCGACGGGCGGGTCTGCCGGCCGACAGCATGGATCACGAGGGCAGAGGGGCAACGGCCAAGCAGATCTTCGCCCTGTGGAACGCCGTCGACGCGGAGGCTCGTGACCCGGATCTGCCTTTGTCCCTGGGCAAATTCGTCGCCCATGGGCCCTTTACGCCGGCGGTTTTCGCCTTTTCCTGCAGCCCGACGATCGAGATCGGGCTGACGCGCCTGGCGCTGTTCAAGCCGCTGGTCGGACCGTTCGAACTCCAGGCGCAACGCGATGCGCGCGGCCTGACGGTGGCTATTTCCTGTGTCGAACGAAACCTGTCGCTGCCGGCAAGTCTGGCGGCCTACGAGCTTGTCTATTTTCTGGAACTGGCGCGCACTTTCACCGCCGAACGCATCGTTCCTCTGGCGGCGGCGATCCCGGACTATGCCGGCGACCGGGCGGCGCTCGAAGCCTATGTCGGGGTGGCGCCCGAGACGGCGGCCCATGTGCATTTCCGCCTGTCGCCGCAGGATGCGGAACGGCCGCTGGTGACCGAGAACGCCGAGATGTGGGCGAGTTTCGAAAAGGACCTGCGCCGCCAGCTTCTCGACCGCCAGCGCAGCGCGCCGATGAGCGCGCGGGTCAGGAGCGCGCTTATGGAGATGTTGCCGAGCGGCCAGTCCACGGCCGATGCGGTCTGCGCCCATCTCAATATCAGCAAACGCAGCCTGCACCGGCATCTGCGCAACGAGGGGCATACTTTTCAGGGTATTCTCGACGCCACCCGTTCGGAACTGTCGCTGCACTATCTCGCCAAGGACGATATCAGCGTCGCAGAAATCTCCTATCTGTTGGCGTTTCGCGACCCGAATTCGTTCTACCGTGCGTTTCGCGGCTGGACCGGTATGACGCCGATGGAAGCGCGCGGCCAGCGTACCCATTAGGGCCTGGCGCATCACGTTTCAGTTCTGGCGCGCCCGGCAAGTCTTTTGGCACCATATGCGTTTGTCCCGGCCGCCGGCCGTTTCTAGTCTGCGGCCGTGGAAGGAGCGCCGATAGCGCCCTTGCCGACCATTCCTTTCGCGACCATGGAGAGCGCCATTATGCCGGCCAGAGAGCACGACACAGAGACGACGCAGCCCGACTTGAGGCCGGAGAACCCGGGCCGCCGCAGCCTTATTGCCGGCGCGGCCGGCATCGGCCTTACCGTCGGTCTGGGGACAGCCGCCGCAGCCCAGGACGGATCAGCAGCGCCGGCGGCTGCGTTCGCCGGCAGAACGGCTTTCGTCACTGGTGCTGCCCGCGGCATCGGCCTTGCCTGCGCCGAGGAACTGGCCAAGGGCGGCGCCAATGTCGTGCTCTACGATGTCGCCGGCGATCTCGACCATGTGCCCTATCCGATGGCGACACCTGAGGATCTGGCGGCGGCAAAGGCGGCCATCGAGGCGCTGGGTGTGCCGTGCCTCGCCATTCAGGGCGACGTGCGCGACGGCGCCAGGCTGGCGGAAGCAATCGCGGAGACCGTTTCGACCTTCGGCAGTCTCGATTTCCTCATCGTCAATGCCGGAATCACCCAGGTCGGCCTGTTGGACCGGTTTACCGAGGATCAGGTCCAGACGGTCATGGACATCAATCTGGGTGGATCGGTGAAGACCGTGCAGGCGGCCCTGCCGGTCATGCGGGAGCAGAATGCCGGCCGCATCGTGTTGATGGCCTCGACCACCGGCCGCGCCGGGCAGCGAGTTTTTCCCGGTCTATTCCGCCACCAAATGGGGCATGATTGGCCTGGCCAAGAGCACCGCGCTGTTGATGGCCCGGCACAATGTCACGTGTAATGCCGTGTGTCCGACCCTGGTGAAGACGAAGCTTCTCGACAATGACTACGTGCTGGGGGCGCTAAGCCCGGACAATCCGAGTTTCGAGGCGTTCGACGCGGTCGCAAGAACCATCCATCCGATGCCGGTCGGCTTTTATGAGCCGGTTCGTGTCGGTGAAGCGGTGCGCTTCCTGTGTAGCGAGGGGGCGGCCTTGATCTCCGGCGAGGTCGTCGATATCGGCGCCGGCGCCAATGCGCGTTTCAACGCCTGATCGCGTCGCGATCGCGTGGCCGGGGTCCGAACGGTGATGCGCCTGCGCGCCATACTCCCGACTCCCGACCGAGGGCCTGATCGTCTGGATGCGCCGCCGACCGGTGGCGCATTCGCCGAAGCAGCCCTGGCAAAACACAAGCAGGAAGGATTGGCACTGGCTGTCAAAGCGCGCTGGGCCGCCATGACGCTAATCATCCTGCTTCTGCCATTCATCAACTTCAGCTTCGAGGTTTTATACTTTCAGGCCCTGGCGGTGTGCTTTGTGGTGATCGGCTGGATTCAGCTTCGCTTTGCGCGGGTCGGTCGATCCAATGCGGAACTGTTGCTGCTGCTCTGTGACCTCGCGCTGATGACGATCGTGCTCGTCGTGCCCAATCCGCTGGCGGACAATGCCTGGCCGCTGGCCATGGAATACCGCTCCGAGGGCTTCATGTACTTCTATATCCTTTTGGCCAGCGGCACGCTGGCCTATTCGTGGCGCACCGTGCGCGGGGTCGGCGTGGTTACGACTGTACTGTGGCTTTTAGCGCTTGCCGCGGTCTGGACGGTTTCGGACGAGAATGTCGCCTTGAGCGCGGCGACCAACGCGGCTTTCCTGCCCGACCGGGAACTTGCCAACATCCTCAATCCAAATCATCTTCTCTATTACATCCGGGTCCAGGAAGTGTTCGTGTTCCTGGTCGTGGCGATAACCCTGTCGATCTCGGTAAGGCGTTATGGCCGCTTGGTGATGGACCATGCGGGGATCGAACGCGAAAGAGCGAATCTCGCCCGCTACTTTTCGCCCAATGTGGTCGAGGAACTGTCGCAAAACGACGAACCGCTGAAACAAATCCGCACACAGGATATCGCCGTGCTGTTCGTCGACATCGTGGGGTTCACCCGATACGCGGCTGATCGCAATCCCAAAGAAGTGATCAACACGCTGCGGGCGTTTCACAAGCGCATGGAAGCAGAGGTGTTTCGCCATCACGGGACCCTGGACAAATATCTCGGCGACGGGCTGATGGCGACCTTCGGCACGCCAATCGCCGGTGACCGTGATGCCATCAACGCACTGCGTTGCGCCCGGGCGATGATCGAGGCGATAACCGCATGGAACGACGAGCGTGCGCTCGGCGGGGCGGCGCCGATCAGAGCCAGCTTCGGCCTGCATTACGGTCCGGCGGTGCTAGGCGATATCGGCTCCGACCGGCTGGAATTCGCGGTGGTCGGCAACAGCGTCAACATCGCAAGCCGCGTCGAAGCGCTGACGCGCGGCCTTTCGGTCCGGCTGGCGGCGACCGATGCTCTGGTTTCGCAGGCTCGGCGCGAAGCCGGCGCCCGTGACCCCGCGCTGGCGGATCTTGCCCGCCACGACGGCGTGGCGATCCGCGGGCTCGATCGTGAGATGACGCTGTGGACCGTGCGGTAGGACGGCGGTTCCCAGGCGGCGGAAAGAGATCTGCGGCGACGCTCACGTCAACCTGCGCACGATCGGCGCGGCACCGGCATGGCGCCGCCGCAAATCGCGTCATGCGGCATCGATGGACTCGCCGAACAGGCCCGGACGGTGTTACCGTGCGTTCCGCAGTATGGTGGAGTGTTCGATGGCATCCAATGAGGTCAACAACCGGCTGGACGGAAAGCTCGCCGTCGTCACAGCCGCCGGCCAGGGCATCGGCCGCGCCGTGGCGGAACGGCTGGCGGCCGAGGGCGCCGACGTTCACGCGTCCGACATCGACGGGTCGAAGCTCGAAGGATGCGCGGTCGCATCAGCGACATCTTTGGACGCGACCGACGGTACCGCCGTCGCCGAATATATGGCGGGTTTTCCGCATGTCGACATCCTGGTGCACGCTGTCGGCTACGTTCATCAGGGCACGATCGAGGAATGCGACGCTGCGGACTGGAGACGGTCGATCGAGATCACGCTGAACAGCGCCTATTGGGTGCTGCGTGCCGGGATCTTGAAGATGAAACGGCGCGGCGGCAGCATCACGACCATCGCATCGGTCATCGGCGCCGGCAAGGGTCTTCCCAGACGTGCCGCTTATGGTGCGGCCAAAGCCGGTGTTGTCGGGCTGACCAAATCGGTGGCCGCCGATTATCTCACCCATGGGATAAGGGCGAACGCGGTGTGCCCGGGCACGGTGTCGACCCCCTCGTTGCAGGAACGAATTGAGGCGCTGGCGGACCAGATGAAAAGCTATGACGCGGCGATGAAATTCTTCACCGATCGGCAGCCGGCCGGCCGGTTCGGCACGCCGCAGGAGGTGGCGGCGCTGTGCGCCTTCCTCGCCTCCGATGACGCGGCCTTCATCACCGGGCAATCTATCAACATCGATGGCGGCATCACCATTTAGAGAGAGCCGGTTCCGCGACGATCGGCGCGAGCGCGTCGCACCGGGCGGGCGCGAAGGACAGTGGCGATGATCGGGCAGGATGGCAACAGGCCCATCCTAGCCGCGATCATCGCCAACGCCGCGCCGTCTCGACCGGACCCGTTTTGGGGGGGCGGAGCCCGACCTTCCCCCGACGAGCGACGTTTCGGGCCGGGGATTGCGCCCCGGATCGTCTGTCAGCAACCGCGTGACAGGACAACGCCGCCGTCGGCGGATATGGCAAAGACCGCGCCTTGCGGCGCGCCCGCGGCGGGACATGCAGGCATGGTCGGAGTCGTCCGCATCGCGCAAGGTCCCTTCGCATTCGTTCCTCCCGCCGCAGATATAAAGGATTTTTCAAACATTTGTATCAAAAATTTGTAAAGAAATGTTTCGTGCCATCTGTCCGGCAATCGTTTATGACGGAAGGTTCCAGGGGATGGTCATGCCGCATATGCGCTATCAGCACAGTTCGGATCCGCGTTCGGAAAAAACCCGTTACGCGCTGATCATGACGGCGATCGACCTGATGGGGCGGTATGGCTTCGACCATGTCACCATCCGCCAGATCGCCGACGCGGCGGCCGTCAATCTGGCGGCGGTGAATTATCATTTTCGTTCGAAGGCGGGGCTGCGCGAGGCGGCGATGGAGATGGTGGCGCGCAAAATGCGCGAGGAGGGGCCGGGTTTGCGCCTGGCCGCGCTTGATGCCGACGCACTCGACCGGCTTGAGCCGGCAGAGGCAAACGCCCTGGTGCGGGACCTGATGGTGACGGGTGTGCGCGCGTCCTGCACCCATCCCGAAAAGGCTGCGATACGCGCCTTTATCCAGCGCGAATTGTTTCAGCCCGGCCCCATTTCCAAGCGGTTTTACGAGCGCATCTTTGCCGACGACCTGGCAATGATGGCCCGGCTCGTGTCGCGGATCACCGGCGATCCGCCGGAGAGCGAGGCGGCGCGACTCAAGGCGCTGACGGTGATCGGCCAGAGCGTGTTTCTGTCCATGGCCCAACCGCTGGTCCACTATGCGCTCGGCTGGCGGCACTATGACGAGACGCATCTTCAGACGATCGCCGATGCCTTCTGGCTCAACCCTTAACTCCCGAACGGGCTCTTAGAGAGCCGGAGCGGCGACGCGGGATGGTGGCGCGGTGTACCGGTCGTTTGGCACGATATGCAATTGTCCGCCTCCGGGACGGTGCATAGACTTGCCAAGGACGGGCGATGCCGGCGGCGGCAGCGCTTCAAGGGAGTCGAACCATCGTCACGCATGCCGACAGCAGTGACAGCGCGGCGACGCTGCAGGACGTCGTGGCGCGGAATGAGGCGCGGGCCGCGCTCGTCGCCCGATATGCCCTGATTATTTCCGTTTTCGGCCACGCGGCGCAGATCGCCCTATTTGCCTGGCTGGAGCGTCCGGGGCTGAGCCTGCTGAACATCGGCAGCGTCGCGGTACTAGCCTATGCGCTTTGGCGGCTCCAAGCGGTTCGCGCGGTGGAAATGGCCTATTGGCTCGCGGTCGGCGAGTTGCTTGTCATCAACATCGTCGCCTCCGCGGTGCTTGGGCTCGGTGCCGGTTTCCTGATCTATCCGATGATCGCCACCGGCATCATAGCGACGGTCCCGTTTTGCCCGGCAGGGCGCCGTCTTGCGATGATGGCCGCAAGCTTCACAATACTGATGGCAGCCATCCTGGTGATGTTGCGGACCGGGCCGACCAACCCCATGGACGCGGCGAGGACGACGGTGTTCCTAGTGGCGAACCTTGCCAACATGTCGCTCGGCATCGTGGTGGTGCTGTGGTTCTACGCTCGCGAGATCGCTCGTGCGGAGGGCGATCTGGAGCGCGCCTACCAGCGTTCAGAGGACCTTCTGGTGGCCATCCTGCCGGCCTCCATCGCCGGGCGGCTGAAGGCGGGTGAAAAGACAATCGCTGACGATTATGGCGATGCCACCGTGCTGTTTGCCGATATTGTCGGCTTCACCGAACAGGCCGCGCGCGTGGCGCCGGACGAACTGGTGCGTTTTCTCGATGCGCTGTTTTCGCGTTTCGACGCCCTGGCGCTTGAAGCCGGCGTGGAAAAGATCAAGACGATCGGCGATGCCTATATGGCCGTTGCCGGCCTGCCCGCGCCGCGTCCGGACCATGCCGATGCGGCTGCGCGTTTCGCGCTCGCCGTGCTCGATGCCGTCCGACAGGTCCGCCTGCCCGGCGATGCGGCATTGCGGGTCCGCATCGGCCTGCATTCGGGCCGGGTGGTCGGCGGTGTCATCGGCACCAAGCGCATGACCTTCGATCTGTGGGGCGACGTGGTCAACACGGCCGCCCGCATGGAGTCGACCGGCGAGCCGGGCTGCATCCAGATCTCGGACGCGACCCGGCTTCGCTTGCGGGGAGAGTACCGCACGGTCGAGCGCGGCATGGTCGAGGTCAAGGGCAAGGGGGCCATGCGCACCTGGTTCCTGGGACCGGCCTGATGGACCGGTTTTATCGCGCGGCGACCTGCCGGCGATGGCCCGCCATGCGCATGCCGTCCCTGATATTCAGCCCCAACAAAACCATATTGGTCGCGCCGGCGATGATCTCGATGGCCTGGACACCATAGAACCAAGCGTCGAACAGGCCGACCTGCGAGCGGGCGGCCAGAAAGACGGCCGCGGGCATGAGGATCAACAATCCGTTCAAGGCGATGAACGGCATGCGTTTCTTTTTGGCTAGGGCCGGAGCGTCGCGGCGTTTGCGGCCGATTGCCATGCCCGATGCGCCGGCCAGGGCCAGCGCGGGAATGAGCACCGCCATGCCCCACAGGATGGTTGCTTTGACCCGGGCCACCAGGTCCGGCGATCCAAACAGTTCGGACAAAACCGTGGAGGACCAGAAACCAACGATCAGCAAAAAGCCGAGAAGGCCGGCAGCGGCATGGATTTTGACAGGCATTGGATCCCTCCTTGCAGAACAAGCACAATGTGGTGCACTTTGAATAGCTAGCTATATAATAAAAATGCATAGCTTGCTATTCGAGTGTCCGAAGCAGAGATGGCCGGGATTCTTCGGCGGCCGCGACGCACCCGCGCTTTAAGACGGGCGCGGGCGAGACCGCTGACATATCCGTGGTGTCTGATTTCGCCCCCGGGCGCGGTGGGTCGGTCGTTAGTCGATATCCTCGTCGCGCTGACGGGGCATTGTCAGAACGACGAAGAAGGCCAGGATACCGGCCGCAATAATGTAATAGGAGGGCGACAGGTCACGGTGGGTGTAATTGATCAGGAAGGTCGCAATCAGCGGTGTCGTGCCGCCGAACAGGGCAAGCGGGATGTTGTAACAGATGGAGTAGGCGGTCACCCGTACATGGCGCGGGAACTGCGCGATCATACTGGTGTTCAGTGCCGCGAAGTAAAACGACATGACCGCGGCGAAACCGAGCTGACCGAGAATGGCCATCGTCACGCTTTGGTGGTGCAACAGCGTGAACAGCGGATAGGCAAGCAGCACGATCCCGCCCGAACCCAGCAGTAAGAACGGTCGCCGGCCGAAACGGTCGGCCAGATGGGCCAAAACCGGGATCATCAGCATGAACAAGACCATCACCCCGGTGTTGATCTCCAGTGCCACGCTTTCGGACAGGTCGCTGTAATCAACGAGATAGGTGGAGATATAGACAAAGGGCAGGTAGAAGCCGACACCGTTGAGAACGTTGCAGGCGATGGTGCGCAGCAGCGCCGGGCGATAATGTTTGACAGCCTCGACCACGGGAAAGGTCGTTTGGTGTTTGGCGTCGAAATCCGTCAATTCGACCTCGTCGCGCTGCCGGCTGCGCCGCAACACGATGCCAAAGATGCCGACAAGCAAGCCGAACGCGAAGGGGACGCGCCAACCCCACGCATCGACCGCCTCCGCCGGCAAGACCGCGGTAATCAGGGCGGCCGCGCCCGAACCCAGAAGGATGCCGAAGGTCGCGCCCACCAGCGCCCAGCTTCCGACAAAGGTGCGATGGCGGGGCGGGGCGATCTCGAACAGATAGACGCTGGAACCGGTATATTCGCCGCCGACCGACAGGCCTTGAAGCAGCCGCAGCAAGGTGAGAAGCACCGGCGCGGCGACGCCGATCGCCTGATAGGTCGGCAGGACCGCAATCAGCGTGGTGGGAACGGCCATCAGCGCCACCGACAGGATTAGCGCGAAGCGACGCCCCACCCGGTCGGCGATGTGACCCAGGATGAGGCTGCCGAAGGGGCGCATCAGAAAGCCCGCGGCAAACACGCCGAACGTGGCGATCAGCCCGACCGCCGCGTCCTCGGTCGGGAAGAACTGTCTGGCGATGATCGGCGCCAGATAGCCATAGACCGCGAAATCATACCATTCCAGCGTGTTGCCGACGGCGCCTGCAAACGCCTTGCGATAGACCACGCGCGTGCGATCGACCATCCCGCATCCCCCTTGCCAATGCGGAAAAACGCCGCATGCGATGTGCTGCGGACCAAACCACGAGCCGCTTAGTCGTCCCCGTCAGCCGCCGGTGCATCTTTCCAGACAGTGTCGCCCGCCGGTCCTGCTTGTCCCACTTGCCCGCGTGGCTGTCAATCGCGCGCCGATGGCCCCGGCTTCCGGCTCGTGTCAGTGGATCGAGGCACCACCATCGATCCGCATCACCGCGCCGGTGACCTTGCGCGCTTCGTCGCTGGCCAGATAGACCGCCATGGCGGCGACGTCGTCCGGCTCGCAGGGGCCGAGCAACGATTTCCGGTAGATCGGGTTGTCGGGGCCGATGAAGGCCGAGACGCGCTCGGTCAGCACAACGCCGGGCGCCATCACGTTGGCGCGGATACCCTGTTCGGCCCATTGCATGGCGACTGCCCGGGTGAGCGCCAGCACCCCGCCCTTGGACGCGGTATAGGCGTCCGCGCCCTTGGTGCCGATCACCGCGCGCAGCGATGCGATATTGATGATGGACCCGCCGCCGGCGCGCACCATTTCCGGAATGGCCATCCGGCAGCACAACAGCGTGCCGAACAGGTCGACGCGGATCGTGCGCCAGAATTCGTCGAGATCGAGCTCGGTGACCGGCCCGTCCCGCGTCGAGCCACCGCCGGCGCAGTTGAACAACACGTCGAGCCGGCCGAAACGCGCGACAGCCTGCGCCACCGCGCCAGCCACCTGATTGGGGTCACCGACATCGCATCCCACGGCCAGCGCGCCACCGCCCGCCGTGCTGATCTCCATGGCCACGGCCTCTGCCGCCTCGATGTTGTAGTCGGCGACGACGACATCGGCGCCCTCGCGCGAAAATTGCAGCGCACTGGCTTTTCCGATGCCGTTGCCTGCGCCGGTGATGAGGGCAATTTTGCCGTTAAGGCGGGCCATCGATGGTCTCCTCATCCGGGTCGCCGGCGGGCGTCATATCGACGCCGCCAACGGCTTGTTCGGTGGGCAGCAACTCGATCGTCGCGACATTGACATGAAGGGGCGCGTTGACGGCAAACAGCACGGCGGCGGCCACGTCCTGGGGCTGTAATTCACGGATTCCGCTCCGTTTCATCTGCGCGAGTTGCGTATCGTCGCCGGAGGCTGCGTCGTAGAATTCCGAGGCGACCCGTCCGGGGCAGATCTCGGTGACACGCAGACCGGAGCCGCGCAGCTCGACGCGCAGGTTCTGGCTGAAGCGGTGGATTGCCGCTTTGCCGCCGCCATAGACGGCCGACAGCAGGGTGTGCAGTCCGGCAATCGATCCGATATTGACGATATGGCCACGACCGCGTCGCCGCATGCCGGCGAGTGCGCGAGCGGTGATCTGCATCGGCGCGACGACGTTGATGTCGACCGCCTCCTGGATGGTCGCGGAGTCCATGCCGGAAAGACCGGCAATGCCGTGTCCCACCCCCGCATTGTTAACGACGATGTCCGGCTCGAAGGCGTCGATTTCGGCGTCAAGCAGCGCCGTGTCGCGGACATCCGCCACGAGCGCCGCGCAGCCGGTGTCTCCGGCCAATGCCTCCAGCCTGTCGACCCGTCGGGCGACGGCCAGCACGGTGCGGCCGTCCGTTGCGAGGGCGCGCACGAGCGCTTCGCCGATTCCGCTGGTCGCGCCGGTCACCAGCGCCCGTTCGAGTTTCATGCGCGTCACTCCGCTGTTTCGCCACCGCCGCCGTCGACCGAACCGTCCCAACCGTCCGGCGCCTCCGGGAAAAACTGCATATCGCCCTTCGGATTGAGCGGCGGCACCGGCCACTGATGACCGCGGGTGAAGGACAGACCGCGGTTCGGGCCGCGATTGTAGCGCCGCGCCGGCTCGCCGGTAAAGCGGCCGTTGGTGACCCATTTTTCGTCGGAGCCGTAAAGCTCTCGCAGCAGCATTTCCTTCAGATCACCGAGGATGTTGGCGTGGTCCGGCCGGGCGGCGAGATCGACCATCTCGTTCGGGTCGGCTTTCAGGTCGAACAGTTGGAAGACATTGCCGACCGGATAGTAGATCAGCTTGTAATGCCGGTGGCGGATCATGCGCGAGGCGGCGCCGGTCTCGCCGAATTCGCCGTAGAGATGGTCGCGCGGCGGCGCGGAGATCATCGACCGGCCCTCGACAGTCCCGGGGACATCGATGCCGGCAAGGTCGAGGAGCGTCGGCATCACGTCCTGCAGGCCGGCAAGCCGGTCGTCGGTGCGGTTGAAGCCGACCCGGCGGCAATTCTCGACGCCCATCAGGATCATCGGAACATGGCACGATCCTTCGAAGAAGGTCTGTTTGGCCCACATATTATGGTTGCCGAGCATGTCGCCGTGATCGGAGGTGAACAGGATGATGGTGTTGTCGAGAATACCTTCCTCGCGGATCGTGCCGATCAGCGCGCCGAGCTGCTGGTCGATATGGGTGCACAGCGCGTAGAATGCCCGCCGCGCCCGCTCGATTTCGCGCCGCGAATAGACGCCGCGTGCCTGAATGCCCTGGAGCTTGTAGGGCAGCGCGTCCCCGTCCCTTGCCCAGTCGCCGCAAAACGGCATGTCGACCGCCACGTCGCGATAATGATCGAGAAAGCGCTGGGGCGGAACCAAAGGCGGGTGGGGGTGACGGTAGCCGAGATACCATAAGGCCGGTCGGGTGGGATCACGGCGGCGCACGACGCGCTGCATGGTGTCCGTCGCCCAATTGGTGGCGTGCACCTCTTCGGGCAGATGCCATGGCGTCGTCTGATAGGCATTGTTGCTCATCCCGTGGCCGTATTGGCGACCGACATATCCCTTGTCGCCAAGAAAGATCTCGTAATCGTCCGTGACGCCGTACATGGTGCGGCCCTCATCATCGAGCTGCACGTCGTCGAAGCCGATCCGGTCACGCTGCGGATAGGTATGCGTCTTGCCGACAGCATAGGCCTGGTAGCCAGCGTCGCGGAAGGTCTGGGCCAGCGTCGGCAGGTCCGGCTCCATCGGCCGATAGGGCTGGAAGGTGCGGTCGCCATGTCGTCTTGCCGGTGTTCCGGTCATCAGCGAACGGCGGGCCGGCAGGCAGACCGGCGTTTCGGAGTAACAATTGGTGAAGCGCGTGCCGTTGCGGCACAGCGTGTCGAGCACCGGTGTGTGGATCGCCGGGTGGCCCGCGGCGCCGAGCAGCGCGGCGGGCCAATGGTCGGCGACGATCAAAAGCACGTTGGGGCGCCGGGTCATGGACGGTCCTTTCGGTCACAATCGTCTGTCGTCGCCCCGGCACGGCCGCCTATTTCACCAGACCGGCTTCCTTGAGCAACTCGCCGTTCTGCTGATAGGCCTGCTTGAAGAAGGTCGAGAAGTCTTCGGTGTCCATGTAGCGGATAATGCGGTTGGCACGGGCCATATTGTCCTGGAAGGACTCCGATGAAACCGCCTTCTCGCAGGTGTCGGACAATGTCGCCACGACATCGTCGGGTGTTCCGGCCGGGGCAAAAAGGCCCATCCACACAGCGATATCCGCGTCATAACCGAGTTCGAAAATGGTCGGCACCTCGGGATGCGTCTCAGAGCGGTCGTTCGACAGGATCGCCAGCGCGCGCCAGCCGAATTTGGTGTTGAAATCCGAGAACCAGGCCGTCGCGTCGGCCCGGCCGCCGTTGATTTCCGTGGCGATGTCGCCGCCGCCCTTCGTGGGCAGATATTGCATATCGATGCCAAGCTGCTTGTTCAGCGTCATCTGCGTGACATGCGCCATCGAGCCGGGGCCGGCGCCGGAAAACCGCATGCCATCGCTTTTTGCCGTCGTGATGAAGTCGTCAAGCGTTTTGACCGGGCTGTCATCGGCGACAACGAGATAGAACGGTCCCGAGGCGACCATGCAGATCGGCGCCCAACTGTCGGCGTTGTAGCTTGTCTTTTTCAGATGCGGCTGCGTCGTGGTGGTGCCGACAGGCATGAAGCCGAGACTGTAGCCATCGGGCGCGGCCTTCGAAAGCTGGGTTGCGCCGACGGTGCCGCCGGCGCCGGCGACATTCGAGACGATAACGGACTTGCCGAGGAGTTTTTCCATTTCGGCCGATAGGAACCGGGCCGGAACATCGGCGCCGCCGCCGGCGATGAACGGCACCATGACCGAAATCGTGCGTTCCGGATAATCGGCCATGGCGGTGCCGGACGCGAGCGCCGTCGCCATTACGGCAAGAATTCCGATGGATCTGCGCATGAGGTCCTCCCTGAACTGATCTCATGGCAAAAGGCTAGTCAGGCGCTGAAATCCTGTCTATTGTTAAATTGTGAGCGTCAACAATTAGGTCAGCATCATTGACTTTTTCACGGTCCCGCACGCAGCGCGAGATCGCCAAACTCGCCGGTGTTTCCGACATGACCGTGTCCCGCGTGCTGCGCGGCACGGGCGTCGTCTCGGCCCGCACCCGGGAGCGCATACTGAATATCGTCAACGAGACCGGCTATGTGCAGAACCGGCTCGCCGGTTCGCTGGCGGCGGCGCGGGCCAACCAGGTCGCGGTCATCATCCCGTCGCTCGTCAACAACATCTTTTCGCAAGTGACGGCCGGCATCGCCGAAGAGTTGGAACGGGCCGGCTACAATCCGGTCATCGGCGTCTCCAACTACGACGTCGAGCGGGAGGAGCGTCTGGTGCTGTCGATGATGTCCTGGCGGCCGGCCGGTTTCATCGTGACGGATTTCGTGCACACCGACCGGACGCGCAACATTCTGGCCAATGCCGGAATTCCGGTCGTCGAGATGATGGAGATCTCCGGCGAACCCATCGACATGTGCGTTGGCTTTAATCACCAGACATCGGCGCTGGTGATGGCCGAGCATCTTCTCCGAAAGGGCTATCGGCGTTTCGGTTATCTGGGATGGAACAATACGGATTTCGCCGCCGCCACCCGCTATCACGTCATCCGCAAGCGCCTGGAGGCGGAGGGCATCGCGCTTGTCGCGCCCGACGTCTTCGATCGCTCGCCGGATTTCGATGGCGGCAAACGGGCCCTGGGCGCTCTGCTTGAGACCCATCCGGATTTGCAAGTGGTCGTTTTCTCAAACGACATGTCGGCCTGCGGCGGCATGGTTCACTGCCTGGAGCGGGGCATCACCGTGCCGGAACGGCTGGCAATCGCCGGCTTCAGCGGGCTGCGGCTGGGTCAGGCGATGCCCCGGGAGTTGACCACGATCCATGCCAAGCGCCACGAGATCGGCCGACGGTCGGCGAAAGCCGTGCTGAACGCGCTCGCCGGTCAGACCATGCCGCAGGTGATCGATGTCGGGTTCGACCTGATGCCCGGAACGAGTTCCTGACACCGCCCGCATCAGCGTGGCAAAGGGCGCCGTCGTTTGACGACCAAGAGCGTCATCCGGGGATGCCGGCGGCCTCCAGCCGTGCCCTCAGCAGGGCGGTGTCCGCCGCGTTTTTCAGCGGCAGATTGTCGACGATCGACAGATCGAGATCGAGCTTTTCGGCCATGTCCTGAAAATCGACGGCGCCGATCACGGCGGCGTCCGGCGTCGATGCCGCCGCAAGCATGAGACCGCAATTGGGGATCGACGGGGCCCGTTCATAGGCCTCCCTGGCATAAGACAACGCCCGCTCCGCGTTGCCGCCGAGCAGATAGCCAAGGCTGATGGAGAACAGCAGGACCGGGAACAGCAGATTTTCCGACATCATCTCCAGCATGTCCACCAGCCGGTCGGCACCTCCTGACGGTTCGTCGGAGAAGATGTCGATGATTCCCATGAGGACCTGGGCGTCGGCATAATCCGGATTGATCTTCAGCGCCCTGTCGAGATCCGATCGCGCGCCCGGATAGTCGCGCAGAAGCCACAGTCGGCAGTTCGCGCGCGCCATGAAGACGAAATCCGAATTCGGACCGAGACTGACTGCCCGGTTGGCGTGTTCCAGGATCGTCGGGACGTCGAGATCCGCGAGGCGCCCATTGCCGACGAAGAGCGTGCCGATGTGGCTCATCGCCAGCATGCCCAGCGCGGTCGGATTGTCCGGCGACCGCCGGAGGGCCGCCTCGAGCGATTTCCGCGCGATCTCAACGCTTTGTCTGTCCCAGCGCACATTGTGATAGGCGGCCTTGGCGAGCAGTTCCTCCGTCGAGAGCTGGTCGTCGGGCAGGTCGCCGACATCGGCGCCATCCGACATGCTGGTATGCGTTCGGACGAAGGCGGAGACGCGCCGGGCAGCGTTTTGTGCGAATATGTCGGGGTCCTCCCCGGTGTTTTCGAAACGCTCCGCCCAAAGCGTCTGGCCGCCGGCGGCCGTCATCACCATATCGAGACGGGCCTTGCTGCTGGAAACCCGGCAGCGACCGCTGATTACATATTTCGGCGCTGCCTGCGGTGTGCGCTCGCCGAGCACCCGTATGCCGGTGCGGCGCGAAAGCATGGATACGAGCACGTAGCGGAATTCCTCCGCCAGGTCGGACGCCTCCTCCTCCTGACCCGACAGGCTCAGTTCCTCGACCAGGATCACCGGCACGCCGGTGGACGACCGGCTTTCCTGCCCGGCCGACAGCAGCGGTCCCGCTTTGGCGGCCCAGCCGAATACGGGCGTTTCGCCGACGATGTTCTTCAGCCGATGGGTGCCGGCGCTTTCGAACACCGTATCCTGCTTGCGGTCGACGAATTTATAGGCGTCACCGGAAAGCAATACCGCGCCGGGTGCTGCAAGCTGCTGAAGGCGCGCGGCGATGTTGACGCCGTCGCCGAAAATGTCCTCGTCCTCATGCACGATGTCGCCGACATGGATGCCGATCCGAATGTCGACGGACGCATCCTCGGCCAGACGCGCCTGGATGGCGGTGGCGCAATTGACCGCTTCGACTGCCGAACCGAACTCGGCCAGCCAGCCGTCGCCCATATTCTTGACGATCGCGCCGCCATGGTGGTCCACCGTCGGCTCGAGCAGCGTGCTGCGAAACCGACGCAGTCGCTCGAGCGTGCCGGCTTCGTCCTCAGCCATCAGTCGCGAATAGCCCGCGATGTCAGCCGCCATGATCGCAGCAAGCCTGCGCGAGGTTTTTTCAGACATGACATCAACCTAATGCATTTTCGCTTCCGTCCAAGGGTGCCCTGCGGCTACGGCAACCATCGAACGCTCTTTCCGTTCAGTTAACAATAGGACAAAAAATGTCAATATGTAAAAAATTGTCCACGAAAGGAGAGTCGTGGATCAGCTGCCGGCATGTTAGTTTCGCCGGGAGCGCGATTCCGCGATCCATTCCAGCAGGGGCGATATGAGCGAGGAGACGATCGGGCCGGTCCTCTACAGCCGGGGCGCGGACGAAAACGGACACCGTCTGAGCGCGCTGCTTCTGCTACGGGAGGGTGCGCCGGTACCGCCGCTCAAACCGGACGGAGCCGCCGCAGCTGCTGCCGTGCGGCTCGACACGCTGTTCGGCTGGCACGCCTTTGGCTGGAGCTTCACCCTGGCGCCGGGAGCGACAGGGTACCGTCTGGGCGGCCGGTTTTATCCCGTGGCCGCCGATCCGGGCGGCGATATCCGCGTCGGCTATGTCTCCTGCAACGGCAAGGAGACGGGCGATTTCGACAGGCCGGAGGCCGAGCGCAATGCCATGTGGCAGCGGCTTGCCGATCACCATGCCTCTGCGCCGCTTGGGCTTCTGCTTCACGGCGGCGACCAGATCTATGCCGACGGCGCGCTCGACAGCCATCCGGCGTTGGCGGCCTGGCGCGACCTTCCGGAAGACCGCGCCGCCGAGCCGCGTTCGACCCCGGAGATGGAGGACGCGGCCACCCGGTTTTTCTTCGATCGCTGGCGGCGCAGTCTGGCGTCGCCGGCGGTCGCCCAATTGCTGGCGGAAGTGCCGTCGATCATGATGTGGGACGACCACGATATCTTCGACGGCTGGGGCTCGCGCGCCGCTGCGGTGCAGGAGGGGCCGGTCGGGCAGATGATGTTTGCCGTCGCGCGGCGTTTCTTTCTGTTGTTCCAGGCCGGTGGCGGCGTGTCCGAGGATGCCGCGACGCTGTCGACGGACCGTGTCTATCCGGGATTTTGCGTGCTCGCGCCGGATCTGCGCTCAGAGCGCCGCCGCGACCGCGTCATGGGACCGGCGGGATGGGACTTCCTCCAGGAAGCGGTTCGCGCGGCGCGGCCCGACGATCATGTTTTCATCATGTCGAGCACGCCGGCGCTAGGGCCGCGCCTCAGTCTTCTCGAGGGGCTGCATCGCATCGTGCCCGGCGCGCAGAAATATGAAGATGATCTGCGCGATCAGTGGCAAAGCCGCGCGCACCGGCGGGAATGGCAGCGCCTTCTCGGCCTGCTCGCCGAGCATATGGAGACGGGCGGACCGGTGACGTTGCTGTCCGGCGAAATCCATCTGGCGACGCGCGGCGAAATGCGGCTGAGGGACGGCCGCATCCTGCACCAGCTTTGTGCGTCCGGCGTGTCGCATCCGCCGCCGCCCGACGCCTTCGCCCGTGCGCTGGGCTGGCTTGCCAGGCTTGGCGCCGACCCGCTGCCGGACCGGCCGATCCGGCTGTGCCCCCCGCCCGGGATGCGTCCGATCTATGTCGCCGAACGCAACGTCATGATCCTGTCGCGCCGCAACGGCCGCTGGTCGGCGCAATGGGATTTCGAGGAGAGCGGGCTGTCGCCGACGCTGACGTTGTAGCATGACGTGGCGTGCCGGGGCCGCAGACAGGGCCGCTCGGTTGCGCTATAGGTTGCGGTTCAATCCGTATTGTCGACTGCGACGGGGCCATGGCGATCTACTTTTATTCCGAGAAGGGCGATTATGGCGCGCTGTCGAACTATGCGCGCTACGGCGTCAAGCTGGACGGAGAATCCTGGCCGACGGTCGAGCATTATTTCCAGGCGCAGAAATTCGACGATGCACGGCACCGTGCCCGCATTCGCCGGGCGGCGACGGCGAAGGAGGCCAAGACGCTCGGCCGCAGCCGCAAGGTGCCGCTGCGGCCCGATTGGGAAGACGTCAAGGACGATATCATGTATCGGGCCGTCAAGAAGAAGTTCAAGACGCACAAGGCCGCCCGCAAGCTATTGCTCGGCACCGGCGATGAGGACCTGATCGAAAACGCGCCGATGGACTCCTATTGGGGGTGCGGCGATGATGGCAAAGGCCTCAACCGGCTCGGCGCGATCCTGATGCAGGTGCGCGACGAATTGCGGTCCTGAGCGGCCGATTATGGCCTTGCCATTGTCCTTGGCCGGCGCATCACCAGCGTCGGTTGCCCGGCGAAGTCGGCGATGCGGTCCCTTTGGTAGCCGATCTTGCGCGCGACGCTGATGGAGGCATTGTGCAGCGGGTCGAAAATGGCGACGGTCGCCGGCACGTCGAGGCAGCGGTCAGCCCAGCCGATCATGGCGCTGACGGCTTCGGTGGCGAAACCCTGGCCGTGTTCGGCTGATTTCAGCACCCAGCCGGCCTCCGGACAGCCATTCAGCGACGGCGTCATCGGGCGCTTGAAATCGCCGAAACCGACCTCGCGGACGAAGCGGCCGTCCGCCTTGGCCTCGACGGCCCAATAGCCGAAGCCGAGAAACGTCCAGAAACCGGCATAACGCAGGAGCCGGGTCCAGGACGCCGCGCGTGTCGACGGTGTGCCGCTGATATGTCTGACGACTGCGGGATCCGCCCACATGGCCGCGCTGTCGTCGAAATCGTCGAGCCGATGGGCGCGCAGGATCAGGCGGTCGGTTTCGAGCAGCGGTACCATGTCGTTTATCGTCATGCGCCGCTTCTAACACCCGACTGTGGTGCGACCCAGGGTGTTCTTGCGGCACGTGCCAGGCCGGTTGTAAGATCGACCGACGGACGTTTGAGAATGAGGATGGGATGGACGATACCCCGATCTGCCATGTCGCATCGAGCGTGGTCGACGCACCGGAGGATTACGCCTTCGACCATCTCGCCGATCCGACCCTGCTCGGCCGTTGGGCGCTGGGGTGCATGGATATCGAAGCCACCGACGACCCGGAGGTTTTCGCCGGCCGTTCTCTGTTCGACGGCAGCGCCGTCTTCGTCCATATCGAAACCGAACGCGCGCTCGGACTGATCGACTACTATGTCGGCGACCGGCAGGCGCGGGCGCCGCGCATCTTCATTCGTGTGGCGCCGGCGGCGCTGTGCGGGCTCGCCGGCAAACAATGCGCCGTCGCGCTGACGGCCTGGCGCCACGCCGATATGGACGACCGGCGCTGGCGGCATTTGCGCACCACCCACGAGACGGAGGTGCTCCTCCTGAAAGCGCAGATCGAGACCCGGTTCGGCCGGCAGCGCTGGTGACGGCGATCGGCGGAGCGCCGTCTTCGTCCGGTTCACCGTTGCCCGCCGAGCGGACCGCCGACCCAGAACACGCGGCCATGGATCATCACCTTTTCCTCAAGCTCCGCGGCGGGAATTGTCTCCGGGGCGTATGCCTGGTTGTCGGATGAAACCCTCAGGTCGCCATTGAGCAAAATCTGAAGGCGCTTGATCATGACCAAGTCGCCGACATTGATGACGAAGACCCCGCCGGCCGCGATGGAGTCCGTGTCGATACCCATCTCGACAAACAGCAGGTCGCCATCATCCACCGTCGGTTCCATGCTGTCGCCGCGTGCTTCGATGACCACCACACGGGCGCCATTCGGGACATACCGCGCCAACCAATCGCGCGATACGGTCATGAAGTCCGCAATCTCACGGTTGCCAGCCAGGGCTCCGTGCCCGGCCGACGCCTGGATATCGTATCGCGGCAACGACACCACGTCCTCGCCGGCCGCTTCCGCCACATGTCTCGCTGTGTCCTCGCCAACGAGCCAGTCGAGGGACACCCCACAAGCCTCGGCGATTGCCGCCGCTGCATCGATTCTCGGCAAGGAGCCTTCGTCATAGCGCTGGAAGGTGGACGGTTTTACCCCGATCTTCCGTGCGAATTCGGCGTTGCTGAGATTGTTTTGCAGGGACTTAAGCCGTTGATGGAATTTGCTTTCCATTGTGAATTAACGCATTTGCGTTAGTTATCACGCTTTTGTGTTGACAGGCATACTCAATTGCGTATTATCCTCCTGCAGTAGTAATTGTGGGCATTACAACCTTGGAAAGGGGCTTGCCAGGGCCTTTCTTTCCATTGGCATTCAAGGCACTGCGGTGATGAATCGGGATGATTGGAAAGCATGCATGAACCATGCCGGGCCCAACGCCAAACACAACAGACTCAACCGCCCTCATCAGCACGCAGCTACCGCAGACCATACATCAAAGCGCAACTTGGAAAAACCGCTGTCCACAGGACCGGCGGCGTGAGCAAATTCGATCCTGGCGAAAGCGTGTTTTCAGGGGGAATTCGGGGACCCATTCTTGACCTGCGCGCATCACCCGCCATCCGGTAGGGATGAGCGGTGCGACGCAGCGCGTTCGACCGTTCCGGATCGAACAAGGGACAGGGATGTCAGCGAGGACAAGTGCATAAACGATGACGCATCACCTGGTTTCACATCCATCTGAAGCCGCGTGCCGCCTCTTCATTTTTGCCGGCAAAGCCCCTTCAAATCGGGCGGATATTAACCGCCCCGGGTCCGCACAACGCGGTCTTGGTGCCGGTCCATAGACCGACCGGCCCAGCCTGCGCGAATGCGTTCGTGAACGGAATAGAAGGGTTTAAGATGCGGACTATCGGGCTCAGGCCATTCGTTTCGTGGTCTCTGTGGTTTTCGGTTGCGGTGGCGCCGGCCTTTGCGGGCGACCTGCCGACCGGTGGCGATGTTGCGGCCGGATCCGCCATCATCGCCGCGCCCGCCGCCGGGCGGCTCGCCATCGAACAGAGCTCGCAAAACGCCATCATCAATTGGCAGGGTTTTTCCATCGGCCACGGCAAGACCGTGGACTTCGCCAACGGTTCCGGCGCCACCCTCAACCGTGTCGCCGGCGATGATCAGTCGATCATCCACGGCCGGCTATCGGCCAGCGGTTCGGTGTTCCTGATCAACCGCAACGGCGTACTGGTCGGCAAGGACGGGGTCATCGAAACAGGCGGCGGTTTCGTCGCCTCGACCCTGGATGTCGATAATGATGATTTCATGGATGGCGGCGACCTGACCTTCCGAGGCAGTTCCGGCTCCAGCGTCGTCAATCTCGGCCGGGTGGCCGCGCTTGGCGGTGATGTCGCCTTCATTGCCCGTTCGATTGTCAATGAGGGCACGATCAGCGCGGCAAACGGCATGGCGGGTCTGGCCGCCGGGCGCGAAGTGTTGCTGCGCGACGGCGCGCTGCAGAACGGCAGGCTGCTGGTCAAGGTCGGGGATGCAGACGACCGCATCGAGGAGAAGGGCCTGATCGAGGCGGCCTCGGTCGAATTGCGGGCCAATGGCGGCCATATCTACGCGCTGGCCGGCAACAGGGGCGGTGCGGTGCGGGCGACAAGCGTGCGGCGATCGGGCGGCCGGGTGTTCTTGACCGCCGGCGGCGGCAGCGTGACCGTGGCCAAGCCGGTACGGGCGGCGCGCGGAAGCGGTGGCGTCGAAACTGGCGGCGACATCGTCATCGATGCCGGCGCGGTGACGATGACGGGGCGTTTGGATGCCTCCGGCGCCGGCGGCCGGGGCGGCGCAATCGATGTCGGAGCGGAGCGTTCGATTGTGCTGCGCGGTGCGGTGCTCGATGCGAGCGGCAGAACGGCCGGCGGCCAAGTGCGGCTCGGCGGCGAGTTGCGGGGCGGCCGCGACCTCGGCGTCGACGAGGTCAGGAATACGGCCGCGCTGTCGGTCGATGCGGCGAGCCTGATCGACGTGCGCGGCAGCGCCGGGCCGGGTGGCACGGCAATATTGTGGTCGGAGGCCGAGACCCGGTTCTCCGGCCACATCGCCGCCGCCGGTGCGCGGCTCGGCCAAGAGGGCGGCTTTGCCGAAGTATCGTCCTACGGCGTACTCGGCTTTGCGGGCACGGCTGACACCGGCGGCGGCACCCTGCTGCTCGACCCGCAGAATATCGAGATCGGAACGGCCGCCACCGTAACGGGGGCTTCCTTGATCACTGTCTCGGACATCACTTCGCTGCTGGGGTCCAACGATGTGGTCATCACTACCAGTGGTACGGCCTCCCATGCCGGACATATCTATGTGACTTCGTCTCTGAACTACACGAGCGGCTACGATCTGAGCCTGCTGGCGCATGGCAACATCGAATTCGACGCCTCGCTGCAGAATTCCGGCGCCGGTGCGGTCAATCTGGTGGCCGGCTGGGGCGGCAGCACCAGCACCACCAATTTCGTCAACTCGGTCTTTGCGGGTGCGGATCTCGCTAGCCAGACGCTGTTCGGCAATGATGACGGCTCGGTCATCATTGGCGACGGAACGCAGACCGCCGGCATTGCCGTCGGCACGCGCGGCGGCGCGACGCGGGTCTATGCGTCGGATCTGCGGCTGGTCGGCTCGAACACGACCACCGGAGGATATGCCCAGCTCGGATACCAAGTGCCCCATCCGACGGCCTATACGGTTGAGGGCGATGGCATCGCCGTTCGTGTTGCAGGTAATGTCACTGCCAGCGCGGGAAGCGCGGGCGACGGGTATGTCCACATCGGTCATGGCGGACACTCCGACGGGACGGGCGCTTCGGGCTCTTGGATCGATACGCCGATCACCGTCGAGGCATTGGGAAATGTTCTTGTTTCCGCCGGATCGGGAACGCGGTCATCGGCCCAACTCGGCCATGGCGGCTACAATACCAGGGGCGATTATCGCGGTGACATCACGATCGTCGGCGCCAACAATGTCAGCTTTACCGGCGGCCAGGGCAACGGATCCTTCGCCCTGCTGGGTCATGGCGGACATTTTGCCGCTGGCGCGCACAGCGGTGACATCGCTGTCACCGTGACGAATGACTTGACCTTTATAGCCGGTCTCTACATCGCGGCGTCAGCTCAGATTGGCCATGGCGGTTACGATGCCGACGGCGATCACAGCGGCGCCATTGCGATCTCGGTGGGAAACGACATTCGATTCGAAGGCGGTGGCAATGACTCAGCCTATCTTGCCTATGCGCAAATCGGTCATGGCGGGTATAATTCCGGCGGCAATCAAAGCGGCGACATTACGATCAGTTCGGTCCATGATCTCACTTTCTTGGGTGGGGTCCTTTTTGCCTATGCGCAGCTTGGCCATGGCGGTGCGGCCTTCTGGACAGGTCATTCCGCCGGTAATCGCAGCGGTGACATTTCCATTACCGCTGCGAACGACATCACCTTCGAAGGTGGTGGCAGGGCATCCGGTGTCCAACTCGGACACGGCGGCATCCATAGCGATGGCGACAACAGCGGCGCCATTTCCATTCTCAGCGCAAACGACATCTATTTGACCGCCAAAAGCCAAGCCTCCGCCCAGCTTGGTCACGGTGGCTACAGCAGCGACGGCAATCACAGTGGCGACATCACGGTCGCCTCCGCGAACAATCTTATCCTCTCCGGCGATGGCCTCATCGCCTATTCGCTACTTGGTCACGGCGACGCCTCATATGGAGATACCTTACAGGGAACCGGGACGCGGCAGGGCCTGATTTCGCTGAAACTGAGCGGCGAACTCAGCGTTGAAAACGGCGCGGATCCCGCCAGCAATCACAACTACGCCTGGATCGGCCATGCGACGGCGGATAGTGGAGCAATCAGCAACGCCGATATCGTCATTATCGCAGCCGCAATCGATACCAGCGTGTCGACGACGGTTGCAGCCGGCGGACAGAGCCAGCTGCGCTCCGATATCGTGACGAATGCGCTCTCCGGCGGTAGTTTCACCGTGACACTGACCGGTTCCGGCGTAGGTTTCACGGATGCGATCGCCGTTGCCACGGGTCATGGACTGATTGTCAACGCTGCGAATGACATCGTCCTCAATAGCGGGTTCAGCTTCGTAAACAGCTCAGACGGCAATATCGTGCTCGCCGCTGGCGGCAACTTCCATAACGACACCGGTTCGAACACGCCGATCACGACGGCTGGGCGCTGGCTTGTCTATTCGACTCGGCCGGACAACAACCGCAACGACATCGAGATCACCGATCGGGATTTCCTGCGCTACGATACGGCGTTCGATGCCGGCGACCCGGTCCCGTCCGGCTTCGTCGCCGGCAACGGGCTGATCTACACGGTCGCCCCGGTGTTGACGATTGTCGCTGCCGACCAGTCGATCACCTATGGCGCTGCGATCGATACCGTTGCTTTTCGTATCAACGGAATTTCGGTTTTCGGAACCGCGGTCGATGCGGCTGCCTTCGGTATCGATCTCTCCGATACCGCAATCGATCTTGGTCTCGGTGACGCGGTTTCAGTTTCGACCGCGGGCTATGCCGAGGCCGGCACCTGGGCCGGCGGCATCGTCGCCAGCAGCGTCGAATTGTGGTCGGGCATGAGTGTTGCCAGCCAGGGCGGCGCGCTGACGGTGTCCAGGGCTTCGCTGACGGTGACGGCTGGTGGCGATTCCAAGACCTATGACGGCCTCGCCTATTCCGGTGGCAACGGCGTTTCTTACGCAGGCTTCGTTAACGGCGAGGACGAGAACGTGCTGTCCGGCGTGCTTGCCTATGGCGGCACGGCCAACGGCGCCGTCGATGCCGGCAGCTACGCGATCACGCCGGAAGGCTTGTCGTCCGGCAATTATGACATCACCTATGTCGACGGTGCGCTGACGGTGGCGAAGGTTTCGTTGACGGTGACGGCTGTTGACGATTCCAAGACCTATGACGGCCTCGCCTATTCGGGCGGTGCCGGGGTTTCCTATGCCGGCTTCGTCAATGGCGAGGACGAGACGGTGCTCTCGGGCACGCTGAGCTATGGCGGCACCTCGCAAGGGGCGATCAATGCCGGCAGCTACACGATCACTGCCGAAGGCCGGTCGTCCGACAACTACACGATCAATTATGAGGATGGTACGCTCACCGTCGATCCCGCGGTGCTGACCGTCACGGCGGTAGATGATGCCAAGGTCTATGACGGCCTGGCCTATGAAGGCGGCAACGGTATCTCCTATGCCGGCTTCGTCGGTGGCGAGGACGAAAGTGTGCTGTCCGGCGTGTTGGTCTATGGCGGCACGGCTCAGGGAGCGGTGGAAGTTGGCACCTATGTGATCACCGCAGGCGGACTGTCTTCCGACAATTATGCCATCAGCTGGCTGGACGCCGATCTTATGATAACCGATTGGCGGATGCAGCCAGCGAGCGGGCAGACGCCGCCGAACGGCCATGACACGCCGACAAGCGAGCCGAGAGCGCCGGTTTGCCAAGGTGATGGCGCATGTTTCGACGTGTCCGCAATGAACAATTAGAGCCGGAAAGTCGTGGTCCTTTCACACGGCGGTCCGAGGCTGCGAGTGCGCTGGTATTGGAGTGCGAAGCAAGTGACGTGTGGCCGAACGTTTACTGACGATGTCCGCCCGTCGCGGGCCCCAGGAGGTGAATTGGCAAGAACCGCTCCTGCCGCGGTGCTCTTGCTGTGTGCCGCGCTTGTATTCCTGGTTGCGGCCGCGCGGGCGCAAGTCGTGGAAGAGAACCCGGCGCCGCTGATCTTCGGCGATCAGCGCTTCGGCCTTGAGGACGAGGCGCTCGACCGGAGCGGCGACGCCACCCCCTTCGGCGTCGCCCTCCGGTCACTTGTCGTCGTCAACACTGAAGCCGCGGCGGAGCCGGATCCCGCCTGGCGCCGCGGTGACGTCGACCTCAGCGAAGCCGGCCCGAAACTGCAGACACGGGCGTTGCTCGACAGCCTGCGGGCCTTCATCGGCCGGCCGCTGTCGCAGAAGCTGTTGAACGAGATTCAAGCTGACATCGTGCTTCACTATCGCGGCATCGACCGGCCCTTCATGGCAGTCACCGTGCCGCCGCAGGAGATCACCGGCGGGCGGCTGCAACTCGACATCGTCGAATTCGCCGCCGGCAACGTCCGTGCCGAGGGCAATCTCTGGACGCCGGACAATCATATCGGCGATCGGGTGCGGCTGGAAACCGGCGGCGAGATCGACGCCTCGCAGCTTGCCCGCGACATCAACTGGCTCAATCTCAACCCCTATCGCAATCTCGGCGCCGTGTTCGAGCCGGGCACCGTGCCCGGTTCGACCGACATCGTCCTGCGCTCCGACGAAAGGCGGCCCTGGACCGTCTATGGCGGTTATGCCAATTCGGGTGCCGTTTCGTCGGGCCGTGACCGGGTGTTTGCCGGCGTCAACATCGCCAACCGACTGGCCCTCGACCATCAGCTTTCCTACCTGTTTACCGCCAATCCCGACAGCCTTGGGGACGGCGATCTGGTGCATGTCGGCCGGGCGCCCGGCTACGCCTCGCACGCGATGTCCTATTTCGCGCCGCTGCATTTCGACCGCGGCCTGCGCAGCAAGCTGACGGTGACGGCCGGCTATGTCGAGTCGGGCTCCGAGATCAATGCTTTCTTCGACGAGTTCTCGGAGAGCTGGGCTGTGACGACGGAACTGGCCTTTCCGCTCGATGCGGGTTTTGCTGACCGTTTCGACGCGTTTGTCGGCGTCGATGCCAAGCGCCAGGACTCGCGTGTCGCGTTCGGCGGCGCCACGGTGACCCGTGCGGTAGAGGGCGTGGGCCAGTTGCGCGGCGGGGCGCGGGCTGATTACGGTTTCGATCTGTTGTCCTTCGAAACCGACGGCGCGATCGAGCTTGGCGGCGTCTACAGCCCGGGCGGTGCAGTGTCGGAAAGCTTCGATTATGCCTATGCCTATGGCTCTGTACAGCAGATCAGCCAGCTGGGTCGCGGTTTTGGGCTGTTGCTGTCGGCCTCGGGCCAGGCGGCGGGCAGCGCGCTGCCGGGTCTGGAGCAGATCGCGCTGGGCGGCGAGGCGTCGGTGCGCGGCTATACGACCAACGAGCTGTCGGGCGACAGCGGGGTGCAGGGTACGATGCAACTGTTGCTGCCGCCGTTGCAGCGTCAACTGGGCGATGGGCTGACGCTGTCGGCCAACGCTTATGGCTTCCTCGATGCCGGCTATGTGTGGAACCGGACGGGCCCGGATGACGGGCTGGCAGGCGTCGGGGCGGGGGTGGATTTTGCCGCCGACGCCTATCTGAGTGCAACGCTCGAATTTGGTGTGGCGCTCGACGACGCCGGCGACACCAAACGGGGCGATACCACCGTCTACGGCACCGTCGTTTTGCGGTACTGACCGGCAACGCCAATGCGTTGACGCTTTGCCCGAAGAGCGAACGTCCCGTTTTATGCCGCGTCTTCCTGTTGCCGAACCGACGCTGGCGCCGACCGATTTCTGACAAAAATTTGACAAAACGCGCGCAAAGGCAAACGCTAGGTGAATTGCGCCACGATCGGCACATGGAGTGAGGTGAAAACGACACGGACAGGGAGGCAAATATGGGAGACGACCAGGGAGACGCGGCCCGCGGCAGGGAGGCAGGGCCCCGGTGCATAGGGTTGTTCGGGCCGTTCGGGAGCGGCAAGACAACCCTTTTGGAAGCGCTGCTTGCGCGCACGGGGGCCATAGACAGGCAAGGCAGCGTCGATCAGAAGAACAGCGTTGGAGACGCCTCGCCGGAGGCGCGCGAGCATGGCATGAGCGTCGAAGCCAATGTTGCGACGACCGAATATCTCGGCGACCGCTACACCTTTGTCGACTGTCCCGGATCGGTCGAACTCCTGGGCGAGGCCAATGGTGTGCTGGCCGGCATCGATCTCGCCATTGTCGTGGCCGAGGCCGACGACAAGAAACTGCCGGCGCTACAAACGATCCTCAAATCCCTTGAAGACCGTGGCGTTCCACATCTTCTGTTCATGAACAAGATCGATAAGTTTCAAGGCAGTATCCGCAACCTGCTGAAGGTGGTGCAGCCCGCCTCCGGCGTGCCGCTGGTGGTACGCCAGATTCCGATCTGGAAGGACGGCATCGCCGCCGGCTTCATCGACCTTGCGCTTGAAAGGGCGCATGTCTATCGCGAGCACGCCAGCAGCGAAGTGATTGCCATTCCCGACGAGGAACAGGCGCGCGAAGTCGAGGCCCGTTTCGAGATGCTCGAGCGGATTGCCGATTACGACGACGTGCTGATGGAGCAACTGCTGGAAGACATCAATCCCGAGCCCGATCTCGTCTTCAGCGATCTAATGAGCGAATTGCAGGCCGGAGACATCTGTCCGGTCTTTATCGGCGCGGCCGCGCATGGCAACGGGGTTCGGCGGCTGTTGAAAGCGCTGCGGCATGAGGCACCCGGTATTTCCAGGACACGCGCGCGGTTGGCGCTGCCTGCCGACGCCGACGGCCAGTCCCGCCTGCAGGTGCTGAAGACCTACTACACGCCGCATGGCGGCAAGCTTTCCGTTGTGCGCGTGCTGTCGGGCAAAATCGGAGAGGGCGATACCGTGACCCGGCAGGACGGATCGCAGGCGCGGGTGTCGGGCGTGCTCGATCTCGTCGGCCAGCAGTCGAAGCGGCGCGGACCGGCCGAGGCCGGCGAGACGGTGGCGCTCGCAAAGCTCGACGGCGTGCTGACCGGAGACACGCTGACGGCCGACGGCAGTCAGGCGGACCGTCTCGACGATGCCAAACCGCCCGAACCGGTGATCGCGTTCCGCGTCGCGCCAAAGGAACGCAAGGACGAGGTGAAGCTGTCGACGGCCCTGCAGCGCTCGGTCGAGGAGGATCCGTCCCTGCGCGTTACCCATAGCCAGGATACCGGCGAAACGCTGCTGGAGGGTCAGGGCGAGATGCATCTGCGCGTCGCCCTCAAACGGCTTGCCGGCAAATATGGCATTGCCGCCGAGTCTGGCGCACCGACGCTGCCCTATAAGGAAACGATCCGCCGGTCGACGCAGGTCCGCGGCCGCTACAAGAAGCAAAGCGGCGGCCATGGTCAGTTCGGTGACGTCGTACTCGAAATCAAGCCGCTGCCGCGCGGCGAGGGTTTCGTCTTTACCGATTCCATCACCGGCGGCGTGGTCCCGAAACAATACATCCCGTCGGTGCGCGAGGGCATTCGCGACTATCTCCGGGAGGGGCCGCTCGGTTTCCCCGTTGTCGACGTTGCCGTCAATCTGTCGGATGGCTCCTATCATTCGGTCGACTCCTCCGACCAGGCGTTTCGGATGGCTGGTCAACTCGCCATGCGCGACGGCATGTCGGAATGCAAACCGGTGCTTCTGGAACCCATGTGTCGGGTCGAGATCGTCTGCCCGAACGACACGACGGCCCGGATCAACGCCATCGTGTCGGGCCGGCGCGGCCAGTTGCTCGGCTTCGACGCCCGGCCGGGCTGGGACGGATGGGACACGGTCAGCGCCATCATGCCGGAATCCGATATCCAAGACCTGATCATCGAGCTGCGCTCCGCCACCGCGGGCGTTGCGAGCTTCCACAAGCGTTTCGACCATCTGGCCGAGGTTACCGGCAAGCAGGCGGAGCTGGTTCTACAGAAATACGGAAAGAAGGCGGCATAGGCGGGCGGCGCGCGACCCGGTCCTTCAATTCCCAAAGGGGCTCTAAAACCGGGTCAGCGGCATATGGCGGTTGACGTCCTTGTAGAGCAGATAGCGGAAGCGGCCGGGGCCGCCAGCGTAACATGCCTGCGGGCAGAAGGCGCGCAGCCACATGAAATCGCCGGCCTCGACCTCGACCCATTCCTGGTTGAGGCGGTAGACGGCCTTGCCCTCAAGCACATAGAGCCCGTGTTCCATCACATGGGTTTCGGCGAACGGAATGACCGCACCCGGCTCGAAAGTGACGATGGTCACATGCATATCGTGGCGCATGTCGGACGGATCGACGAAGCGGGTCGTGGCCCATTTGCCGTCGGTGTCGGGCATCGGCGTCGGCCGGACCGCATGGTCGCTGCTGATCAGCGGCTCGGGCGCGTCGATGCCGTCGACGCGCTGGTAGGCCTTGCGTATCCAGTGAAACCGTGCCGTTCCGTCGCTCCCGTTGACGACGCGCCAATCGCTGGCCGGCGGAATATAGGCATAGCTGCCGGGACTCATAGGATGGCTGGTGCCGTCGATGGTCAGAGTGAATACGCCGTCGACGACGAAGAGCGCCGCTTCGGCCGCAGGGTCGGTCTCCGGCCGATCGCTGCCGCCGCCCGGCGCCACTTCGACGATGTATTGCGAAAAGGTTTCGGCGAAACCTGAAAGCGGCCGCGCCAGCACCCAGGCGCGCGTGCCCGTCCAGAACGGCAATTGGCTGGTGACGATGTCGGTCATCACGCCCTTCGGGATGACCGCGTAGGCGTCAGTGAAGACGGCGCGGCCCGTCAGCAGCTGTGTTTGCGGCGGCAGCCCGCCCGGCGGCGCGTAATAGCCGCGTTCGGCCACGGATGCATCCTTCACAACATCGTTCACGGCGTCTTTCCTCCAGGGCGTTCCTGCATGGTCGGGCATCCCGCCGTTGCCCTCCGCCACGCGGTGCGACGATGCTAAATCAAAAACCCGTGGCGATTCTCAAAAAAAACAGCAAGCACTTTCAGGAATTGCCGCCGCGCGGACCGCCTCCTATGCTGTGACCTGATCACTGAGAGGAAGAGCGGCATGGGGCAGATCGGATTGAGCGTGGTTCTGGACGAACCCGCCTTCATCCACGACACGGCGCGCATCTACGGCAAGGTGTTCATCGGCAAGGGCTCCTCGGTCTGGCCCTATGCCGTCATGCGCGCGGAGATGCAGGAGATCCGCATCGGCGAACGCTCCAATATCCAGGACTTTGTCATGATCCATGTCGGCGTCGCGACACCGACCGTGGTCGGCGACGATTGCTCGATCACCCATCACGTCACACTGCATGGCTGCACCATCGGCGACTGTTGCCTGATCGGCATCAACGCCACCATCATGGACGGGGCCCGGATCGGCGCGAACTCGATCGTCGCCGGCCATACCATCGTGCGCGAAGGCGTCGAATATCCTGAGAATTCCGTCATCGCCGGGGTGCCGTCGAAGCTGGTCGCCACGCGCGACAATGCCGCCGCCAACCTGGTCAATGCGCGTTTCTATCATCAGAACGCGCTGAACTACGCCGCCGGCTTCGACCGCATGGACGCAAGCGTTATGGCGTCGTTGTTCGAGGCAGAATAGACGATCATTTTTAGGGCCGGGTGGTTTCGATGAGACCGGCCAGGCCCGCGATGCCGTCATGGATCGTATCGATATCCGGCAATGAAAAGCTGAGCCGCAGCGTGTTGGCGCTGCCGCCGTCGGCGAAAAACGCATGGCCGGGCACAAAGGCGACGCCCGCCTCCGCGACGCAGCGGTTCAGCAGCTCGGCGCTGTCGACGTCCGCCGGCAGGGTCAGCCAGACGAACAGACCGCCATCCGGCCGGGTCCACTTCGTACCGGCCGGCATGTGAGCTGCCAGCGCTTCGAGCATGGCGTTGCGCTTGGCGCGGTAATGCGTCCGCGCCCGTGCCACTTGCGTGTCGAACAGGCGCTCGGCGAGCCGCAGCATGACGGCCTGGTTGAGCGCGGCGCTGTTCAGGTCGCCTGCCTGTTTGATCAGTGTGAGCCGCCGGATCAACGGCCGCGACGCGCAGATCCAGCCGACCCGCAGGCCCGGCGTGAACACTTTGGAGAACGTGCCGCAATAGATCACCCGCGAGGCCTCAATTGACCCGGCGGCGGCGCTGTCGAGGGCCTGCAGGCCGGTCACGTCGTTTCCGTCGTAGCGCAGCGCCGCATAGGCGGCGTCCTCGATGACCGGGATGTCGAGTTCTGCGGACAGCGACAGCAGAGCGCGGCGGCTGTCGAGATCCAGCGTCTCGCCGGTCGGGTTGGCGAAATCCGGCACGACGTAAGCGAGTTTGACCGCGCCGCCGGCTCGGGCCGCGGTCTCCCGGTAGGACAGCGCCGTCCGGTTGCCGGCACCGCAACGCAGCGTGTCGTAGCAGGGCTCGCTCGCCGAAAAGGCCTGCAGTGCGCCGAGGTAAGTGGGCGCAGCCACCAACGCGGTATCGGCCGGCGACAGCAGCAGCTTGCCGATGAATTCCAGCGCCTGTTGCGAGCCGCTGGTGATCAGGATGTTGTCGGCCGTGCAGGGGACGCCTTTCTGCGCCATATGATCGGCGATCCAGCTGCGCAGCGCCGGGTCGCCTTCGCTCACCGAATATTGCAGCATCCGGCCGGCCTCGGCGCCGAGGGACGTGGCATAGGCGTCGCGCACCGCGTCGACAGGAAACAGCGTCGGATCGGGAATGCCGCCGGCAAAGGAGATGATGTCGGGGCGCTCCAGAAGTTTCAGAAGCTCGCGAATCTCCGACGCCTGCAGCCGCTCGGCGCGGCTGGCATAAGCCGGTTCCCAGGAGGATATGGCCGGGTTGTCCGACGGGGTCGTCTCGAAGCGCATGTACAATTTATGTCAGCATTGCTGACCTATTGTCAAGCGCGTTCCGTTGCCGCACGCGACGCCCGCGTTGCCCGTGCCCAGCGCCCGGGCGTGATGCCGAAGGATTTCTTGAAATGCCGGGTGAGGTGGCTCTGATCGGCAAAACCGACCGCCGCCGCGGTGTCGGCGAGCGTCTCGCCATGCGCGATCAGACGGCGCGCATGGTCAAGCCGGCGCATGATCAAAAACCGGTGCGGACTGGTGGCGAACAGCGCACGAAACTGGCGCGACAGGGTGAAACGATCGAGCCCGGTCACGTCCTCGAGCTCGCGCGAGCGCACGTCCCGTAGCGCATTGTCGCACAGATAGTCGCGGGCTCGGTTGATCCGATCCGGCGAAATGCTTGCCGCCGGCCTGCCGGCCCTCTTGCCGTGCCGCGCCAAGCTCTGTGCGATGCGGTCGACCAGATCGGCGAGCGCCAGGTCGTCGGGCGTCTCGTCAAGGCGGCCGAGCGCATCGACGAGGGCGGCGCGCAGAATGGGGTCGTCCAGGACCGGGTCGCGAACGAAGGGCAACGGCGCCGTCGCACCCAGCGCGCGCCGCACCAGCGCCGGATCGAGATAGAGCATGCGATAGCGCAGCCCGGCATCCGTTCCGGCCGCGCCGTCATGGATCTCGTCGGGATGCAGCACGATGATGCGGCCCGGCAGACTCACCTGCCGGCCGCCGCGATAGCGGAAGGTCTGCACGCCGCTCAACGTCACGCCGACAGCATAGGTGTCATGCCGATGCGGCTCGAAAAACGCGCCCGTGAAGCGGGCTTCGACGCGCTCGATGCCGGGCAGGGCGGGCGCGGCTCGGATCCGGTCCTCGCCGCCCGCTGCGCACGAATGTTCAAGACCCTCGAAGAATTCCGGTTTTTGCTTGCGCATGATGCCGATGCCCGATTCCCATGCCACGGAGAGCACTCGTGTTTGATAGCAAAATCGCCCTTGTTCTGCGAGACGACCTTGCCGCCTGGCAGGCGCTCAATGTCACCGCCTTTCTGATGAGCGGGTTGACGGCGCAAGCGCCGGAACTGATCGGCGCCCCCTATCGCGACCGCGACGGCTGTCTTTACAACCCGTTGTCGCGCCAGCCCGTCGTCGTGCTCAGTGCGCCCGCCGCCCTGATGACGACGATCCGCCGCCGCGGACTCGATCGCGGTGTGGTGATGTCGGCCTATATCGAGGAGATGTTCGCCACGGGTCACGATGCCGCCAATCGCGAGGTCTTTGCTGCCTTCGGTGCAGACGATGCCAAGACGGTCGGGCTTGGCCTCCATGCCGGCAAGAAGACAGTCGACAAGGTGACCAAGGGCGCGCGGCTTCACTCCTGAACCGGCTGCGGCGCCCGGCCGCGCGCGGCGGTTTTCGTGCCGGAGCGGCCGTCGGCCAGGATCGAATCGATGATTTTCTCGAACAGGGTCGGATTCGCGAGATGCGCCCGCACGGTGCCGTACACCGGCTCGTTGAGCACCGTGACTGCGCCGATGATGGTAAGCGCGATTTCATTGACGATGACCTGTCGCTCTTCGCCGCTGCGCCAGCCTTCGGCCTGTGCGTCCGCCACCGCCCGCTCGAGCAGCGCCATCAGCCCGTTGAGCCGGTCCAGCACCGCGCGGTCGACGAAACGGGTCACTTCCGGGCTGCGCATGACGCTGCTTTGCGCCGGGTTTTCGAGCACCCATTGAAGATAGGACATGGCGAAGGCCTTCAGCCTCTGCCGCGGCGTCAGATCCGGTTGCGAGAAGGCGCCCGACACGGCCGCGACCAATGTTTTGCTGCCCTCGGCGATGATGGCGTTGAGCAGCGCGTCCTTGCTGGCGAAGTGGCGGGCGGGCGCGGCGTGGGAGACGCCCAATTGTCGTGCCAGTGCCCGCAGGCTGAGCGCCTCCACGCCGTGTTCACGGATGACGTCGACGGCGCTACGGATCAATTGCGCGCGCAGATCGCCATGGTGATAGGGCTTTTTGTCCAAACCGGCGTTCCCGAATTCGACGTGTTTCATCGCATTTTTTCTTGACGATGCCAATTTCATGTCCCATCTGTAATGTTGACGCCATCAACATAGACGTTGAAAGCACCTTTGTGAATGGGTTTGAACCCCAGAAACCACCGGAAGGCGCGGAACGTACAGATGCCTTTTTCAGAGAACCGAGACATGAGAGATCGAATTCGTCGCCTGCCCCGTCTCGCCGCCGATATGGTCCTTATCGCCATGCTCGGTATCGTGGCCGCCTGTACTCCCGACACCAACGCCACGACCGCGCAGACGCCGGTCCGGCCGATTGCGTGGGCCGAGGTGCAACCGTCGGATGCGGCCGTTACGCGCCGGTTCTTCGGCATCCTTCAGCCGGTCCAGAGTGCGCCGCTCAGTTTCGAAATCGGCGGCCAGGTCGATCGCGTCGATGTCGATATCGGCCAGCACGTGGCACGCGGCGACGCGCTGGCAACGCTCGATCAGGAGACCACTCTGCTGGAGCTTGATCAGCGCATCAGCGAAGCGACGGAAGCCGATGCGCTGCTTGCCGAAGCGCGCAACGCGCTGGACCGCAATCGCAGATTGCTGGAAGGCGGGTGGGTGTCCGATGCTGCCTTCGACGATGCCCAACTCGCGGTGGAATCGGCGCAAAGCCGCGCCCAGGTCGCGCAGGCGCGGCTGGCGCGCGCCCGCACGACGCTGCGGGACACCCGGCTGCTGGCGCCCTATGGCGGCACGATCTCGTTGCGTGCCGTCGAGCCGTCCCAACATGTCAGCGCCGGCCAGACGGTGTTGGAGATCCACGGCGATGGCGGCGGCTTCGAGGTCGTGGTGTCGGTGCCCGAGACGCTGGTTTCGGAACTGCACCCCGGGAGCGAACATCAGGTCGATATTGCCGCCATCGACGCTGCCGGGCTGACCGGGACGGTGCGTGAGATCGGCACCCAGTCCGAAGCCGCCAACGCCTATCGGGTGACCCTCTCGCTGGAGGACGCAGATGCGTCGCTGCGGTCCGGCATGACGGCCACCGTCCGGCTGCAATTGATCGGGCCGAGCGCTGAAGAGGCGACAGCGGTGTCGCCGGAAACCCTGATACCGGCGAGCGGTTTCATCGCCGGCAACGGCGACGGCTTTTTCGCCTATGTCTATGACCCCGACACAAGGCGGCTCGCCCGCCGCGATGTGGTCATTCGCGACGTCACCGGCGACATGGCCATCGTCACGGGCGGGCTTGCGCCGGGCGAGATCATCGCGACGGCCGGCCTCAGCTTCCTGGCTGACGATCTCGAAGTACGGCTGCTGGGCGAGGGCATTGCCCGCTATAATCCCTAAAGGACCGCGTCATGAATATCAGCCGGCTCGCCTTTGCCCACCGACCCGTGGTTCTGACCATGGTCGTCGCTCTGATGCTTCTCGGCGTGCAGAGCTACTTCACCGTGCCCGCGCAGGAGGACCCGATGGTCTCCATCCGCGAGGCGGTGGTCACGACCCGGTTCCCCGGCCTGTCGCCGGAGCGCATGGAACTGCTGGTGACCAAGCGGCTGGAGGAATCGATCCGCCAGATTGCCGAGGTCAAGGAGATCAATTCGACCTCGAAAACCGGTGTCTCCATCATCCATGTCACGCTGCACGACCACATCTTCGTGCTCGACCAGATTTGGGACGACCTGCGCAGCAAGGTCGGCGAGGCGGCCGCTGGCCTGCCGGCCGGATCGGGTACGCCGCAGGTCAACACCGATTTCGGCGACGTGTCGGTAATCACCGCCGCCATCACTGCGAACGGCTTCGACATGAGCGCTGTCTATGATGTGGCGCAGCATGTGCGCGACCGGCTGTTTTCGGTTCCGGGCACCAAGAGGATCGACATCCATGGCGCCCAGGAGGAGCGCATCTTCGTGGAAGTGGAAAATGCCCGCATGTCGGCGCTCGGTGTCGATACGGCGCTCATCGTCAACGCGCTGACGCAGCAAAACACCATTCAGCCCGGCGGCGTGATCGACGTCGGCGAACGCGTGTTCCTGATCCAGCCGTCTGGCAATTTCGACGCGATCGACGACATCAAGGAGGTGCTGATCCGCGCCCCGGACAGCGATATCGTCTTCCCGCTGCGCGACGTCGCCACGGTCAGCCGCGGCTTCATAGACCCGCCGGCGCAGCGCGCCTATGTCGACGGCAAGCCGGCCATCATCCTCGCCATCGCCATGCTGGACGGCTACCGGGTGCTCGATTACGCGCCCCAGGTGAAGGCGCTGCTTGAGGAGATCGAGGACACGCTGCCCTGGGGCTATGCCATCGACATCGTCACTTATCAGGCCGAGCAGGTCGAGAATGCGGTGTTCGGCGTGACGGCGAGCGTGTTGCAAACCCTGTTCATTGTGCTCGGCGTGGTGATTCTGTTTCTCGGTCTGCGCACCGGCCTCATCGTCGGCTCGATCGTGCCCGCGGTGATGCTGATCACCATTGCCGTCATGGGGCTGGCCGGCATTCCGCTCGAACGCATGAGCCTGGCGACGCTGGTGATCGCGCTCGGCCTGCTGGTCGACAACGGCATCGTCATCGCCGAGGATTTCAAGCGGCGCCTGGAAGCCGGCGCCAGCCGCGACGCGGCTCTGGCGGCGACCGGCCGCGAACTGGCCATGCCGCTGCTGTCGGCGACGCTGACGACGATCCTCGTCTTTCTGCCGCTGATGATGGCGCAGCACTCGGCTGGCGAATACACCCGTTCGATTTCGCTGGTAATTCTGATCTCGCTGTCGGTGTCCTGGCTGCTGGCGATGATGTTGACACCGATGCTGTGCCATCGGTTCATCCGCCTGCCGGCATCCACTGCCGATGGACAGACCGCCCGGTTCGACCTGTTCGCCATGCTCGAACGCGGTTACGCCGTGTTTTTGCGCGGCCTGTTGCGGGTGCGGGTCGCCTTTCTGCTGCTGATGTTTATCGGCCTGGGCTTCGCCGGCTACTCCATGCAGTTCGTGCCGCAGAGCTTCTTCCCGGAATCCGACAGGGCGCAGATCCTGGTCTATCTCGACCTGCCGGCGGATGTGTCCTCGCGCAAGACGGACGAGACCATGCGCGCCATTCTCGATGGCCTCGGCGACGAGACGGCCTTTCCCTATCTGCGGACGGTAGCCGGCTATGTCGGTTATGGCGGCCCGCGTTTCGTTCTGTCGCTGACCCCGATCGACACCGCGGCCAATCGCGGCTTCATCGTCGGCAATCTCGACGATCACGCCAGTCTCGATCGCGCGATCGCCGATTTTCGCGCCTATTTCGGCGAAAACCATCCCGGCGTGCTTGCCGAGGTCACATCGATGTTCCTCGGCCCCTCCGATCCGCGCATCCTGGAAGTCAAGGTCGCCGGCCCCGATGCGGATTTCATCTACAGCCAGGCCGTCGCGCTGGTCGACATGCTCAACGCCATCCCGGGCACCACCGACGTGAAGCAGAACTGGGAGAACCGCATCACCAAGATCGCCGTCGATGTCGATCAGCAACGGGCGTTGCGTGCCGGCGTCACCTCGACCGATGTCGCCGAGACGCTCGCCGCCTATTTCTCAGGCCGGTCCTTCAGTCAGTTTCGCGAGGGCGACGAGATCTTCCCGATCGTCGCCCGCGCCACCGGCGAGGAACGCTCCGATCTCGATGCCGTGCGCGCGCTCAATGTCTATCCCGCCTCGGGCGGGCCGCCGGTGCCGCTGGTGCAGATCGCCGATTTCCGGCTGGTCAACGAATTCGCCGCCATCCAGCGTACCGATCTGACGCGCACCCTGACGGTGCAGGCGCGCAATACGTTCCGCTCGCCGGAGGATCTGGTGCCGGTCATCGCGCCGAAGCTAGCGGACCTGCAGGCGCAGATGCCGCCCGGCCACACGATCGGCTTCACCGGCATCATCACCGATTCGCAAGACGGCCGGGCGGCGCTGTTCGCCAATCTGCCGCTCGCTTTTGCCGGCATCGTCGTGCTTCTCGTCGCCCAGTTCAATTCGTTCAAACGGCCGGCCATCATCCTGCTCACCATTCCGCTGATGCTGATCGGTGCGGCTACCGGCTTGCATCTGATGCGTGCCGATTTCGGCTTCATCGTCATTCTCGGCCTGTTTTCGCTGGGCGGCATTATCATCAACAATGCCATCGTTCTGATCGACCGCATTGATATCGAACGCGCCATGCCCGGTGCGGACGCTTTCGACGCCATCGTTTCGGCGTCCGCGCGGCGCCTACGACCGATCGTCATGACGACGGTGACGACGATCCTGGGCCTGTTGCCGCTGATCGTCGCCCGGGACCCGCTGTTCTACGGCATGGCGACGGTGATCGCCTTCGGCCTCGGCGTCGGCACGATCCTGACACTGGGCGTGGTGCCGGTGCTTTATTCGCTGATGTTTGCGATCCGTCAGCCGCGCCGCGGACCCGCGTTGCAACAGGGCCATGCGCTTAAGTCCCGAATGGGCTCTAGGGCGCAAGGTACTGCGTGACACGCGTTCAGTCGGCTCGCCTGCCGCGGCTCATGTCGCGCTTGCCGGCAAAGCCCGGTGCCTTGTGCACGGTGAAACCGGCCGCCTCCAGATTGCGGCGCACCCAACCGGCGGCGCTGTAGGTGGAGAAAGTGCCACCGGGCGCCGTATGGGCATGGACATGGCGCATCAGATCGGCCGACCAGAGTTCGGGATTGCGGGCCGGCGCGAAGCCGTCCAGATACCAGGCTTCCGCCGTGCCGCCCCAGGTGGGCAGCATCGTCCGCGCGTCGCCGATGTGAACCGTCAGCGTCACCATGTCGTCCAGGCGAAGCCGCACTATGTTCTTCGGTTCCGCCGGCCAGGCGTCCGTCAGCGCGCGGGCGAACGGCCCTAGTTCCGGCCAGGCGCCGAGCGCGCGGCGCATCGCGGCGGCGCGCATCGGAAAACGCTCGAAGCTGACAAAGGCCAATTCGCCTTCGCCGGGCGCCACTGCCCGCCATTGCCGGCAGGTCTCGACGAAATTCAGGCCCGTGCCGAAACCCAACTCGGCGATGGTGAAGCGCGGCCGCGCGATCCATCGCTCCGGCAGGCCGTTACCGCGCACAAACACGTGATCGCATTCGGCGCGGCCATTGGCGCGGGAATAATAATAATCGCCAAATTCGCTGGAATAGGGCATATCGTCATGCCATTCCAACCGGCTGCCGCCCGACCCGCTCTCGATGCCCATTCCATCCACCCATGAAGCGATCCAGTCCCTATAACCCGGCGACCGGTCCGGTGTCTTGCGACATTCTGGTGGCCGGTGGCGGTGTGGTCGGACTGTGGGTGGCGCGTCTGGCGCATCAGGCCGGCATGCGTGTCGTACTGGCGGAGCGCGACCGCATCGGCGGCGGTGCCAGCGGCGGGCTGCTCGGGGCGCTGATGCCGCATATGCCGGAGCGCTGGAACCCGAAAAAGCAGTTTCAGTTCGACGCCCTGGTGTCGCTGCCGGCGCGCATCGCCGAGATCGAGCGGGAAACCGGACGCGACTGCCGATACCGCCGCTGCGGTCGGCTGCTGCCGCTCACAAAGCCGCACCACGCGACGTTGGCGCTGGAGCGCCAGGCGGCCGCCGAGACACATTGGAACGCCGCCGACGCTCGTTTCGACTGGCATATCGGAGCGGACGGGCATGCCGACGGCTGGCCGGCCAGGGCGTCCATGCCGCATGGCGTGGTTTTCGAGACGCTCTCTGCACGGGTCGATCCGCGAGCCTATGGCGCGGCGCTTGCCGCCAGCATCGCCGACGCGGTCGCGCTGCTCGAAGGCGAGGGACTCGAGACCGTTGACGAGACCGCCGGCCTGGTGACCACGACGAAGGGCCGTCCCATTCGTGCCGGCCATGTGGTGATCGCCGCCGGCCATGACAGCTTCGGCTTGCTCGGCCGGCTGACACGACAAACGCCGGAAACCTATGGCACGGCCGTCAAGGGGCAGGCGGCGCTATTGCGCGCCGATATCGATCCAGTCTGGCCGCTGATCTTCCGCGACGGCCTCTACCTGGTCCCGCATGAGGGCGGGCGTGTTGCAGTCGGCAGCACCAGCGAAACCAGATTTGACGACGGTTTCGCCACCGATGCGCAGCTCGATGCGGTGATCGCCGAGGCCGCGGTCCTGTGTCCGCAGCTTACCGGCGCCCCGGTGATCGAACGCTGGGCCAATCTCCGGCCGAAGGCGGTCAAGCGCGATCCGATGATCGGCCGGGTGCCGGGATTCGAAAGGCTTTTCGTCGCCACCGGCGGTTTCAAGATCACCTTCGGCATCGCCCATGAAATGGCCCGTTGCGCCCTCGATCTGGCCCTTCGGGACACGGCCGACAGCCTGCCGGACAGCTTCCGGCTGGAAACCCATCTGAACTGACGGTGGCAATTTCTCCTTGTCCGCGGTCCGGCATTGTGACAGCTTGGGGCGTCGCGCCGGACGTCTTCCGTGCGCGCGCCCCGTCGCGGGCCGAGAGGAAACCGATCACAAGGTCGCACGATGAGCGTCGCCGAAAAAGCGCGCGCCGATACGGTCATGGCTGGAATCGGCTGGATGATCCTGACGACGCTCTGCTTTGTCTGCGTCACCGGCATCGTACGCTTCGTCGGGACCGACATCCCGGCCGCCCAGGCGGCGTTTATCCGTTACGCGTTCGGCGTGCTGCTGTTCCTGCCGTGGATGGGTCCGCTGCTGCGCAATCTGCCGCCGGCACGGGTTCTGCGCCTCTACACGGCGCGCGGCGTGACGCACGGTCTTGCGGTGATTCTGTGGTTCTATGCGATGGCACGCATTCCCATTGCCGAGGTCACCGCGCTCGGCTACACGGCGCCAATCTTCGTCACCATCGGAGCGGCCCTCTTTTTCGGCGAACGGCTGCATATCCGCCGTATCGCCGCCGTTGTGGTCGGCTTTCTCGGCACCCTGATCATCCTGCGCCCGGGGTTTCAGGAGATTGCTTGGGGTCAGGCGGCGCAGCTTGCCGCCGCGCCGCTTTTTGCCGCGTCCTTTCTTCTGGCCAAGCGCCTCACCGATGACGAGGATCCGGTGCTGATCGTCATCATGCTGTCGATCTTCTGCACGCTGACATTGTTGCCTTTCGCCCTGCTCGACTGGCACACGCCGCGCTACGAAACGGTTTTGTGGCTGGCGCTGACCGCGGTCTTCGCCACATTGGGCCATTACACGATGACGCGCGCCATCGGCGCCGCGCCGCTGACGGTGACCCAGCCGGTCGGTTTCCTGCAACTTGTCTGGGCAGCTCTTTTGGGCATTGCCGTCTTTGGCGAACCGCTCGACCCCTTCGTGCTGCTGGGCGGCGGGATCGTCGTCGCCGCGATCACCTTCATTTCGCATCGCGAGGCCGTCGCCGCCCGTCGGCAGATGACACCGCCCGCGCCGGCGACCAAGGACTGACTTGCGATGAACGCCCCACAGACCCTCGATAGCGCATATTCGTGGCGGCGCCTGGCGGTCACGCTGCTGATCGCCACGGTCGGCAATGTCGGCATGTGGGCGATCATCGTCATCATGCCGGCGGTGCAGGCCGAATTCGGCGTCAACCGGGCCGACGCCTCGCTGCCCTATACGCTGACCATGCTCAGCTTTGCGGCCGGCAGCCTGTTTATCGGCCGCGCGGTCGATCGTTTCGGCGTCAGCCTGTCGCTGATCGGCTCAGCGGTCTGCATTGCGGTGGGTTATGCGATCGCATCGCTGAGCCAGTCGGTGTTCGTGCTGTCGGCGATCCAATTGCTGATCGGGTTCGGCACAGCCGCCAGTTTCGGACCCTTGATCGCCGATATCTCGCACTGGTTCCTGCGCCGCCGCGGCATCGCCGTCGCGGTGACGGCCAGCGGCAACTATCTTTCCGGCGCCATCTGGCCGATCCTGTTGAGCCCGATCCTGGCGGATGCCGGCTGGCGCGCGGTCTATCTGGTTCTGGCGCTGGTTACCGTGGGCGTGGTCGTGCCGCTTGCCCTGCTGTTGCGCCGGCGGATCCCGTTCGAGGCGCGCCGTACCGCCGACAGCCTTGCGGCGGCCAATGCCCGTTCGGTGCATTTTTCGCCGCGCACCCTGCAGTGGCTGCTCGTGGTGGCGGGCCTCGGCTGCTGCATCGCCATGTCGATGCCGCAAGTCCACATCGTCTCGCTCTGCGTCGATCTCGGCTACGGGCCGGCGGCGGGTGCCGAAATGCTGTCACTGATGCTGCTCGGCGGCGTCGCTTCGCGTCTGGTTTCGGGCGTCGTTGCCGACCGTCTCGGCGGTGTTGCGACTTTGCTGATTGGCTCGACCCTGCAATGCATCGCGCTGTTCTTTTATCTACCCTTTGACGGTCTTGCCTCGCTCTATCTGGTCAGTCTGGTGTTCGGCCTGTCGCAGGGTGGCATCGTGCCCAGCTATGCGCTGATCGTGCGCGAGTACCTGCCGGCCAAAGAAGCCGGTGCTCGCGTCGGCGCGGTGATCACCGCGACGATCATCGGCATGGCGGCCGGCGGCTGGATGTCGGGATGGATCTACGACATGACCGGCTCCTACCAGATGGCCTTCATCAACGGCATCGCCTGGAACATGCTCAACATGGCGATCATCGGCATGCTGTTTTTCAAATCGCGGCGCCCCACCCCGGCCGCGGCCTGAGACCGGGGATGCCAGCCGACAGGCCGTTTCTCGGCGTGCTCCTGATTATCGGATTCTGCGTGTTGGCGCCTGTCGGCGACGGCATCGCAAAGCTGCTCGGCGGCATCGTCCCGCTCGGCCAGTTGCTGCTGATTCGCTTTGCCATGCAGGCCATGCTGCTGTTTCCGCTGGTGGTTTGGTCGGGCACTTCCCTGGCCATGTCGCCGCGTGTTCTCCGCCTGGCGGTGCTGCGCACGGTGCTGCACATCGTCGGCATCGGCGCGATGTTCACCGCGCTGCGCTTTATGCCGCTCGCCGATGCGATTGCCATCGCTTTCGTCATGCCCTTCATCATGCTGCTGCTCGGTCGGCTGGTGCTCGGCGAGGAGGTCGGACCGCGCCGTCTGTCTGCCTGTGCCATCGGCTTCGTCGGTACGCTGCTGGTCATCCAGCCGAGTTTCGCCGCGGTCGGACTGCCGGCGCTGCTGCCGCTCGCCGTGGCGCTCACCTTTTCCCTGTTCATGTTGGTCACCCGGCAGATCGCCAAGGATGTCGATCCGATCGGCCTGCAGGCCGTCAGCGGGGTGATCGCCACGATCATGCTTGCACCCCTGGTGCTGGTCGGCTGGCGCTTCGATCTGCCGATGCTCGACGTGGTGCGGCCCGGCATTGAAGAAGGCCTGCTGCTGTTGGCGATCGGCGTCATCGGCACGCTTGCCCATCTGCTGATGACCTGGGCGCTACGCTTCGCGCCGTCGGCGACGCTCGCGCCGATGCAATATCTGGAGATCCCCTTCGCCACCATCATCGGGTTTCTGATGTTCGGCGACTGGCCGAACGGTCTGGCGGCCGCCGGCATCGTCATCACCATGGCCGCGGGCCTTTACATCGTGTTCCGAGAGCGGGCGACCGCGCAACCGGTGCCACCCGAAACGTAGATCTCATTCTGATGCAGCGCGCGGCCGAATGAGTTTGCCGGTCTCGCGCTGCTCGAAAATATGGGCGAGCCAGCCGGCGGTGCGTCCCACCGCGAACATGCCGAGACCGGCGCCTTCCGGCAGGCCGAAGCGCCGTTCCAGATGGGCAAGCGCGAAATCGAGCGTCGGATGGCTGTTGGTGGCAGTGCGGATATCGTCGAGCAGGCGCTGCCAGCGCGGCGTCAGCGGTGCGCAGCGCAGCAATTCGGCGGCCCGCGGATCGCCGTCCGGATAGAGCGGATGGCCGAAGCCGGGTGGTGGGTCGCCGCTGTCCGGCACGGGCGACGCGCCCGTGTCCACTTGGTCCATCCAGCGGCGGCAGCGCGGCGTGAGACCGCCATGCAGACCGCCCGACAGGGTGGCGAGTCCCGCCAGCAGCGAGGCGGCGAGCGACGCGCCGGCGGACGCCGCCACGCGGGCGGCATAGGCCGAGGCGTTGAGTTCGTGATCGGCGCACAGCACCAACGCCCGGCGGACGATGTCCTCGGCGCCGGCGTCGGTCGACCAGTGGCGGGCGAGCAGCCGATGGATCGGTTCCGGTCCGGCGTCGGCCGCACCGGCGGCCCATTGCGCCGTCAGGCTCATGATATGGCCGGCGCGCGGCCGCCCGTCGCCCGCGGCGTCCGCGGTGGCCAGCAACGCCATGCCCGCCAGGATACGTTCGAAAGGGCGCTGGTGCGGGGTCGCCAGCATTGCGGCGTCCGCGGATGGCTTGCAGCGCACCCGGGCGAGCAGGCGCAGCGTATCCTCCAACGACTGTGTTTCCGAGAGTTCAACGGCATTGTGGCCGCGATAGAAGAACGTCCCGTCGGCGATGTGGGTGATTTTCGACGACAGCACCGGCTCGCCCCAGTCGATCGTCGATTCGGCCACGGCGCGGCGCGACCGGCCGCGGCCCTTGCGCTGCATCAGCGCATCGACATCGCGCCGGTCGTAAAGGCTTTTGCGGGCGTCGCTCGGGTGGGCGACGGTGCGCACGAGCCCGCGGCTGACATAGGCGTAGAGCGTGTCGCGCGAGATGCCGAGCCGGGCACAGGCCTCGCCTGAGCCGACCGTGCAATAAATGGTGTCGGGCGATTTTTTCATATTGATTACCTTGATCAAGATTGACCCCTCGTCAAGACGGCGATTGATTGCCCGTGAGACAACGGACGAAAGGTTAAGCGATGACACGGCCTTTTCTTGATGATGTCGCGGCGGCGTTTCCGGGTTTGGCCGCGGCGGAGGAGTTCATGGTCAGCGGCGAAGGCGCCTGGCCGTCCTGGTTCGATGTCACGGGCCTTGCCACCACGGTGATCGGCACTGCCGGCCTGATGCTGGCGCGTTATGCGGATCCTGATAGTCCGCCGTCGGTTTCGGTGGACCGGCGCCTGGCTTCGCTGTGGTTCGACATGACCCTGCGGCCTGTCGGATGGCAGGTGCCGTCGCCATGGGACCCGCTCGCCGGCGATTATCGGGCCGGCGGCGGCTGGATCCGCCTCCACACCAATGCGCCGCATCACCGCGCCGCCGCGCTGTCGGTGCTTGGCTGCGATGCCGATCGGGCGGCGATGGAGCGGGCGGTTGCCGATTGGCAGGCCGATGCCCTGGAAGCGGCGGTGGTGGCGGCCGGCGGCTGCGCCGCTGAAATGCGCGGCAGCGCGGTTTCGGCCGTAGCCATCCCTTTGCTGGCGAAATCCGCATCGGTGAAGTCGAGGTCGAGATCGAGGTGCCGGAACTGGGTTTTTCGGTGACGCTCGGCCGCATTCGGGTGACCGAGTGCCAGATGGTCAATCAGTTCAAGGGATCGGCCAAATCGCCGCCGCAATTCACCCGCGGCTACGGCCTGGTCTTCGGCCAGAGCGAGCGCAAGGCGATGGCGATGTCGCTCATTGACCGCTCGCTCAGGGCGCGCGAACTCGACGAGGACATCACCGCGCCGGCGCAGGACGAGGAATTCGTCATCTCCCATGCCGACAATGTCCAGGCGACGGGTTTTGTCGAACATCTCAAGCTGCCGCATTATGTCGACTTCCAGGCCGAGCTTGACCTGGTTCGCGGTATGCGAGCCGAATTCGAGGCGTCACAGGACGCCGATGGCGACGACACGCTGGAGGCCGCCGAATGACCATGCAGGCGACGCTGGCGACCTACAATTTCGCCTATCTGGACGAGCAGACGAAACGCATGATCCGCCGCGCGGTTTTGAAGGCAATCGCCATCCCTGGCTATCAGGTGCCTTTCGCCAGTCGCGAAATGCCGATGCCCTATGGCTGGGGCACCGGCGGCGTTCAGATCACCGCGTCGATCCTCGGCCCCGAGGACACGTTGAAGGTGATCGACCAGGGTGCCGACGACACCACCAATGCGGTGTCGATCCGCGCCTTCTTCCAGAAGGTGGCACAGGTCGCGGTGACGACGGAGACGGCCGAGGCGACGATCATTCAGACCCGCCACCGCATTCCTGAAGAAGCACTCGGCAGCCATCAGGTGCTCGTCTATCAGGTGCCGATCCCCGAGCCGCTGCGTTTTCTGGAACCGCGCGAGACCGAGACCCGCAAGATGCACGCGCTGGAGGAATACGGGCTGATGCATGTCAAGCTCTATGAGGACATCGCCCGCAACGGCCATATCGCCACGACCTATGCCTATCTGGTCAAGGTCCAGGGGCGCTACGTCATGGATCCGTCGCCGACGCCGAAATTCGACAATCCGAAAATGCACCGGTCGCAGGCGCTGCAGCTCTTCGGCGCCGGCCGCGAAAAGCGCATCTATGCCGTGCCGCCCTATACCGAGGTGGTGAGCCTCGATTTCGAGGACCATCCCTTCGAAGTGCAGACATTCGACGAGCCCTGTGCGCTTTGCGGCGCCACCGGCGTCTATCTTGACGAGGTCGTGCTCGATGATCGCGGTGGCCGCATGTTCGTCTGCTCCGATACGGATTATTGCGAAAAACGTCGGGCAAAGGGCCATGTCGGTCCCGCATTCGGCGCGTTCGGGGAGGCCAGGCGATGAGCGATCAGCCACTTCTGCGCGCCGGCGGCGTCACCAAATTCTACGGCAGCCGCATCGGTTGCCGTGACGTATCGTTCGAATTGTGGCCCGGCGAGGTGCTGGCGGTGGTCGGTGAATCCGGTTCCGGCAAGACGACGCTGCTCGACTGCATTTCCACTCGCATGATGCCAACCTCCGGCACGGTCGAATATCGCATGCGCGACGACGTGTTCCGCAATCTCTACGAACTCAGCGAGGCGGAGCGCCGCTTCCTGATGCGCACCGATTGGGGCTTCGTGCATCAGAACCCGGCCGACGGGCTGCGCATGACCGTCTCGGCCGGCGCCAATGTCGGCGAGAGGCTGATGGCGATCGGCGACCGTCATTATGGCCATATTCGCGGAACGGCGATCGAATGGCTCGGCCGCGTCGAGATCGACGAGGACCGGATCGACGACCAGCCGCGCGCCTTTTCCGGCGGCATGCGGCAGCGGCTGCAGATCGCCCGCAACCTGGTCACCGGCCCGCGCCTGGTGTTCATGGACGAACCGACCGGCGGCCTCGACGTGTCGGTCCAGGCGCGGCTGCTCGATCTGATGCGCGGCCTCGTCGCTGATCTCGGCCTCGCCGCCATCGTCGTCACCCACGACCTCGCTGTGGAGCGGTTGCTGTCGCACCGGATGATGGTGATGAAGGACGGTCGGGTGGTCGAGCACGGCCTGACCGATCGCGTGCTGGACGATCCGCGCGAGCCCTACACCCAGCTTCTCGTTTCATCGATCCTGCAGGTTTAGAGAACCGCCATGCCCATCCCTTTGGTCGTTTCCGAGGTTGCCAAGAGCTTCACCATGCATTTGCGGGACGGCGTCCGGTTGCCGGTCATCGAGGCGGTTGGTTTTTCCGTCGCTGCCGGCGAATGCGCGGTCCTTGGCGGCCCATCCGGCGTCGGCAAGAGTTCGATTCTGAAGATGCTCTACGGCAACTATTCTGTTGATGCCGGTCAGATTCTGATCACCCATGACGATGTGACCGTCGATTTGGCCAGCGCCGATCCGCGCACCGTGCTGCGCATTCGCCGCGACGTTATCGGTTATGTCAGCCAGTTTCTGCGCACGGTTCCGCGGGTCGCCGCCGTCGATGTCGTCGCCGAACCGCTGATCGGGCAGGGAGCCGCGCCGCAGGCGGCCCGCGATCGAGCGGCGGCACTCCTCGAACGCCTCAACCTGCCGGAAAAACTGTGGTCGCTGCCGCCGGCGACCTTCTCGGGCGGCGAGCAGCAGCGCGTCAACATCGCGCGCGGTTTCATTACCGCCCATCCGGTGCTGCTGCTTGATGAGCCGACGGCGTCGCTGGATGCCGCCAACCGGGCGGTGGTGGTGGAACTGATCCGCGAAAAGAAGGCGGCGGGCACGGCGCTCCTCGGTATCTTCCACGACCAGGACGTGCGCGCCGAAGTGGCCGACCGCATCATCGACGTCAGCGAGTTCGCGGCGACGCGGGACGCCGCGTGATGAAGCTGTCCGAGCAACCGCTGATCCATCCAACCGCTGTTGTTAGCGACTGCAGCCTCGGGCGCTATACGGAGATCGACGAGCGGTGTCAGATCGCGGAATGCGCCATGGGGGACTACTCCTACGCCATGCGCGACAGCGAAATCTGGGCGGCGACCATCGGTAAATTCGTCAATATTGCCAGCCATGTGCGCATCAATGCCACCAACCATCCAACCTGGCGAGCGACACAGCATCACTTTACCTACCGTGCCGGCAACTATTTCGAGGGGGAGGAAAACGAGGGGTCCTTCTTCTCATGGCGCCGTTCCCATGCCGTGACGATCGGTCACGATGTATGGATCGGGCACGGCGCCACTATTCTGCCGGGGGTCGCCGTCGGCAATGGCGCTGTCGTCGGCGCCGGCGCGGTCGTTGCCAAGGATGTCGAGCCCTATACCATCGTTGGCGGGGTCGCCGCCAAGCCGCTTCGGCGTCGCTTTTCGCAGGAGATCGCCTTGGCCATGGACGCGTTGGCATGGTGGGACTGGAGCCACGAAACCATCCGCAAAGCGCTTGCCGATTTTCGTTTTCTGACGGTCGAGGACTTTGTCGCGAAATACGCTTGACGCAGTGCAATAAAAGCCGCTTGACGCGGCGCAAAAACCAAATCTGAAATGTCGTCGTGAATGTTGTTCACGGCGGTTTTCTGCTTATCTTTCAGGCAATTAAGTGACAGTTATGTGATAAGATAACTGCCTCAGTGGATTGTAACCTTTCCGACACAGAACTGACATTGATCGGTCATGGAGACGGCTTAACCGGTCCGCATCGCTAACCATGAAGTGGACGTGGACCGACGATGCTGAAGCTTGAGAAAGTGACCCGCCGCTTTGGTGACTTTGCCGCCGTCAAGGGCGTGTCGCTGACCATCCCCCAGGGTCAGATGGTCGGTGTTATCGGCCGTTCGGGCGCCGGCAAGTCAACGCTCCTGCGTATGCTCAACCGGCTGATCGATCCCAGTGACGGCATCATCCGCTTCAACGAGATTCGCGTTTCGGATCTGAGCGGCGCGGCGTTGCGCAACTGGCAACGCGATTGCGCCATGATCTTCCAGCAGTTCAATCTGGTGCCGCGGCTGAACGTTCTGACCAATGTCTTGCTCGGGCGGCTGAACCATCGCTCGACCCTGCTCAACCTTGTTGGATCCTTTTCCCGTGACGAACGCGCCATGGCGATCGCTGCGCTGGAGCGGCTGGGCATTGCCCAGACCGCCCTGCAGCGCGCCGGCACGCTGTCGGGCGGCCAGCAGCAGCGTGTCGCGATCGCCCGGGCGCTGATGCAACAGCCGAAAATGCTGCTCGCCGACGAGCCGATCGCCTCGCTCAATCCGCTCAACGCCAAGGTGGTGATGGACTCGCTGCGCGACATCAACCGCCAGGAGGGGCTGACGGTGATCACCAATCTGCACACGCTCGACACGGCCCGGACCTATTGCGAGCGGGTGATCGGCATGGCGGCGGGCGAGGTCGTGTTCGACGGCCCCGTCGCCGATCTGACCCCGGACGCCGTACGCATGATCTACGGCGCGGACAATACGGAACTGTCCGAGGAGATTACTTCGACCAGCCTCGGCGGGGTCGGGGACAAGGAAGCCAAATCGGTGGGTCCGCTGGTTCCCGCCACCTGAGGCGGGGCCAGTGCCCGGGATCGTCCGCCCGCGTCAAGGGCAATCGGAAACGCGACTGTTTGACACGGAATAGATAGGAGACATCCATGTTGAAGAAGACACTTCTGACGACGGTGGCGATTGCCGCCATGGCCGGCGGCGCCGCTTACGCCGAAGATCTGAAGGATTTCCGCATCGGTATCCTCGGCGGCGAAAACGAGGCCGACCGCCTGCGCAACTTCCAGTGCATGGTCGAATTGCTGCCGGAAGCAATCGGCGTTGAAGAGGTATCCCTGTTCCCGGCCGCCGATTATGACGGCGTGATCCAGGGCCTGCTCGGCGGCACGCTCGACTATGCGGAGCTGGGCGCTTCCGGTTATGCCAAGGTCTATCTCTCCGATCCGAAGGCCGTCGAGCCGATCCTGACGACGATCCAGACCGACGGATCGACCGGCTACTATGCGGTCATGGTGGCTCGCAAGGATTCCGGCGTCACCTCGCTGGAAGACATGAAGGGCAAGAAACTGGGCTTCGCCGATCCCGATTCGACCTCCGGCTTCCTGGTCCCGAGCGTTTCGCTGCCGGGCGATGTCGGCATGCCGATCGACGAGTATTTCGGCGAGACCGGCTTCGGCGGCGGCCATGAGAACCTGGTTCTCGAGGTCGTGAAGGGCAATTTCGATGCCGGCACCACATGGTCCTCCGGCGTTGGCAAATTCGATGACGGCTACACCGCCGGCAATCTGCGCAAAATGGTCGACAAAGGCATCCTCGACATGGGCGATCTCGTGCAGGTGTGGCAGTCGCCGCAGATCCCGAACGGCCCGATCGTCGTGCGGTCTTCGATGGATCCGGAGATGAAGGAGAAGTTCAAGGCCTTCATGTTGGCGTTGCCGGAGAAAAACCCGGATTGCTTCGCCGCCATCCAGGGCGGTATCTACAGCGGTTTCACGGAAGTCAATGAAGACTTCTACAAGACCATCATCGCCGCGCGCAAGGCGAAGATCGGCAGCTAAATCCGCCATAAGATGCCGCGGACGGCATGTCCGCGGCGTCTTGCCGTCCATTTCTCTTCGGATCCGATGTTATGATGCAACGGGCACCCCAGATCACGCTGTCCAACGAGGGACGCATGATCGAGCGCCATTGGGAAGAGCTCGCCTTCAAGCGGCGTCTCTACACCTGGGGCGGCATCATCCTGCTGGCGCTGGCGCTTGCCGGTTCGCTGTGGTTCGCCAATGCCACCAATGCCGGCAAGTTCTTCGACCGGCTGCCGCACTTCTTCGACTTCGTCGGCGACCTGATCCCGCGCGACGGCTGGGAGGTCTGGCGCGCCATGTTCGATCTCCCGAGCCCCTATGACGACGGCAGTTTGAAATACGATTATGTCGACGGTCGTCATTACGTGTTTGGCGATGTCTATGTGCCGGAACTGATCTACAAGATGCTCGAAACCATCAACATCGCGCTGGTCGCGACGCTGATCGGTTTCTTCTTCGGCTTCTTCCTCTGTTTTCTGGCCGCGTCGAACCTGACGACGCGGCGTTGGCTGCGGTTTTTCGTGCGCCGCTTCATGGAGTTGCTGCGCGCCTTCCCTGAAATCGTCATCGCCGGTTTCTTTCTCGCTATCCTGTCTCTGGGACCGATCCCGGCCATCATCGCCGTCGCGATCCACACGATCGGGGCGCTCGGCAAGATGTTCTTCGAGGTGGTGGAGAATGTCGACATGCGCGCCGAGGAGGGCCTGCGCGCCGCCGGCGGCAATTGGATTGAGCGCGTCTGGTTCGCAGTGGTGCCGCAGGTCATGCCCAATTTCCTGTCCTATGGCCTGCTGCGTTTCGAGATCAATGTCCGCGCCTCCACCATTATCGGCGCGGTCGGCGGCGGCGGCATCGGCGAGACGTTGCGCCTGTCCATCGGCCGCGGCCACGAGGCCAAGACGCTCGCCATCATCATTTTGTTGTTCGTCACCATTGTCGCCATCGACCAAGTTTCCGCGCATCTGCGCAAGCGCATCGTCGGCGATCAGGCGTTCGCGTTCGGCTAGGGAGATGGCCCGATGAACACGCTTTCACCCGAAGCCGTAGACGCCATCGTCGCGCGTCACCATGACGTCTTCCACCGTCCCTTGCTGGAACGCGCGCGCACGCCGATCGTGGCGGTCGTCATCGCCGTTTACCTGGCGCTGGCCTGGATGATGTTCGGCATCGGCGCGGCCTTCTCCAACGGCAATTGGGGCATTGCCGGCAGTTATCTCGCCGACTGGATCAGCTATGAGGTGCGGCCCGACATCGAATATGACGGCGACTATTTGCGTGTCGAATTTCCGCGCTTTTCGCCGCTCGGCGCCGAGCCGCAGCCCGACTGGCTGCAAAAGACAACCAAGGACGTGCGCCGCGAGGTGACGGTCGAAGTCGACGGCGGGCGCGGCACCGAAAACAGCGTCCGCTCCTCCGTCAACAGCTTCATGGTGGAAGGCGCGCCCGGAACGCAGGAGGGCGGCAGCGGCAGCGTCTCGGGTGGCGGCAGTTTCATGGCGGCTCCCGCCGACACGCCGTCTGCCGATGCCGAGCGCCCGGTCACCGAGACCCGCATCGTCGATGAAACGGTGGTGACGCGCGTTGACCTGACGATCGGCGCCGCGACCGCCGAAATCGTGCCGCGGCGTGTTGCCGTCACTTATCACGGTGAGACATTGGAGATCGATATCGTGCCCGAGGAGCGCGTGACCGCGCGGGGTGCGCTGCCGCAATGGGCGACGCAGCGCGGCGAGGGCGGCGATATCCTGATGCGGCTCGGTTTTGCAGGCACCATCGAGGTCGAGAGTGACGAGGTCAAGGTCCGCCACCGTTTTCTCGGGTGGGAGAATTTCTGGTTCGACACCTATTCGCCGTTCTGGGGCAAGAGTTTTTCGCAGGTGGTCAGCCTGATCGTCTTCGGCGAGCGGCTCGATCCGGAGCGGTCCAATGCGGCGCTTGCCTGGGACAACTTCCTCTATAACGCCGAATGGCAGCATGCCGATGTCTGGATCAAGCTGCTGCAGACCATCGTCATGGCCTTTGTCGGCACGCTGTTTGCCACCTTCCTCGCCTTTCCGCTGTCCTTTGTTGCCGCCCGCAACATCACGCCGAGCCGCATCCTCAACCAGCTTCTCAAGCGGTCGTTCGATTTCCTGCGCTGCGTCGATATGCTGATCTGGGCGCTGTTTTTCACCCGCGCTTTCGGGCCCGGGCCGCTTGCCGGTATCTCGGCGATCTTCTTCACCGATACCGGCACATTGGGCAAGCTCTACTCCGAGGCGCTGGAAAACATCGACGACAAACAGCGCGAGGGTATCCGCTCCGTCGGCGCCGCACCCGTCCCGGTGCAGCGCTATGGCGTCGTGCCGCAGGTGTTGCCGATCTTCGCCAGCCAGTCGCTCTATTTCTGGGAGTCGAACACCCGTTCGGCAACCATCATCGGTGCCGTCGGCGCGGGCGGCATCGGACTGAAGCTCTGGGAGGCGATGCGCACCAATGCGGATTGGGAAAACGTCGCCTATATGGTCATCCTGATCCTGGTGACGGTTTTCATTTTCGATAATATTTCCAACGCCATCCGCAGCCGGCTGATGGGGCGTGACGCGAGCGCGAAGTGAGGTGTTTTCCCCAACCCAAAATGGTAATGGAACTGTCTCGTCGCTTGCATCAAACTGTCATGCAAATCAGCTAGCCCGCATTTCTCACGGCGGGACGGTTTAAGCGTGTCTTGTGGCCTTGATAGCCAGTGTGGTGCCGAGGGGTTTTGAAGGCTGCAGATATGCATCGCCGCGATGAGCGGCTTTTGGTTTTGCGGCGAT